>Ga0105246_10002648_pt1 | contig 10843 bp, 6 predicted proteins | sample KBSM64metaG_FD_99694 | JGI IMG/M metagenome (GOLD analysis project Ga0105246, IMG submission 99694) | Miscanthus rhizosphere microbial communities from Kellogg Biological Station, Michigan, USA - KBS M6-4 metaG | ecosystem: Host-associated > Plants > Roots > Rhizosphere > Soil | place: Michigan...
CCCTGCAGATAGATTAATGACATTGGGATTCCCGGCGAAAGACAGTATACTGCGCCCCCTTTTTAGGGCGAAAATCGCGCAAAGTGTACCACGCCGGAGATTCCATGAGCCAACTTGAACTGACCAATCGCACGCTGACGCTGCACCGCTTCCCGCCAATGCGTGAGGAAAGCCCGCTACAGGCGTGGGATTCCGCCGATGAATACCTGCTGCAGCAAGCGCTGCCTGAGGGACCGGTATTGGTGTTCAACGACAGTTTTGGTGCGCTGACCTGCGGGCTGGGCGCACGTCCTGTGTGGCACGTCAGCGATTCGCTGCTGAGCGAACAGGCGGCAAAACAGAACCTGCGTCTCAATGAGATGGATGAAGATCAGGTGCACTTTATCGATAGCCTGGCGCCACTGCCCGCCGCGCCGGCGGTGGTGATGATCAAAATTCCCAAAGCGCTGGCGCTGCTGGAGCATCAACTGCGTGCATTGCGCGAAGTGATCACGCCAGACACGCTGATTCTGGCGGCGGCGAAAGCCAAAGATATTCACAACTCTACGTTGCAGCTGTTCGAGCGCATTTTGGGCGAGAGCAAAACCTCGCTGGCGTGGAAAAAAGCGCGTCTGATTTATAGCCGCTATACCGCGCCTCAATTAGCGGATCAGCCAGCAACCACCGTTTGGCCGCTGGATGATTCTGAATACCAAATCCACAACCATGCCAACGTGTTCTCCCGCGCGTCGCTGGATGTGGGCGCACGCTTCTTTATGCAGCATCTGCCTTTTGACATTGAAGGTGAGATTCTCGATCTGGGTTGCGGTAATGGCGTGATTGGTTTGCTGGCGCTGGAGCAGAACCCGAACGCGGACGTGCTGTTTTATGACGAATCCTACATGGCGGTGGCATCAAGCAAACTGAACGTGGAAGTGAACCGTCCCCAGGATATGGAGCGCTGTCAGTTCCGCGTTAACAACGTGCTGAGTGGCTTCCCGTCCGATCGCCTGCACGCGGTGCTGTGCAATCCACCGTTCCATCAGCAGCACGCGGTGACCGATCATCTGGCGTGGCAAATGCTGCGTGATGCCAAACGCTGCCTGCAGTATGGCGGCGAGTTGCGCATCGTCGGCAACCGCCATCTCGGCTATCATGTCAAAATGAAAAAGCTGTTTGGCAACTGCGAACTGGTGGCGTCCAACGCCAAGTTCGTGGTGCTGCGTTCGGTCAAACTGCGTTAATTAGATACTTAGCGCTAGTTCAGTCGCCTGAGCAATGGCGCGGCGAGCATCCAGCTCCTGCGCCACATCTGCACCACCAATCACACGTACGGATTTACCTCGCGCACTGAGCTGGTCCGCCAGCAGGCGCAGCGGTTCCTGCCCGGCACAAATCACAACGTTATCCACCGCCAGCGTTATCGCTTCGCCCTGATGACGCAGATGTAATCCGGCATCATCAATTTGCAAATACTCGACGTCGCCCCACATCTGCACGCCGTGCGCCTGCAAGCTGGCACGGTGGATCCAGCCAGTGGTTTTCGCTAAGCCTGCGCCTGGCTTGCCGGATTTGCGTTGCAGCAGCCAGATTTGCCGATCGGCGGGCTGTGGCTGTGGGGCAATCAAACCGCCGCGCGCCTGCAGGCTGCGATCGATGCCCCAGCTTTGGTAGAAATCGTCATGGCTGGCTTGATGCAGCAGAAACTCGGCGGTATCAAAACCAATGCCGCCCGCGCCGATAATCGCCACGCGTTTTCCCACCGGTTTTTTATCGCGTATCACATCGAGGTAGCTCAGCACGCTGGGATGATCGATGCCAGGAATCGTCAGCTGGCGCGGCAAGATACCGGTGGCGATAACCACTTCGTCAGCGGTTTCCAGTTCGTCTGTGGTGACGCGATGTTCTGTTTTAATCGTCACGCCCGCAGCAGCAAGCTGATGACGGAAATAGCGCAGCGTTTCGCTGAATTCGGCCTTGCCGGGAATCTGTCGGGCGATATTAAACTGCCCGCCAATTTGTGTGTCGGCTTCGTACAGCGTGACCTGATGGCCGCGCTCGGCCGCCTGCAGCGCGAATGCCATGCCGGCAGGTCCCGCGCCCACCACCGCTAACTGCTTTGGCTGTTCGGTGGCGATCACCGGCATCAGCGTTTCATGGCAGGCGCGTGGATTCACCAGGCAAGAGGTGACTTTGCCGACAAAGATTTGATCGAGGCAGGCCTGATTACAGGCAATGCAGGTATTGATGGCATCAGGCTGGCCGGTTTCTGCTTTACGAACGAAAGCCGCATCGGCGAGGAAAGGGCGAGCCATCGAAACCATATCGGCGATGCCTTCACGCAGAAGTTGTTCAGCCACATCGGGATGGTTGATGCGGTTAGTGGCAATGACCGGCACCGACACGCGCTCGCGCAGATGCTGGGTGACCCAGGCAAAACCGGCGCGCGGCACGCAAGTGGCGATGGTAGGAATGCGCGCTTCATGCCAGCCAATACCGCTATTAAACAGCGTAACGCCGTTCTGCTCCAGCGCTTGCGCCAGCGACAGCGTTTCCTCGAGCGAACTGCCGTTATTGACCAAATCAAGCATCGACAGGCGGAAGATGATGATGAAGTCGCTGCCGACAGCATCGCGCACCGCTTGCGTCACAGCTAACGCAAAGCGCTGACGTCGCGCCACATCGCCGCCCCAGTCATCCTCACGCTGATTGGTATGTGCCACCAAAAACTGGTTAATCAGATAACCTTCCGAACCCATAATCTCCACGCCGTCATAGCCGGCCCGCTGCGCCAGTTTGGCGCAGTGTGCAAAGTCCTGAATGGTTTGATGAATATCCGCATCGCTGAGCGCCTGCGGTGTAAAAGGATTTATCGGCGCCTGCAACGCCGAAGGGGCAACCAGGTCGCGTTGATAGCTGTAGCGGCCAGCATGCAGAATCTGCAGCGCAATTTTCCCGCCTTCTGCATGCACCGCATCGGTGATGATACGGTGCCAGTTGCACTGACTATCCTGGTTTAGGATCGCTCCGCCATGTGCCACCACGCCTTGCGGATTGGGCGCAATACCGCCGGTGACAATCAGCGCCACACCTTCGCGTGCGCGCTCAGCGTAGAAGGCAGCCAGACGTTCGGCACCTTCAGCATGTTCTTCCAATCCGGTATGCATCGACCCCATCAGGAAACGGTTTTTAAGGTGGGTGAAACCCAAATCTAGCGGGGCGAACAGATGGGCATAATGTTCAGACATGATCACATACTCAGAAAGTGGTCGGATGAGTGAACTCTAGCGGGAATTTGCAGGGAAGGAAGTGTGTGGCGTTCAGCCTGTGAGAAGCATCAAAAAAAAGCAGGGCGGTAAGTCGCAGACGAAAGTATCGGACTTCTTTCGCCAGGCACGGGAAGAAACCTACTCGCCCTGTAATAGCATGAAGAAGGGGCTAATAAATTAGCTCTGTGGTTGTTAATTCCTTTATAACTCAATCTTTTTAAAAACTGTCCAGGGTAAGGACAAGGCACATCATGCCATGTCACTACACTGTTTATCCGCAAGACTAGTCTTGATTTTTCTTTTAGCACGCACCATTACGACGTGCGAGTTCGATGATATCGACCAGGTTTTTTGACTCAAGTTTTTGGAATATTTTTGTTTTATAGGTGCTGATGGTTTTGTTATTCAATCCTAATTCACAAGCTATGGTTTTATTCGACTTTCCCTGTGCAAGTTGCCGTAAAATCAAGTTTTCACGATCTGTTAAACGCGAAAGCATATCTTGTTCGTTCACGTAACGCTGACGTTTATCCAGAATGTCACCAGGAAGATAATTTACATTGTTAGATACACAGCCAATAGCAGCGATTAGCGTTTGAATCGGATCATATGTAGATACGAATCCGTTTACTCCCTGGCTAAGTGACTGTAATGAAACAGGGTTGTTCCCACTGTGGCCAATTAGGATAACTTTCATCCAGGTCTTGGATTTAACGATATCACGCAAAAAAGCAATACCGTTTTTCTCTTTGAAGTCCGGGGCCAATATGAGTATGTCGATGTGATGATGAATAATATCATCTATGCCTTCGTTAATTGTGTGCGCAGTAGTGACACAATTAAAACCGTTCATTAATAATAAAGCCTGCACGCCGGCGGCAACCAAACGATGCTCATCAACGATGAGGATTTTTGCATTAAACATATATCTCCCTTAACGGCACCGTAATGATGACGCTGACGGCCATTATGTCCGGCAGAATAATAGGGCGAACCGAGAAATGTCTCGATAAGATTATGATTCTAGGAATCTTGCTGATTTTTCAAGCGATGTTTCTCAAATTCATCCAATGACTCGTCGACACGGTTCATCTCTTGGATAATTTGCTGAATTAACGATTGTGAATTGTGCCCTTCCTCAAGGTGCTTTTCCAGCTTGCGGCCCAATTCAACCAGAACGGTAGCATTAAGTATTGCTGCTCCTCCTTTAAGTTTATGTCCAAGCTGCGACAATGTATTGGCATCATCCGTCTGCTGAAGTGATGCCACTAATTCATCGTGACTGCTTCGTATGCTGGTGAGTAATGCCAGGCAACCTTCTCTGTCTTGTTCGGCCAATTGTGTGAAAAGCTGCGGGTAAGAGGCAATACTCGGTTCTGGAGTTATTGACGTCACTAGCATTTCTGGTTGTAGGGCACTGCGACGGGTACAGCGTGCAACCTGCGTCAGTAAGCTCTCTAAATTTAGCGGCTTGAAAAGACAATCGTTCATTCCCGCCTGTAAGCAGCGTTGCATGATATGCTGCTCAGCCGATGCAGTCAGGCCGAATAACATAATCGGTGTTAATTGATGATCCTGCTCGTATTGCCGTAGCGCCTCAGTGAACTGAAAACCGTTCATACCGGGCATATTGCAGTCAGTAATGATAAGATCGAAGCGTAACGGATCCTGTTGCCATAATGTCAGTGCTTCAGCTGCACTTTCACTCACCATGACTTGATGTCCGGCCAGTTCCAGCTGTTTGCCGAGCAGCAATCGATTGGGGGCGTGATCGTCAATGATCATCACCGAGAGCTTGTCTGACATCAGCGGCTGCGACAAATGAGGTTGTGTTTGATCCTGAGGTTCACCCGGCAAGGCACGGAAGTAAAAAGAGAATACCGCGCCCTCACCCGGCGAACTTTCTACAATTAACTCACCATCCAGTAAATGTGCCAGATTACGACAGATGCTTAGTCCTAATCCGGTGCCAATCTGCTGCTGCTGGCGATCGCCGACCTGTACAAAAGGTTCGAAAATGGCGTGCTGTTGATCTTCCGTCATGCCACAGCCTTGATCGCTAACTTCAATCACGAATTCGCAACCCTCCTCCTCTTGCGCGATGCCCTGCATGAGGACAACCGTAACAGTGCCGTTGTCGGAAAACTTAATGGCGTTGCTTATTAGATTAGAAAGGATTTGATTAAGCATTAATGGGTCCGTTTTCACCCAGTAAGCGGCAATATCCATTTCTATCCGCAATTCAAGGCCCTTAATCTCTGCTTTATTACGAAAAAGCGTGACTGCTTGATCAAGTACATCAGGAAGATAGATTGTTTCTAATGTTGGCTGATAAAGGCCGGATTCGATTTTCGACAGATCGAGAATATCGCCAATCAATGACAGCAGTGCGCGTGCTGAGTTATAGGCGACGCGGATATTCTCTGATAGCGAATCCGGTGGTTGTAAGCGAGTTTCTAATTCCAACAAGCCAATCATAGCGTGTAGTGGCGTGCGGATCTCATGGCTCATGCTGGCAAGAAATTCACTTTTGGAGCGGTTGGCTTTATCAGCCACATCTTTGGCGAGCTGTAACTCCTGCAACAGCGCATTGCGTTCAGTGACATCCAGCCAGCCTCCGATAACGCCTGCGACATCACCGTGCCGATCGCGAAACGGCAGCGTCCAGTGATAAAGCTGGAATGAAAGCTGATCAAAGTCCATATGGATGTCGCGTATGACGGCTTCGCCATCCAGTAACGTTTTCTGATAGCCATCTTCAATACTATGAATATTGGCGTTATTGCCTGTCAAAACGTCCGAAAGTCGTTTTCCGATGACCTCTTCGCGCCGGAAATTCATAAAATTCAGGTAGGCATTGTTGCAATCCACCAGCCGGGTTTGTTTGTCGCGAATATACATAGCAACGGGCGAATCATTAAACAGCGTATGGGTGAAATTGAGCTGATTTTTGAGCGCGTTTTCGGCCTGAATACGCTGTTGAATGACCTTACGCAGATGGCGGTTCCACAACAGAATCAGTGCTATCAAACCGGTTGAGACTGATACGATCAGCAAGATAATTTGTTTGTGGTTCTGCCAGGAAGCACTTAAAAACGGCATATCTGACTGACGCCACTGCGCCAGTAATTTGAACATCGTTTCCGGCGGAATTGCGATTAATGCTTTATTAATGATGCTAACCAGCATTTCATTACCGGGCTCTACGCGCATCACAAAGCGTGCCGGCTCGGCACCCAAAGTCGTTTCGACAATAAAGTCATCTGTATAATGGTTGTGGAGCAAGTTATCCGCAAAGATTTTTGGCAGCACTACCGCATCAATTTCTTGCGTCTGCAAAGCGCGTAAGGCCTGTAAAGGGTCATCGACGTAGGAGAGATTCAGATGGGGATAATGCAGCAGCATCCAATCTTTCATTTGCCTGTTGTTGAGCATGAGAGCAGAACCAAACGGGAAAGTATTCCGAGCCATAATATTGCGGGGGCGCTTATGGCGAATAATAACCCAGTGTGAAACTAGCCAGGATCGGGTGACCAACTGAGGAGGAATTTCATGGGTAAGCATCTCTAGTGCATACAGATGTGGAGAATGCTTATCGGCTTGATTACGGCTACTTTCTTCCTGAACTTCTGGATAGAAGGTGATGCCACTTAGGTTGGCAATAAGATCTAAGACGTCAATGATCATGCCGCGAAAGGGCATACCCCCGCTGCGACTGCTGAGTGGCGCGAGGGTTTGCGGTAGTGCGGTATTGATAAGTGGGTGTTCCTGTAGCCACTTCTCCTCTTCATGCGAGAGTGCTAGCGGATTACGTTGCAGCACATGGTACGTATCAAGCTGCCAGCGCTTCGCTATTTGCATTCGAATAGAGAGCGGAATTTGTGTTAGGGCAAGATTGATCGCATCGGCAAGTTGTGGATAACGCGGACTAATGCCAAAGCTAACATTCATCGCGAGAGAGTGATCATCTTTCGTGATTTCCAGCGCATTTGCGAACATAAAGCGATTAAGGTGCATAAGTGTGGCGGCGCTGCCCCAAACTCGCTCTGATTGACCAAAAACTGTCGCCGCGACAGCATCGTAGTAACCGGGAAAGCGAACCAAAACATCACTCTTATAAATCTCTTCCAAATGCGCACGCAGCAGTGCTGAACCTGACCAGGCCATACGATTAGGTTCATCATGATTGAGTTCATTGCGCTCTTCAGGATTAAAACCTATCGCTGCGTAATCCAGCATCCAGGGTTCGCTGGCGATCAATGATTGCGGCTCTGCGAGTGAGGGTTGATCCACATAGATCGCTAATAGATGCATTTCTCCGCTGGTTAAGGCTTCCAGGGCCGCGCTGTGGCTGGCGTAATAATGGATTTCTACCGTGGTATCCAGCATATTTTGAATTAGAGAGAGATAATCCGCACTTACGCCTTCGAATCGCCGCGTATCCATATCCATAAAAAAAGGCGGTTGTGGTTTCCCAGCTACGGCAACTTTGAGTACGTGATTACGAAACTCTGAAGTAATAGGCTCAGCCAGTTGCAAAGCAGGTTGAGCAGTATCATATCGCGCCAGTAATTGCAGTTTTTTCTCTGATGCTATTAATGAACATGAAAATAAAGCCAAAAAAAATACAGCTAACAAGCGAAAGGTATTAAGGTTGATTAGCACGCAGCCTTCTTAAAATATTCATTAATGTCAATCAGGACTATCGAGTATAAGGATATTGTTATCTTTCGCTCGCTCTATTCTTTTGCTGAGAATATTTTGCGACCATTCTCAAATATTTGATTTTTAGTGAAAGAGTGTCTGTGAAGGTGGTGTTACGATAAGGCTACAATTAATTAGTAAATTCAGTTAGTTATATTGCTCATTTTCTTTCAAGACAATTCTTATGTGGTCTTGTTAAGGAGTTAAGTCAGACTTTTCCCACTTTTACGTGAGCAGGCAAGTAAAAATTTATCACGATAAAATATAAACCTAAAGAGGCATATAAAAATGGCCGCTGTTAGGGTGACTCTATCAATTTAAAATTCTGATGTTGTGAATACTACTCTTTCACGACTGCTGTAATCGATACCATTTATTTATTGAAGCAGTTGTGGTGGTCAGAATTGGACAAAGTTAATGCTGTAATAAAGGAATAAATAAATGGTATATGCACATAATAAACAAGTGCGTGTGGCTGTCCTTGATGATCACCCAATGGTCCGTACCGTTTTCGAGTTGTGTTTAAAACATGAGTCCGATATTCATTTGGTGGGAACCTGGGCTTCAAGTAATGAATTATTTAATCAGCTAAGGAGTACCGTGGTTGATGTGCTGGTACTGGATTTCCTGCTGGGCGAGCGTGAACTGGATGGTTTGGCGTTGGTGAAGCAACTGCGTAATCACTATCCGCAGCAAAAAATTCTGATCTCTTCTTCAATGGAGAGCCCTGCCATCGTCAAAATGGTGCTGAGCGCGGGTGTAAAAGGCTTCATTGGTAAGAGCCACAACATGCAAGAGATCACACACGCTATTCGTCAGGTGGCACAAGGACGTTTGTTCCTGTCAAAAGAAGTCGCCTATGAAGTGGAAAATCTCTATGTCATGAGTGAAGAGTCACTGGATGAAAGCCTTGATTTCAGCAGCAAAGGCAACATGTATGAGAAGGTGAAAACCCTCAGCCCGCGCGAAGTGGAAGTGGTGCGTTGTTTTCTCGATGGTTTAAGCGTGTCGCAAATTGCCGTGAAGTTTAAGCGCAGCCGTAAAACGGTGAGCGGACAAAAACAATCGGCGCTGAAAAAACTCGGTTTGCGCTCCGATTCTGAGCTGTTCAAATACAGCCACGACCTGATGTCAGGCTATTAATTTTCTTCACAGGCGGCCACATACGGCCGCCAGTAGCCTCCTCTGCATTGCATACTTCACGTTCCAGGTAACACCTTTCCGTAACATGTCTTTAGGTGATCTTCATCACAGTTTAAAGCTGCGTAACCCGGTCTGATGGCGCCCATTGCTACAGCACTTATGGGGACGTTATGAATATCGAAACGCAATCCGGCATGATCACTGGAAAAAAACAAGTCAGCGTTGCACAGCAGCAGGTGAAATGGGACGGCAAAGGTACGTTGGTGCGCATCACGCGTGGCGGCATTTGTGGCTCCGATCTGCATTACTATCAGGAAGGTAAGGTCGGCAGTTTTGAGATCAAAATGCCGATGATTCTTGGCCATGAAGTGATTGGCTACGTGGTTGAGAGCGATGACCCGAATCTCAAACCCGAGCAAAAAATCGCGGTAAATCCCTCAAAGCCCTGCGGCACCTGCAAATATTGCCAGCGCGATCAGGAAAATCAGTGCACCACCATGCGTTTCTTCGGCAGCGCCATGTATGTGCCGCACGTTGATGGCGGTTTTACTCAATATAAAGTGGTCGATAGCGCGCAATGTGTGCCGTTCCCGCAGGATGCCGACGAAACGGTCATGGTATTTGCTGAGCCGCTGGCGGTTTGCATTCACGCCACGCAGCAGGCGGGCGATCTCACTGGCAAGCACGTGTTCATTTCGGGCGTGGGTCCGATTGGCTGCCTGATTGCGGCGGCGGCAAAAGCGCGTGGCGCCGCCTCCATTGTGTGCAGCGATATCAGCGAGCGTTCACTGGAGATGGCGCAGCAAATGGGCGCAACCGACGTGATTCATGCCGCAGAGGGCGATTTCGCGCCATACCTCGCCGACAAAGGCTATTTCGATGTGGCGTTTGAAGCCTCTGGTCATCCTTCTTCGCTGCAGCGCTGCCTTGATGTGGTGTGCGCCAAAGGCACGCTGGTGCAGGTTGGTATGGGCGGCACCATCCCCAATTTCCCAATCATGGCGCTGATTGCCAAAGAGATAAATCTGGTCGGTTCCTTCCGCTTTACCCATGAATTCAACACCGCCGTCGAATGGCTAGCTACTGGCGTGGTGAATCCGTTGCCGCTGTTCAGTGGTGAGTTCGCCTTGCAGGATATTGATGCCGCGCTGCAGTTTGCCGGCGATAAAACCCGTGCCGCTAAAGTTCAGTTAACTTTTTAAGGAGCAGTGATGAGCCAGTTATTTTCTCTCGAAGGCAAGCGTGTGCTGCTGACCGGTTCGGCGCGTGGTATTGGGTTTTTGCTGGCGCGTGGCTTAGCGGAAGCCGGTGCCGAAGTGATTGTCAACGCCACCACGCTCGAAGGGGCAGAGAAGGGCGCCGCGCATCTGCGTGAGTTGGGCTTACGCGCGCACGCCAAAGCGTTTGATGTCACGCAATCGGCGCAGGTTAAGCAGGCGGTGGATGAGATTGAAGCGGAGTGGGGCGCGATTGATGTGCTGGTAAATAATGCCGGCATTCAGCGCCGCCGACCTTTCCTGGAATTCCCGGAGCAGGACTGGAATGACGTCATTGCGGTAAACCAGACCGCCGTATTCCTGGTTTCGCAAACCGTGGCGAAAAAAATGGTTGAGCGTCAGCAGGGCAAAATCATCAATATCGGTTCGATGCAGAGCGAATTAGGGCGCGACACCATCACGCCTTACGCGGCCTCCAAAGGCGCGGTGACTATGCTGACGCGCGGCATGTGCGTGGAGCTGGCGCGTCAC
>Ga0105246_10002652_pt1 | contig 10839 bp, 7 predicted proteins | sample KBSM64metaG_FD_99694 | JGI IMG/M metagenome (GOLD analysis project Ga0105246, IMG submission 99694) | Miscanthus rhizosphere microbial communities from Kellogg Biological Station, Michigan, USA - KBS M6-4 metaG | ecosystem: Host-associated > Plants > Roots > Rhizosphere > Soil | place: Michigan...
ATCAGCGCGGTGACGATGCCGGTATTGAGTTCGTACGGGCTCACGAGGGTCCGCGCCACTATATCGGCCAGCACCAGCAGCAAGCCGCCCAGCAGCGGCGCGGCCAGCATTAGCTGCCGCAGGTCGTGGCCAACCAGCAGCCGCGCCGCATGGGGCACTACCAGCCCGACAAAACCGATGGGGCCAGCCAACGCCACCGCGCAACCGGACAGCAGCACCACGGCCGCCAAACTCAACAGCCGCATCCGCAACAGGTTGACGCCCATGCTGGAGGCCACCTGCGCGCCCAGCCGATAGGCATTCAACGCCCGCACGTTGATCAGGCAAAGCAACATGCCGACGATCAGGTAGGGCCAGAGCCAGCTTGGCAGGTTTGCCCCGCTGATACCCAGCGAGCCGGTCAGCCAGCGACGCAGGCTGTCCAGCCCCTGCTGATCGAGCAACAGCAGAATCGCGGTGATGGCGCCGAACAGCGCGGCCATCATCGCTCCCGAAAGCGTCAGGCGCACCGGATTGGGCGTGCGCCCGGCCAGCAGCATGACGCCGATGGCGGCCACCAGAGCGCCGCTGAAGGCAAATAGGGGAATCATGGTCATGTCATTGCCGGGTAGCACCAGCAAGCCAATCACCACGAACAAGGCCGCACCACTGTTGATGCCGAGGATGCCCGGGTCGGCTAATGGATTGTCGCCCACTGCCTGCATCACCGTGCCGGCCAGCCCCAGGCAGGCGCCCACAACCATCGCCACCCACAGGCGCGGCAGGCGCGAACCGCGGATGACACTGTGATCAGAATTACTCGGGTCATACGCCAACAGCGCCTGCCAGACATCGCTCCAGGGGATCGATTTGGCCCCCACGGCCAGGTGCAGCGTCGACGCCAGACCGATGCCGATCAAGATCGATAACCAGATCGACCAGCGCCACCCACCCGTCATCGGGCTACCTGGCTGTGGAGTGCGCGAATGCGCGCAGGCGAAGCCGGCACGCACAGAGGATCACCGGAATGTGGATCGATGAGAATATGCGCATCCAGATCGAACACCGCCTTGAGGTTGGCCGCAGTGAACACCTCGGCAGGCGTGCCCTGGGCGTGCACCTTGCCCTGGCGCAACATCACCAGTTGATCGGCGTAGCGCGCGGCCTGGTTGAGGTCATGCAGAACCGCGACGACAGTGCGTCCCTGGTCACGCAGATCGGCGAGCAATTCGAGCAAGGCGATCTGATGAGCGATGTCGAGAAAGGTGGTGGGCTCGTCGAGCAGGATGACCGGGGTCTCCTGCGCCAGAGTCATGGCAATCCAGCAGCGCTGTAACTGCCCTCCGGACAGGCTGGTCAGGGTGCGGTCCAGCAGCATGCCGACGTCGGCCAGTGCCACGGCGCGGTCGATCGCCTGCTGATCGGCGTCACTCCACTGCTGCCACCAGCTTTGCCAGGGGTAGCGCCCCTGCATGACCAGCTCGCGCACGGTTATCCCGGCAGGCGAAGCGGTGCGTTGCGGCAACAGCGCTATTTGCCTGGCCAGATCACGTCGCGAGAACTGAACGTGAGGCTTCCCCTGCAGCAGTACGTCGCCGCTGGCCGGGCGTAGCATGCGCGCCAGCACGTTCAGCAACGTGGTCTTGCCACAACCATTGGCCCCGATCAATGCGGTAAAGCAGCCTTCGTGAATGGTCAGACTGATGTCATCGAGCACCTTCAATTCGTCGAATTGAAGATGAAGCCCCATCGCTTTCAACATGCATACACACTCGAATTCGAACCACCGCGCCAGCGCCCTCTTGGCTCAGAGCCAGCGCAGATTGCCGGGCATGCGGGTTCACCGCAAATCTCGTCCAGCTCAGGGCGGACATTGCCTATCGGGCAGCGTCCAGGCCTTGAACATTTATGCGCATTAGCTTGCAGTAATATCTTGGTGATGACAATAACGCGTGAGCTAGTACAAATATTTCTCATTTAGATGTAGAGTTCGCGCGCTATTGCTGACTGCCACGGCGCACTGGCGTGAAGGAACACAGAAAGTCCTCCGCATTGCGCGCACATACCAGAAGACCAGAGGATGTACCTTCGCCATGCGCCAGGTTACGCACCTAAGCCACGAACGTTTCGCCCGACGCCCAGCCTTCAGCATTACCGCGCTAGCACTGGCCATGGCCAGCCTGGGCTCGGGCAGCCTGCATGCCGCTGAGACCAACCCGGCAGCCACGGCTGCGCCGTTGGAGATTGATGCCATCAACGTTACCGGGCAAAGCGTTGAACAGCCCACCGAGCATGTGGTCGGCTATGTGGCCAAACGCAACATGAGCGCTACCAAGACCGACACGCCGATCACCGAGACGCCGCAGTCGCTGTCGGTGGTGACGAGCGACGAGATCCGCGACCGCCAGGCGGAAACGTTGGCCCAGGCGCTGAGCTACACGCCAGGGTTCACCGCCAGCGCGACCTCGTTCAACCGCACTGCGGACCGCTTCCGCATGCGCGGCTTCTCCGTCGAATCCGCCACCGGCGGCTCGCTGCGCGACGGCCTGCGCCTGCAGAACAACTCCTACGACGGCATTCAGGAACCCTATGGCCTGGAGCGCGTCGAGGTCATTCGCGGCGCTGCCTCGGTGCTCTACGGCCAGCTCTCGCCCGGCGGCATGGTAAATGGCGTCAGCAAGCGCCCAACCGAAACGCCGCTTCATGAGCTGCAACTGCAGACGGGCTCCAATGACCGCAAGCAGCTCGCCGCCGATTTCAGCGGCGCACTGCCCGGTAGCGACACCCTGAGCTATCGCCTGACCCTGCTCAGCCGCAACAGCGACACCCAGCAGGATCATCTCAACGACGACAGGATCTACATCGCCCCGGCGCTGACCTGGCGCCCTGACGAGGACACATCGTTGACCCTGCTGTCCTTCTACCAGAAGACCGATACGCGTTTCCCCGCGCCCCTGCCCTATCAGTTGGTCAAAGGTGCGGGTGACGGCGCCTTCAAGATCGGCCGCCACGACTTTATCGGCGAGCCGGGCTACGACGACATGAATGGCGAGATGTCGGCCCTGGGGTACGAATTCACCCACCACTTCAACGAACACTTCACGCTTAATCACAAGCTGCGTTACTCCGAGTCCTATGTGAAGTGGAACTACCTGCAAGCTCAGACATCCGCAGCGGCGATCCGCAATGCCGCCAACACCGGCATCCTTGCACGGCAATACAGTGATCGCCGTGAGCGTGCTCGAACCCTGGGCAGCGACACCAATATCGAATCGAAATGGCAACTCGGCAGCGTCGAGCACACCGTTCTGGTCGGTTTCGACGGCTATGACACTTCCTACGACTCCCATAACTTCCGAGGCGCAGCCCCCAGCCTGGACCTGAGTCGCTACAACTATGGTCAGCCCGTAGTGGTCAACAAAAACCGCTCCTTAGACCGTGGCTCGCAGCTCGACATGCTGCAAAAAGGTGCCTATTTCCAGGATCAGATCAAGTTCGGCGACAAGTGGGTCCTGCAGGTGGGTGGCCGCCACGACTGGGCTGACCAGCAGCAGACAGCGCATCGCAATGGCGCCAAGGCCAGCCAAAGCGACGAAGCCACCACCTGGCGCGCAGGCCTGGTCTACCTGGCGGACAACGGCCTGGCGCCCTATATCAGCTATAGCGAGTCGTTCTTCCCGGTTTCCGTTGCGCAAGTCACCGGCCAGAAATTCACCCCCACCGAAGGTAAACAGTACGAAGTGGGTGTGCGCTATCAGCCCAAGGACAGCAATATGCTGCTCAGCGCAGCCGTCTACGAGCTTACCCAGACCAACGTGCTCAAGCAGGATCCAGCTACCGACGAGTTCCGCCAAACCGGCGAGGAACGCTCCCGCGGTCTGGAGCTGGAAGCCAAGGCGGATATCACCCCGGCACTCAGCGTGATCGCCACCTACGCCTATACCGATGCACGCACCACCAAGAGCGCGATCGCCGCCGAAGTGGGTCAACGTACCGACGAAACGCCCTACCACCAGGCAGCCCTGTGGACCCGCTACGACTTCGTCAACTGGGGCATTCCGAAACTGACCGTGGGCGCCGGCGCTCGCTACATGGGTACAACACAGGCCTCAGGTATGGATTCGGCCATGCCAGCCTATACCCTGTTCGACGCCATGGCGCGCTACCGGATCGACGAACACTGGGACGTGACCGTCAACGCCAACAACCTGACCGACAAGCGCTACGCGCAGTGCAGTTTCTCCACCTGCCTCTACGGTGACGAGCGCACCCTGCTGACCTCGGTTAACTTCAACTGGTGACCCGCCGCTCCGCGCGCCGAGCAAGCCCCTTGCTGCGGCGCGCGGCCTTACCTGCCTGACTGACGGAGGCAGCGGGAGACCCATTCTCCGCTCTGGAGAAACCAGATCCTTGATTAATTCCCACGATGCGTCAGAGATTTCGTAACGCTTTGCCAACCCAGCATGGCGGCATCCTCGGACGCCCCCACGCTCGGGTTAAAGGTTAGAAATCCACCGACGCCGACAGCTGCAGCGTACGCGGCGTACCCAGGCCACCGGACAATCCGCTGCCGTCGCCGCCGCTGTACGAACCGATCCAGTAGGCGCGGTTGGCCACGTTTTCGACATTGGCGCGCAAGGTCACGGGCTTGGACATGACCTTGGTGGTGTAGCGGCCGCCCACGTCAAACACGGTGTAGGACGGCAGTTCCATACGATGGTCGTCGGTGACGTAGCGGCGGCCCACGTAGTGGGTGTTGGCGGTCAGGGTCAGGCCCGGCACCGTTTCCAGGTCGTATTCTGCGCCCAGTTTGGCGATGATCTTAGGTACGCCGGTCACTTGGTTGCCTTCGTTGGATTTGACCAACGCCTTGGTCAGCTCAGCCTGGGTATAGGACGCGCCGCCCATCAGGCGCAGGCCGGGTTGGACTTCACCGAAGAAACTCCATTCCACGCCACGGTTACGCTGCTCGCCGTTGGTGGCGTAGATATTGGTGACAGGGTCGGTGTAGGCGCTGGGTTTTTCAATCTGAAACACGGCCAGGGTGGTGGCGAAGGTGCCCAGGTCGAACTTGGCGCCGGCCTCATACTGCTTGGTCTGGTAAGGGCTGAGGATTTCACCCGAGTTGGCGGCGCTGGTGGGTGCCGTGCCCCCTTGGGACAACCCTTCGATGTAGTTGGCATAGAGCGAAACCTCGTCGGTGACCTTGACCAGCAACGCCGTCGCCGGCGACACCTTGCTGTCGCTGTAGCGGGACGTCTTGACCCGGGCCGGCGTCAGGCCGGCGCTTTCCACGGTCTGGTTGCGCCAGCCTAAGGTCCATTGCACGCGGCCATCGAGGAACGACAGGGTGTCGAGGAACGCAAAGCTTCTCAGCTTGGCTTCGCTGCGGGAGGTGACGGCGCCGTATTTGCCCAGAGGCGGTGTCGGGCCGAAGTCGAGGTTGTCGTAGTTGGTGACCACGTAGTTGGGGATCATCAAGTCCTTGTAGCTCATCTCCGTTTTGTACTGAGTGGCGGCCACAGACCAGGCGTGGCCTACCGGGCCGGTGTCGAACGTGCCCTTGAGGCCGGCTTCACCGGACTTCTGCGTGCCCTGCCCGTCCGAGCGATAAGCCAGCACGTTGATGTCCCCGGTGTTGTTGATCAGCGTGTCACGGGTCATCAGGGCATTGCGGCCACCGTCGCGCTGGCCATAGGCGGCAAAGGCGGTGAGCGAGTCGTTCACGTCGACCTCGCCACGGACCAGCACGGTTTCGGTGTCGTTGATGGTGTAGGCCCAGTCCGGTGCCAGGGAGTGGTTGCCCTTCCTCGGGCTGGGCACTTTATTGACCGCCGGCGAGATGCCGATGCCGAAATAGGTGGCGCCATCCAGGCGCTCACGCTGTTTGTAAGCGTCCAGGGACAGGCGTACGCGCTCTGTGCGCCAGTCCAGGCCCAGGGCGTTGAGTTGCATTTTTTGCTGCTGGTCGTCCACGCTGGTGTCGCCATCGCGGTACACGCCGTTGTAGCGGATACCGAACTGGTTCTGCTCGCCAAAACGTCGACCCACGTCAGCGTGGGCGCCGTACAGCCCCCTGGATTCGTAACTGGTGGTGATCCGCGTCAGCGGTTCGTCGGCGGCGCGCTTGGGCACCATGTTGATGCTGCCGGCGACGCTGCCATCGGGCGGCATGCCGTTGAGCAGCGCAGACGGGCCCTTGAGCACTTCGATGCGCTCGGCCAGTTCGGTCGAACCGCGCAGGTTCGGCGCCATGCCGGCCAGGCCGTTGAAGGTGATGTCGTTGGCACTGGTGTTGAAGCCGCGGATGAAGAAGGTTTCGAGGATGGACCGCTTGGACGGCACGTTGACCGACGGATCAGTGGCTCCAATCACCGAACCGATGTCCTTGGCCTGATGGTTGCGCACGAATTCATCGGTGTAGCTGATGGCGTTGAACGGTGTTTCCATGAAGTCCTTGTTGCCCAGCAGACCGATACGACCGCCCGTGGCGACCTGCCCACCCGCGTACGCAGGTGGCAGGTCGTCGGTGGCGAGCCGCTCGCCCACGATGGTGGTTTCCGACAGCTCCAGGCGGTTCTTTTCCGCTTCGGGCCGGGCCTCGGTGGCCGGCTCCGGTTCAGGCGCCGCCGACACGGCCAGCGAGCCGCCGCTCAACCCGAGCAGCAAGGCCATCTGCACGGCGCAGAACGTGCGGTTCAAGGTAAACGGGAAAGTACGCGGTGTGGCCTGGGATAAATCAGGGTGGGCGCGAGTTGGGCGGCCGTGTTCCGACATGCTGGATTCCTTTCGATGCGAAGTATTGAAGTGCATTCACTAGGATTCCGTACCAGAACCACAAACCCTCAATCTAAATGATAAATATTCGCAAGAAAAAAACCGCAACCTGAATGGCAGCGGCTTTGGGTACACGAACGCATTTCTGGATCAGCCTTTGTAGCCTTGCACCACCTCGTCCGCCATGCGGTTAAGGCAGGTCACACTGGCCGTGCACAGGTACCAGGTCTGGGCGTCGACGAAGATCACCCGGCCGTTGTTCCATGCCTTGGTCCTGCGCAACAGGGGGTTGTCCAGGCTCTTGAGGTCGAGGGCCGGGCGGTGCTCCATCACTGCCGTGCGGTCGATGACGTACAGAATGTCCGGGTCGGCCTGCTGAATGAACTCATTGGAAATCGGCTGGCCATGCAGGCCGGCCTCGATGCCGGGGCTGGCCGGTTTGACGCCCAGGGTGTCGAACACAAAACCGTAGCGCGATTTCACGCCGTAGGAGGTAAAGGCACCGTTGTTATGCAGCACGATCAAGGCCTTCTCCGGGCGACCGGCAGTGACTTGGCGGGTCTGCTCGACCTTGGCATCCATTTCCGCCACTTTCTGGCGGGCCAGTTCCGGCTTGTCGAGGATGCGCCCCAGCAGGGTCAAATGGGCCTTGGCGGTCTCGATGAAATTGCCTTTTTTGTTGGTCAGGTCCACGTCGTCGTACACGGTTGGCGCGATCTGGCTGAGCTCCTTATAGCTCTGGGCCTGGAGCGGAGAGATCAGGATCAGGTCGGGCTTGAGCGCATGCAGGCGCTCCAGGTTGGGCTGGATGGTCGTGCCCACATCCGCGACATTCGTGTCGTCACGGTAGCGAGTGAGGAAGCTGGCGACGTAGTCCTTGGCGATGCCGACCACCGGCGCCCTGAGTTGATCCAGGGTGTCGAGCTCGCTCATGTCGAAGGCCACTACCCGCTGGGGCAACTGAGTGACCACGGTGGTGCCCAGCGGATGCTCGATGGTGATCGGCGCGTAGGCCGCCTGCGCCGCGACCGGGGCCTTGGCCTCCGGTGCCGGTTTGTCACACCCCTGCAGCCCGGCCGCCACGGCCATCGTCAGCAGCAGCGCGCGCATTCTGTTCGTGTGATCAGTGCTCATGTCAGTTCCCTTGAAGGTGATGGGTTGAAGTAGTTGCAAACGAAGCCTTGTTGGCTGTGCAGAATCTCGAAATCCAGGTCGAACAGCTCGCGCAGGTTGGCCTCGGTCACTACCTGGTCGACCGGGCCGTGACGGTGGATGGCGCCGCCCTTCATTGCCACGATATGGTCGGAATAATTGGCCGCGAAGTTGATGTCATGCACCACCAGGATCACTGTGCGACCTTGCTCATCACACAGGCGGCGCAAGGCGCGCATGATGTGAACAGCGTGCTTCATGTCGAGGTTATTGAGCGGCTCATCCAGCAGCAGGTAATCGGTCTGCTGGGCGATGGTCATTGCCAGGAACGCCATCTGCCGCTGCCCGCCGCTGAGCTCGTCGATGTAGCAAAGGCGCAGCGGTTGCAGTGAAAGAAACTCGATGGCTTCGTCGATCACCACCCGGTCCTGGGCGGTGAGTGCGCCTCGGCTGTAGGGGAAACGCCCGAAAGCCACCAGTTCTTCGACGGTCAGGCGCAGGTTGAAATCCGGCGACTGACGCAAGGTGGCGACGCGCTTGGCATAGTCGCGCACCGGTACGTCGGCGATGTTGCGTCCGCCCATCAGTACATCGCCACGAGTAGGCGTCAACAGACGGGCGATCAACATCAACAAGGTGGATTTGCCCGCCCCGTTGGGGCCGATCAATGAGGTCACTTGCCCCGGTGGGAACTGCACGCTGACGTCACTCAGCACATGCTTGGCGCCATAGGCTTTGTAGACGTGTTGCAGAGAGATCATGCGGTGCCTCGGGTTCGGATCATCAGCGCGAGCAAATACACACCGCACACCAGGTTGATGAGAATGCTCACGGAGGTGTTGTAGTTGAGCCATTGCTCCACCAGGTACTGAGCGATGATGAAAATGCCAATGGCAATCGCACAGCCCAGGGGCAAGGTGACCCGGTGCCGCGTGGTGCCGGCCAGGGCGTAGGCGATGTTGGCGACGAACACGCCCATGAACGCGGTCGGCCCCACCAGGCTGGTGGACACCGCCACCAGAATGGCGATCAGTGCCAGTTGCAGGCGCACGCTGCGTGGGTAGTCGACCCCCAGGGAAATCGCCTGGTCACGTCCCAGGGCCAGGACATCGAGCACCGGCAACGTGCGCTGGGCGATGAAGCACACCGCCGCCACCAACACGCCCGAATAGATCACCTGCGCCGGTTGCGCCTTGTTGAACGAGGCGTAGTTGAATCCCTGGAAAATCGAGAACTCCCCGGGGCTGATCTTCAACTGGATGAATTGGGTGAAGGTGCCCATCACCATGCTCAACACCAACCCGAGCAGCAACAGCAGGTACACGTTGTGACTGCCGTTGCGCAACAGCCAACGGTGGATGAGCCACGAGTAGCCGAGCATCAACAGCACCGATAACAGCACGTTGCCGTCACGCCCCAGCAGCAGGCTCTGGGTGCCCAGCAGCAGAATCAGCAACGCCTGGAACAACAGGTAGATCGCCTCGTAGCCCATGATCGCCGGCGTGAGAATGCGGTTGCCGGCGATGGTCTGGAAAATCACCGACGAATACGCAATGCACACGCCGGCAATGCCGATTGCGGCCAGGCGGGTAAGCCGCTTGGGAATGACGTAATCGAAATCCAGGCCCGAGCCCAGCAACAGAAACCCAACGGCCAGCAACAGGACCAGCAGCCAAAGGCCATAACGGGTAGCCATGTGTCTCATGTGTACTTCCGGATCAGCAGCACCAGGAACACCACACCGCCAATGCAGCCGGCAGTCAGGCCGATCGGCACTTCGAAGGGGTAGATCAGCAGGCGGCCGAGGATGTCGCAAATCAACAGCAACGAGGCACCGCACAGGGCGACGATGGGCAGCGTGCGCTCCAGGTTTTCACCGTAGTGCAGGGCCACCAGGTTGGGAATCACCAGCCCGACGAAGGGAATCGCGCCCACGGTAATCACCGTGGCGGAGACGGTGACGGCCACCAGCATCAAGCCCAGCGCTGCGTTGGCGGCGTAGTTCAGGCCCAGGCTGCTGGCCATGCCCTCGCCCATGCCCAGTACGGTGAAACGATGGGCATAGAGGTAGGTCAGCACGACAATGGGCAGGATCAGGTAGATGATCTCGTAATTGCCCTGCACGATCTTCGAGAAATCGCCGAGCATCCAACCCTGCATGCTCTGCAGGATGTTGTGGCGGTAGGCGTAGAACTCGGCGACAGCGCTCAGCACGCTGCCGTACATCAGGCCGATCACCGGCACCATTACGGTGTTCTTGAACTGGATGCGCCGGATGATCGCGACATAGATCAGGCTGGCGGCAAAGCAAAAGGCCAGGGCAAACAGCATTCTGCCGGCGGCCCCGGCGCCCGGCGCAACCGTCAGGGAAATCAGGATGCCCAGCTTGGCGGCATCCAACCCTCCGCTGGTACCGGGCTCGACGAAACGGTTACGCACGATCTGCTGCAGGATCACCCCGCACACGGCCAACCCGACCCCGGTGAGGATCAGCGCGGCCAGGCGTGGCAGCCGGCTGGCGGTGAGGGTCAGCCAGGCGTCGTCGGAAAAGCTCAACAGCTCGACCCACGACACCTGCTTGACCCCCACCATCAGCGACAGGCCGCACAGCACGACAAACAGGACGACTACTGCTGTACGACTCAAGAAGCGTCCTCACCCGCGATCCGCCAGCCTTTTGCCGCCCTGCGCTGGGCAAGAAAGTGGGCATACAGCCCGGGTTGGGCGCTCAATTGGGCATGGGAACCCTGTTCGCTGAGCCGGCCTTGATCGAGCACCAGGATCTGGTCGGCCATGACCACGGTCGACAGCTGGTGGGCGATAACGATCAGCGTGCGTTTGCCACGCAGCCGCGCCAGCGCTTCGGCGATGGCGGCCTGGTTTTCGGCATCAAGGGCTGCGGTGGCTTCGTCGACCAGCAGGATCGCCTTG
>Ga0105246_10002653_pt1 | contig 10835 bp, 11 predicted proteins | sample KBSM64metaG_FD_99694 | JGI IMG/M metagenome (GOLD analysis project Ga0105246, IMG submission 99694) | Miscanthus rhizosphere microbial communities from Kellogg Biological Station, Michigan, USA - KBS M6-4 metaG | ecosystem: Host-associated > Plants > Roots > Rhizosphere > Soil | place...
AGCCTCCAAGTACTGGGGCACGCCGTTGTGCCCCGGGAAGGATCATCCATGCGATCGACCCGAAGAAAACCGGAAATACGCCAAAGCCTGGGAGGCCTCGCGCTGGCAGCAGTGATGGGGTTGGGCTGTGTTGTGGCCGCGGGCCCGCCGGCCTCTGCGGCTCCAGCCGGCAAAACGGACAGCCCGGCATGTTCCACCTCCAGCATCCACCTTGATTCAGGCAACGGCAGGGCCCCACAAAACCTCTGTGTCCCGGCGCAAGCCACCGGCAGTGACAAGACGTTGCTGGTGTGGAACAAGCCGGACGTTTACGACGACGTCGTGGACTACCGCGTCTACATGAACGACAGGGCGCTGGGAACCGCGGAGGAGAATGCGCGGATCTATTCACCGGCCCAGAAATACGTGGACGCGTTCCGGGCCGCCGACAAGGATGGATTCCACGTCCGGACTGTGGCCCACAACTTCACGGTGACCGGCTTGTCGCCGCGCACCAGCTACCAGTTCAGCGTGACCGCTGTGAGGAAAGACGGAACCGAGTCTCCGGCGAGTGGGCCAATCACCGTCACCACCACGCCCGAACGGCACCAAGTCACCATCACCAATCCTGCGTACAAGGCCGTGGGCGATGGAAAGACCCTTAACACCAAAGCAATCCAGAAGGCCATTGACACCTGTAGAACCCCGGGCTGCACCGTGGTGGTTCCTGCAGGTACCTTCAAAACGGGGGCACTTTTCCTCCACTCGGACATGACCCTGGAACTCCAGGAGGGCGCACGCCTGCTCGGCTCCGACCAAGCGGAGGACTACCCCTTGGAGAAGGGCTATTACCTCTACCCGGTACCTGAGCCCCTCCCCGCCGAGGCCGAATACCGGAACTACCGCCGGCCGCCGTCGCTCCTTAATGTCCTTCCGGACGACAACGGCCGCTCGACGGCGGGACGCGAACCTGGCGCTGCGGCCAGCAATGTCCGCATCGTCGGTAAAGGCGTGGTGGACGGAAACGGGTGGAAGCGCACTGCCGAGGGGTCGATAGTGGATGAGGCGGGGAACGAACTTCCGCAATACGTGGCAAGCTCCGCCGGCAAGGTCCTGGACGATGGCTTGTTGGCGGCTGACCAGTTCCGCAAGGCCAAGGAGCGCCCGGAATCCCTCATCGGGGTGATCAACAGGCCGGAAACCTTGGATGACTCCGTACTGTACGGCCAATACCGCTCCAGCTTGATGACCTTCATGGGAGTGAAGAACCTGTACATCGAGGGCGTCACAGCGGACAACCCCGCGTTCCACGGGGTAATGATCCTGGACACCGAAAACAGCACGGTCAACGGCATGCGGCACACCACGTTCAACGCCAACAACGGTGACGGTCTGGAGTTCGGCGGTGCAAACAACGGCATTGTCGTGAACAACTTCTTCGACACCGGAGACGACCAAGTCAACTTTGCGGCCGGGCAGGGCAAATACGGGGCGCAGGGCCGGCCGAGCGAGAACGTCTGGATCTTCAACAATTACATGCGCATGGGCCACGGGGGAGTCGCTGTCGGTTCCAACACGGCAGCCTGGGTGCAGCGGGTCCTCGCTGAGGACAACGTCATGTACAAAGTTGAAACCGGCGGCCTCCGGATGAAAAGTACCTCGGACATGGCCGGAGGCGGCCGGGACTTCCTCTTCCGCGACACCGCGATGGCCTGCATGGGCAGCAGTGCTTTCATCATGTCGCTCAGCTATAACCAGTCACCGTCCGGATATGTCGCCGCTGAATCGGCCACGTTCAAGGACGTGGTGATACGGAACATTTCCGTGGACGGCAACAACTCGCCCACCTGCGGCATGGCTGTATCCGACAGCAAACCGGTGATCGATATCCAGGCAGGGCCGTCCCTCGGCGAAGGAACGGCCACCCTCAGCGCCTTCACTTTCCAGGACGTGGTGTTCCGGAACGTCAACCCCGCCAACATCAAAGGCCTGCAGGACTCCACGTTTGACGGCGTGACGTTCCAGAGCGTGCGGAACAACGCCAATCCCTGGCGCCTGGACCAGTACTCCACGGGAAACACGTTCACGGATGTCCATCCCATGCCGGCGGCCCGGTAACGCCCGCCGCTGCAGGTGCCCAACCGCCGTCGAGTCGGCATTTGATGACGATCCGGGGCGCAAACATTGTCATCGAATGGCATCCCGGGACAAGGAAAGGCGGCCGTCCCCGGGAAGGGGGCGGCCGCCGTCGTTGTTCTGCCAAGCGGCGTCGAAGGGTTACATCTTCCTTCGCGTAGCGCTGGTTTCGTCCATGACGTCCCTGCCGAGCCATGCACCAAGGCCGATCATGGCAACGCCAAGGATCAGGTGGAGCCAGTTATCGGCCGTGTTGAACGGGACAAAGTTGGCGCCCGTTTCCTGGTTGATGACCAGGCCGTAGATCCAAAGAACGATGTACACAGCACCGCCGCCCAGGAGGAACAGGCGGGCCATGCGGTCGTTCCTTGCCATGGCCAGTCCGGCCGCGCCGAACAGCAGGTGAACGATGTTGTGGAGTATGGACACTTGGAAGACTCCAAGCAGCATGGCGCCGGATTCATGTCCCGCAAAGGTCATGGCGCCGTAATTGGTGGTGATTCCCGGGATAAAGCCCAGGACGCCTACCAGCAGAAATACAATGCCAACGCCCATGGCGGTGTTGCGAAGTGTCAACCCCATCATGTGGTGGTGTTCGGCGGGGTGCGAAGCGGTGGTCATCAGTCCTCCCTTTCACGCGGTTATCCGGCTCTTCTCCTGGAGAGCCGACCTGCGGCAAGGGGTGTCGCCAAACCTTGCCGACGCCGCCATAATACTCCTGAAATGCTCTGGATAGCAGGGGGATGAGCGCAGTTCAGGCGGCGGTTAGCATGGATTCATGAGCCAAGTGCCGAATGGTCGGGTGCACACGATTTTTCATGACGTCCGGGACCTGACGCCCTTCCGGGAAGGGTACGTACGGACGCCCGTGCGCGGACTCGCCGACGGCGTAAATGGAGTCCTTTCCGGTGTCCTCAGCGGCCGGGACCACGCGCGCTTGTCCCTCGTGGGCAGTGTTCCCAGGCTGAAGATGCTGTCCTCCAAGCCCGCGAAGGCCATGCATGAGGCTGTGTTCTCCTCCACCGATCCGGACCGTCTCCTTGCGTTCGCCCGGATGAACCCGGGCTGGGCGGGCTTGTGCCACATCATGGCAGGCCTGCTTGTCTATAAGCACGGCGGGTTCTTGCGGGCGTCGGAACTGCTGCAGCGAGGGTTGACAACCAGGATCGACGACGACGCCAGCCAGTTCTCGGCCATGTACCTTGGTCAGGTGGTCACCCGGGTTGAGGTCGCCGAACGCATCGAGGTGCCGGTGCTGTTCAGCGAAGAGTCCGTGTTCCTGGCGCTGGCCCACTGTCTGCGGGAAATGGGGATGACCGAAGCCGCCCTCGAAGCTGTGGCAGCTTTGCCGCCGTCGTTGCCTTCTGCCTTGGCGCGGTGCACGGCTGCGTTCTCCTTGGAACGCCACCGCGATGTGGTGGTCTGGACGGAGGGACTGCTGAACACGGATGACCTCTCGGCCGCGTTGTTGCTGATCAGGGCGCGTTCCCAGCGGGCGCGGGGCGACTTTGAGTCTGCCCAGGCGGCGTTGAGGGAAGTCCTTCGCCGCAGGAAAACCAACCTGGCATTGAAGAATGACGCCCTCACTGACAGGGCCCTCTTGGCGTTGGACCAGGGACGCCGGACGCTGACGCCGTGGTCCCGGCGGGCTGCCCCGCCGGCGGAGCTTGAATCGGTGGAGGTTATCCGCAAGGACGCCGAGATGCGGCGCTTGTGGGAGAACGACTTCAGGCAGCTGGGCGGGGAGTAAAAAACCGTTGCACACGAAGGGGTGCAGGCGTATTCTCTTAATCAACCAATTGATTGATCAAGCGATTGGTTGATTATGGAAGGTTTGCTGGTAAATGACACAGGATGCTCCAGGCCAAGACGCCCTGGACAAGGCCTTTATGGCGCTGGCGGATCCGGTCCGGCGGGCCATCGTTGCCCGGCTTTCCCGGGGAGATGCCACCGTCAACGAGCTCGCGGAACCGTTCGCCATTTCCAAGCAGGCGGTTTCCAAGCACATCCAGGTCCTGGAACACGCAGGCCTGGTGACCCGCTCCCGGGATGCCCAGCGCAGGCCCGTCCACCTGGACGCCGCAGCACTGGAACGCCTGACGGCGTGGATTGATCAGTACCGCCTGATCGCCGAGTCCCGCTTCCGGCGGCTCGACCAGCTGCTCGCCACCCACACCTCCCCACAGGAACAAGCAAAGAAAGAGGAACTGCAATGAGCAACGAAACCACCATCACCGCAGACGACGGCGTCCCCTTCGTCGATACCGTGCGGGAATTCGACGCCCCCGTCAGTGCGGTTTTCAAAGCCCACGTTGATCCGGACCTCCTGGCCAAGTGGCTGGGGCCTCGGGACGCCAAGCTGAACGTCACAAAGTACGACGCGACCACCGGCGGCAGCTGGCACTACGAAAGCGGACATGGCGACGAGATGTTTGGCTTCCACGGCATCTTCCACACAGTGGACGCGGATGAGCTGATCATCATGACGTTCGAATTCGATGGAGCCCCCAACCAGGTCGGCATTAGCAGCACCACCTTCGAGGAAATCGACGGCCGCACCCGGATCGTGGCGCACGAGGTCTACCCAACGGTTGAAGCGCGCGACATGGCCTTGGCGACCGGAATGAACTACGGAGTGATGGAGGGGTATGAGCGCCTGGACGAACTGCTCGCCACCTAGAACGCCTGGAAGCGCAGCACGAGTGGAAGAACCTGCTCCGACAACAGCACCGTCCCCAGCCCGATCATGACGATCCCGCTGGTCAGGGTGACGGCCCGTGCGGCGCCGGGCCGGGAGGCCAGCAGCTTCCTGGAGGTTAGGGCCACAGCGGTGTAGACCATTCCTGCAAGGATCACGAAGGTCAACCCCAGCAAGCCCGACTGCACCGGGACGGGCAGCGCCGCATCCGGGCTGACGAACTGCGGCACCAGGGCCACGAAGAACAGGAGCCCCTTGGGGTTGATGCCGCTGGTGCCCATGCCCTGGAAGAACGTGCGGATCTGGTTTCCGGAATTCACGACGCCGTCTTCCGCACTGAAGCTTGCGCCTCGCCACGAGCGGATGGTGCCGATGCCAAGCCACAGCAGGTAGGCCGCACCGGCGATGGTCAGCCACCCGAGGAGCCCGGGAACGCCGGCCAGGAGGGCAGCGAGTCCGGCAGCCATCAGGAGCGTGTGGATCACGTAACCGCTGCAGAGGCCGGCGACGGCGGGAACGAAACTGCGCTGACGCAGGCCCGCCGAAATCGAGTACGCCCAGTCGACTCCCGGTGTGCAGGCCAGGGTGACTGCCACGAGGACGAAGGCGAGGAACAGCTGCGGGTTCACGATCTCTCCAGAGTTAGTTGGTACGAAAACTCTAGGTAAAAAGCGCCCATAAGTGTTCCCGTTTTTAGCTCTGAAGAGCTGATTCTCGGTAAGATAATTGCGTGATTGACGGTATCGATAGAAGTATTTTGCGCCACCTCAAAGAGGATGGGCGGATGACGGCCACAGCGCTGGCTTCCAAAGTCGGTTTAACCGTCGCTCCTTGCCATCGAAGGCTCCGCGACCTGGAAGCGACAGGGGTCATCCGCGGATACCGCGCGGACATCGACCCCGCCGCCGTGGGGCTTGGTTTCGAAGCGATCGTCTTCGTGACTTTGCGCCAAGTGGACCGGGGAACGATGGCCGCCTTCGAGGCCAGGGTCACCGCCAGCCCCAACATCGTGGAGGCCCAGCGCCTGTTTGGTTCGCCCGATTACCTGTTGAAGGTCATTGCCGCGGACCTGCCCGCTTATCAGCGTTTCTACGACGACGAGCTTGCGGCCCTTCCAGCAGTGGAGCGGCTGACGTCAACGTTGGTCATGAAGAACCTGAAGACCAACATCGGGCCGCCGGTTTAGCCTGCCCGCGGGCCGTTCAGCTCGCCGTTCAGCTGGCCGGGCTCACGTGCACGATGATGACTTGGGTGTCTTTGGAGCCGTCGAAGCGGAGGTCGTAATTGACCTCCAGCCCGGTGCTGGTCCCCGACGTCAATGAGTAGTCGCTCTTGGCGGAAGGGTCCTTGCTGGTGGAGGAAATCCAGCGTTCGGCGTCGTCGGCGTCGATGCCGTACTTGTCCACTCCCTCGCGGATCAGGGCGTTGAATTCCTCTGCGGAAGCTGCAGTGAGGAAGTACGTGACCTCGGTGAAATCAGGGCGCGCGTCGGTGGTCTTGAACCGGATCCGGTCCGTTTGTGCGGTGATCTCTCCGCTGGGGCCGACAATGGCCAGGTTGATCTTCCCGGAGTCCTGGGTGTTGATTTCCGGGCCGTAGCTGTCCTCGGATACACGCACAGCCGATTTCTGCAGGCTGCCGCTGCTCATGTCCAGGCGCGCTTGCTTGTCGGTCCTGATCCGGTCGACACCTGCGGCATCAAGCGTGGAGAATTCCGAGGTAATCACTGTGCTCCCTTGGGAAGTTGATGGAGAAGCGGGGACGGATAACTGGCATGCGGTGGTGGCGAGGATTCCCAAGCCAGCCGCCACGGCGATTGCCAGCCGCGAAAGCCACTTGGTCCGGGTCATTGGTGAACCTCGGCATCGAAGCCGTCCAGGAAGCGGTCCATGATTCCCGGAATGTTGTTGGTGGGCCTGTACTGTTCAACGCGGTCGTTGAAATCCGAACCGATGATGTCCCGGGCCTGTTGGGGATTGTTGGCCAGCAGGTCCTGGTAAGCGGGGAGGGTGTCCTGCTTGATGAGGGCCCAGCGTTGCTCGGCGTCGGCGATGTTGCCGTCCGGGAAGCCGGTGGTGAAGTCCGTCCGGAACTGCGTCGGGTTGTCCCAGTTGGTGAAGGGCAGGTTCTCCGGGCCGGGGCTTTCCACGCTGAACTTGTAGGGGAAGACTTCCGGGTAGCTTTTCGCGCCGGGAATCGAAGGCTCGCCGGCGAGGGTGACCATGTACGTCACGGCTTCCCCTCCCGGATGGTTGCGCATGGCAGTGTAATCGTCGGCGATGATTTCGTTCTGCTCCCGGTACAACAGGGCCGTGTTGCCTTCCTTGACCTGTGCGGGATCGCCGGAATCAATCTGGGCCCAAGCCTTCGCTGTTTCCGGGTCGATCGCACCAGAGTCCCTGAGGCGGTTGATTTCGTCGATTCCACCGTTCATGTAGGCCTCGTGCTGCCGGGCCTGGTCCAGGAAGATCTCTTTGTTCATGTCCAGCATGGACGTTTCGTAGAACTTGATCTCGGCGTCGGTCATGCCGGCAAGCTGCTCGATCTGGTCGAGAACCGGGATGGGGATGTCCGACGCCGGATTGTCGGCGATCTGCTGTGCCAGATCGCGGAGCATGGCCATGTCCTTGAACCCGCCGGCGAAGGAAGGGCCGATCATATTCGCCATGCCGGCCCACTGAAGGTCCGGGTTGGACAGGAAAGCCTGCCCGTAGAAGTCGTAGACCTTTTTGATGGTTTCCCAGTTGTACTCGGTACCCTTGCTGGTGTCCCACGTGGACGGGTCGATCCCCATCTCCCGCATGGCTTGTTGGTTCCAGTAATCGCTGAGGAACTGGGAGTACTCGGGCGATTTCTTCTCGATCAGGCCCGAGTCGGCTGCGGCATCCATGGCGGCCTTGGCGTCCTGGGGATGTTCGAGCGCCCACTTCTTGAATTCGTCGCTTCGAAGGTACTGTGCCCGCTCTTCGGGCGTCATTCCGTTCAGCAGATCCGTGAGCTCCTGGCCGTTTCCGCCGGAGCCGCCGGTTCCGCCAGCGCCGGATCCGCCGGCCCCGCCATTGCTCGCGGCGGCCTGTTCGTCGGCGTTCTTCAACAGGCTCCGGGAAGCGGCCTTGATGCCGGAAGCCGCGCTCTGGAGGGCCCGCAAGTGCGAGCTGTTCCATTCGTGACGGAACCGGTCGCCGTCGTTCCCCCGCCAGGGACTGTTGGTGATGGACCCCGACAACTGTTGTCCCAAGGTGGTGAGGCTGTCCGCATTGCGGGCCAGTTCCTTGGCCAGCTGACGCAGCTGTGCGACGTCTGAGCCATAGAAGTTACCCGCCACGTCGCCCCCATTGTTGTGTGCTGATGATCTGGCCCCATCCTAGGCCGCCTGCGGAGCATGGCACATGGGGACAACTTCCCTATGTGCAGAACTACTCCAGAAGCAGGCCCGTTGTCCGGTACGGAATCACCTCACGGAGGAACATGCTGGTGGAGGTCCGGACGATACCGGGGCACAGCCGGATTTCCTCCGACACCCGGTAGAGGTCGTCGGGGCTCTTGGCCACCACCCTGATGATGAGGTCGGTATCGCCGGCGGGTGCGTGGCATTCCAGGACTTCCGGGATTTCGCGCAAGGCCGCGATGGCCTCGTTCAGGTGGCTTTGGTCGAGCTCTGCGCTGACCGCCGCAGCCACGCCACGCCCCAGGGCGGATGGCAGGACGCGGCTGCTGTTGGCACGCAGGGCGCCGGAGGTTGTCATGCGTTCCAGGCGGGATTGGACCGTCCCTCGCGCGAGGTGCAGCTTCTGGGCCAGGACCATGATGGGAACGCGGGGATCGTCGTCGAGCGCAGCGAGGATTCTGCGGTCGGTCGCGTCGAGTTCCTGCAAAATGACCACTTCCTGTCGGATTTTTGTTTCTGGAGTAGTCAGATCGATCAAGGAAATGACTTCCTGTTGCACCTACTGTATGCCCCCTGTTGAAATGATGACAACGAAGCAGGACGAGGCTACCGCCGAAGCCCGCCGGCAACAGGCACCCGGAACACCACCCGGAGCCCTGTACAGGTTTCCCGCAAGGAAGCAGCCGCTGATTGACTCTTGTTCACAGCATTGTCATTCTGCACTCGTCCGCTGATGCGGACAGCACAGCAAGAGCCCCTGAGCCACCGGATCGTTGCGGTAGCTGAGGGGCTCTTGTGTTGCCCGGCTGTGCAGGGATGGCACATAGGCTTGGTGCATGACTTCCGCAGGGCGATTTGCCCCCAGCCCGTCCGGCGAGCTGCACGTTGGCAACCTCCGCACGGCCATCCTGGCATGGCTGTTCGCGAAGTCCACTGGCCGTGATTTCCTGCTGCGCGTGGAAGATCTTGACCGAGCCAGGTCCGGCGCGGAAACCGGGCAGCTCCGTGATCTGCGGGCCATCGGCATCACGTGGGATGCGGATGTGGTGCGCCAGACTGAGCGCGCGGCACTTTACGACGCTGCGATCCAGCGCCTGACGTCGGAGGGGCGCACCTACGAGTGTTTCTGCACCCGACGGGAGATCCAGGATGCGCCTTCCGCCCCGCACGCTCCGCAGGGGGCCTACCCCGGGACGTGCCGGCGGTTGTCCCACGCCGAGCGTGAGATCAGGCGCGCCTCACGCCCGGCGTCGATCCGTCTGCGGTCCGGGGTTGGCGGGTGGCCTGTTGAGGACCAGTTGCACGGCACGTTTGAGGGCGTGGTGGACGACTTTGTGCTGCGTCGCAATGACGGCGTCACTGCCTACAACCTGGCCGTGGTGGTTGACGACGCCGCCCAGGGAATCGACCAGGTGGTTCGCGGGGACGACCTCCTTCCCTCCACCCCGAGGCAGGCGTACTTGGCGACGCTGTTGGACTTGCCGGTTCCCGTATATGCGCATGTTCCGTTGGTGGTGAACCACGACGGCGTCAGGCTGGCAAAGCGCGACGGTGCCGTAACGCTGGACGACCTCGCCGCCGTCGGGATCCCCGCCGCGCGTGTCCGCGGCCTGATGCTGGAATCGCTCGGCCTGCCCGGTGGATCACTGCAGGACGCCCTGGCGGAATTCGATCCGTCGAGGCTGCCCAAAGAGCCCTGGGTGTGGATAACTCCCCAGGTCTGAGGAGGGCACCACGTAGGCTGGCTGGATGCATTCACAGATGGTCGCCCCCGGTTTCGAATCCGTCGCCGAACTCTTCGGCCGTTTCCTGGAGCAGGATCCGGAGTATTCCGCCCAGGTGGCCGCGTATCATCGCGGCGTCAAAGTCCTGGACCTGAGTGGGGGACCGCATATCCGGCTCGACTCCGTCACGGGAGTGTTCTCCTGTTCCAAGGGTATGGCGGGCCTGGTCATGGCCGTGCTGGTGCAGGACGGCCAGCTGGACCTTGACGCCGAGGTGGTTAAGTACTGGCCCGAATTCGGCGTCGAAGGCAAAGACTCGATCACGGTTGCGCAGCTCCTGTCACATCAGGCCGGACTGTTGGGGCCCGAGGGAGGCCTGACCCTGGACGAGGTCAACAACTCTGCGCTGGCTGCGGCGAGGCTCGCCGCGTTGCCCCCGCTGTGGAAGCCCGGTGCAGCGTTCGGCTACCACGCGCTCAGCATCGGAATCTTCATGGAGGAGTTGTGTCGTCGGATCACAGGCTCGACGCTCCAGGAGCTTTTCGAACGCCGTATCCGGGCCGTGACCGGTGCGCACTTTTACCTTGGGCTCCCCGAATCCGAGGAGTCCCGCTTTGCACCCTTCCGATGGGCAGCTGATCCTTCCTGGCCATGGGTGGACCCGGCAAGCCATTTCGGCCTTGCCGCCAATGCCGCCGTTGGCGACATCCTGGACCTGCCCAATATCCGCGAAGTCCGTGCCGCGGGACTGAGCTCGGCGGCAGGCGTGTCCAGTGCAGATGGCATGGCCAGGATTTATGCGGCGGCTTCAACGGGCCTGGCCGGCGAACCCGGGCAGGCCCTCGGCGGGCAGGCCCTGGCAGGCGGGCAAACCGCCGTCGCGCCCTTGCTGGCTGAAGAGACCATCCGC
>Ga0105246_10002656_pt1 | contig 10829 bp, 6 predicted proteins | sample KBSM64metaG_FD_99694 | JGI IMG/M metagenome (GOLD analysis project Ga0105246, IMG submission 99694) | Miscanthus rhizosphere microbial communities from Kellogg Biological Station, Michigan, USA - KBS M6-4 metaG | ecosystem: Host-associated > Plants > Roots > Rhizosphere > Soil | place: Michigan...
GCCGCGGGTGGTCAGCGCGGGGGTGCCGATGCGGATGCCGGACGTGTACCAGGCGCCGTTCGGGTCGGCCGGGATGGCGTTGCGGTTGGTGACGATGCCCGAGTCGAGCAGCGCGGCCTCGGCCTGGCGGCCGGTGAGGCCGTAGGAGGAGGCGACGTCGATCAGGTTGAGGTGGTTGTCCGTGCCGCCGGTGACCAGGGTCGCGCCGCGCCGCATCAGGCCCTCGGCGAGCGCGCGGGAGTTGTCGACGATGCGCTGGGCGTAGTCCTGGAAGGAGGGCTGCCGGGCCTCGGCGAGGGCGACGGCCTTGGCGGCCATGACGTGCGGGAGCGGACCGCCGAGGACCATCGGGCAGCCGCGGTCGACCTGGTCCTTGAGGGAGTCGTCGCACAGGACCATGCCGCCGCGCGGGCCGCGCAGCGACTTGTGGGTGGTGGTGGTGACGATCTGGGCGTGCGGGACCGGGTCGAAGTCGCCGGTCAGCACCTTGCCTGCGACCAGACCGGCGAAGTGCGCCATGTCCACCATCAGGGTCGCGCCGACCTCGTCGGCGATCTCACGCATGATGCGGAAGTTCACGAGACGGGGGTAGGCGGAGTAGCCGGCGACGATGATCAGCGGCTTGAACTCGCGGGCGGAGACACGCAGGGCTTCGTAGTCGATGAGGCCGGTGGCGGGGTCGGTGCCGTAGGAGCGCTGGTCGAACATCTTGCCGGAGATGTTCGGGCGGAAGCCGTGGGTCAGGTGACCGCCGGCGTCCAGGGACATGCCGAGCATGCGCTGGTTGCCGAAGGCCTGACGGAGTTCGGCCCAGTCGGCCTCGGTGAGGTCGTTGACCTGGCGGACACCGGCCTTCTCCAGGGCGGGGGCCTCGACGCGCTGGGCGAGGACCGACCAGAAGGCGACGAGGTTGGCGTCGATGCCGGAGTGCGGCTGGACGTAGGCGTGGCGGGCGCCGAAGAGCTCCTTGGCGTGCTCGGCGGCGAGGGACTCGACGGTGTCGACGTTGCGGCAGCCGGCGTAGAAGCGGCGGCCGATGGTGCCCTCGGCGTACTTGTCGCTGAACCAGTTGCCCATCGCGAGGAGGGTGGCCGGGGAGGCGTAGTTCTCGGAGGCGATCAGCTTGAGCATCTCGCGCTGGTCGTGGACCTCCTGGCCGATGGCGTCGGCGACGCGCGGCTCGACGGCGCGGATCACGTCGAGGGCGGCACGGAAGGCGGTGGACTCGGTGGAGAGGGGCTGCTGCTCTGACATGTCGTCGGCCTCCGGGTGGCGTGGCTTGAAGCGTTCACGGTTCACGGTCGGCCCAGGCGCACGGCACTCGCTCACTCGCAGGCCGCTCCCCGATGGTCGGTCCCATCCCAGCGCGCCAGTCACGGCCCGCACGTCAGCCTACCGGGCGCGCCGGAACGCGGAGGTCCCGCGTCCACCATGCGGGCGAGGATAAGAAGGGGGCACCCTCACAGCACCTGGCACCTTCGGGAGATCCCGTGACCGCTACGGAGACACTCATCGCCGCCGCCGACGCGCACAGCGCGCACAACTACCACCCGCTGCCCGTGGTCGTCGCCTCCGCGGACGGGGCGTGGATGACGGATGTGGAGGGGAGGCGGTATCTGGACCTGTTGGCCGGTTACTCGGCGCTCAACTTCGGCCATTGCAACCGGCGGCTGGTGGACGCGGCGAAGGCGCAGCTGGAGCGGGTGACGCTGACGTCGAGGGCGTTTCATCACGACCGGTTCGCGGCCTTCTGCTCCGAGCTCGCCGACCTGTGCGGGATGGAGCTGGTGCTGCCGATGAACACCGGCGCGGAAGCGGTCGAGACGGCGGTGAAGACGGCCCGGAAGTGGGGCTACCGGATCAAGGGCGTGCCCGCGGAGATGGCGAAGATCGTGGTCGCGGGCAACAACTTCCACGGCCGGACGACGACCCTCGTCAGCTTCTCCACCGACCCGGAGGCGCGAGCGGACTTCGGTCCGTACACGCCGGGCTTCGAGATCGTGCCGTACGGGGATCTGACGGCGATGCGCTCGGCGGTCACGGAGAACACGGTGGCCGTGTTGCTGGAGCCGATCCAGGGCGAGGCGGGGGTACTGGTGCCGCCGGCCGGATATCTGCCGGCGGTGCGCGAGCTGACGCGTGAGCGGAACGTGCTGTTCGTGGCGGACGAGATCCAGTCCGGGCTGGGGCGCACCGGAAAGACCTTCGCGTGCGAGCACGAGGGCGTGGTGCCGGATGTGTATGTGCTCGGCAAGGCGCTGGGCGGCGGGATCGTCCCAGTGTCGGCGGTGGTGTCGTCGGCCGATGTGCTCGGAGTGTTCCGGCCCGGTGAGCACGGTTCGACGTTCGGTGGGAATCCACTGGCCTGTGCGGTGGCGCTGGAGGTGATCGCGATGCTGCGGACGGGCGAGTTCCAGGCGCGGTCCGCGGAGCTGGGCGGTCATCTGCACCGGGAACTGGGGGCGTTGACCGGCACGGGGCGGGTGAGGGCGGTGCGCGGACGGGGGCTGTGGGCGGGCGTGGACATCGCGCCGCGGTACGGCACGGGGCGGGAGGTGTCCGAGAAGCTGATGGAGCGGGGGGTGCTGGTGAAGGACACGCACGGGCCGACGGTGCGGATCGCACCGCCGTTGGTGATCGGGAAGGAGGACCTGGACTGGGGGCTCGCGCAGTTGCGGGCCGTGCTCGGGATCTGAGCCGCTCGGCGGGGGCCCCGCGTGGGTCGAGGGGGGTCGGGGCGATGGTGGAAGTCTGTCGCCCGGGTCGTGGACGGTGGTTCGGGGGAGCCGAGCCGGGCGGCAGCAGAGGCAGGGGCAACGCCCCTCGTACCTGTGCACCTTGCGCAGGTGTGTAAAGCCAGAGATCGGTGAGAGCGAACGCCAGGGCATCGCGGCTTCCTGTGCGTCTCCCCTACAGTCGCTTTGTGATCTTTGGGATGGTGTGCGCGCTGGGCGCGGCGGTCTGCTTCGGTACCGCGACGGTCTTGCAGGCGGTCGCCACGCGGGCGGCCGGTACGGGTGGGGGCGGGGAGGCGGCGCTGCTGCTGCGGGCCCTGCGGCAGTGGCGGTATCTGGCCGGGCTGGCGCTGGACGGGCTGGGGTTCGTGTTCCAGATCGCCGCCCTGCGGTCGATCCCGATCTACGCGGTCGCCGCGGCGCTCGCGTCCAGCCTGGCGGTGACGGGGGTGGTCGCGGCGCGGCTGCTGCAGGTGCGGCTGAGCGGGACGGAGTGGGGTGCCGTCGGAGTGGTGTGCGCCGGGCTCGCCATGCTGGGGCTGGCGTCGGGGGCCGAGGGGGATCGCGAGGGTTCGATGGCGCTGAAGTACGCGATGCTCGCGATCGCCGTCGTGGTGTTGCTGCTCGGGCTGTTCGGGGGGCGGTGGTCCGGGCGGGGGCGGGCGCTGATGCTCGGGCTGGGGGCCGGGTTCGGGTTCGGGGTGGTGGAGGTGTCGGTGCGGCTGATCGACTCGCTCGCACCGTCGGAGCTGCTCACCAACCCGGCGACGTACGCCCTCGTGATCGGCGGGGGCGCTGCCTTCCTGTTGCTGACGTCGGCGTTGCAGCGTGGCTCGGTGACCACCGCCACCGCCGGGCTGGTGATCGGCGAGACGATCGGGCCGGCGGCGGTGGGTGTGGTGTGGCTCGGGGACCGTACCCGGGAGGGGCTCGCCTGGCTTGCGGTGCTGGGGTTCCTGATCGCCGTCGCGGGGGCGCTGGCGCTGGCCCGTTTCGGGGAGGCGCCGACGACGGACGCCTCGACGACGGAAGCGGCGGCGTGAGCGAATGTCCGGCCGACTGCTTATTCGCTGGTAAATCGGATGCGCGGTCATTTCTTTCCGCACGGAATCAAGGCGCCCGAAAGGCCGCCAAAGGGCCACGATCCAGACAGCTCCGGACAGTCGCAAAAACTTCGTTGAATATTTGAACGCGCTGTGGAGTTCTTGCGTACTGGGTGGCGTGACCAGTAATCCCGTCACCGTCACCATGGCCTATCACGTGGTACCGGGCCGCGAGCCCGAGTTCCACTCGTGGGGGTGGGCCATGCTCGGCGCAAGTTCGCAGCAGCCGGGCTTCCTGGGGGGTGGCGTCCTTGTCGACCAGGAGGCGGAGTGGCATGTGGTCTATCGCTTCGCCAGCGACGGAACGGCCCGGGCCTGGGAGGACTCGACCGCGCGGGCGCAGTGGGACGTGCGGGCTGCGGGGTTCGCCCGGCAGACGGAGCGCAGGAGCGTGCGGGGCTCCAAGGTGTGGTTCGACTCCCAGACCACCGCATCGAAGGCGCCCACCCCGCCGCCCAAATGGAAACTGTGGTTCATCAACATGAGCGCGGTGTTTCCGCCGGTGCTCCTGTTCAATCTGATCGTCATTCCCTATCTCGGCGGCCTCAATCCGCTCGTCCGCACGCTGCTGTTATGTCTGTGCGTCACCGCGCTGGTCACCTGGATTCTCATGCCACGACTTCAGCGTTTCTTCAAGAAATGGCTTTATCCGCCGCTCCAGGCACTCCGCGGACGGCACAAAAGACGGACCGCATAGCGGCCGCACTGGCCCGGAACGATCCAAGGGAGGTGGGCGGGTGAAGACCCTGCTCATCGACAATTACGACTCGTACACGTACAACCTGTTCCAGCTGATCGCCGAGGTCAACGGCGAGGAGCCGGTGGTCGTGCTGAACGACGCCGGCGACAGAGTTCCCGATCTTGCGGAATTCGACAATGTCGTGGTGTCGCCCGGGCCCGGGCACCCGGCCGAGCCGCGCGACTTCGGCCGCAGCGCCGCGGTGCTCGCCGAGTCCGCCATCCCCGTGCTGGGTGTCTGCCTCGGTCACCAGGGCATCGCCCTCGGGGAGGGGGCCCGGGTGGTGTCCGCCCCGGAGCCGCGGCACGGGTATCTGTCCGCGGTCCGGCACGACGGACGGGACCTGTTCCAGGGGCTGCCGCAGGACTTCACCGCGGTCCGCTACCACTCGCTGGCCGTGTCCGAGCCGCTCCCGGAGACTCTGGAAGCCACCGCCTGGGCCGAGGACGGAGTCCTGATGGGGCTGCGGCACCGCAGCCGGCCGCTGTGGGGGGTGCAGTTCCATCCGGAGTCCGTGCTCACCGAGTACGGCCACCGGATGCTGGTCAACTTCCGTAATCTCACGGCGGAGCGGGCCCGCAGGACCCGTACGAAGAACACCGCCGTCACCCCGGATGCGGCAGCGATCCCAGCGCCGTTCGCGGCCATCCCCCGGCCCCGGCGGGCGACCCCCGCCTACCGTCTGCACACCAGGCGGATCGCCGGTGCGGTCGATGCGGAGGCCGCGTTCACGCGGATGTACGGGGCGTCGCGGCGGGCGTTCTGGCTGGACAGTTCGCTGGTCGAGGAGGGGCTGTCGCGCTTCTCGTTCTTCGGCGACGACAGCGGTCCGCTCGCGGAGTTCGTGCGCTACGACGTCGGGAGCGGACGGTGTGAGATCGAGCGGGCCGGGCGCCCGCCGCGCAAGGTCTCGGCGAGCGTCTTCGACTATCTGCGACGCCAGTTGACGAGCCGTCGCGTGGACGCCGGAGGGCTGCCCTTCGACTTCACCGGCGGGTATGTCGGCTACTTCGGCTACGAGGTGAAGGCCGACTGCGGCTCACCGAACCGACACTCGTCCGAAATACCGGACGCCTGCTGGCTGTTCGCCGACCGGCTCATCGCCGTGGACCATCTGAAGGGGTTCACCTACGCGGTCTGTCTGGCGGAGGACACCCCGCAGGGCGCGCGGCAGGCCGAGGACTGGCTGGAGAGCGCGCTGGCGCAGCTCAGCTTCGTCTCCGCCGCGGCCGAACGTATCCCCGACGCCCCCGAAGGGCCCTCGCCCCACGGGCGGACCGAGCCCGACCTCGGGGCCGCCGAGCCGTGGCTGGTGCGGGACCGGGCGACGTATCTCGCGGACATCGAGGCCTGTCAGCGGGAGTTGCGGGCGGGGACGAGCTACGAGATCTGTCTGACGAACGCCGCCCGCTTACCCGCCCCGCCGGATGCGTACGACTTCTACCGGGTGCTGCGCCGGGTGAACCCGGCGCCGTATGCGGCCTTCCTGAGGTTCGGGGACGTCGACGTGGCCGGCTCCTCCCCCGAGCGGTTCCTGCGGATCAGGCGGGACGGGGTCGCCGAGGCCCGGCCCATCAAGGGCACCGCACCCCGCGGGGAAGGGCCCGAGGAGGACGGCCGGCTGCGGGACGCGCTGGCGGCGGACGCCAAGACGCGTGCCGAGAACCTGATGATCGTCGACCTGCTCCGCAACGACCTGGGGAGGGTCTGCCGGACGGGATCGGTGCGGGTGACCCGGCTGATGGCCACCGAGACGTATGCGACCGTGCACCAGCTCGTCTCCACCGTGGAGGGACGGCTGCGGGAGGGCACGGAGGCGGTGGACTGTGTGCGCGCCTGCTTTCCCGGCGGGTCGATGACCGGGGCGCCGAAGCTGCGCACGATGGAGATCATCGACGAGCTGGAGACCGAGGCCCGTGGCGTGTACTCCGGTGCCATCGGCTACCTCGGGTGCAGCGGGGGCGCGGACCTCAACATCGTCATCCGTACGGCCGTGTTCGCGGACGGGCTGATGCAGCTGGGCGCCGGCGGGGCGATCGTCCTCGACTCCGACGCGGTCGCCGAGTACGACGAGATGCTGCTGAAGACCGCGGCCCAGATGCGGGCCCTGCACCTGTACACCGCGGACCGGATACGGGAGCAGCGGCAGCACACGTCGGCCCGCGCCGACGCCCGCCGGGCGCACACCGCCAGTGAGGAGCCGGTGCGATGACGACTCCGCAGATCGCGCCTGCTCCGGCTGATGCGCAGGCTCCCGGCAACCTCGCCGCCCAGCTCGCCGGGCTGGCCGAGCGGCGCGGCTGGACGGACCGGGCCGCCTTCCACCAGGGCCACCGGGTGTGGACGCACGGCGAGGTGCACACGCTCGCGGCCCGGGCGGCCGGCGTGCTCGCGGGGCACGGCGTGCGGCCCGGCGACCGGGTGCTGCTGGCGCTGCCCGACGGGATCGCATGGGTGACGGCCTTCCTCGCGGTGGCGCGGCTGGGTGCCGTGGCGGTGCTGGTCAACCCCGAACTCCCCGCGGCCGACCATGCGTTCATGGCCTTGGACACCGGGACCGTGCTCTGTGTGACGGGGCCGGGGCTCGAGGACCGTTTCACCGACCGGGCCCGCCTCGGTGCCGATCAGCTGGTCGCGCTCACCACCGTCGCCGAGCCGGCCGCCGCCCGTCCGGTGGACGCGGACACTCCGCTGTACGTCCAGTACACCTCCGGCACCACGGGCCGCCCCAAGGGGGTCGTGCACGGTCACGGCGACCCGAAGACGTATCACGACCTCATCGGACGGCGGCTGCTGCGGATCACCCAGGACGACGTCACCCTGTCGGTTTCGAAGCTGTACTTCGCCTACGGCTTCGGCAACGCCTTCGTCTTCCCGCTCTTCTCCGGCTCCTCCGCCGTGCTGGTGGACCGGCGTCCGACGCCGGCCGCCGTCGATGAACTCGTCGCCCGGCACCGCGTCACCCTGCTCTACTCGGTGCCGTCCGCGTATGCCGCGCTGGTGGCCGACCGGGGCAGCGGGCACGAGGCCTGCTTCGCCTCGGTGCGGGCCGCGGTGTCGGCCGGTGAGGGGCTGCCGGACGGGCTCGGACGGCAGATCACCGAGCTGCTCGGTGCGCCGGTGCTGGAGCAGATCGGTTCGACCGAGGCGGGGCACGCCTTCTGCGCCAACAGCATCGACCACAACGCTCCGGGCACCGTCGGCCGTCCGGTGCCCGGCTTCGAGGTGGAGCTGCGCGACCGGGCCGGACTGCCGGTGCAGGACGGCGAGGAGGGCGAACTGTGGGTCCGCGGACCGACGGTGACCCCCGGCTACCTCAACCGGCCCGAGGCGACCGAGCGCGCCCTCGTCGGCGGCTGGCTGGCCACCCACGACCGCGCGGTCCGCCAACCCGACGGCGCCTACCGCCACTTGGGCCGCACCGACGACATGGAGATGGTCGGCGGCATCACCGTCTCCCCGCTGGAGGTGGAGGCCGTGCTGCGGCTCCACCCGGCGGTGCGGGAGGTCGCGGTCGCCGCCGTCACCGACGGGCGCGGCGTCAACCGGCTGCGTGCCTTCGTCGTACCCGTCGCATCCGTGCCGGCCGGCCTGGCGGACGAGCTCGTGCGCCTGGCCCGTGAGCACCTGGCCGCCTTCAAGGTCCCCCGAAGCGTCAGCTTCGTGCCTTCGCTCCCCCGCACGCCCACCGGCAAGCTCCGCCGCCATCTGGTCCGCCGGGGCGCCTGGTGACCACCGCAGAAAGGAACGGCTTCATGCGACAGCAGGACCCTCTGCTAGCCGACCGCGGCTTCTGTCTGGGCCCCGTGTTCCGCCGGGCCGCCGACCGCCACGGAGCCGTCTTCGTCACCCTGGACCGGCCGCTGGACGTCAACCCCTCGCTCGGCGTCGACCTCAGCTACACGGTGCTGGCCGAGATCGTCGAGGAGCTGTCCGGCCGGCTGTGGGAGGCCGGGGTGCGGCCCTCGGAGCAGGTCGTCGTGCACAAGACGGACAACGTCGACATCGTGCTGCTGACCTGTGCTCTCTCCCGTATCGGCGCCGTGCCCGTGCTGCTCTCGCCCGGTCTGGCGGGAGAGATGGTCGGGCAGCTGGTCGAGCGGCTCCGGCAGCCGTGGCTCATCACCGACCGGGCCAAGCTGGAGGGCCCGTTGAAGGGTGTCGGGCTCGCCGTGCGGCGGACGCTGTCGGTGGACGACGCGCCCGGGGCAGAACCCCTGGAGAAGTACGCCGGCGCCGCGACCCCCGCCTCCGTCCGGCTGCACCCCCGCGAGCCTTCCCTCATCACCCACAGTTCGGGCACGACAGGGCTCCCCAAGCTCGCCGTGCACTGCGCTCACACCATGTGGAACCGGCTCGTACCGCAGAAGGCGATGGGCTGGCCGACGCGCGGCGAGACCGCGGCGCTGCACATGTCCTTCGTGCACTCGCGCTTCTACCATCTGCTCGGTGTGCTCCTGCACTTCGGCAGCCCGCTCGTGCTGATCACCGACCCGGACCCGGCCAAGGTCGGCCCGCTGCTGGTGCGGCACCGGCCCGGCATCGTCGAGACCCACCCCAACACCTTCGTGCTGTGGGAGGAGCTGGCGGACGCGCCCGGTGCTCCGCTGTCCCGGGTCAGGTCGTACGGCTCCACGTTCGACGCGATCCACCCGCGCACCGTACGGCGGCTGCTGGGTGCCTCGAAGCGCCGTACGCCCCGGCTGATCCAGCTGTACGGGCAGAGCGAGACCGGGCCGGTGGCCTTCCAGTGGTTCACCCGGCGCAGTGCGGCGCGCGCGGACGGGCGGCGGGTCGGGATCGGGATACCGGGCTTCACCCGGGTCCGGGTCACCGGTCCGGACGGACGGCCGACGGCGCCCGGGACGCCCGGGCGGATCGAGGCGCGTACCCGCGGCCGCATCCTCACCTACCTCGGCATGCAGGACCGCTACGACCGTCAACTCAACGACGGCTGGTGGGAGATGGGCGACATGGGCTACCGGAACCGGCTGGGCGCGCTGTACCTGATCGACCGGGAGATCGACCGGATCGACTCCGTGCACAGCAACCTGGAGGTCGAGGACGCCCTCATGGACCGGCTGGAGGAGCTGCGGGAGGTCGTCATCGTGCCCGGTGCGGACCGGGAGCCGGTGCCCGTGGTGTGCGTGCGCGGGGATCGGCCGCTGGATCCGGAGCGCTGGCGGGAGGCCACCGCCGATCTGCCCGCGCTGGCCGAGCCGCGGCAGTGGCGGTTCGATGAGCTGCCGATGACCGCGACCTGGAAGGTCAAACGGGTGGAGATCAGCCGGATGCTGGCGGCGGGCACGCGCGCGTGAACCCGGTCGTGGTGGTCGGCGCCGGGCCCGTGGGGCTGTCGGCGGCGCTCGGGCTACGGGCCCGGGGACTGCCGGTCGTGCTGCTGGAGGCGGATCCCGAGAGCCGCGAACGGCCCGGCAGCCGGGCCCTGTTCGTGCACCGGGAGACCCTCGCGCTGCTCGACGGGATGCAGCCGGGCCTGGCCGCCGAGATCACCTCGTACGGCCGGACCTGGCAGACGAAGCGGACCCTCTACCGCGGTCGCGAGGTGTACTCCCGCACGTTCCCGCCCCCGTCGGGCCCGCCGCCCTTCACCAGCCTGCGCCAGGTCGACACCGAACGCTTCCTGCGGGCCGCCTGCGAGCGGGCCGGGGTGGAGTTCGTGTGGGACGCCCGGGTGACGGGCGTCCGCGCCACGGCGTCGGGCACCTTCCTGACCTGCGCGGACGGGCGGGAGTGGAGCTGCGAGTACGCCGTGGCCGCCGACGGCGCACGCTCCGCCGTCCGGCGCGGACTGGGCATCCCCATGGAGGGCGAGCGCGGTGAGGGCTTCCATGTGGTCGTCGACATCGCCGATGTGCCGGGTGCCGAGCTGCCGCCCGAGCGGATCTTCCACTACGAGCATCCGGGCGCCGGCGGTCGCAGTGTGATGCGGGTGCCGTTCACCGGCGGCTTCCAGGTCGACCTGCAGTGCCGGGACGACGACGCGCAGGAGGACTTCGGGACCCGGGAGGCCGTACGGCGGTGGCTGCCGGCGGTCGTGGGCGACGGGTACGCCGAGCGCCTCCTGTGGGTGTCGACGTACCGGTTCCTGCGCATGGTGGCGGCCTCGTTCACCGATCCGCACCGGCGGGTGCTGCTCGTCGGGGAGGCGGCGCATCTGTTCCCGCTGTTCGGGGCCCGGGGCATGAACAGCGGGATCGCGGACGCGGCGGCGGCCGCCGAGGCGATCGC
>Ga0105246_10002670_pt1 | contig 10807 bp, 10 predicted proteins | sample KBSM64metaG_FD_99694 | JGI IMG/M metagenome (GOLD analysis project Ga0105246, IMG submission 99694) | Miscanthus rhizosphere microbial communities from Kellogg Biological Station, Michigan, USA - KBS M6-4 metaG | ecosystem: Host-associated > Plants > Roots > Rhizosphere > Soil | place...
CGACCGCCGTCGCAATGATGATGCCGAAGATGACCGGCACCCCCGGCAGATCAAACTTGCCGAGCACATAGCCTGCTATCGCCGACGTGCTGACGATGCTCGCGGTCGAGAGCGTTGCGAAGATGAGCGAGTTGCCGATCCAGCGAAACAGCGGCGTTTCGCGCAGGACGCTGACGATGTTGTCCAGCGTCGGCTGGTGCGGAATGATGGTCGGCGGCCAGGCCAGCAGCTCCGGCGGCGTCTTGAACGCGTTGCTGATCAGGAAGACCAGCGGCAACAGCATCATCAGGCTGACGGCGCAGAGAACAGCGTCGATCACGAGGCCGACGGCACGGTGCTGACCAACGACGGACGGACGATCGGGCTCGCTCATGCCCGGCTCCGATCGCGGAACAGCCTGAACTGCGCGCCGGTCAGGATGAGGACGATGACGAGCAGCACGACGGCTTCTGCGGCGGCGTAGCCGACCCGGTAGTTGCGAAAGCTGTTCTCGAGCATGTCGAGGACGAGGACACGAACGAGGTGTCCCGGCGCACCCTGCACATCGGATGCCAGCACGAAGGCCTGCGCATAGATATTGTAGGACGAGATCAGCGTAATGACCGATACGTACAGCATGACCGGCTTCAACAGCGGCACCGCGATGTAGCGGAAGGCCTGAAGTGACGAGGCGCCGTCGAGGCGCGCGGCCTCGTAGAGCGCATCCGGAACGTTCTTCAGTCCGACAAGGAAGATCAGGACGGCATAACCGATCGCCTGCCAGGAACAGAGAACAATCAGGCACACCAGTGACAGGATGGGGTCGAACAACCACGACTGGGCCGGGATTCCGACCAGTCCGATCAAGGCGTTGAGCGGTCCGAGCCGGGCGTCGAAAATCCATTTCCAGGCCATCGCCGCCGGAACCAGCGAGACGACGTGCGGCAGGAAAACCGAGGCTTCATAAATGCCGCTGCGCCGCAGCCCCTGCCGGCTGTTGATCAACGTTGCGAGCGCAAGCGCAACCGGAATGGTGATCGCCACGACGCTGAAGGCGATGATTGTTGTATTGAATATCGCTTCGAGAAACAGCGAGTCGCTCGCCAACTCGATGAAGTTGGCGAATCCGACGAATGGCTTGCGCCGCGAGATGATATTCCATTGGAAGAGACTGAGCCGCAACGTCTCGATGATCGGATAGACGCGGACACAGCCGTAGAGCCCGAGGACCGGAAGAAGCGCAAGAACTGGAAACAGCCATTTTGGCGTGGTGCGCATGGATCCTCCAGCAAGCGCCAGTCAGCGGCCGGCGCCTGGATTGGGTCGCCCCTGTCGGAAGCTCTAGGGTTTGGCCAGCAGGTCTTCCCGGGCGAGGATCTTGTCGCTTTCATCAGCCGCAGACTTCAGGAACGCATCGATCGCAGCGTCGTTGCCCGCCAGCGACTTGTCGGTGAAGGCCTTCTCCAGCCGTGCCGCAAGCCTGGTGAGGATTTCGCTCGCCGGGCTGATCGCCGGCACGGTGAAGAAGACGTGGTCGGCCGGAACGTTGACGAATGCGCCGAGCTGCGGGACTTTCTTGAGGACCGCGGAGTAGTCGAGGCCCTTGCGGTTGGGGACCCAGGCCGTGTTCTCGAGCAGCCAGAGCAGATTTTCCGGCTCATTTGCCTTTTGAACGAAATCCCAGGCGATCTGACTCTTGGGCCCCTTGTTCGGCACATAGAGGTCGACCGGGACCATCAGCGTGCCCTTCGGTAACGGGGCGGTGGCGTATTTGAGGTTGGGCGCCTTCTTGGCGACGTCGCCAATCACCCAGGATTCCCGGATGAACATCGCGGTCTGGCCGAGTTCGAAGGCTTCCGCATCCGCCTTCATCTCGGGCGTCACCGTCCGGTAAACCACGACGTTGTCGAGATACTGCTTGAGCTCGGCGCGGCCGGCGTCGCTTGCATAGGCGGCGCGCCCATTTCCGCCATTGTCCTGCAGCAGCGTGCCGCCATGGTTATAGAGGATGGTCCAGTACTTCTCCGCGATGCCCGAGCCGCCGCCGCTGAGACGCAAGCTCCATCCGCTCACCGTCGGCACGCCGGACGCATCGCGCTGCGCAAGCTTCTGCGCATAAGCGGTATAGTCGGCCATGGTCTTGGGCGGGCCGTCGAGGCCGGCCTTGGCGAACATCTCGGTGTTGTAGTACAGCGCGCCCTGCCCCTGGAACAACGGCACACCGAAGATCTTGCCGTCGTACATGGCGGTCTTCACACGCGTCATGTCGTAATTGGCTTTGACGAAATCGACGATCGACGCCGGCGGCTCGGGAATGACGCCAGCCTCGAGATACCTCGCCGCCTCGACCTCCATCTCGATGACGTCCCCGGCCGCGCCGGATGGCAGCGACAGCGCCAGCCGCTTCTCGTGCTCACGCAGGGCAATGGCCTCGACGCTGATTTCGAGATCCGGATATTTGCTCTTCAGCTGGTCGCCGACGCGCTTGTAAAACGGGGCAAGGTCGGGCCAACCACTCCATATCGTCAGCTTCTCCGCCGACGCGGGCGAAGCAAACACGGGGGCAGCGACAACCAGCGCCAGTGACAGCGCTGCCGACATCCATGACCGACGATCCGGCGTCGCCGGGCGAATTCTGTTCTCGGGGAGCGTCATGTAGCCGAACCTGCCGACGGGTCTCATCATGAAGGTCACTCTCGCATCGGGAATTGAGCAAATCCTGCGAAAAAGCTCGCATGCAACCGGTTGCGTGTCAATTGCGATCCATTGCCGCTTTCTGAGGCCGTTGACTAAATCGTCAGCGGCTTCTCCGCTTCACCGGAGCCGGGCCGGTGCTGGCGCGAATGACAAGATGGGAATTCAGCTTGTGGCGGATCTCGCCCGACACGCCGCCCTTCATCTGGCTGAGCAGGAGACCGACCGCGACATCGCCCGCATCGGCGCAGCGCGCCGACACGGTGGTGAGCGGCGGATAGGTGGTTTCACCGAGGACATCGTCGCAGCCGACGACACTGAACGATTTCGGCACCTCGACGTCGAGCGCCGCGAGCCCGGCCAACAGACCCTGAGCGACAAGGTCGTCGAACGCGATCGCCGCGGTGACGCCGCTGGCGACGATCTGGGTGGCCGCTAGCCGGCCCGTGTCGTAGGATGGCGGGCGCGCGGGAACGGCAATCACCTTGAGCCCGCGCTTCTCCGCTTCGCGCCGGACGGCGTTGCGCCGCTGCTGGTTGGACCACGATGTCGTCGGGCCGCTGACATAGGCGATGTGCCGGTGCCCCAGCTCGGCAAGATGCGCGATCGCAGCAGCGACGCCCGGCGCCGTGTCGATCAGGACCCGCGTAATGCCTTCGATATCGCGATTGATGAGCACCAGCGGCCGGCGCATCGCATGGCGGCGGATATGCTCTTCGTCCAGGCGGGACGAGGCGAGGACGAGCCCTTCCACCTGGCCGATGAAGCGGCCGACCAGCAATTCCTCACGCGCGGGATCCTCGTCCGAGTTGCCGAGGAAAACGCACAGCCCCGCCTGGTCGGCGCGAAGTTGCGCGGCCCTGATCAGCGGCGGAAAGAACGGGTTCGCGACATCCGAGACAATGAGAGCGACATTGCCATGGCGCCCGGTCGACAGTGCGCGGGCGACCTGATTTGGCACGTAGCCGAGCTTGTCGGCGACCGCCTTGACACGCCGGACGGTCTCCTTGGTCAGCATCTCGGGCCGCGAAAAGGCGCGCGATACGGTCGCACGGGAGACCCCGGAAGCCTTCGCCACCTGGCTGATCGTCGGCACGACCGATGGACGCCCCTCCCCGCCGCTATCAGGATCGCGCTTCACCGCGGGCCGCCTCCTCTGCATCGCATCCAGCTACACATGCCTCGGTCGGGCCCGGGGTGCAAGCTTGACATGCAACCGGTTGCATTACATTCTCTCCGCTTGGGGTGACGGGCAGGCCCGACAGAACCATGGATGAGCATGACGGCTTCGGTTACTCCCTCGATCGCGACATTTAAGACGCGGGATGCGATGGGCCGTGCGGCTGCTGCGGATGTCGGTGTGGCGCTGCGCGACCGCCTCGCGCGGCAGAGCACGGCGCGGATGATATTTGCCGCGGCGCCGAGCCAGGCAGAGATGCTGGATGCCCTTGCACGCGAGCGCGATATCGACTGGCGGCGCGTCACAGCCTTCCACATGGACGAATATATCGGTCTTCCTTCGGGCGCGCCGGAGCGCTTCGGGGCCTGGCTGACGCGTCACCTCTTCTCGCGTGTCGCCTTCGGAACCGTTCACTTGATCGGACAAGAACCGGATCCGGACCGGGAAGCGGCGCGCTATGCGGCCCTTCTTGCAGAGGCCCAGATCGACATCATCTGCCTCGGCATCGGCGTCAATGGTCACCTCGCCTTCAATGACCCGCCGGTCGCCGACCTGCACGATACGAAACAGGTCAAGGTCGTCGAACTCGACGCGATCTGCCGACAGCAGCAGGTCGACGATGGATGTTTCCCGACCCTGGGGCACGTCCCGACACATGCGATCACGCTGACGATTCCGCGGCTGCTGGACGCCGGCCAGCTGTTTTGCGTCGTGCCTGGCGCATCCAAGCGCACCGCCGTCGAGCGATCGCTGTACGGCCCGATCGGAACGGCCTGCCCGGCGAGCGCGCTCCGCACGCATCCGCGATGCGCGCTGTATCTCGACCCGGATTCGACGCCGCCGCAGCTCTCACTGCAAGCACCGGCACGCGCATGACGGATCCGGCAACACGCGTCTGGGGCCGCGATCCGGAGACTGGACAGAATCGCACCATCGTCATTCAGGATGGCCGGATCTCGGACATCCTTGCTGGCGGACACGATGACGGGCTGTGGCTGTCGCTCGGCCTGTTCGATCTGCAATTGAACGGCTTTGGCGGCTACGATCTCAATGCCCGCCCTGATCCCCAGACGGTCCGCGATCTCGTCTCGGCCGTCCACAGAAGCGGCGTGTCGCGCTTTGCCCCGACGCTGATCACGGCATCGCACGATGCGATCATCGACGCACTAAAGGCCATTGCGCAGGCACGCGACAGCGATCCGCTCATCAAGCATGCGATGCCGTTCGTCCATCTTGAAGGACCGCATATCGCGCCGGAGGACGGTCCACGCGGCGCGCATCCGGCCGAACATGTGAGGCCGCCGAGCCTCGACGAGTTCGACGCGTGGCAAGCCGCCAGCGGCAACCTCATCGGCCTCGCGACGATGTCGCCGCACTGGCCAGAAACGGAAGCATATGTACGTGGCCTTCGGACGCGCGGTGTTCGCGTTGCGCTTGGCCATACCAATGCGACGCCGGATCAGATCTCCGCTGCTGTTGCGGCGGGCGCAATGTTGTCGACGCATCTTGGCAATGGCATCGCAGCCACGCTACCGCGACATCCCAACCCGATCTGGTCTCAACTGGCCGAAGACAGGCTGTGGGCGAGCTTCATCGCCGATGGCCATCACCTCCCTCCTGAGACCTTCAAAGCCATGCTGCGTGCAAAGGGACTGGAGCGATCGATCCTGGTGTCGGACGCCGCCGCGCTCGCGGGGTGCACGCCTGGAATCTATGACGCGCCGATCGGCGGCAAGGTCGAACTGAAGGCGAACGGCCGGCTGGAGGTCGTCGGCACGTCCTTCCTGGCGGGCGCGGCCGTCAGCCTCAAGTTCGGAATAGCCATGGCCAGGCGCATGGCCGGATTGACCCTGGCAGAGGCGCTGAGGCTCGCAACCATCAATCCGCGCCTGCTGTTCAACCTTCCCGCGCTGACGGTGGGGGCACCGGCCGATCTGCTGCGATTCCGTCTCGGCGAGGATGGCTCTCTTGTGCCTGAGACGGTTTACGTCGCGGGCCGGCCTTACCCGCTCACCCCCTGAGGAATGAGACATGAACTGGCTTCGCATCGGGTTGATCGGCCCAGGGGCAATCGGTGAAACGCACGCGCGGGCGATACGAGCGCTCGACGAAACCGTCTTGTCGGCGATCGCCGGCGGCACGCCGGAGCAGATTGCAGCGTGCACGAACGGCGAACCTGTTCCGACATTCGCGACCACTGAGGCGATGCTCGCAAGTGCCGAGATCGACGCGGTCGTGGTCTGCACCCCGAGCGGGGCGCATCATGACGTCGCGCTTGCTGCGATCGAGGCCGGACGGCACGTGCTCGTCGAAAAGCCGCTCTGCGTCGATCCGGCCGAGGCCGCATCGCTGGTCCGCGCGGCCGCGCGCTCGCAACTGACGTGCGGCGTTGTTTCGCAGCGCCGTCTCGAACCGCAACACCAGGCGATCAAGGCTCTGCTCGACGCAGGTCATCTCGGACAGGCGCGCCTGATCGAGACGGCGATCCATTGGTACCGCTCCGACGCATACTACGCGGAGAAGCCGTGGCGCAGAGAAGCGGAGCACGGCGGTGGCTCGCTGTTCAATCAGGGCGTTCACAATCTCGACCTGATGCTTTGGTTGTTCGGGACTGTGGACAGTGTTCAGGGCAAGATGGCAACGCTCGGGCACACACACGCCGTCGAGGACACGACAGCGGCGCTGCTCTCCTTCGCGTCCGGCGCGCTCGGCGTGATCGTGACGAGCACGGCACTGCCTCCGGGACGGCCGGCCATGCTTCGGCTGTTCACGGACCGCGGCAGTTGCGAACTCGGAAACGACAGCATCGTCCGCTGGGATTTTCCCGGCGTCGCGGAGCCGCCAAGTGCGGCCGGGGTTGGCAGCGCCGCCAGCGATCCCAGGGCCATCGGGATCGAAGGACATATCGCGCAATGGCGCGACTTCGCTCAAGCCGTCCGGGAGCGACGGTCACCCGCGAGCTCGTTCAGGGACGGATTCGAAGCTGCGAGATTGGTCGACGCCATCTATCGATCGGCCTCGGAAGGTCGGGCCATCAGCCCCAACGAAATCGCAGCTGAGGTCATTCATGCCGACGAGTAACTCCGAGACGCTCGACATCGCCATCATTGGCGCGGCCCACCCACACGTCGAATATGTACTTTCGGAGATTACGAACCGAACCGACGTCAGGGTCGTGGCCATCGCCGATCATGACGCGGCGCGACGCGCCGAGCTCGAACGACGCACGATGGCGCCCGGCTACGCCGATCCACATGCGCTTTTGGACGCGCATCAGGTTCGAGCAGCAGCAGTCTTCACCGAATTCGGCCTCCGCGCTCCGATCGTGGCCGAACTCTTGCGCCGCGGCATCTTCGCGATCGCCGACAAGCCGATGGCGGTGACCCTGCCCCAGCTCGCAGCAATCGAGGAAACTCTCGCCGGGCGCAATTTGCTGACGCTTCTGCTGGAAAAACGCTTTTATCCGGTCACCCTCGCGCTCCGCTCGATCATCGACAGCGGCGAACTTGGAGACGTCGTATCCATCACCGCAACCGGGCCGCACAAGCTCGTCCCGAGCCGTCGTCCCGCGTGGATGTTCGAACCATCGACCTATGGCGGCATCCTCGCCGACCTCACGGTTCACGACATCGATCTCGCACTTTGGCTGACGGGATATACCAGCGGTACGGTCAGCGGCTGGATATCACCGATCGCGGCTGCCGGCACGACGGACTTTCCCGCGCTGGGGCGCGCCATCCTCGCCTGCGACGGCGGCCCGCAATTCGCGATCGAAGTCGACTGGATCCAGCCCGAAGCTTCGCCACGGCATGGCGACTATGCCATGCGGATCTCCGGGACAAAGGGGCGCGCAGACGTTCTATTCGCTGAAAACAAATTGCTCGTCGAGACGGCGACGAGACCCCTGCGCGAAGTCGACCTGCCCGCGGGCGTCTCGCCTGCCGGCTTCGTCTTCGATCATCTCGCCCGTGGCGAGACCTTGCAAATTCCGGCAAATGAAGCCCTGCGGGCCACGCGCATCGCGATACTCGCTCAGGAGAGTGCGGCAAATGGCGGCAAGCCGATGCGATGGAGTTGAGATTCCTCGCGGGCAGGCAGAAATACCACCCAGCTTATGAGTTCTCGGGCGAAATGCGCCAGCGCGTCGAAGCTGTCGATCTCGTCGATGCGGATGTAGTGCTGGCCGGCGTCGCTCCAGATCTCAACGCAATAGTCGCGCTCTTTGACGAGACAGCGCCAACAAGAACATCCGCAAACATCGTCGAGACGTCGCACCGTGCGACGTCCGACCACGAAAAGCGTCGCACGAGACGCGCTTTGTTCCAGGGCCCGAAGTGGAAAAACCCTGCGCTAGCGGGGCTTTGGGATGGTGGGCGCACCAGGGCTCGAACCTGGGACCCGCTGATTAAGAGTCAGCTGCTCTACCAACTGAGCTATGCGCCCGAAAGGCGGTAAGTGCCTTGCGAGGCCGGTCGTTTAGCAAAGCGATCCGGGTCTGGCAAGCGATGCGACGAATGTTTTCCAAGGGTTCGTCGATAAGCCCTGAAATGCGAAAAGCCGCCGGATTCCAGCGGCTTCGCCAAGGTTAATCCCGGGAAAATCCGGGGTGGCTCAGAGCCGGCCCTCGCGATCCCGGTCCGGGCCGCCGTCACGGTCGAAACGGTCGCCATGGAAGTGGTCCATGCCGCGCTCCATCATGCGGTCCATGCCGCGTTCCATGAAATGGCGGTGCGGGCCGTCCTCGCCGCCGCCGAACGGGCCGCGGTGACGGGTCAGTGCGGCGAGGCGCCGCTTCTGGCCCTCGTCCAGGGTCTTGTAGAGGGGATCGGCGGCATCGGCGATCTTCTTCAGGGCCGCGGAGGAAGCCCCCATGTCCTCGGCCTGCTGGCGCAGGCGGGCGACCGGATCCTCCGGCTTGTCGGCGGCGCCGGGGGCGCCATTCATGCGCGCATTGGCGCGGTCGATGCGCAGCTTGGCGAACTCGCGCACGGCGGCCTCGACCGGCGGCCACAGCTTCTCCTGGTCGGCGTTGAGCTTCAGCCCGGCATGGACGGCGGCGATCCGCGCGTCGACGAAGGCGGCGCGGTCCTCGGGGTTCATGCGGACGTGGCGGAAGTGCTCCATCCACGGGCGATGAAATTGGGCATAGACCGCGCCCGAGCCGGCGATGCTGAGCACGGCGATGGCGGCGATGGTGAACTTCCTCATCCGAACCTCCTCTGGAAGGATGCCCTGAAGATGGGCGCCGCGCGCCTCGCGCGCAACTTACAACTTGGACAGGAAGGGCGTCCTGACGAAGATGTAACGCCCGATTTTACCTCCAGCCGCAACCGGAAATCATTCGCAACAAAAAGGGCTTCCGCGCCTGGCACGGAAGCCCCTTCATTCATACATTGGGTCAGTTGGTCGTGCTCTTCGATTCCTTCAGGAATTCGTCGATCAGCGGCTGGCCGACGCGGCTGGCGGCATCCTTGTAGACCGGCTCCATCGCCTTGCGCATCGCCTCGTCCTGCTCCGGCGTGAGCTTGATGATCTCGCTCTTGCCGCCCTTCTTGATCTCGGCCAGCGCGTCGTCGTTCTCCTTCTGCGACTGCGCGTTGTTGAAGTCGGTCGCCTCCTTCATCGCCTTCGACAGCTGCTCGCGAATGTCGGCCGGCAGATCGTCCCAGAACTTCTTGTTCACGATCACGACGTAGCCGATGTAGCCGTGGTTGGTCTCGGTGATGTACTTCTGCACCTCGTGCATCTTCTGGGTATAGATGTTCGACCAGGTGTTCTCCTGCCCGTCGACCACGCCGGTCTGCAGCGCCTGGTAGACTTCGCCGAACGCCATCACCTGCGGCAGCGAGCCGAGCGTCTTGAACTGGGCCTGCAGCACGCGCGAGGACTGGATGCGGAACTTGACGCCCTGGTAATCGGCTGGCGTCACCAGCTTCTTGTTGGCGCTCATCTGCTTGAAGCCGTTATCCCAATAGGCAAGGCCGGTGATGCCCTTGGAGTCCAAAAGCTTGAGCAGACGGAGGCCGAGCGGGCCTTCCGTCACTTTCCGCAGCGTCTTCAGGTCCGGAAGGATGTAAGGCAGATCGAACACCTCGAACTCGCGGATGCCGAGCGGACCGAATTTCGAATTCGACGGCGCCAGCATCTGCACGCTGCCGAGCTGGAGCGCCTCGAGCTCTTCCTTGTCCTTGTAGAGCGTCGAGTTCGGATAGACCTCGACCTTGACCTTGCCGCCGGTGTACTTCTCGGCGAGCTCCTTGAATTTTTCCGACGCCTTGCCCTTCGGCGTGTCGGTGGCGACGACGTGGCTGAACTTGATGATAACAGGCGATTGGGCCGATGCCGGCCCGGTCAGCGCCAAAGCCGCTATCGATGCCGCAGCCCAAATGAGTTTCCGCATGCTTCCTCCAGTACGTTTTTGTGGGGCACGGACCGCCGGCCCCAAGCCTTAAATTCTTGGGAGGCAGCTTTATAGAGAAGCAGGCTGAGGCGCCATTGCCCCTTAGCAGGGGTCTCCTTGCAAAAATGCTGTATCCGGGCGGAAACGGCCGCGGCGGCGATCAACGAAAAACGCGGTGCCAAGGGCACCGCGTTTCCGCCGTTTCATCCGGAGCGTGAACGTTCAGCTCGCCGCGGCCGTCGTAACCGTGTCGCGCTGGCGCTTCATGACGATCTTGTTGAGCGCACCGAGATAGGCCTTGGCCGAGGCCACCAGCGTATCGGGATCGGCCGCGCGCGCCGTCATCGAGCGACCGTCATGCGACAGCCGCACCGAGACTTCGGCTTGAGCATCGGTGCCTTCGGTGACGGCATGGACCTGGTACAGCTCGAGCTTGGCCTCGTGCGGCACCAGGCGCTTGATGCAGTTGAACACCGCGTCCACCGGACCGTTGCCCTCGGCCTCCTCGATCTTGATCTGGCCGTCGACGTCGAGCTTCATGGTCGCGCGCTGCG
>Ga0105246_10002674_pt1 | contig 10795 bp, 6 predicted proteins | sample KBSM64metaG_FD_99694 | JGI IMG/M metagenome (GOLD analysis project Ga0105246, IMG submission 99694) | Miscanthus rhizosphere microbial communities from Kellogg Biological Station, Michigan, USA - KBS M6-4 metaG | ecosystem: Host-associated > Plants > Roots > Rhizosphere > Soil | place: Michigan...
CATCGCTGCGCCGCCAAGAATAATAAAGATGACAATCGTCATTACCTTCACCAAAGAGAACCAGAACTCCGATTCTGCAAAAAGTTTGACTGTGAACGCATTAAACAGGAAGATCATCAACGCAAACAGCGCACTCCAGATCCAGACGTTCACGGATGGAAACCAGCGCTGCATGAGCAGCCCGGCAGCTGTGAATTCCGAACCCAGTGCCACTGTCCAAGTAAGCCAGTACAGCCACGCCACCGTGTATCCTGTAGCTGGTCCAATATATTTGGCTGCATAGCTATGGAATGCACCCGTCTCTGGCATATGTACAGACAGTTCGCCCAGACAGAGCATCACCAGGTACACCACCAAAGCCCCAATCAGATAAGAAAGAATCGTACCCAGTGGTCCGGCTTGTTGAATGGTATACCCTGAGCTAAGGAACAGACCTGTTCCAATGACGCCGCCAAGAGAGAGCATAACCACATGCCTCGTTTGCATTTTTCGCTGAAATTGACCTTTATCGTTGCTATTTTCCATATAACCTGCTCCCCGCTCCTTCATCCAGAACAAACAAAAAAGACCCACTCTTCCCGAAGAGTGCGCCACTACTGACAAATAAAAACAAACGCTCCTATCTATCAGGCTTTCACCCGCTGGAATTAGCACAGTATCCTTCAGATCTGTTGCTGAGGTTTCTAAGGGCCAGTCCCTCCACCTCTCTGGATAAGAAAATGATTTTGTATAACTATATCGACTGCTGCCTGATGTGTCAACATTTAAATAAATACTGCATCCGATTCAAGCAGAGCCATCGATACACTTGGTGCGAAGTTAACACAGTAAGCATTCCCACTGGTGAGTATGGGGCTACTCTGTAGAAGATCCCGGATTTACAACATTTGTTTTAATTTCATAGGTAATAGGTACTGTTGCAAACACTTCATCCCAGTTATCTTTTACTTTTTTCCACGTTTTTGGATAATGGATTCGGAGGCTGTCCCGAAAACCGGCAACGTCAGCTTTATACGTATGCTGGAGTTTATAGAGCATCTGATCAATCTGTTGATCTACGATTTTGGCAAAATCCTGTTCCAGTTCTTTCAGATAGGCTCCCTTCTCTTCTTTTTCAGGCGCACGCCAATCCTCCATTAGCCAGCCTTCGGACTCTGCCTTGACATGAAACGAAATGTCGCCGTGACTTACCTTCGGAATGATTTTTATAGTCTTTTTCTTGATCTCATAGAGAACCGTGAAGCCTTCCTTACTATATGTTTTGATGACCCCGCCCGCCTTTTCCTCAGGCATAATCCAAGATAATGCTTCCAGATCGGTTTGGCTAAGCTCCCCGATAAATTTCGTTGTTTTAGCTTTAAAGATGCTCCCCCCTGAAAACTTATCCTCACCATCTGCATTCAACACATTTTGAAGCAAAAAGCTGGAGCCAGACTGCATCTCTGCATCCAGTTTAGCAAGCGAAACAGGCTCCAGTATTTTATTAGAGATATACGAATTATTTGTGATTCCCGTAAGATAAAAGGCCGGAATCCGGGAAGGATCTTTTGAAGTGAGTACATCCAGCGCACGGTGATGGCTGATTAGCACAAGGCAATTGGGGCGAATATCGTTATCCCGTAGTACAAAATCAAGCAACTGTTTTAATCCATACTTTTTAGCAATATCTTTGGAAATGACGATCACTTTCAGATGATGTCCAATGAGCGGACGGTCTCGGCGCAAGGAAAACTGACGAAATATTTGAAGCAACGAATCCCCGGTAAGTTGTTCGTTGGAGTAAGATGATTTTCCAGAAGAAGGTGAACCTCCTTCATCGCTCTGCTGACCACTCGATTTCCCTGGAGCAATCTGAACGGTCGCGGTCACAATTTCTTCTTTGGGATAACCCCCTCCTTGAGCTGATATTTTTTTCTCGAATTTTGTTTCCTGACCAACATCAATTCCGAGACCAACATACAGACTCAAATCTTCAATTTCCCGGCTGCTCCAGCATCCCGAGATAAGGCTAAGAATCAGTAACGCACAGATCATACGCAGCCACAACCGGAGTGAAGTCATGCGTGTTTACCTCCTTTTTTACGAATAATGCTCAGTAGCAGCAATACCAGAGGCAAAATGGCAAACAAGACGACAGATACATTGCCCAGCATGTCACCTAGTGCAAATGTTTCATATACATTTTTGGGAATCATGGCTGCCAAATAGATAAACGGTAGAAGACAGTACATAATGGTACGCATCTTTTTAGCTTTAAACAGATCACGAATCCCTACAGAAGCGCAGTAATGAGTAATCGCAAACGTAGAGAAAATCTGCAAAATCCAGATAACCAGCAATAACGATTCGAAGCGCTCAAAGATCAAACCCTGAATCTCAAAACTTCGAACCAGATCCAGCGTTGGCCAGGTTCTCGTTTTAATTCCATCAAGCGATAAACTGCCAACGACCATAACGACCGTAATCAAATAAATCGATGTAGATATGCCCAGCCCCCAAGTCATGGCCTTATTGCTTTTCTTCGGATTTTGCATATATGCCGTAATGACCAGCATCACTTCATAACCTGTGTATGAAAGCAAGGAAGGTTTCAATCCTTTAACAACAGGCATGATGCCCTCTCCGAGTACAGGTCTGAGATTACCGATCTCAAACAACTGATTACTAAGCAAAATTTCCATCACAAATATGACCAAGGTAATCGGCAAAATGACCTCGAACACACGCACGATGACTGGAAGTCCGCCGGAAATCAGATAGATTCCGATCCACATAAACACCATCACAATGGCCCAGGTAGGTGTACGCTCCAGCAAATACATACCGGTCACGTCAGCCATCACCCGAATTTCAAAAGCAGCAATCACCATAAAATAAAGAATGTTGGCACAGCCGAGTATGTAAGCAATCCAACGTCCCGTGATCTCCCGCGTAAACTGGAAAACGGTCTTTTCCGGGAATCGTCGGCATAAGGTCACCAGAATAATTCCCACACCCGTGATAATCAATCCGGAGAGGATAATTGAAATCCAGACGTCCGGTGTACCAACCGCTTTGCTTGTTGTCCTAGGCAATGTTAATATGCCTGCACCAAGCATGTAATTGACGATAATGACCACGGCTTGTGTAGTGCTTATTTTTACTTGAGAGTCATTCATTTCTTAGCACCTCCAGACCATCTGCGGATTATACGAGGCTAAACTGAACTGTACAGAACTGTTTGGCACGAAACTTCACTTCGAACAACATTATTTCTTGCGGTCTTCGTCGGTGGTATTCATCATGTCAGGACGTCTTCTCATCATATTCAGCGGGGCACGGATGACAAAATCCTTCCAATCACTCAAGTGGTACGGAACCGCTGGTGCAATATATGGCACCCCAAAACTTGAAAGTCGAGCCAGATGTGTGCACATCAGCAAGAAGAACATAACCACGCCATATAATCCCATTACGGCAGCACTAAACATCGCAGCAAAGCGCAGTAACCGCAAAGTCAACCCTGCACTATATACTGGAATGGTAAAGGACGAAATGGCCGTGACTGCCACAACGATGACTAGAAACTGGCTGATAATGCCTGCCTGTACCGCTGCCTGACCGATAATCAGACCACCAACGATGCCCATCGCAGGTGCGATCGGTTTGGGCAAACGAATGCCGGCTTCTCTTAAAATCTCAATCGACAGTTCCATAATTAAAGCCTCGATTAAGGAAGGAAAAGGCACTCCGGATCGTGTCTCAATAATCGTCAGTACCAATTTCGTTGGAATCAGACCCGGATGGAACGAAATAAAAGAGATGTAGAGTGCTGGGGCAAGCAGGGCTAACATCGCTGCCATAAAACGCAGAATACGGAGAAACGTACTTGGAATCCAGCGTTCATAGTAATCTTCCGGAGATTGAAGAAGCATGCTGAATGTCACTGGTACAACAAGTACAAATGGTGTTCCGTCCAGCAAAATAGCCACACGTCCTTCAAGCAGGGCACCGATAACCCGGTCAGGCCTTTCTGTATTCAAAACCTGCTGAAAAGGGCTCAGTGTATCGTCTTCAATCAGCTGTTCAATGTAACCCGACTCAAGCATCGCATCCATATGAATGGCTTTCACACGTTTCATAACCTCGGTTACAAGTTTAGGGTCGGCAATATCCTGAATATAAGCAATAGCCACGTCTTTTTTGATCCGGCTGCCCACTTCAAACTTTTCAATAAACAAACTCTGATCGCTTCCATAACGTCGTAAAATGCCCGTGTTATCACTAAGCTCCTCTGTAAAACCGATACGCGGTCCGCGTAGTAGACCTTCCGATAAAGGTTCATCCACCCCGCGCGTCTTTAATCTGGACGTTCCGATCAGCATAGCTCCCGGCAGGCCATCCACCAACAAACCGTTTTTTCCTACCAATACACCTGTTGCAAGCTCCTGTAGAGATTGTGTCTCCTGGATCTCGCTGACGGGAAGAATTTGAGTTTTCAGATACGTGGACAGGAAGTCTGCCTGCTCAGGATGAAGAAAACTTTCCTGTTTAAGTTCAGGTATACCCTTAATCATCAAAGGTTCAATTAAATATTTGTCGATCAGATCTGTATCCGTAAGCCCTTCAGTATACATAACTGCCACTCTTGTATTCGTTCCTCTAATGATGAACTCTCGAATATGTACATCTGCATTTTTGCCAAACGTCTCTCGCACCGTAATCAGATCTGTTGTGTATATTCCGGTTAACTTAATGTTGGCATAGTGCCCGGTTTCCGTACCTGGTCCGATGCCGGCTTCAGCTGGTGATATGTCCTTCGGTGAATGATTCATTTTGTTTTTGCGAGAGAAGCTTCCACGCTTAATTGCCGTATGGAACCAATTCGTCGTGAGATAAAGAATAACGGGTACGACAAATACCATGAGTGCCTGTGCCCATATGGTCCATTTCGGTACATAAGATAAGATCGTTGACCACATCTTCCCATTCATCCTCCCTTCTCCGTAAAATCAAATCACAGGTATTCCCGGCTTATTGTGTCCTGTTTGTCCATAAAAATTCCGTGATTTTGACAGGACATGCAATGGAACACTTTCTTACCTGATCAATAACTACCACTTGTGATTTGTGAAAAATTGTATCTGAACACAAAAAAAAACGATCCTGTAATGAGCACAGAATCGTCTGAAAATTCATATCGTATTTTTTTTGCATGCAAGTATGGCTACACAATTCGCGTCACATGCTGTGCCTTATCATCAAGTAAATGAGCCGCAGCCGCGATCGTTTTGAAATCATTTAACGCAATCTCAATTCTCTCGTGACTCTGCTGCACGTAATGCTCCACCTTTTTTGTACCATCTGTAATGTTGGTAATCTCTTTGGTGATGCCCGTAACACTGTCACGAATCTCGTTAATCGAATTCTCTACCATCGCAGATAGCTTGCGAACTTCTTTTGCCACAATATCGAATCCACGTCCGAATTCTCCCGCATGTGCAGCCTCAATTGCTGCATTTAGTGCGAGTAACTGTGTCTGAGACGAAATTTCCCGAATGGTTCGCACCACACCTTGAATGGAACCGGCCTGTTCTTGCAGATGAGATAGAGTAGACTGGTTAGCCAATGATACCTCCGAGATGTAAGAAACGCTGGACATCAGTTCATGGCTTCGACCGATGCCAGCTCCTGCCTGCTCATTCAGTTCATGAGACAACGCCTTCAGTTCCTGAACAACGGCTGTAATGTTATTTTGACGATTAGTAATATCGGTAGCCATCTTGCAGACCCCAAGCACCTTGCGATCCGACTCATCAAATACCGGCATGTATGTAGCTTCAAGCCATACCGATTGCCCCTTAGCATCCATGCGTTCAATCTTATCCTGAAAGCTTTTCCCGCCCAAAATACTTCTCCAGAACGCCTCATACGCTGGACTGTCTGCAAATGTTCCAAAGCATAATTGGCGATGCTGCATACCATACATCTCTTCCTTGGTGTACCCCATCCTTGAAGCAAATACATCGTTCACGTATGTAACCCTACGGTTCAGGTCGAAGCGAATGATCGCCAAACTTTTCTCCATTGCTTTAACCACTAGCTCGTCCGTAACCTCATCTTGCCGCCCAGTCTCCAATAAAGACATCTAAATCCCCCACAATCCGTCCCATAGTCAATAAGGTTTTGCTATTTAACCACTGAATGCAGTTCTATACAGTGCATCTTGCGTTGACTCCTAGTAATGTTACCCGAAATCGGGACTTTTGGATCACTAATTTGCATGAATCTCAAAATATATTTTTTGTTGTACATACAACCTTCATATTCTGGCTATGATCTGGATAATTAAAACAAAATAAAGAGCAAGTTATGGATAACCATGACCTGCTCTTCTTTAGAAACTTCAAACCTTAAAAATCATGTACCGTTACACAAAGCTGAATCACAATACCAAACGGATCACGGACAATCCCATATCCCGGACTGAATTCATTCTGTTCATAGGGCACAAGTACCTTCACTCCCTCATGTTGTACCAATGCCTCGTACAGTCGATTCATCTGGCCTTGATCCTTGGATTGAATACACAGCGATGTACTGTTCCCCAGCTCCCATTGTCTCTCTGCATCCATTGCGTCCTCAGCGATCATGATTTTGTTCACTCCCATCTCCAGTACCGAATGGGTAATGTACTCATCCTGCCCTGCAGGATACGTGAAACCGGGACTCATTTGCTTCATTTCTTTGTAGCTTTTTCGGAACAATACCTTTGCACCCAACGTTTTCTCATAAAATGTAATTGCTTTAGCCGCTTCTCCGTTCATCGAGAGAAAGGGAATCACTTCAGCTTTCATTCTGTTTGCCTCCTCTATTCGTTTGCCTTACACTTATCACTATAACGAATAAAGGTGCCAATTAACGGCACCATTGAGAGAAGGGAGATGTAGACAGATGAAAAAGACTGAACGTTTACACCATATGCTTCGTTTCATTAATCAAAAACAACATTTCACCCTGCCTGAATTGATGCAAGAATTTCATATATCCAAACGTACCGCATTGCGGGACATTGCGTCCCTCGAAGAGATGGGTGCGCCCATCTATGTCGAATATGGACGTTATGGCGGCTACCGGCTGCTTCAGCAGATGCAGCTACCTCCGATCTCTTTTAATACCGATGAGCTCCATGCCCTGTACTTCGCTATGCAGGCTCTTCGCAGTTTCACCAGCCTGCCCTTCCAGACCACATTTGACTCTGTGCATGAGAAATTCATGGCAGCGTTATCCGATCGACAACGAGAGAATATTCATCTTATGCAACAACGTGTCACCTTTAAACATACAGAACAGATCAAAGACAGTACTCATCTGGAGCTTCTATTGAAGGCTGCGGTACAGCAAATGGTGATTCAGATCGAGTATCCTGAAAAAATCAGGGGCGCGACGGAGCGGAATAAAGTCACCGTTTCGTTTGAGAACAAGGAGCCTACGAAAGAGAATCTGGAAGTTACTCCTGATCCGTCAGAAGCCGTTTCCAAAACAAAAACCAGCACCCGTGTTATACAGCCCATTGCGCTATATGCCAGTAAAGGGTACTGGTATTGCCAGGCGTACGATCTGGAGAAGAAAGTCTATCGTGTATTCCGCTGTGATCGAATCATTTCGGCTGTCTTAACGGATATTGAGCCTTGCGCACACCTTGGTGACATACATAGTGAACATCTCCAATCCTTATGGAAACCTTCCGAACAAGCTATCTCGTTTCAATGCAAGATCAGCAAGGCTGGCATAGAGCAATTTCAGCAAAATCACTACCCGTCTATGCGTCTTGAAAAAAGTGAGGGAGTTCATCTGCTCCTGGGAACCTATGAACCTCATGAATTAGACTTCATCGTAAGTTACCTTGCAGGTTACGGCGCTTCCGTTAAAATTGTTGAACCTGAGATGTTGAAGGAATCGTTGAGACGATATTATTTAAGATTGCTGGAGTGTATTTAATGTGGCAGGAATAAAACACCCGGCCCAGGATGCGTGCCGAACGAACTACGGCATACACCCAGACCGGGTAATGGATTAGAAAATAATATCGATAGCCTCTAGCTCATCTTGCTCCTGTTCGGATTGTCCATTCAAGAAAATATCCTTCAAAAGTATAGAAGGCTGTTCACAAACCTGACTGATAATCATGAGCAGGTCTTGCGCAAAATTGTCGATCAGATTGCGTGTGAACAACTTGGTGGCATATTCAAACTGCCCGTTCATTCCCTCATCCAGCAACGAAATGATCAAGGTAAGATCAAATTGGGACACCGCATGCGTTTCCGGATAAGATTCGATCTGGATCTCTCCGAAACTTTGAACGTTATCTTCCTTCGTTTCCAGAGCAAACATAACATCGAATACAGGATTGCGACTTTGATCTCGCGGCACCTGCAACTTTTTCACAAGCTCCTCGAACGGATAATCCTGATGGTCGTAGGCCCCCAGCATCGCTTCCTTGACTTCGGTCAAGTAAGTGAGGAATGTCTTCTCCCCGGATGGATAATGGCGAATCGCCAATGTATTGACAAACATTCCGATGAGCGGCTCCAGGTCAGCATGCGTGCGGCCGGAAACCGGCGTGCCTACAATGAAATCATCTTGTCCCGAGTACTTGCTGAGCAGGATGGAATAGGCGGCCGATAGTACCATATACAGGGTAGCACCATTCTCATCAGCGATGCGCTGCAAGTTGTCAGTCATCAGCTTATCGATGCTGAAAGGAAGTACATCTCCCTCAAAGCTGCGAGTGGCTGGTCTGACAAAGTCCGTTGGCAGTTCCAGCGTTGGCAGTTCACCTTCTAACATATCCAGCCAGTAAGCTTCCTGACGTTTCAGCCGCTCTTGTACAGGTTTGGACTGTTGCCAGGCAGCAAATTCTTTGTATTGGATGCGAAGTGGTTCCAACGTTTCACCGTTATACAGGCGCAACAGCTCTTCAACGATGATGCCCATCGACATACCATCCGTGACGATATGATGAATGTCCAACATGAGCAGATGCCGTTCTGCTTCCCACTCAACTATACCCACACGCAGTAGCGGTGGCCGCTCCAAATCAAAGACACGCACAAAGCTGTCTGCGATGCTCTTGGTTTCACTCTCCGTCACTTTCGTATACTCGACGGCAAATTCCAAGTCCCGATAAATCCGTTGCACAGGTTCACCGTCTACCATTTCGAAGCCCGTTCGCAAAATTTCGTGACGAGCAATTAACCCTTTGAGTGCCGCTTCGAATTGCTTCCTTTCCAGTCGTCCGACGAGAACCGTCATGCCAGACATGTTGTAGCTAAGCTCCGCACCTTCCATCTGTTGCTGGATGTACAACCGTTTTTGCACGGAGGAAAGCGGATAGTAATCCTTCTTGCCTAGTACCGGAATGGAGATATGTTCCTGTCGCTCCAATTGGCTGATTGATTCGGCCATCGTTTCGATGGTTGCATGCCGGAACACATCACGCAGCGGCAGGTTTACGCTTAACGCTTTGTGAACCTTGCTTACCAGCGTCGTTGCTCGCAGAGAATGCCCACCAAGGTCGAAGAAATTGTCCGTTACGCCAATCTTGACTGAACCGAGCACGTCCTGCCAAATGGCAACCAGTTTCGCTTCTAATTCGGTGCGCGGTGCCACGTATTCGCGGCCTGTACTTGCTCCCCCTTCCGGCGCCGGCAGCGCCTTCCGGTCGATTTTCCCATTCGGCGTCAAAGGCAGTCGCTCCAGCTCCACAAAGTACGACGGAATCATGTATCCCGGCAACTCGCTGGAGATCTCCCGCTTCAGTTCTGCCGCTGTCAAGCCATTTTCCGCTGTATAATAAGCGCACAACGCTTTCTGGCCTTCCCGATCTTCTCGGACAACAACGACTGCTTCCTTCACGCCACCTACACTCAGCATCATCGCTTCGACTTCGCCCGTTTCGATACGATACCCCCGGATTTTCGCCTGGTTGTCGATCCGACCGATAAAGTCCACGTTGCCGTCTTTCATCCAACGAGCTGAATCTCCCGTTCGGTACAGTCGCTCGCCCTCGGCGAACGGACTATCTACGAATTTCTCTTCTGTGAGGTCCGGACGATTCAAGTACCCGCGTGCCACGCCAACTCCGCCGATAACCAGCTCGCCAAGTACACCAACGGGCACCGGATTCAGATGTGCATCCACAATGTAAAACTGCGCATTCAGCCACGCTTTGCCGATTGGCACATGTCCAGTCTGCGGCAGCATCGTCAACGGTTCATCGTAGAAACTGGTGTCAATCGCCGCTTCCGTCACGCCGTAGGCGTTGATGATCCGGAACACCGAGCCATAGCGTTCCTGCAAAGTTCGGTAATCCGCTACGCTGCAGCTGTCCGAGCTTGTAATCAACAGCTCCATCCCACTCATATCCAGCCCCTGCTCATGCACATATTCCATAAATGGCACGATCAGCGCTGGCGTCGATTCGAAGATGGTCACCTGCTCCTGCTCAATCCAGTGGTGCAGACGGGACGGATCAATCCGGTCGTCCTTCGGCACAATCACCATTGTGCCTCCGTTGTACAGCGTGCGTGCAATATCGCCTACGAACACGTCGAATGAGAAACTGGCGAGCTGTAACAACCGCACCGGGAACTCATCCAATCGGTATTCCCGGCGGTATCCCGCTGCCGTGTTCACCAGACTGCGGTGCTCAATCATGACGCCCTTCGGCTTCCCGGTCGTTCCCGATGTATAGATTACATACGCCAAATCCTCTGGCCGAGCTTCATGGAAGCTGTCCATGCCAGCAACATTA
>Ga0105246_10002675_pt1 | contig 10794 bp, 12 predicted proteins | sample KBSM64metaG_FD_99694 | JGI IMG/M metagenome (GOLD analysis project Ga0105246, IMG submission 99694) | Miscanthus rhizosphere microbial communities from Kellogg Biological Station, Michigan, USA - KBS M6-4 metaG | ecosystem: Host-associated > Plants > Roots > Rhizosphere > Soil | place...
ACGATTTATGTCCTGCCGCCCTATTGCGTGACTGCGGCGGAACTCGATCTGGTCTATGATGCCATCCTGCAGGCTGCCGGAAAATTCGCGTAACCGGGGGCGCTGCGGCGCGAATTGGTGGTCGTGACGACTGCCGGGAGACGATCCATGCGCATGAGACCCCTTTATTTGGCCACCGCCGCCGCTCTGGCGGCCGCCGCCATTCCCCTTCTGTCCATCCATGTCGCGGCCGAGGACCTGGATAAGGAAATTCCCGCGGCCCAGTCCGATCCCGTCAACCCGGCGGCGACCGAAGTGGCGGTGTTGGCGGGCGGCTGTTTCTGGGGCCAGCAGGGCCTGTTCGAGCATGTCCAGGGCGTCACCAAGGTGGTGGCGGGCTATTCCGGCGGCGGCAAACAGACTGCCGACTATGACCAGGTCAGCAATGGCGATACCGGCCATGCCGAATCGGTGCAGATCACCTTCGATCCCCGCCAGGTGAGCTTTGGCCGGCTGCTGCAGATTTATTTCTCGGTGGCCCACGATCCGACCGAACTCAATCGCCAGGGTCCCGACACGGGCACGCAGTACCGCTCGGAGATTTTTGCCGCCAGCCCCGAACAGGAAGCGACCGCGCGGGCCTACATCGCCCAACTCGATGCGGGCCATATTTTTGCCGCCGCCATCGCCACCAAGGTCGAACCGCTGAAGGCCTTCTACCCAGCCGAGGACTTCCACCAGGACTATCTGGTCAAGAACCCTGGGTCCGCCTACATCCGGATCAACGACCTGCCCAAGATCGCCGCCTTGAAGCAGGTCTGGCCGGGCTATTACCGGGAAAAGCCGGTCCTGCTCGCCGAGAAGTAAGCGGCCAAAAATCCGCGCGCTGGCGGGGGATTATTGCCCATTACGGGGCTGTTACCTGCGGCCTGGTTGGTAAATCCGGCTCAGGCCCAAGGTCAGGCGTTTCCTTTGCCGTCCTGATCTGGTAGGTCCTGCCCCGGCTTTTCGATCCTTTGCCGCCAACCGGCGGTTATTGCGGGCAAAAGCCAGGAAATTAAAGCGAAACTGAACCATGAAAATTGAACGTCTGATTATCGGCGGTGCCGCATTGCTGGTCGGCCTGCTCCTGGGATGGATGGTGCGCGGCGTGGCCACGTACAACACCCACCAGGCTTCCATCGCCACCTATGACGACTGGCGCGTGGCCTGTCCCGCGGCCGAGGCGACCGCCGAAAACAAGGACGCGCATTGCGAGCTCAGCACCGATGTGATGGACAAGACGCAGACCACGCCCAATGCGGTCGCCCGCGCCACCATCACGATCGACAAGGACAACAAGCAGTTGATCGGCTTTGTGCTGCCTTTCGGCGTGGCGCTGGAAGCCGGCATGGGCCTCAAGATCGGCAAGGATCCGGTCAAGGTCTATCAGTACCGCACCTGCAATTCGGTGGGCTGCATCGTGACCGCTCCATTTGACGACAAGCTCGCCGCCTCCCTCAAGGGCACGGACGATGCCGCGGTGATGTTTGCCGGCCTGGACGGCAAGCCGGTCTCGGTGCCGATTTCCTTCAAGGGCTACCAGCAGTCGATGTCTTCCTGGAAGGGCCTGGAGGCGCGGCGCAATTCCTGGTTCTGGAGACTGTGGTCGTGACGCGGAATTTCGTTTCGGCGGGTTTCGGCGTTTTGGCTGGCCTGGTTGTGGCTTGTGGAACCGCGCGCGCCCAGCAGGCGGAAGCGCCGGCCGCGCCGGCCGCCCCGCCCGAAGTCAAGACGGTGGGCGACTGGGAAGTGCGTTGCTTTGCGGTGAAGAATGCCCATCCCTGCGACATGTTCCAGCAGATGGCCAACAAGGAGACTCAGCAGCGCATCCTGTCCGTTTCGCTGGCCTATGATCCCAGCCTGGACAAGCACCTGCTGCAGATCACGGTGCCCTTGGACGTCTCGTTGCCAAAGGGCGTGACGATCCAGAGCGACACTTACACCTCGCCGGTATTCAGATATCGCATGTGCACCAGAGAAGGCTGTTTCATTCAGCTGATTCCGGAAAATTCCCTTGCCGAGGGCTTGGCCAAGTCCGGCGAGGGGGCCAAGATCAATATCGTGGGTGACAATGGCAAAACCTACGCCCTGCAATTTTCGCTGAAGGGCTTTACCGCCGCCCATGACGATATGGTGGCCCAGGCCCGCGCCAAGGCGGTGCCCGCCGCCAAAGCGGCAGCTCCCGCCAAGCCTTAACTGAGGTCTCGAGTGATGATGAAATCCGCCCTGATGGGCGCCACCATAAGCGCCCTGTTCGTTTCCGGAGCCGCGCTGGCGCAGCAGGCAACCGATGCGGCTGCCCGTCCCGAGGTGAAGAAGGTGGAAGACTGGATCGTGCGCTGCTTTCCGATCCAGAGCCCCAGCCCCTGCGACATGTTCCAGGAACAGGACGCCCAGCAAACACGCCAGCGCGTGCTGTCGATCTCCATCGCCTTTGTCCCCAGCCTGGATCGCCATGCGCTCCAGGTCTCGGTGCCGCTGGATATTTCCATCCCCAAGGGCCTGACCTTCCAGACGGACGGCTATACCTCGCCGGTGCTGAAATATCGCCGCTGCGACCGCAACGGCTGCTATGTCGAGCAGGCGGTGGACAATGGCCTGGTGGAAAGCCTGGCCAAGGGCGGCGCCGGCAAGATCAATATCGTGGCCGACAACGGCAAGACTTATGCGCTAACCTTCTCGCTCAAGGGCTTTGCCGCCGCCCATGACGATATGGTGGCCCAGGCGCGTGCCAAGGCGAAGTCGGTCGAAAAGACGGCCGAGCCCGCGAAGCAGTAAATCACTCCTCAACCATGGCCGGCCCCCGAGCCGGCGATGGTGAGTGACGCTACGCGCTCGCCGCCTTGAACGTCATCGCCACGCCGTTCATGCAGTAGCGTAGTCCGGTCGGCCTCGGCCCGTCGTCAAACACATGGCCCAGGTGACCGCCGCAGCGGCGGCAATGCACTTCGGTGCGTTCCATGAACAGCGAATGGTCTTGCGACGTCACCACGGCATTGGCCAGGGGACGAAAGAAGCTGGGCCAGCCGGTGCCGCTGTCGAACTTGGTGTCGGAGGAATACAGATCCAGACTGCAGCCGGCGCAGGCGAAGATGCCCTTGCGATGTTCATTGTTCAGCGGCGAGGTGAAGGGCGCCTCGGTGCCCTGGTGGCGCAGCACATTATAGGCGGCCGGGGACAGGAGCTTTTTCCACTCCGCATCGCTTTTGTTGATTTCATAGCCGAGCGCCGGTCCCGAGCCCAGGAACGCACTGCCCATCAAACTGGCCAGAAAATGACGCCGTTGCATCCACGCCTCCATCGATACGCATTATACGCGGTTCAGTTCGCGCGCCGGATCAAAAAGTTACCCGGAACCGCCCCAGTTTGGACCCGTTATGGCTCCAGTACAGCAAATGGAGTTGAACATGGACAAGGACAGGATTGAAGGTTCCGCCAACCAGGCCAAGGGCGCCATCAAGCAGGGAGCCGGCAAGCTGACGGGCGATGCCAAGCTCCAGGCGGAAGGCGCTGCCGACAAGGCCAAGGGCAAGGTGCAGAATGCCATTGGCGGACTCAAGGACGAACTGCGCGAAGCCGATAAACACTAGCTCAGGCCCTCCTCCCCTTCGTGCGCGTAAGCGCAGAGGAAGGGGAGGTGGCCGTAGCAACGCCGCGGCGCGCAGGCGCGAGCCGAGCACCGCGGCAAGTTGCGAAGGCCGGAGGGGTTCAAGAATTAAGCCCGGCCCCCCGTTGGGGGCCGGGCTTTTTCGTGGGATTGTTGGAACCGGATAGCATTTTGCCCAGGGAATTTTCATGGTCCGCTTTCTGACTTGGCTTCGCGATATTTTGCTGTCGGTCCTGAATGGGATGGCGAAATTCGCCATGTTCCTGATCCTGGTCTTCGCGATTTTGCTGGTGGTCGCGCTGGTGCGCGGCGACGGCCTGCCGCGCAACATGGTGCTGGCGCTGGATCTGCGCGAGCCGATCGACGACAGTGCCGCGGCCTCCACCAGCATCCTCACGCCGAAGCGCGCGACGGTGATGGATGTGGTCTTGGGGCTGGACGCCGCCGGCCGCGACGCCCGCGTCAAAGGCGTGGTGATGCGACTGGGCAACGGCGCCCTTTCCACCGCCGAAGCGCAGGAGATCGGTGCCGCCCTGCAACGCTTCCGGGCCAAGAACAAGTTCGTGATCGCCCAGGCCACCGCCTTTTTCGGCGCCGGGATGGGCGATTACCTTGCCGCCAGCGCCGCGAGCGAGATCTGGATGCAGCCCAAAAGCCCCTTCTCGCCTTCGGGAACGGGCGGCGGCGAGCTTTTCCTGCGCGGCACCTTCGACAAGATTCATGCCGAGCCCCAGATCGCCAAGCGCTCCGAATATAAAAGCGCCGCCGACATGTTCATGGAAAAGCAGATGTCGCCGGCCGACCGCGAACAACTCACCGAGCTGCTGAATTCGGTCTATGACGGCGCGGTCGCCCAGATGGCGGACAACCGCCACATCCCCCGTACGGATGTCGTCGCGGGTTTGCAGGCAAGCCCGCAATTCGCCGAAGAGGCCAAAAGCCGCAAGATGGTGGACCGCATTGGTTATGACGACGAATCGCGCGCCGCCGCCCTCAAACGCGCGGGAAGCGGCGCCAAATCGGTCAAGTTCACCGATTATGTGAAAAATATTGCGCCCAAGCTGGCAACGGCCAACATCGCCATTGTCGAAGCCGCGGGCGAGATTCGCGACGGCACCGCCAAAACCTCCTGGCTGTCGGCCTCCTCCGGCATCGCCAGCGACGACCTGTCCGCGGCGATCGACCAGGCGGCCCGCGACAAGAACATCAAGGCCATCGTGTTCCGGGTGGATTCGCCCGGCGGCTCCGTCACTGCCTCCGACCAGATTCTGCATGCGGTGAAAAAGGCGCAGATCGCAGGCAAGCCCGTGGTGGTCAGTATGGGATCGGTGGCGGCATCCGGCGGCTATTACATCTCCCTGAGCGCCAACAAGATCGTGGCGCAGCCCGGCACCATCACCGGATCCATTGGCGTGCTGACCGGCAAGGTCAGCATCAACAAGACATTGGAGCTTGTCGGTGCCAAGGCCGAGACAGTGGCGGTGGGCAAGAACACCCTGATGGATTCTCCCCTGGAGCCGTTCACGCCCGACCAGTGGGCCAATCTCAACCACCAGGCCGATGTCATCTATGACGACTTCACTGCCAAGGTGGCGGCGGGCCGCAAGCTGCCTTTGGCCAGAGTGCGCGATGTCGCCCGCGGCCGCGTCTGGTCTGGGACCGATGCCAGCGAGCGGGGCTTGGTGGACCGGCTGGGCGGCTTTTGGACCGCGGCACAGACGGCAGCCGGCCTCGCATCCCTCTCAGCCGACAACATGACCTTCCGGGTCTATCCCCGCCCCACAGGCCTTCTAGGCCGGCTGGGGGCGCTGCCGGGCGGCCTGTCGGCCAGCCTGGAGCTGGTAAGCCGGTTCGAATCGCTGCTCGAAATGCCGCTCGTGAAGGCGGTTTTGGGCCAGGTTGCAGACCTGCCGGACGGCAGTCCGGGCAGTGCCATCCAGCTCAAAGCGGCGCATCTCCCCCGGCCGTGACCTGGGAGTCACAGGTTTCGCAAGGAAAGTTCTTGTTCGCCGCGACTCTTGAACTATAATTTCCTCTGTGCGGGGGCACGAAGCTGGCTTTGGGGGCACCATAATTGCGATTATGGTGCACTGCGGTTTCGGGGCGGTCCGAAACACAAGACAGTTGGAGTTCCACCATTTCCCAGTCCCCCAAAGGCTCAGCCAAGCCGGTCGAAGACCTGAGCTTCGAAGGCGCGCTCAAGGAGCTTGAGGCCATCGTTGCGCGCTTGGAACAAGGCGAGGTGGATCTTGAGGATTCCATCGTTCTGTACGAACGCGGACAGTCGCTCAAGGGCCATTGTGAAAAAAAATTGAAGTTGGCCGAAACACGGCTGGAAAAGATCGTCCTGGGCGCTTCGGGCCCGGAAATCGGCGAAAAGCTGGAAACGGCCTGAGCTTGCTTTGCCGTCTTAAAAAAGAGATTTATCGGTCATGAACATCCCCAATACCAAGACACCGCTGCTGGACCAGGTCGACCTGCCGGAAGACCTGCGTCGCCTGGAGAAGCACCAGCTGCGCCAGTTCGCGGACGAGTTGCGCACCGACCTGATCGACATCGTGTCGGTCACGGGCGGGCATTTCGGTGCGGGGCTTGGCGTGGTCGAGGTGACCACCGCGCTTCACTATGTATTCGACACGCCGCGCGACCGGATCATCTGGGATGTCGGCCACCAGGCCTATCCCCACAAGATCCTCACCGGCCGGCGCGCGCGCATGCGCACCTTGCGCCAGGGCGGCGGACTGTCCGGCTTCACCAAGCGCAGCGAAAGCGAATACGATCCCTTTGGCGCGGCCCATTCCTCGACATCGATTTCCGCGGGCCTGGGCATGGCGGTGGCGCGCGACCTCAAGGGCGGCGACAATCATGTGATCGCGGTGATCGGCGACGGCGCCATGAGCGCCGGCATGGCCTATGAGGCCATGAACAATGCAGGCGCCCACAAGAAACGGTTGATCGTCATCCTCAACGACAATGACATGTCGATCGCGCCGCCGGTCGGCGCGATGAGCGCCTATCTTTCGCGGCTGGTGTCGTCGCGGCCCTATACCGGCATCCGCAATGTCGTGAAACGCTGGGCCCGCCGCGTGCTGCCGCGCAGCCTGTTCCGGGTGGCGCAGCGCACCGAGGAATATGCCCGTGGCATGGCCATGGGCGGCACCTTGTTCGAGGAAATGGGATTCTTTTACCTGGGCCCGATTGACGGCCACAATCTGGATCACCTGATCCCGGTGCTGGAAAATGTGCGCGACACCATGCGCGGCCCGGTGCTGGTGCATGTGGTGACCAAGAAGGGCCATGGTTATGCCCCGGCCGAAGCCGCGCCCGACAAGTATCACGCCGTCAGCAAATTCACCGTCCTGACCGGCGAGCAGGCCAAGTCGACGCCCAAGTCGCCCGCCTATCAAAAGGTGTTCGGCGAAGCCTTGATTGCGGAAGCCAAAAAGGACGAGCGCATTGTCGCCATCACCGCCGCCATGCCGTCGGGCACCGGCGTGGACTTGTTCGAAAAGGCGTTCCCGGAACGCACGTTCGATGTGGGCATTGCCGAGCAGCATGGCGTGACTTTTGCCGCCGGCCTGGCCACCGAAGGCATGAAGCCTTTCTGCGCCATCTATTCCACCTTCCTGCAGCGCGCCTATGACCAGGTGGTGCACGACGTGGCGATCCAGTCGCTGCCGGTGCGCTTTGCCATGGACCGCGCCGGTTTGGTGGGTGCGGACGGCGCCACCCATGCCGGATCCTTCGACATCGCCTATCTGGCGGCCCTGCCGAATTTCGTGATCATGGCGCCCTCGGACGAGGCGGAACTGGTTCACATGGTGGCGACCGCTGCCGCCATCGACGACCGGCCCAGCGCGTTGCGCTATCCGCGCGGCGAAGGCACCGGCGTGGCAAGGCCGGCTCAGGGCGTGCCGCTGGAAATCGGCAAGGGCCGCATCGTCAAGGAAGGTGCCGGCATTGCCATCCTGAACTTCGGCACCCGCATGACCCAGGTGCTTCTGGCGGCCGAACGCATGGCCGGCTATGGGCTTTCGCCCACCATCGCCGATGCGCGTTTCGCCAAGCCGCTGGACACCGACCTGATCCGCCGCCTGGCCCGCGAGCATGAAGTGCTGATCACCATCGAGGAAGGCGCCTCGGGCGGCTTTGGCGCCCATGTGATGCATTTCCTGGCGCATGACGGGCTGTTGGATCGCGGCCTCAAGATCCGTCCCATGACCTTGCCCGACGTGTTCCAGGACCACGACTCGCCGGACAAGATGTATGCGCTGGCTGGGCTGGATGCGGACGGCATCGTGCGCACGGCGCTGAATGCTTTGGGCCGCGGCTCGGAAGCCGTTCATCTCAGCGCCGGCCTCATCGCCTGAACCAAGTCTGCCCGCACTTCGGCGCTTGCGGCGGATGCTCGCTGCAAGACCTGACGCCTGACGATTATCGCGCCAGAAAGCGCGAGGCTGTGGTGGCTGCCCTCCAGCGCGCCGGCGTGGAGGCGCAAGTCGAACAGCCGGTGGTCGTGCCGCCGCGCTCGCGACGCCGCGCCGTGTTCAAGATCAAGAGCCTGGCGGATGGGCTGCATATCGGCTTCCACGCCGCCAAGAGCCACACGGTCATCGATATGCATCATTGCGATGTGCTGACACCGGGCTTGTTCGCCCTGGTGGGTGCCTTGCGGCAAAAACTCGAGCCTTTGTTCGGCGTGGGAGAGGCGGCCGAACTGCATGCCACCGAGACCGATACTGGCTTTGATTGTGCCTTCCGTTGGCGCGCGGCGCTGACGCCCACCTTGCGCGCGGCGCTGTCGTCGGCGCTGTCGGGCCTGGGCATCGCGCGGTTGACCATGGGGCGCGAGCTGGTGTTCGAGACCGCCCAGCCCTGCGTGCGCCTGGGCGGAGTCGCGGTCGCCCTGCCGCCCGATCCCTTTCTCCAATCCACCGCCGAGGGCGAGGCGGCCCTGCAGGCGCATGTGGCGAAGACAGTGGGAAAGGCCAAGGCGATCGCCGACCTGTTCGCGGGCTGTGGCACCTTCACCTTGCCTTTGGCGCACACAGCCAGGGTCCTCGCCGTGGAGCAGGAACCTCTGGCGCTTGCGGCCTTGGTGCAGGCGAGCAGGACGCCTGGCCTCAAGCCCGTCACAACCGAGATTCGCGACCTGTTAAAATTGCCGCTGACCCCCACCGAGTTGAACGCCCATGACGCAGTGGTTCTGGACCCGCCGCGGGCCGGCGCCGAGGCGCAGGTGAAAACCCTGGCCCGGTCCAAAGTGCCTGTGATCGCTTACGTATCCTGTGACGCCGCCAGCTTTGCCCGCGACGCCGCCTTGCTGGTGGCAGGCGGCTACCGGGTCGGTTCCGTGACCCCGATAGACCAATTCCTCTGGTCGTCGCATATTGAGCTGGTGGCAGGATTTGCGCGCCCTTGAGCGGGGCGGGGCAGGAGAATGGGCTTGAAGGTCAAACTGGTCGCTCTCGGATTGGTCCTGGCTGCGGCGCTGGGCGGCGCGGCGCTATGGTTCTTCGACGGCTCTACCGCGGCCTCATCCCGGGAAGCCGCAAAGGAGAGTCAGCCGCAATCGGTCCCCCAATTCACCGATTTCAGCCATTGGGCGGTGGTGCTGGTGGCGGGGGATTATCGCGCCCATTCCGGCGCTCCCTCCAAAGTGTTCGACAATGGCCGCCGCGATCTCGGTGAGGCCTTTGCCAAGATCGGCTTCAACAAGGCCAACATGGTGCAATTCTCGGTCGATTATGACGACGGCACCCAGCATTCCGAGATCGGCGAGATCGCGTCGGCCATGCAGTCGGTCGCGGCCCGGGCCAAGGATGGCTGCCTGATCTATTTCACCTCGCACGGCACGCCGGACGGCATGATCATGGGCAATGCCGTGCTGTCGCCCAACCAGATGCGCGACATGGTGAACAATGCCTGCGGCAGCCGGCCGTCGGTGATCGTGATGTCGGCCTGCTATTCCGGCCAGTTCGTGGCGCCGCTGATGGGCGACAACCGCATCATCATGACGGCGGCGCGGCCCGACCGCACCAGCTTCGGCTGTGGCGAGATGGATCACTATACGTTCTTCGATGATTGCTTTTTACGCGCGCTGGACATGGCCGGCGACTTTCCCAGCCTGGGCCAATTGGCGCAGCGTTGCGTGGCCGAGCGCGAGGTGCAGATGAAGGCGACACCGCCGTCCGAGCCGCAGACCAGCGTGGGGCCGCAGATGGTGTTCACCACCAAGTGGCGGGATGTCCCGGCGGTGCCGGCGCCGGGCGGCGTTCGTTTCAACTAAGGTTCAGCCGAACAGCGCTCTCAGCGGCACCATCGGGTCGCCGCACAGGTCAAAGGCGTGCAGGACTTCCGCGATGCCGAATCCCAGCACCAAAAATTTGCCCGCCACCACTGCCAGGAATCCAGTGGGGTTTTCGCTCTCGCGGAAACGGTATAGATCGTCGCTGGCCACGCCAGTGGCAAAATCCCGCCACAAGCCGTAAGCCGCCGCGGCTGCGATCAACCCAAAAAATAATGGCCATTCCGGTGGGGGACATGCGATTCTCCGTGGACGGACTAGATCACGGATGCGTTACGGAAGCGTCTCAGCCTATCTGACCCCTATGCCTCAGCGCCTGATCCGCCAGCACGCAGGCCATCATGGCTTCACCGACGGGCACGGCGCGGATGCCGACGCAAGGATCATGGCGGCCCTTGGTGACGATCTCGGTCTCCGCTCCGGCTTTGTCGATGGTCCGGCGCGGTGCCAGGATCGAGGAGGTCGGCTTGACCGCGAAACGCGCCACGATGGGCTGGCCGGTGGAAATGCCGCCCAGGATTCCGCCGGCATGGTTGGAAAGGAACACCGGTTTGCCGTCATTTCCCAACCGCATCTCATCGGCATTTTGTTCACCGGTCAAAGCGGCGGTGGCAAAGCCGTCGCCGATCTCCACGCCCTTCACCGCATTGATGCTCATCAGGGCCGAGGCCAGTTCATTGTCCAGCTTGGCATAGACCGGCGCGCCCAACCCGGCGGGAATTCCTTCCGCCACCACTTCGATGATGGCGCCGACCGAGGAGCCGGCCTTGCGGATGCCTTCCAGATACCCCTCCCACGCCACCGCGGCCTTGGGGTCGGGACAGAAGAAGGGATTCTCGTCCACCGCATTCCAGGACCA
>Ga0105246_10002677_pt1 | contig 10791 bp, 10 predicted proteins | sample KBSM64metaG_FD_99694 | JGI IMG/M metagenome (GOLD analysis project Ga0105246, IMG submission 99694) | Miscanthus rhizosphere microbial communities from Kellogg Biological Station, Michigan, USA - KBS M6-4 metaG | ecosystem: Host-associated > Plants > Roots > Rhizosphere > Soil | place...
CATTCCGCATCGAAAGCGCGGTCCAAACGTTCGAGGAGTGCCGGCTGGACTATGCTCGCGCGCTCGGGGTGGATGGCGGCCTCGTGGTGAGAGGGATAGGGATGGGCAACCGTGGCGCGGCCGATCTGCTGTTCGTGAACGGCGCGGTGTACACCGTTGATGCCGCACGCAGATGGGCCGAAGCCGTGGCCGTCCGTGATGGCCGGATCGTTGCCCTCGGCACCAGCGATGACCTCGTAGAGCTCCGAGGTTCGAGCACAGAGGTCGTCGACCTGGGCGGCCGGATGCTGGTTCCCGGGTTCCAGGACGCCCACGTGCACCCGATCAACGCCGGCCTCGAGCAACTCCGATGCGACCTGAGCCAAGATCACGGCCTCGAGGCATACCTCGACCGGATCGGTGGCTATGTGTCGTCGCATCCGACCGCGTCATGGATCCTCGGGGGCGGCTGGTCGGTCGACGTGTTCCCCGGGGGCAACCCGCGGGCGGAGACGCTCGACGGCCTCGTCTCCGACCGTCCGGCGTTCCTGCCCAATCGCGACGGGCACGGTGCGTGGGTGAACTCCCGCACGCTCGAACTGGCCGGGATCACGAGAGACACGCCGGACCCGTACGACGGACGCATCGAGCGCGACGCGGATGGAACGCCGACCGGATCTCTGCATGAGGGCGCGATGGACCTCGTCGTCCCACTGGTACCGGAACCCACACATGGAGAGATGATCGACGGTCTCCTCACGGCGCAGAGCTACCTCCACTCGCTCGGCATCACGGCGTGGCAGGACGCGCTCGTGGACTCGCATCAATGGGGGTGGAATCTGCCCGCCTACATCGAGACCGCGCGGGACGGCCGGCTGACAGCCCGGGTGGTCGGCGCCCTCTGGTGGGAACGCCATCGTGGCGAGGAGCAGATCGAGGAACTGATCAACAAGCGTGCCCGAGCGCAAGGGCTCGATCGTTTCCGCGCGACGAGCGTCAAGATCATGCAGGACGGGGTGATCGAGAACTTCACTGCGGCGATGATCGACCCGTACGTGGCCGCCGAGGGTGTCCCAACCGATCATCGCGGCCCATCCCTCGTCGAGCCCGAAGCGTTGAAGGTAGCCGTCACCCGGCTGGATGCGGAAGGCTTCCAGGTCCACTTCCACTCCATCGGTGACCGCTCGGTGCGCGAGGCGCTCGATGCGATCGAAGCCGCGCGGCGCGTGAACGGCCCGAACGACCACCGCCACCACATCTCGCACATCGAGGTGATCCATCCCGACGACATCCCGCGATTCCGAACGCTCGGGGTCGTGGCGAACGCGCAGCCGCTGTGGGCGATGCACGAGGGGCAGATGGACGACCTGACCATCCCGTTCCTCGGCGAACCGCGGTGGCGATGGGTCTACCCGTTCGCGAGCCTCGTGCGCGCCGGCGCCATGCTTGCGATGGGCAGTGACTGGCCCGTCTCGAGCCCGGATCCGATCGAGCAGATCCACGTGGCCGTGAACCGCGCGGCCGCACCGAACTACGTATACGGGAACGGCAACGACAAGGTCTTCTTACCGGAGCAGCGGCTCGACCTGCCGACCGCGTTGGCCGCCTTCACGATGGGATCGGCGTATGTGAACCACTTCGAGGGCGAAACCGGCTCGGTCGAGATCGGGAAGGCCGCCGACCTCGCGGTGATCGACCGGGATCTGTTCGCGATCCCCGTCGAGGAGATCGCCTCGGCCCGCGTTGAGCAGACATTCGCCGATGGACGGCGCGTGTATGCGGCGCCCGACGCAGGTTGAGAGCTACCGCGTGTCGGGAACGTCGGTCGTCCGGTGTGTCTCTGTTCGACGCCTCCTTTGTCGCCACGAAGCAGGATCCGGCAGATGGGACTAGCGTCCGGAGGGACCGGATCCGGACAAGACGGGAAGGGATGGAGTAGGCGGGCAAGACAAGGGGTGGATCTAGGATCCGCCAAAAGGTCGAGGGTTCCTGCAGAGATGGGGCGTCTATCACTTAAGAACAGAAGAGCGAACCTCCTGAGATGCTCTTCCTGCGGGAAACGTCGGAAGCAGATGAAGCATTTCGGCGCTGATCCAGGGATCCACCTCTGCGACAGGTGCATCGAGCGCCTCGACGCGATGCTCCGGAAAGTCGCGGACCAGACAGATACAGATCGGGGCCGACGTCGTTCGATGACGGACTCAACAGGTCTTCGTGAATCGTTGTCGTCATTCACCGATGAGGAAGGTCGGGATTCCGGCATTCGGTTCCACCACGGCGCGGATGAGGTCGAGCTCCCTACGCCGATGGCCCTCTTGATGTTTCATATCGCTCGTGAGGGCGTGATGAACGCGATCAAGCACGCTGAACCGACGGATATCTGGATCGACATCGCCGAGGATCTGAGTGGGGACGTCGTGCTGAGGGTTCGGGACAACGGAACGGGCTTCGACGTGAACGCGCCTGTCCGCGACGGCTATGGGATCCGGATGATGCATGAACGCGCGAACGTCGGCGGGGGCACATTCTCGATCACGAGTTCTCGGGGCGAGGGCACGATGATCACCGTTCGTTTCCCAAGCCCTCGTCGTTGAGCACTGAGTTGATGCGCGTGGTGGGACGAGTCGGTGATTGCGACAGGAGAAGATCAAGTCGGTCGGACCACGGGGGCGATCGAGGCCGATAGCCTCCTTTACTCTCGGTCCTCCGAGACCGAGTATCCGGTGGGGTGGACCCGAACCAGTGGACCCTCGCCTGGATCTCGATCGGATGCGCGCTGGTCATCGCTCTGCTGGCACGACTCCCACGACGCGTCCTGGTGCTCACCCTTTCCTCCCTTGTCGGAGCAGTTCTTGGGGTCGTTGCGTTGGTAACCAGCTCCATGGTGCGGATCTGCGATTTCGAGCGACCCGTCAAGGTCGACACATGCAGCGGAATCGTCATCGCCGTCCACGGAGAGCATCGGCTTCCCCAGTTCATGCAGGGACACGGCGCGGAGACGTGGCTGATCGCGACCGGCGCCCTCCTTGGGCTGCTGGTTGCTGACCTGCTCGCGATCGGAGCGATGTTGGTGTGGTCGCGATTCCGACGCAGGCGAGCGGTGGCAGCGCCGCGGGGCATAACAACGGCATGACGACCGCACAACAAAGGGGGAGGAGTGACGAGCGCTGCGATTCTTCAGGCGGCGTTCGGGCTCGCCTTTGTCCCGCCCCAGCCGACCGAGCTCAGCTGCCGGGGATCTTTTCGATCACGTGGTCGCGGACCCATTCTTCGAACCCGAACGTGGCGACCTCTTCGCGGGAGACCGTCAGCGTCACGTGATCATCGATCCTCGCAACGACGCCGAACGAGATGGCGGCGGGATCGCGGGAGCCGCCGCGCAGGCGTGCGTCCACCGAGGCGAGCCACGCACCAGGCGTCCCACCGATCCGCCTTGCCAGCGCTCCCGGTCCGGCCAGAATCTCGGTCACGACCGGCGGGGCGCCGCCATCTTTGAGCTCGATGGCGAGGTCGTCGACTTTCCCGGCCATCATCCCGTCTGGATCCACCAGCTGCCGATCGAGCAGCTCCAGGCCTGCGGACACGCGCCGCCCCGTGGTTCGCACGTCTTCTATCGAAGGACGGCCCAGGTCCCCCTCACGGAGCCGCAGGCGGATGCGACCCTCCTCGATGGCCAAGACGTCGCTCCAGCGCACGACCTGGCGGTGCGCGGTCCGCCGTCGGAGGTACCAGGCGATCGGCGCAGGACCGCGTACACCCTCGCGCTCGTAGCCGGCCCGCGAGGCGAGGCCGAAGCGACCGATCACGAGCGCATCGACGGTCAGGGCCGCGCCGAACACGCCGATCGGCGGCCCGTTCTGGATGAGCCACACGTCGCCGACCCGACCGATGTCTCGGCCGTCCGCGTCGACGATACGCGAGTCGATCAGGTCCGCGAGCCTCATGCCCCTGCCTTCGTGATGATCATCAACGGGATCGTTGCGACCGATACGATCACGAGCAGGACGAAGAAGACGAACGCGATCGCGTTCAACGGCCGCGAGTTCACCTTGTCCTTCATGTACATCGGATCGTTCGCCACGATCAAGATCGGCAGGTACGTGAGCGGCAGCGCTGCGGCCGCGAGTACGATCGAGTATTCCGTGATCAGGATCGGATCGATAGTCGTCAGCGCGATGAGGATGCCGACAACGACCGACGCCAAGACCACGAGATGGAACCGCGCGGCCTCCCGTGGCTTCACGAACGTCCCCCATTGCCAGCCGAAGAACTGCGACATGGTGTAGCCGGCCGACAGCGCGGTCTCGAGCGCGGCGCTGAAGATCGCCGCGAACATGCCGTAGAGCAGCAACACGAGCCCGATCTTTCCGAACGCGAGCGAGACGGGAAGGGTGACCTGCGAGAGGTGCGACAGGCTCACCCCGTGCGGTTCGAACACGACGGCGGCCGCGCCCATGATCGCCAGGGAGAGGATCCCGCCGAGCGGGAACCCCAGATAGACGTTCAGCCGGTTCACCATGAGATCTTTTGGCGTCCAATGATCCTCGACGGCGCCCGACGAGAAGAAGAAGACCTCGTAGGGCGTCATCGCCGCACCGAGGAGGGCGATCGCGAAGAACGCATACACCGCCCACCCTTCGCTCGCCGGTGGCGCGAAGCCGACAGTCTGTACCGTCCTGTGCAATCCCGGATCAAGACGCCACAGCGCGAAGAGCGTCACGATCAGCGTGAGCCCTGAGAGCCCGAAGACCTTCTCCATCAGCGAGAACCGGAGCTTCCACAACACGATCCATACGGCGATGCCAAGAAGCGGCACCCAAAGCAGGTAGTTCAAGCCGGTGACCAGCTCGATCACCAGCGCGAGGCCGCCGATCTCGGCCGCCACGGTCAGCAGGTTGATGAAGAACGACGCCCCGAGGTTGACGAAAGCCCAGCGGGCACCGAGGCGCTCGCGGACGATGTCGAAGACGGGGCGCTTCGACATCGTTGCGACACGTCCGGCCATCTCCGCGAAGATGACGATCCCGATCACACCGACGACCACGACCCATGCCAAGCGCATCCCGAACCTCGCACCGGTCTCGCTGTTCGCGACCAAGTCGCCGATGTCCACGAAGCCACCGAAGGCGGTGAGGATCCCGAGGAAGATCTCGAACATCTTCTTCACGCGCTCACCCGTACCGTGTCGAGAACGCGTCGAGCTCGTCTGCGAGCTGTCCCAACGGTGCCGCAACCTGCGACAGGTCGCCATCTGCGCGGCGTGCGGCGATCCGGACCTCACCGATCACATCGCACGCGTCCTGCACGGTGGGCAGGAGCGCGGCCCGAAGGTTGTCCGACTCGGCGTTGGGCGGCTGGACGGAGGTGAACGCATCTCGCGCTGTCTCGGCGTCGGTCTCCGCGTTGGCCACGGTCACGGAGATCGTCGGCGCGAACGAGCGCCCTTCGTCGCCGAGCTGAGCCGCCAGGAGCACGGTCCGGGATGCGGATACGACCTCGTCAGCCGTATCGACGGCCTTGCTTTGGTACGCGGAGGTGGTCCGCGCCGGTCCGGTGCACGCCGCCGACACGAGCAGCAGCGTGATGAGAAGCCCACTCGCAGTGCGTGATCGGCCCCGGCGTTGCCAGGGAGTGCCTCCCGGGAGCTCCCGAATGGCATTGGCGCGCATCGGGTGTGGGTACCCGCAGAAGCGTTTCTCACACGACGGCGGCGGACGGTCTGCTGGGCACATCGCGTCGGCTAGATGCGCGTCACCCGGTGGGGGGGTAGCCAGGAGGAGCACCTCGCCCGACGATTGCCGCTCACGTCCCCGAGGCAGCATGGAGGTCCAGATGCGGATCGAACGGGAGCTGGCGGACCAGCGACCCACACTCGACCTCGACGCCCCCACGACCACGTATCGGATCAGCGTGGACGTCGACATGGCGCCGGCCGAGATGAGCCCGGAACAAGCATGCGGGCTGTTCGTGGTGGTGCTCGAGGGCGCCTACACGGTCGTCCGAGGCGTGCGCATCAACCAGTGCTCGGCCTTGACCGAGAGCGGCATGCGTCATCGCGACTGCAACGACCCGCCGCCCACCGATCGTTCCTCGTGACCCGAACCGGAAGCACACGTCAGGAGCCCGCTCGTCGGCGTGCTGCCGCCGCCGGCTCGTGCTCTCGTCCGTTCCACGCTGTCGGGGGACTCCCGCTGTCGCCGACTACCGCGTGGCGAGCGAGTTTTCTTCGGCGCGCCGCGCTCGGTATGTCCGCCACGCCCACGCCACCACCGCGAACAGCAGCGTTCGGAGGATCCACTTGAACATCGTCATCGAGTACCCGGGTTCGCAGGGTCTACACACATCTCGCCGGATAGCCTGCGTCAGTTCATTCGCCGCTGGCCACGCGCGCACGCGATGAGGACAGAAGCGTAGCTGGGCTTGACGCCGAACCCTTCCAACGGAGCCCCCAGGCAACTTCGTGCGGCTGAGGCGGGCCAGAGTTGGAGCGGGAGCCCGCGATCCCCGGACTTGACTTCGCATCGCTCGTTGACCGAAGAGGAAACGGCCTACTAGGGTGGGGCCGTCGAGGGAGCGGGGGTTGACTCATGCGGATGCTCGGTAGGCACCAGGACGCGCTCGCTCGGGCAGTCGTCGCAACGGTGGTCGCAGTGGTCGGGATCTCGGCGGGCAATGTTGCTCGCGCGACGCCGAAGGACACATCGGTCCACACGGTGCAGGTCGGCAACATCTCCATCGCGTACCGAGAGGTTGGTCACGGTCGACCGCTCGTGTTGATCCAGGGCAGCGGGGCGGCGATGGATGTCTGGGACCCACTGATGATCGCGACGCTCGCCGAACATCACCGTGTGATCGAGTTCGACAACCGCGGCGTCGGCTTTTCCACCGACGACCCGTCGCAGCCGATGACGATCGACCTTCTCGCCGACGACACCGCCGGAGTCATCCACGCGCTTCACCTCGGGCGCCCCGACGTGCTGGGATGGTCGCTTGGTGGATTCATCGCCGAGGACCTCGTGGCGCGACATCCGAAACTCGTTCGTCGACTCGTCCTCGTGTCGAGCGACCCCGGTGGAACCCACGCCGTGCAAGCAGCCCCCGACGTGCTCGCGCTCGACGCCCGCGTCACTCTCGGCCAGGCAACGTTGGACGAGATCCTCTCCCTCCTGTTCCCGCCCGAGGGTCTCAACGCGGGGCTCGCGTGGTTGGACCGGTACTCCTCGCAGCCGGGGTGCTGCGAATCGGTCGCCTACGAGACCGGCCTCAGACAGCTCGACGCGGAAAGCGGGTGGTACGTGACCGGGGGCGGCGTCTGGGCTTCCTTGCCCGAACTGCGGTCCGAAACGCTGGTCATGGCCGGGCGCAAGGACATCGACGTGCCGGTTCAGAACGCTCGACTGCTGGCGGCGAGGATACCGGGTGCGACGCTGCGGTTGTTCGCCCATACGGGCCACGGGCTTCCCCTGCAGCGTCCGATCGCAGTCGCGCGCGCTGTGGACCGGTTCCTGCGTGTTGGCTGAATGTTCGGTGTCTCGCGCAACTCACGTGCTGGCTGATCCGGTCCGAGTGGTCCGAGGAAGGAGCGAGAGGTGGACAAGGAAACTGCTTCGATCGATCCCGTCACGATCATCGACGACACAACTGTCAGGCCATTCACGGTGGACTTCAAAGAGGAGGCGATCGACGACCTTCGTCGTCGCATCGCTGCGACCCGTTGGCCGACCAAGGAACTCGTCGCCGATCGCTCGCAGGGCGTGCAGTTGGCGGCGGCTCAGGCGCTCGCCCACTATTGGTCGACCGAGTACGACTTCGGGCGGGTAGCCGAGCGGCTTAACGCACTCCCACAGTTCATGACCGAGCTCGATGGGTTGAACATCCACTTCATCCACGTGAGGTCGCCAAATGCGAACGCGTTGCCGTTGGTCATGACGCACGGCTGGCCAGGCTCGATCATCGAGCTTCTCGAAACCATCGGCCCACTCACCGACCCAACCACCTACGGCGGGAGCGAGGAGGACGCGTTCCACCTCGTGCTGCCGTCGATCCCCGGCTACGGCTTCTCCGACGAACCGACCGAGGTCGGCTGGGGTCCCATCCGCATCGGACGAGCCTGGCACGAGCTCATGCGGCGCCTCGGCTACACCCGGTACGTTGCGCAGGGTGGCGACGTCGGCTCCCAGGTCACCGATGCGATGGGCCGTCTGTCGCTCGACGGCTTGGTCGGCATCCACACCAATCTGCTGACGCCAGCGCTGGGCGATGCGGATGCCCTGTGCGCATCGCCACCCACCGACGGGGAGCGAGCCGCGCTCGACCAGCTCGACGCGTTCCATGCGACCGGCACTGGATACTTCGTGGAGCAGGCAACGCGCCCGGAGACGATCGGCTACGCCCTGCTGGATTCACCGGCCGCCCTGGCGGCTTGGATCATGGATCACGATACGGACAGCTACCAAAAGATCGCCCGCGCCTTCGTCGACGGCGAACCCTCGGGAGGTCTCACCCGGGAACACATCGTCGACAACATCACGCTGTATTGGTTGACGGGCACCGGGGCTGCCGCTGCGCGCTCGTACTGGGAGGAAGCACAAGAGACTGTCCGTGCGGTCGGCCAGGCTGTCCCGCCGGTGTCGATCCCGGTCGGCTTCACCACGTTCCCCGGGGAGATCTGGCGGACCCCGCGCAGCTGGGTGGACCGCGCGTACCCCAACGTCGACATCTACTTCAACGAGGTCGACAGGGGCGGCCATTTCGCCGCTTGGGAGGAACCGCAGCTCTTCGCTGAGGAACTCCGAGTGGCGTTCAGGTCACTGCGATAGGGGCAGGGTTGCGCCCTCGGCAAGCGGGGGAGGAGCTGCTCGCCCGATGACTAGGTGGGCGCCGGTCCGCGCCCCTCGAAGGTGCCTCGGCCGGATCCGGTCAGTCGGTATGCGTACTCGGTGATGACGATCTCCCCTTGCTCACCGGTGGGGAGGATCAGTGTGGCTTCTCCGACTTCGAGGATGTGTTCGGGCGTGGGATCTTCGAAATGCCCGTGCCATCCCTCCGCTTCCATCCCCCCGCCGTGGGTGCCGTACGCACACCGACCAACTTCGACATCAGCGCCGCTCTGCCTGAAGACCGCCGGGCCATCGTAGGGATCCATGCGGTCACCCTAGTCAAAGCCCTCCGGCATCGCCCGATCGGGTGGTCGCAAGATCCGAGAAGGTGCTCGAATCTCGGATGCAGCTGCGCGACGCTAGCGACGCGAAGCCATCCAGAGCGCGCAGGAGGACGATATGACTGAGCAGAAGGCGAAACTCTTCGACCGGTTCGCGGAAGCATCAGCGGGATTCGTGAGCCGGGCACCGTTCTTCGTGGCGTGCGTCCTGCTTGTTCTGTTGTGGGCACCCTCCTTCTGGCTGTTCCCGAACGTGGACACATGGCAGCTCGTGATCAACACCGCGACGACGATCGTTACCTTCCTGATGGTCGCGCTCCTCCAGAACTCTCAGCACCGCGCAGAGCAAGCCATCCACCAGAAGCTCGATGCGGTCGCGGATGGACTGGCAGACTTCATGGAGCATCTCGGCGGCGATCAGCCCGGCTTCGCCAAAGACATCGACGACCTCCGACGCTCGGTTGGCATCGAGAAGGAGATGGTCGACAAGCACGGGCCACGGATACGCGAGTGAGTCTTCCGAAGGGAATGGCATAGCAGCGTCGAAGTAGCAAACACGTCGAGCCCGACGCTCATACTGGTAGATTCGATGTGTCCACCTATCGGTGGAGCCGCCCAAGACGGGGCGCACGCGCGATCATTCGCAACCTTGCCTTTCCCGGTTCCTGGAGAACGAGGAGGCAAGGCATGGCCTACTGGCCGAAAACCCTTCGAGGAAACATCTTCGCGGCGCTGTTGATCGTGATCGGGGTACCGATCGCGGTGATCGTTGTGATCGCGCTGTCAGGTCCGTTGGTTTGGGGCGGCTTGGCCCTCGTCGCGATCACGTTCGTCGCTCTTTACTTCTGGCGTCGCACCGTCGACCACGCGCGCGAGCGAGCCTGGGTCGGGGCCTTCTCCTTCGGAGATATGGTCGCGAGCATGAAGGCCAGGCAAGCGCTCGACGATCCGGTGCGAGGAAGGATCCCCGCTCCCGACCCGAAGTGACGTTCCAACGCTCAGGCGCGTTCGCCTTCTCTCGTACGTATCACCTCTTCGTCGCTCGACCACGGATCGTGGGTCCCAGCGTTCCAGGTGAACAAGAAGTTCGACCCAGACGCTCGCTCGAGCGCGCAGGCGTGGCTCGATGAGGTCGGAAACCTCCCGCCGGGTAAACATGTGATGTGAGCCGAAGAGGCGAGTGTCCGCCGATCTCGATCGGTCGCCTCCGAACATTCATCGGTTTCGGCGAACCAAGATGTGTACCGCCCGTATCTCATGCACGGTGCGGGATGGTCCCGCTTCGGTGCAAGGGAGGGCAGCATGCGGCGGAACAGAGTCATATCGAGGATCGGCGTCAGCCTCGTCGTCGGAGGGCTGTTCGTCGCCCTCACGGGCGGCGCGGCGCTCGCGCAGGGCCCCAATGGTGCGTCGACCCAAAGGCCCGTCTTCTACGAGGGCCACCGAGTCACCGTCAACATGTTCGAGGTGCCGGCGTCTGACCCGCTGTCGGCGAACAACAAGGGCGTCAACACGATCTACGCCACGAACGACCTGGACGAGCAGCAGGACTTTCTTTCGGTGATCGATGCCATCCAGGGTGAAGGGTTCAACCCCCTGTGGCACCAGGTGCTCATCGTCTTCAACGCGGGAGTGACTCCTCACCAGTTCAC
>Ga0105246_10002678_pt1 | contig 10789 bp, 9 predicted proteins | sample KBSM64metaG_FD_99694 | JGI IMG/M metagenome (GOLD analysis project Ga0105246, IMG submission 99694) | Miscanthus rhizosphere microbial communities from Kellogg Biological Station, Michigan, USA - KBS M6-4 metaG | ecosystem: Host-associated > Plants > Roots > Rhizosphere > Soil | place: Michigan...
CTTTATTTCAGCGGCCCATGCGGCCAATATCCCCCTTGAAGTGCTGCACCGGGTCGCGGCCATGGCCAGCGGCGGCATGGACACCCTGCCCCACAACGGCGCGGTGATCACGCTGCTGGCGGTGACCGGGCTGACTCACCGCGAAGCCTACAAGGACATTTTCGGCATCACGATCATCAAGACCCTCGCGGTGTTCGTGGTGATCGGTACTTTCTACGCCACCGGCATTGTGTGAGGTTTTCATGACGACATTGAACGGCAAGACAGCCCTGGTCACCGGCTCCACCAGCGGCATCGGCCTGGGCATTGCCCTGAGCCTGGCCAAGGCCGGCGCCAACCTGATCCTCAACGGCTTCGGCGACGCCAGCGCGGTGATCGCCCAAGTGCAGGCGTTTGGCGGCAAGGTCGGGCATCACCCGGCGGATGTCAGCGACCCGGCGCAGATCGCCGAGATGTTCGCCTATGCCGAGCGCGAGTTCGGCGGCGTCGACATTCTGGTCAATAACGCCGGCATCCAGCACGTGGCAGCGGTGGAAGACTTTCCGGTGGAGCGTTGGGACGCGATCATCGCCATCAACCTGTCATCGGTGTTCCACGCCACCCGCCTGAGCCTGCCGGGCATGAAGGCCAGGGGCTGGGGACGCATCGTCAACATTGCCTCGGTGCATGGCCAGGTAGGTTCGGTGGGCAAGGCGGCCTATGTAGCGGCCAAGCACGGGGTCATCGGCCTGACCAAAGTCGTCGGCCTGGAAACCGCCACCAGCAGCGTGACGTGCAATGCCATTTGCCCAGGCTGGGTGCTGACCCCGCTGGTGCAGAAGCAGATAGATGATCGCGTGGCCAGTGGGGTGCAGCCGCAGCAGGCGCAGCAGGATCTGCTGGCGGAGAAGCAGCCGTCGCTGGCGTTTGTGACGCCGTCGCAGTTGGGTGAGTTGGTGTTGTTTTTATGCAGTGAGGCCGGCGCCCAGGTGCGGGGTGCGGCGTGGAATATCGATGGCGGCTGGCTGGCCCAATAACCCCAGACATTGGACTTGCTTCGCCTGACAAACCTCATATAAGAACAAGAGATCTCGCTATGTCCGACATCCTTTGGCAACCCTCCCCCGAACGCATCGCCACCACGCGCATGGACCAGTTCCGACGTTTCATCAATGCTCGCCACGACGTGCGGCTCAGCGACTACCCCGCCCTGCACCAATGGAGCATCGACCAGCGCGCGGACTTCTGGCAGGCCATCGTGGCGTTCTTTGACGTGCACTTTCGCAGCCCGCCCAGCGCCACGTTGATCGAAGGCACCGAAATGCCCAGCGCCCAATGGTTTCCCGGCGCGACGTTGAACTTTGCAGAGCACTTGCTGCGCCGTCGCGACGACCACCCTGCCGTGGTTGCCATCAGCGAAGACGGCCAGCGCGAACAACTGACCTACGCCGAGTTGGCCGCCCACGTGGCCGGCCTGCAAAACAGCCTGCGCGCGGCCGGGGTCGGCCTCGGTGACCGGGTGGCCGCGTGCATGCCCAACACCTGGCAAACCCTGGTCGGCATGCTCGCCACCACCAGCCTTGGGGCGATCTGGTCGTGCTCCTCGCCGGATTTCGGTACTCAGGGCGTGATCGACCGATTCGGCCAGATCGAACCCAAGGTGCTGATCACCTGCGCCGGTTATCGCTATGCCGGCAAGACCATCGACCAGAGCGCCAAGCTCAATGAAATCCTCGAACGGCTGCCGTCCCTGGAGCAACTGATCATCGTGCCCTACGCCCGCCCGCAGGCGCAGGTCGGCGACTACCTGACCCAGGCCCGGGTCAGGCTGTGGGACGACGTCTACCAGGCCGGCGGCGAGCCTGAGTTTGTCGCGGTGCCGTTCGATCATCCGCTGTATATCCTCTATTCCAGCGGTACTACCGGCGTGCCCAAGTGCATCATTCACGGCACTGGCGGCGTGTTGCTCACCCACCTCAAGGAACACGGCCTGCACGCCGACCTGTCCCGTGAGGACTGCCTGTTCTACTACACCACGTGCGGCTGGATGATGTGGAACTGGCTGGTGTCGGTGCTGGCGATTGGCGCCACGGCGGTGCTGTATGACGGCTCGCCGTTCCATCCCGGCCCCGAGCGTTTGATCGACCTGATCGATGCGGAAAACATCAGTGTGTTCGGCACCAGCCCCAAATTCCTCGTCACCCTGGAGAAAGCCGGGCTGCAGCCACGCCTGAGTCACCAGCTGAGCAGTCTGAAGGGCCTGATTTCCACCGGTTCGCCGTTGTCGCCCCAGAGTTACGACTATGTGTACCGCGAGATCAAGGGCGAGCTGTGCCTGTCGTCCATGTCCGGCGGCACCGATATCGTCTCCTGCTTCGTGATCGGCAACCCGGTGCTGCCGGTGCGCCGTGGCGAAATGCAGTGCAAGAGCCTGGGGATGGCCATTGAAGTGTGGGACGACCAGGGCCGGCCGCTGCTCGGCGAAAAAGGCGAACTGGTGTGTACCCGGCACTTTCCGGCCATGCCCATCGGGCTGTGGAACGATCCACAGCAGCACAAACTGCGCGCTTCTTATTTCAGCCAGTTCCCCGGCGTGTGGGCCCAGGGCGACTATGCCGAGCAGCGCCCCAATGGCAGCCTGCTGATCCACGGCCGCTCCGACGCGGTGCTCAACCCTGGCGGCGTGCGCATCGGCACCGCCGAGATTTATCGCCAGGTGGAAAAAGTCCCCCAGGTGCTGGAAAGCCTCGCCATCGGCCAGCGCTGGCAGGACGATGTGCGCGTGGTGCTGTTTGTGCGCCTTGACCACGGTGTGCAACTGGATGAGGCGCTGGAGCAGCAGATTCGCCAGGTGATCCGTGCCAATACCACGCCGCGCCATGTGCCGGCGAAGATCCTCGCGGTCACGGATATCCCGCGCACCATCAGCGGCAAGATCGTCGAATTGGCAGTGCGCAACGTCGTGCACGGTGAGCCGGTGAAAAACACCGATGCGCTGGCCAATCCCCAGGCGCTCGAGCAATTTCGCGACCGCCCTGAGCTGGCTGGATAGATGAAAGGTTTCAGCGCTGACGCGGCGTTTTTGAAAAAATCCAAAAATGCATGCTATTTTCCGAGGTAGCCACCCGTGGTTCTCTCTAGGGATAATAGGTGTTGTCTTTTTTTCAAAGCGTCAAGCGCAGGGCTTTTTCATGAATGGAACATCCACCGGTAGCGAGGCCGCTGCACTGATCGAGCGGCTGGACTGGGCGCAAAGCCCCCTCGGTGAGGCCAGTGACTGGCCGCAAAGTCTGCGCACCGCCGTGGATATCGTGGTGCATTCGCCCATGCCGATGCTGCTGCTCTGGGGCGAGCAACTCATCCAGCTCTACAACGATGGCTTCGCCCTGCTGGCCGGCAACAAGCACCCCGACGCCCTCGGCCAGCCGGTACACACCACCTGGCCGGAACTGCAGGGCTTTGCCGCGCCGATCTACGACGCGGTGCTCGGTGGCCAGGTGCGGACCTTCAGCGAGCAATGTTTCGTGCTGCAGCGCAACCAGCGCGACACTGAAATCTGGCTCGACCTGACCTACAGCCCGGTGCGCGATGAAAGCGGCCGCGTGGCCGGCATCCTGGTCACCGCCATCGAAACCAACGAGCGGCGCAGCAAAACCCTCGAATTGCAGCAGCGTTCCGAAGACAGCCTCAAGGCCCAGCACAGCACCGAGCAGCGCCTGCAGCTGGCACTGGCGGCGACCGACGCGGTGGGCACCTGGGACTGGGACATCGGCGAAGACCGCTTTATCGCCGACGCGCATTTCGCTCACTTGCATGGCGTCGACCCGAATGACGCCGGCCTGTTGCCCATCAGCGCCTACCTGCTCGGGGTGCACCCCGAAGACCGTGGCACGGTCACGCGCAGCATCAAGCACTGCATCACCCACGGCACCGAATACGCCGAGGAATACCGCCTGCAGCAAGCCGACGGGCAGGTGCGCTGGGTGTTTGCCCGGGGCCGCTGCTACAAGGACCCGCACGGACGGCCGGCGCGGTTCCTTGGCGCCGCGCTCGACCTCACCGAGCGCAAGCACACCGAACAGGCGCTGCGTCAAAGCCAGACCGAGCTGCAACTGATCATCAACGCCATGCCGGTGTTGATCGGCTACGTCGACCACGAGCAGCGCTTTCGCCTGAACAACAGTGCCTACCTCGACTGGTACGGCCAAACGCCTCAAGAGCTGTACGGCAAGACCATCCGCGAAGTCATCGGCGACGACGTCTACGCCGGACGCGCCGACAAGATCGCCGCCGCACTCAACGGCAAGGCGTGCAGTTTCATGACCGTCACGCCGCACCGCGACGGGCGCGCGCGCCATGCCTTGATGAAGTACCTGCCGCGCTTCAGCAACGACGGCTCGGTGAACGGTTTCTACATCTTTGTGATCGACGAGACCGAACGCAAGCTTACCGAAGAAGCCCTGCGCCATCTCAATGAGAACCTCGAAGAACGCGTGGCCCAGCGCACCCAGGCACTGGCCGAGGCCAACCAGCGCCTGCAGAATGAAATGTTCGAACGCGAACGGGCCGAAGACGCCTTGCGCCACGCGCAGAAAATGGAAGCGGTGGGCCAGCTCACGGGCGGTATCGCCCACGACTTCAACAATATGCTCACCGGTATCATCGGCAGCCTGGACCTGATGCAACGCTACATTGCCGACGGCCGCAGCGAGGACATCGGCCGCTTTGCCGATGCCGCCGTGACGTCCGCCCACCGCGCCGCCGCCCTTACCCACCGGCTGCTGGCGTTCTCACGGCGCCAATCGCTGGACCGACGCCCCACCGACCCCAACCAGCTGGTGGCGTCCCTGGAGGATCTCTTTCGCCGCACCAAGGGCGCGCATATCACCCTCACCGTGCAGCTTGGCAAAGACATCTGGCCGGTGAACACCGACGCCAGCCAACTGGAAAACGCCCTGCTCAACCTGGTGATCAACGCCCGCGACGCCATGCCCGACGGCGGCGAACTGCTGATCGAAACCGCCAACAGCTATCTGGACGGCACCGATATCACCACCCTGGAGCCGGTCAAGGCCGGCGACTACGTGATGCTCGGCGTGCGCGACAACGGCAGCGGCATGGCGCCGAAAATCCTGGCCAAGGCCTTCGACCCGTTCTTCACCACCAAACCCATCGGCCAAGGCACCGGCCTGGGCTTGTCGATGATCTACGGCTTCGCCCAACAGTCCGGGGGCCATGTGACTATCCAGAGCGAGCCCGGCCAGGGCACGTGCGTGCGCCTGTACCTGCCGCGCCTGCATGGCACCGCGCTGGAAAGCAGCCTGCCGGCCAGCCTGGGCGAAGCCCCGGTGGCCCTGGCCGGAGAGGCCGTGGTGGTGGTCGAGGACGACCCGGCGGTGCGCATGCTGGTGGTCAACGTACTCGACGAACTGGGCTATACCGCTCACCAGGCGGCGGATGCCCGGGCCGCGCTGCCGCTGCTGGAGTCGGACTTGCGCGTGGATTTGCTGGTGACCGACGTCGGCCTGCCGGGCATGAACGGCCGGCAACTGGCGGAAATCGCCCGCCAGCATCGCCCGGGCCTGCGCGTGCTGTTTATGACCGGTTATGCCGAGAAAGCCGCTGAACGCCAGGGCTTCCTGGAGGACGGCATGGACATGGTCGCCAAGCCATTTTCCATCGACCTGTTGGCCACCAAAATCCGCAGCATGATCGGCGTCGAGGCCTGAGTTCAGGCATAATCGCGCGCCGTCGCACACCTGGTAGAGATCAATGAAAGCCCAAGCCCGCCATATCCTGGTGAAGACCAGCGAAGAAGCCGAACAGCTCAAGCAGCGCATTGCCAAGGGCGAAGCGTTTGACGTGCTCGCCAAGAAGTACTCCACCTGCCCGTCGGGCAAGCGTGGCGGTGATCTGGGAGAGGTGCGGCCCGGGCAGATGGTGGGAGCGATCGATGCGGTGATCTTCAAGAAGCCGGTGAAGGTGGTGCATGGGCCGATCAAGAGCAAGTTTGGCTATCACCTGGTGCAGGTGTTTTACCGGGACTGAGGGGGTTGGCTTTACACCGCTATCGGGGGCAAGCCCCCTCCCACATTGGGCTGCATTCTTGCAGTTAAAACGCGGTTAACTGTGGGAGGGGGCTTGCCCCCGATCCGCCACAGGCGGCCATTCACCTCGGTATCAGCGCCCCCGGCACCTGAATCACCCGACTCGCCAGCCGATGCCCCGCCAACGCCGCCGCTTGCGGCGAGCCGCCCTTGAGCCGCCCGGCCAGATACGCCGCACTGAACGAATCCCCCGCCGCCGTGGTGTCCACCACCTTCTCCACCTTCAATGCCGGCACGGCAAAACGCTCCCCCGCGCAACGAATCACACACGCATCCGCCCCGCGCTTGAGCACCACCTCGGCAATCGCTGGATAGGCCGCCAATACCTGCTCGCTGTCTTCATAACCAAACAGCGCGCGCTCGTCATCCTCGGTCAACAAGGCGATATCCACTTCGGCCAACACCTTGCGATAAGCCTCACGCGCCGCGTCCACATCGGCCCATAGCCGTGGCCGGTAGTTGTTATCGAACACCACCTTGCCGCCCCGGCGGCGGGTTTGCACCAGGGTGTCCAGCAAGCGTGCGCGCCCAACCTCACCCAGCACCGCCAGGGTGATGCCGCTGAAATACACCAGGTCATACTCCGGCAACGCCGCCAGGATCGGCTCGGCCGCAGGCGTGGTGAAGCAATCGCGCACGGCCGCTTCGTTGCGCCAGTAGAGAAACTTGCGCTCGCCATTGGCATCGGTCTGAATGCAATACAAGCCCGGCAGGCGTCCAGGCAGGCGCTGGACCATGCCCAGGCCGATGCCCTCGGCTTGCCACTGCGCGCACATTGAATCGCTGAAGCTGTCATCGCCCAGGGCGGTGACGTAGTCGACGCTGCCGATATCCCCCAGTTCGCGGCGCAGGTACACGGCGGTGTTCAGGGTGTCGCCGCCGAAGCTCTGGTGCAGGCTGCCATCGGCGCGGTGTTGCAGTTCGATCATGCATTCGCCGATAAGGGCGATGCGCGGTTGAGTGGTCATGGCTGATTTCTCGGTGGGGCTGATGGCCTCATCGGGGGCAAGCCCCCTCCTACATTTGGAATGCATTCCCCTGTGGGAGGGGGCTTGCCCCCGATAGGCGCGACTCGGTCTAGAAGCAGGTACGCAGGGTCTCGATCACCCGCAGTTGCTCATCCACCAGGCAACCCACCTGCCACTTGTCGAACGTCAGGCAGGGATGGGAAGTACCCAACGAAATGATGTCGCCAATGCGCAGTTCAACCCCCGGCGCCACGGTCATGAACGCATGCTGATCCATCACGGCGGTCACCTGGCACGCGCTCACATCATCGCCCTCGGCCGGCACGATGCCGGCCTTGTAGCGCTTGAGCGGCACCGGCAGACCGGCGTCGTAGGCCACGTCGCGCTTGCCCAGGGCGATCACCGCAAAGCCGGGTTCGGGCAACGATTGCACATGGGCCCAGACTTCCAGCGCCGGGCGCAGGCCTTCGTCGAGGTCGCTGCGACGGTCCAGCACACAGCATTGCGCTTGCTTGTAGATGCCATGGTCGTGGGCCACGTAGCTGCCTGGGCGCAACACGCTGAGGAAGCGCCCGGCGGCATTCTGTTGCTCGAAGGATTCGGCGATCAGGTCATACCAGGCCGAACCCGACGCGGTGACGATAGGTTTGGGCAGGTCAAAAAAGCCGTTGTCTTGCAGGTCCACCGCCAGGCGTACCAGGCTGGCGGCGAAGTCCCGGATGCCGCTGATGGCGTGCTCGCCGTGGATCACGCCTTCGTAGCCTTCGATGCCGGTCAGGGCCAACGCAGGTTGAGCCTTGATCGCCTTGGCCAGCTCGCGCACCTCTTGCTCGCTGCGGCAGCCGCACCGGCCACCGACCACGCCGTACTCGATCATCACGTTCAGGCGCAGGCCACGGGCGGCGAAGAACAGGCCCAGGTCTGCGACGTTGTCCGGGTGATCGACCATGCAATGAAAGTCGAAATCCTGATCGGCCAGCAGGTCGGCAATCAACGCCATGTTCGGCGCGCCCACCAACTGGTTGGCCATCAGCACACGGCGCACGCCACCGGCATAGGCGGCGCGGGTCTGCACGGCGTTGGCCAGGGTAATGCCCCAGGCTCCGGCAGTGATCTGACGCTGGAACAAGGCGGGCATCATGCTGGTCTTGCCGTGGGGCGCCAACTGCGCGCCGCTGTTGCTGACAAAGTCCTGCATCCAGCGGATGTTGTGTTCCAGGGCTTCGCGGTGCAGCACCAGGGCCGGCAGGCTCACGTCGCGGACCAGATGGGCGCCGATTGCGGCGGCGCCTTTTTCAACGGCATTGAAGGCAGACATGGGAAATTCCTATTCGGTGATGCGCCGGGCCAGGCTGTTGGCGCTGTCGATCAGCACCCGGCGATAGTCGTGGTAGTTTTTGCTCGCATCGGCCCGAGGGGCAACGATGCACAGCGTCGCGATGCTGATGCCCTGAGAATCGCGCACCGGGGCGGCAAAGCAGTGGGTAAAGGTGTCGGCCACGCTGTCGAAGGAGAAGAACCCGTCGAGGGTGGCCTGGCGGATCTGTGCCAGGAAAGTCTCCAGGGGCAGGCGCAGGCCATCCGGCAGGATGAAATCGTCGGGGTCGATCAGGTCGATGATCTGCCGGTCGCTCAAATGCCCCAGCAACAGGCGCCCGGAAGCGGTCCAGGGGATGGGCGCGTTTTCACCGATATCCGACGAAATTCGGAAATGCCGCTGGCCTTCGCGCATCAGCGCCACGGTGTACTTGCGCCCGTTGAGCAGGCACATCTGCGCGGTTTCATGGGTCTGGCTGACGATTTCCTGCAAGGCGTGGTCGGCCTCGCGGGTCAGGTCGAAGTGACGCAGGTGCGCCTGGCCGAGAAAATACAGCTGGCGCCCGAGGTAGACGTGACCGTCCCTGCCCACGGTTTCCAGGATGCGCCGTTCGAGCAGTGAGGCGACCAATTCATAGACCGTGGACTTGGGGCTGCCGATGCCGCTGGCGATATCATTCGGGCGCAGCGGCTGGCCGACTTCCTTGAGAAAATCGAGGATATCGAACGCACGGTCCAGGCCCTTGGCGCGGCGTTTGATGGTGTCTTCGGTCATGGCGGTTCCGGTCCGGTCTTGGGTGTGTGCTACACAGTGATCCCCTGTGGGAGGGGGCTTGCCCCCGATTGCAGTGTGTCAGTCCATACATCTGTTACTGATACACCGCTATCGGGGGCAAGCCCCCTCCCACATTGGAGTTGCTGTGGTCTTGAGAATGGGGCCAATTTAGCCCTTTTTCTTGTAGGCCACGCAATCGATCTCCACCTTGCAATCGACCATCATGTTCGCCTGCACACAGGCCCGCGCGGGGGCGTGTTCCGGGGTGAAGTATTCGCCGAACACCTTGTTGAAACTCCAGAAGTCCCGAGGGTCTTCCAGCCACACGCCGACACGCACCACGTCTTTCAATTCGTAGCCGGCTTCTTCAAGGATCGCCACCACGTTGCGCATGGTCTGGCGGGTTTGCTCGATGATCCCGCCAGTGATGATTTCGCCGTCCACCGCAGGCACCTGGCCTGAGACGTACAACCAGCCGTCCGCTTCCACTGCGCGGGCAAAAGGACGTGGCTGGCCGCCGCCGGCAGTACTGCCGGCACCGTAACGAGTAATGCTCATAAAATAGCTCCTTGATTAAAAACGAATGTTCTTGAGAAATTCCGCCAGTCGCGGCGACTGCGGGCGTTCGAAAATATCCTTGGCGCTGCCCTGCTCTTCAATGCGCCCCTGGTTCATGAACACGATCTTGTCCGACACTTCATAGGCAAAGCGCATTTCGTGGGTGACCAGCAACATGGTCATGCCCTCCTCCGCCAGTCCCTTGATCACGCTGAGCACTTCGCCTACCAGTTCCGGGTCGAGGGCCGAGGTGACTTCGTCGAACAGCATCAGGCTGGGGTTCATGGCAATCGCCCGCGCAATCGCCACGCGCTGTTGCTGGCCGCCGGACAACTGACCGGGAAAGTGATTGCGACGCTCCAGAAGTCCCACGCGGTCGAGCCATTTTTCCGCGAGCGACACCGCCTCGTCCTTAGGCATTTTCTTAACTTTCAACAAGCCCAAAGTCACGTTCTGCAAGGCGGTCAAATGCGGGAACAGGTTGAACTGCTGGAACGCCATGCCAGTCATCGCGCGGTGCTGGGCGATCACGCGCTCGGGATGACGCACGCGCTTGCCGGCCACGTCGCTGTAACCGATGGACTCGCCGTCCAGGGTAATCTGCCCGCCCTGGAACTCTTCCAGCAGGTTGACGCAACGCAACAGGGTGGTCTTGCCCGAGCCGCTGGAGCCGATCAGGGTCACCACGTTGCCGCGCTGCAGGCTCAGGTCGACACCCTTGAGCACTTCCACCGCCCCATATTGCTTGCGCAGGCCACGAATATTCAGCAGCGGTTCGGTTGTTTGAAGTTGATTCATGGCAAGGCCACCCGCTTTTCAATGTAGCGCCCAAATATTTCAATGGCGTAGTTGATGACAAAGAACATGAAGCCTGCGAACAGGTAGAACTCCAGGGTCATGAAGGTGCGTGCGATGACTTGCTGGGTGCTCAGCAGCAACTCGGCCACGCCGATGACCGAGAGCAGGGTCGAGGCCTTGACGATTTCCGTGGAGGAATTGACCCAGGTCGGCAGGATCTGCCGCAGCGCCTGGGGCAACAGCACGTAGCCCAGGGACTGGTAGAACGTCAGGCCAATCGCCTTGCC
>Ga0105246_10002681_pt1 | contig 10785 bp, 6 predicted proteins | sample KBSM64metaG_FD_99694 | JGI IMG/M metagenome (GOLD analysis project Ga0105246, IMG submission 99694) | Miscanthus rhizosphere microbial communities from Kellogg Biological Station, Michigan, USA - KBS M6-4 metaG | ecosystem: Host-associated > Plants > Roots > Rhizosphere > Soil | place: Michigan...
AATGGCATGATTATAAAATAAATTTAGGGAGTATATATGCACAAAGCACAACGGCTTGTTCAGTTAATCATGTTAGTGAATGAACGCAGAACGTTTACCGTACAAGAACTGGCAGATGAGTGTGGAGTATCACGTCGAACCATGATTCGTGATTTAGCAGAATTAAGCGAACTTGGCGTGCCACTTTATTCCGAGGTTGGTCCTAACGGTGGTTACCGTGTTTTAAGAGAAAAGGTGTTGCCACCAATCAGTTTTACGGAGTATGAAGCTATGGCTTTATTTTTTGCAGCTCAATCGTTACAGAACTATACATCTCTCCCTTTTAACAATGAAGTACAAAGTGCGTTACGCAAGTTTTTCCATTATTTATCCAGTGACCTCAAACATAAAATTGAACGCATGCAACAAAGACTCACATTCTGGGTCCCACCGCACGAACTAGATGTTCCCTACTTGAAGGAAATACTAGAGGCAGCCTTGGAACAGAGAATCATACAAATCCAGTATCAAGCGAACGAAACACAGGAACGACTAATTCAACCCCTTGGTTTGTATACAATGAATGGTTTATGGTATTGTCAGGCCTACTGTTTCCGCGCAGTAGATTATCGTGTATTTCGTGTTGATCGAATTAGCGAACTGCAATGTGAGGTGGATCAGAGTCAAAAAGTGGACCTGACCGGAGAGAACATACAAGGATGGATCATGAGAAATGACGAGGAAACTCCTCTGGAGCTTAAGGTGTTACTGTCACCAGAAGGCGTCCGAAGATGTCAAGCTGATGTGTGGTTATCGCAATACATGAAGGTTAACGAAGATGGCTCAGGAGCAATCCACGCTCAGATGGCCACGAGTTATACTCCATGGGTGGTCAGTTTCTTTCTTAGCCTGGGAACAGATGCCCATGTTACACATCCTCCTCAGGTTCGTGACCTGATTCGCACCAAGTTAAAAGCCATGGCTGCACAATATGGGAAATGAAAAACAGCCTGCTATAAGCAAGCTGTTCCTCGTTCATCATGCTATTACCGGAGAGATTACATTCTAGTTCACCTTAACTAAACTCCATTGTTGATTCGCTCCGCCGTTATCTTCCCACTGAATGGTGGACGCTCCTGCGTTCATCGATCCTTGATTAATATCGACGGTTAGGCCGCTGTTGCGATTCGCGAAAACTACATATCCGCCTACATCAATTGGCAGCCACTGCTGGTTATAACCTCCGTTAGCTTGCCATTGAATCAGCGCTGCTCCGCCCTGTGTGGAACCGGAATTGACATCAAGCAACAGTCCGCTGCCAACGTTACGAATGTTGTAATATCCGTTGCCTGCAGACTCCAGCTTCCATTGCTGATTGGCTGCTCCGTTATCACTCCATTGAATAATGGTCGCTCCTCCGGCTGATGAAGCCCCATTCACATCCAGTACAAGGCCGCTGTTACGGTTAACAAGCTTGTAAATAGCCCCTGCTTCGTACCCTGTGTTGCCACTGTAGGCTGCACCAGAGATCACATAAGTGGTTACCGAATTTGCTTTAGCCGTTGTTGTGAACTTTTTATTTTGCATTGTTATGTTCGTTAATGGTTGTAATTTCTCCGTCGCAGAAGTTCGATATGCCTGCACGGAGGAGCCTACGTTGGAGAAGCGGCTCAAATCATAGGTTACCGAAGTATCGGTGCTTTCCGAGTTGGTCGTAACGAGTACCACTTTGCCGGATGCCGCATCATACGCTGCAAGGGTATTCGCATCACTCATGCCGATGATTTTGTAACCTGGACGAATAAATTTACTGTAATTCCCCATAACATAGTATTTCTGATTAACCGTATAACTTGTCGTTTTTGTATTGTTGAGCACATTTTTGAAAAATCCCCAGCCTTCCGCACTATCTACAGCCTGCCAGTACACCCAAGCCGTAGCCCCCATGTTGCGCATATCCTTCAATATGATGCGTGACATCGTAAGCCCACTCGCATCCCCATCGCCATATTCCGATGTCCATAAATGTTTGCCTGCTGACGCTGCGGTATTACGCATTGCTGCCCGATTATTGCCATTATACGTATGCGTGTTAATTTGGCTGATCGCTGATTGGACGGCATTACTATAGCTTTTATAAGAGGTATTGGTATCATCCAGATTGTTTTCTTCCGGTGCACTCAGCTTGGTCGTTAGCCCTTTGGCATTCAGAGATGCCTGAACCTGACTTAGAATTGCATTCTGCTCAGCCCGGCCGAAGTGCATCCCCTCCTGATCATTCCCTTGCTTCCACCAATTCGAGATTGGTTCATTCAGTGGGGTCACCGTATCAAATGTAATGCCCCAATGATCCCGGAAATGCTTCACAACCTCCGTCAAATAATCGGCAAAATCATCATAGTAATCCGGCTTGAGATTATTCCCGCCATTCGCTGCACCCGATACACTGCCACTGATTGTCATCCAATAAGGTGCGGAGTTAGCAAAAGCTTCAATGATGTTGACCCCTTGTGCCTTGGCAGCTTGCAGCATGTAACGCTGGTTTGCATCGGCAGTCCAATCGTACACGCCTGGAGAAGGTTGAAAACCAGGAACTGCTTTACGATATTCAAGAACATTGGACGATGGATCATCCCCGCCTCCAATGTTGTATCTCAGAATGTTCATGCCAATCCCTGTCGATGGATTAAACATTTTCTCCACATATTCATCACGATTCGAATATTCACCAACTACCTTGCCCCACCAAGCCAGCGATGTTCCCCATCCCTCAACCGTCTGATACTGTTTCGACGGATCAGCCACAGCTGTATAAGCTCCCGCAGCCGACACTTCTGTCCCTGAACCCAAGCTGCCAGCCAGCAACGTTCCGCTCAGTAGCACTGCACTCATTCGTTTTAACCACTTCATAAGCTTCACTCCTTATTTATTTTAGATAAGCCAATTTGGTGAAAATATTTGGGTACAACCCACCATTCAATTAAAATCGTCTGCTGAGTCTTGACTCTTGCCAATGAGGCTATTGAGTAACCTCCCTGAAAGTGGCATCGGATTTATCGAGAGCCGTGACTACAGGGGCCAGCCGTAACACTTGGTCGTAATGCCTTAGATACAGACTTGGATTGTTGAATAAGGAGTACGAATTCCAGCTTGCATTCGCCAGCCCGTTTACGCGTTTGAATGTCGCGTCATTGCGGAATGCAGCACTACCGTCATTTTTCACCAGCATGATATTGCCATTATTATTGCGCAGGAAATAACCAGGATAATTCATCGCCTCAAATGAGATACCCATCGTATTTGCCAGACCAGGAATGATTCGAAATTGAGCATCCTCTGCCGGACTCACACTTGAATCAATACGAGCTTGATAGTTATAGTGGCGAATAAAACTGCCCGGTACGTTAAATGATTCGAGCTTGCGGATATCACCAGGCTGACCGGATTCCTTCAATACTGTCATATGGCGAACCATGCCGGACAAACCCGTGATCTCCTGTTTGGCACTCCAACTCTGAAAGCTGTCCGCCGAGTCGCTGTAATAATATTTGTGATCTGCGTACCCGTCAAAATAAATTCGCCAGGAACCGTTATCCAGCTGGATCAGTGCCGGTCCTTCTACCCATGAACCCCAGCCGGCCCAATTCCCTGTGCCTTTAAAGGTATATGGTCCTTTCAAGGAGTTGGAGGTGGCATATTCAATGTATTTGGTTGTTTCGTTCTTGGTAAAAGCGTGATACGTTGAACCTGTCTTCACAACAAAGGTATCAATATAGTTGGGAGCAAGGCCTGTAAGCACCGCAGGTGCAGACCAGGATGTGGATGCCAGATTACTGCCCGATGCGGTAATGACATGTGGCTTAAAGTTCTCGTAATTTCCAGGAGAGAGCGAAACGATGATGTTCACACTGCCGTTCGTGTCTTTGAACCATTCCGGTGCCCAGGTATGGGCGATCGGGGCTGTAGTAGTCAGCGTGATATTGCGGACAAAAGTCCAGTTCATCTTGTCCGTGCTGGACGCGATGCCAATTGTATTGCCTGACCAGTTCGTGGTGTAAACCACATAATACAAGCCATCGGTGTGTTTCATGATGCTGGGATCGCGAATTAAATCAGATGCAGGTGGCGTATACGCTGGGCCCTTCAGCAAACCGTAATGCTTCGCGTTATATGATTCATAGATATACATGTTGGACTCGCTCGTGTTGGTAAAGGCCGTCATCGTATAGACACTTGTTGTTGCTTTGACTGTATTCGGGAATCCGACAGTGAGAATCGTCAACAATCCTAGTGTGAGTAAAAGTGCGATCTTCTGTATGCCCCACTTCTTAGCTGCGCCTTTCCTTTTCTTCAACATGAACCCAACTCCTTATCCTGCATAAGATCATATTGAGCTGCCTTAGGACTGAACGAAGCGTGCTTAAACATACTTACATTAGTCAAGCAGCACCTAACGGTATCTGCTCCCGTCCCATTCACATGAAACATCACCTCCTTTACAAGTTTACACACCATATGCATGCTATGTATACGCTTACAAAAATGAGGTTTATCTTACTTTACGAGCATCGAGATCAAACATTGATACTTTTCTTTCTTAAAAACCACGCATAAATCCCCTCATTCTCATATAAAGCCCATTTGATATAATAATATCTATTAATATTTATCTATACCAAGTTCTGCTGTGATCCAGGTTTATATAAGAATGAGGGAAATCCTTGCGGCCTAAGGCATTCGCTGTTTAATGTTGTTTCAAGCTTGCTCCGCTTCATACATCTTAGATGCATGGCTTTTAATCGATTTCTAATTTTCAATGCTATTCTTACTACTATTATTACAACTATTTCACTTCTAATTTACTTCTATTTCCACATACTGTTTTTAGTCTATTTCTATTTCTATTTCTATTTCTATTTCTATTGTCCCGCCATAACCCACGGATATCGTGACTTCTCATCCAGCAGCAATCGTACCCGTTCGGGTGTTCTGCCTTCCTCATCAAAGATGAGTAATTCATTCTCTTCTTTCAGCCACGCAACTGGAATTTTATAGTCCTCCTGCGGTCCAATCTGCCAGTATCGGCCCAGATGATGACCGTTCACGTGGATCGTTCCCTTGCTCATACCAGTCAGGCGAACCATCAAGTTTACTTTGAAGTGTTCATCTGTGACGGGCTTGGCAAATCGCCAGCGATACCATACCGGCTGACCGTATGAAGCTCCCGGTGAAATCCCTCCTTGTGTATCATCTGAGAGATCATATGACTCCCATGACATAGGAAGCAATGCATCTGTACCTTCCATTCTCCAATCCTGAAGCTCACCCTCATGAAGATAAGTGATCAGCTCAAGTCGATTCAGTGCTGACCGACTATACGGCATTTCCAGCGTATTTACGACTTCAGGCTTCACATAGCCGGACAGATCCAGTGTCTGGAACGCAAACCAGTCCTGATAAGCAGGCATCGGGATTTCAATACCGTTAATACGCAAACCTTTACTCAAGGCCCCCACAAGAACCGCCCGATCCATGCCATCCATCGTAAAACTTCGGCGGAGCACCGTTCCTCCCTGAATGGAGTTCACTTCATCCAGATGAATAGTTCCTGCTTCTATCTCTGACTCCATCTGCCAATCGCGGCGAATATCCTGTACTTGACCACCAAGGTAGACCGCTCCTGCCACACCTTTACGTTCACCCAGATACGGGGAAAAGTTCAGTCGACCCATGTGCTGTACAAGCATCTGCAGTTTATTTAGTCCCTGAATCACCTGGATCGGAACAGCTGCTGCACCCACCTGACGTACAAGTGCTTGTTCGGCACCGTTCACGATAACTCTCGCAGTATCTTGTAGCTTGGGCAGTACGAGATTCACCACTCCACCCACTGTACTGTCAAAATCACATTCATACAGCATATAGCCAAAGTCCTGACCATACTCGGAAAAATCCATCGGATGCCCGCTCGCAGAGCGCTGCTTAGCCGTTAATGTAACACGTGAGAATTCAAGAGATTTAGACAACACCGGAGCCAGCGGTGCAAGAGAAATCACCCAAGCAGGCTGATCTTTAACTGCAATCGATGCGGATTCAGGCTGTGCCGCCACTTCTTGATTAAAGAACTCACGTCCTGTCCTTGCCTGTTCGCCATCTTGCCAATCACCTAGCAACATCACTGTACGCTCCGAATCAGAGAGCATTCCCTGCACTTGCCCGGACGTCATGACATTTACATCGTCAAAGCCGATGGCATAACGCAAGCTTTGGCGATCAGCCGATTCCACTCGCCATGTGCGATCCATAGTCTCGCGATCCAGGATGATGAAACGAATGGCAGTACCATTTGCCTCCACACGCATTGTTCCCGGCTCCTGAAAGTGAAACAGGTCAAAACGATATGAGTTTCTCGCCAAATCCTGTTCAACCAACACTTGCACCGTACTGTCTTTCAGGATCAAATCCCCTGCGCCCGATGCCTGCTTTGCTCCCAGTTCCAATTCAATCACAGTGCGTTGTCCTCTGTCAGCTGTGATGAACAACGTCAGTTCTCCGTTAATCATTTCATTACCGGATATTAAAGCCCCTGCAGTCAAATACACCTGTTCAGCAATTTGCACGCGATCCAGTAAAGGAACTATCTGTCCCGGATGTATCGATACCGGCAAAGTACGGCCTTCCTCAAGTGTAATGTTCACTGTCTCACGTTCATCCTTGTGGCTCTCTACAAACCAAATTTTCTCTTGATCTGCCTGCCTTCCGCGCACGGATATACCGCCCGGATGCCTTACCTGGATCTGCTCGGACGCAATTTCTTCGGATTCCATCAGCAGTGACCCGAATGCACGCACAAAATAAGACAGATTTTTCGTCACTGCATATTTCGGCGTCACACGTCCATATTCATTCAGCGGAGCATCGTAATCATACGATGTGATCATGAAAATATCGCTGTCACCCAGCGTTCTGCCCCCATATCCACCGAAATTAGTTCCCCCATAGAACATGTAATAACTGATCCCGGTATACCCGGCTTGCAGAATTTCCATGATTCTTCTGTCCAGTAGCGATGCGGTCTTCTGGATTGCCGAAGGCCCTCCCCAGTTTTCAAACCAGCCAGTCCAGAATTCAGTAACAATCTTTGGTGTATCTGGCTGTTTCGTTCGCAAGTTGGCATAATGTCCATCTGCACCAGACCAGAAGTTCGCCCCCTCAATAGTATCTTCGGCTCCACCAACACAAGTAATAAGCGGTACGTCTATCCCTCGTTTCAGTATCCCGTCCCTCAGCGTTGTCATATGTGCGCTTGCCGCCTCATCATCCATCAGATACCCATATTCATTTTCGACCTGGACGAGGATCACCGTACCTCCGACAGACAACTGACGCTTGCGAATAATCGGGATGATCTGATCAAAGTAAAGCTGTACATAATGAAGATACGTTTCGTTATTTTCACGGAATTTTATATTCTCCTTCGTACCCAACCAGTACGGAAAACCACCGAAATCCCACTCCGCGCAGATAAACGGACCTGGACGTGCAATAACCCACATGCCCAGCTCTGCACACAGATCAAGAAAGGCACCGCAGTCGTTATCCCCTTCGAAGGACCATTGTCCCTCCTCCGGTTCGTGTACGTTCCAGGCAAAATAGGTATCGATGCAATTCATGCCTGCCAGCTTAGCCTTCATTAAGACATCACGCCATTCCTCCTTCGGCATACGGAAATAATGAATGGTCGCACTATTCAGGAAGATACGTTCACCGTTTAGATAAAAGCTGCGCGCATCATACGTCAGCTCCGTATGAGCATTATTCTTGCTGCCAAGCTTGTTATTCTCTTGTTCCTGAAACAAAAGGGATGTTGGTTCTGTCAACACAATCCCCTCCTTTTCTTTTTTATGAATAAAGAACGCTCTCTATTGAACTGCGAATTTACACGAATCACTCCGATGCCAGAATAACTTGCAGATCGCTGTTATTCTGTGCTATTACTCTGCAGATGGCATAACACCTTCAAGCACCACGGTGGTAATGGAGTTATCTGCTGTAGGCACTTCAATGCCATTGGCGTATACCGGGATATCCTCCAGCTTCTCCATATTGCGATCCGGTGATGTCTGGTACACCTGGGCAGAGGTCGTTTTTGCTACATCCCAACCGGTCAGGTCAAATGCTTTGTTTTCTGCAGACAGCTCATTTCGAATCACCAGCACAAGTTTTTGTGCCTTGGCATCATAAGCTGCAAGTGTTCTGCCTTCATCCGTCGGAATGATAACCGCGCCTGGACGAATGTACTTGGTGAACTGAGCCATAGCGTAGTATTGCTTGGTCATCTCATATTGCTCATCACCGTTAAAATTCGCATGGATGAAGCCCCAGTTGTTATTCGCTCCTTCATCCTCAACGGCCTGCCAGTATACCCAAGCGGATGGCTGCATGACTTTCAGATCAAACATGATCCGGTCTGCCAGCTCCTGTACTGAGGTCATATCCTCATGGTTATGTGGCTCACTGCCACCCGTTCCGTACTCGGACATCCATAGCCTTTTGCCTAGCTTGTCAGCGAGAGTACGCAGTTCTTCCATTTTGCTGCCGTTATACGAGTGGGTATTCATCTGCTTCACCGCATCAATCGTGTCTTGGTCGTACAAGCTGAAATTAAATACGGTCTCATCGATGCTGTTATCGTCTGCGGCACTGATTACCGTGCCGTCCAGCCCTTTCCTTTTGAGCGAGGCAGCCGTTTTCTTAATAATCTCAGCCTGTTTCTCGGTATTGAAATGACTTCCCTCCTGCTGATTGCCCTTCTTCCACCAGTTGGCAGAAGGTTCATTCAGTGGATTAAGGGAGCGAAATGTAATGCCCCACGTATCTCGGTAATGCTTCACCACTTCGGTCAAATAGTCGGCGAACGCGTCATACTGATCTTCACGCAGATTATTACCGCCATCCTCAGCCCCAGTGACCGAACCACTAATCGTCATCCAATACGGAGGTGAATTGGAGAAGGCCTCCGTGATGTTGACTCCTCGCTTAATCGCACCTTGCAGCACGGAACGCTGACCTGCATCCGCCTCCCAGTCCCATTTTCCCGGCTCAGGCTGAAAGCCTGGGACATCGCCGCCTGGACGAAGCGCATTCATCTCCGGGTTTTCCTCACCACCAATATTGTAACGAACGATGTTAAGCCCCAAGCCTTTGGCTGGATCAAATATCAGATCCATAACCTCATCAACCTTGCTTTGGTCTTCCCAGCCTCCTAGATCATTTGCCCACCAAGCCAGTGACGTACCCCAGCCTTCAAAATGATCGTATGACTGTTCCAGCTTCAGATGCACCGGATCTTCCTGAAATACAAGTACCTTGGGGGATGGATTCATATAATGATTGATAGCAATTCCTCCTACGGCTACCAAGGCAAGCAAGGCTGTACCTGCAAATAAAAAAACTCGTCTGCCTCTGGAATGCTGCTCACGATCCGCCATCGTAGTTTCCTTCCTTCATGATGCATTTGATAATCTAATATGACGTTGGTAATTTGAATACGCCGTTAATGCGTTAAATTTTTGAAACCCATTTCATGAAATCGGTTTCATTAAGAGAAAAACTAAAACCCGTTCCACATGAGGAAAAGGGTCCCATTTACGCCCTCATTATATTTCACACTTCAAGGAAATGTCAACGCTTTCTTTTCCTGAGATACAGACCTACTACCGGGCGGCAGGTCCTGTACTCTGGCGGATAATCAGCCTAGGTTCCAATACAGTTTGTTTCTTCGGTTTCCCTTGGTTAATCAGCTCATGCAGCACATCCACGGCTTGTTTGCCCAGTTGATATGTATTCTGGGATATCGTTGTCAACTCAGGGATTACGGCACTCGCAAGAGGTGTGTCATCAAAACCGATGATCGAAATATCTTTCGGGATCGACAAACCATACTCAATGGTTGATTTAATTGCACCGATTGCATTATTGTCGTTGACACAGATCACTGCCGTTGGCGGATTGTCCTGCTCCAGAAGTTTGGCCATCTCCCGCTTGCCATCATCGATGGAGAAACCACCTAACAACTGGCGTTCTTTCGGTATTTCAAGCCCATGTTCGCGTAGTTTCTTCTGTACCGCTTTAACCTTTACCATCGTGGTAGATAACTCCTTCATTCCCCCGACAAAAGCAATCTCCCGATGCCCATGCTCAAGCAGATGCTCTGCAGCCATAGCTGCTCCAGCTCCCTCATCTGTGTATACCCGGTGAAGTCCACTCTTGGCAATGTTACCGTTGACTAGCACAATAGGCATATGTCTGCTCATATCCATCAATTCCTGTGCCATATTATCTGGACAGACCTGTAAGTTGATACGTCCGCCGAGAAAGATAATCCCATCCACCCGTTTCTCCCGCAAAATAGAGAGATATTCAGACTCACGATTATAGTCTCCTGCTGTGTTGCACAAAAAGAACGTGTAACCAAGTCCGCGGGCTTCATTCTCTGCCCCCCAGAACACCTCGGGGAAAAAGGGGTTCGTGATATCCGGCAAGATGATGGCGATGGTGCCCGTCTCTTTCTTAATCAGGCTACGTGCCTGTGCGTTCGGTTGAAACTGATGTTTCTCGATAATCGACATTATCTTCTCCCGCGTGCTGGCACGAACCGGAGCCGTATCATTCAGCACCCGAGAGACGGTCGATACAGATACGTTTGCTTCTTTCGCAATATCATATATGGTGATCGATGTCATAGGGGGGAAACCTTCCTTTTTTCTCTATTTACCTGCTTATCATACCAGATAAGATATCACG
>Ga0105246_10002682_pt1 | contig 10780 bp, 7 predicted proteins | sample KBSM64metaG_FD_99694 | JGI IMG/M metagenome (GOLD analysis project Ga0105246, IMG submission 99694) | Miscanthus rhizosphere microbial communities from Kellogg Biological Station, Michigan, USA - KBS M6-4 metaG | ecosystem: Host-associated > Plants > Roots > Rhizosphere > Soil | place: Michigan...
AGCAGGCACCCACAAATGCCGGAGCAGATCAACGAACTTGGGCCAGCTCCACGCTGCCTCCGCATACTGAGATGAAAACAGGCCGCCGACGCTATTATTGAACACCATTACACTGAAATATAAAAGGATGAGGGCAAGCATGAAGCTCGGCGTCGCCATGCCGAAATAGCCGATGATCGTCGCTGCGTAGTCGCCAAGGGAATATTGCCGGATGGCGGAGTAAATGCCGATGGGGATCGCTAAGCCATAGGTAAAAATGATCGTAGCGATTGCCAGCAGGACGGTCAGTCCTACACGCTCGGCGAGCACCTCGGAGACGGGCCTGTGCAAGCCAAATGAAATACCAAAGTTGCCATGGAAGACTATATTCGTAATCCAGGTCACGTAGCGCACATACCACGGGCGGTCCAGTCCCAGTTGGTGGCGTATGGCTGTCACATCTTGCTGAGTCACGGACACACCTTGGGAACGCAAATCCAGTGCTCGTCGATCGGCGAAGTCGCCCGGCGGTAGCTCGATGGTGATGAAGACGATGACCGATAAGGCCACCAGCATCACGATCATGATGATAAATCGCTGCAGCAGATATTTCGCCACTTGACCTCCTTAACCGGGTGTTGTGCGATGCCCCGCATCGTAAAAGTGGATCGCACGTTTGTGTCGTTAGGCACGCTCACATTGCCAGCTTTGGGGCCAGAGAGGGATGGAAGCAAGCTCCACCCCTCTCTGGTGAGTCTAAAGTAACTAGCTAACCACCCCTACTCCTTGAAATACCACTGATCGGTTCGATAGGGATAGGTCCGATAGTACTCGAAGGCGTTGATCTTGAGTTGAGGCACATTGCCCAAACGTCGCGAGACAATGGTGACCGCCGGCGTCGTGGTGATGGTGCCGATGATCATGCCGCGATCGATCTGAACCTGGACGAGCTGCTGCCCAAGCTTGACGTATTCGTCAGTGCCTGGCAAGGAAGATTTCCATTTGTCGGTCAGGTCCCACAACTGCTTGATGTCGTCGGGCGGCTCGGTGCCTTGCTCGCCGTTGCTGTTGTGCCACTCGACCCAGGGAGCACCGAAGAGAGGTTCAAGCGCGGCATCGCCGAAGGGCGGGAAGAGCCGGAAGGGGTTGGAGTAGAGCGGCGCTTCAACCTCGGTGCCGCTATTGGTTACCTGGATGTCATGGTCGTTATTGGCGGCCATCGCCCGATACGCCTCGGTGCTAATCTCTTTCAACTCTACCTTGACACCGACCGCCTCCCAGTACTCCTTGGCCAGCTCATGCAGGGCGGGGTCACCCCATTGGATAGCGTAGATGAGGTGGATGACGAGCGGCTTGCCATCGGATCTTAGCCGGAAGCCATCGGCACCTTTCTTAAGTCCGATCTCATCCAGAAGAGTGTTGGCCGTGTCCGGATCATACTCGATGTCTTTGGTGTACCATTCGGGTTTGGCAAATGATACACTCCGGTGGACAGGCGCGCCCTGGGTCGGCTCACACAGATCAAAACACAGGGCCTTGTTGATCTCGTCTCGATTTAGTGCCAACGACATGGCACGGTTCCAGCGTGGGTCGGAGAACAACGTCGCCAGGACGGGGTCTTTATGAGTGGCATTGAATACATAGGTGCGGCCATTGCTGGCGCCCTCAGCCATCTGAATATCGTAATTACCCTTGTCCTGGTTCTGCTGGAAGAGGGGCAGACTACCGATCTGAAGTGACTGGGCCTTATACTGGATCTCGCCGTTGAGAATCTTCAGTTCGAATAGCTCGTTCTCTGCTGCGTACACTTCCTCGACTTCGTCAATGTACGGCAACTGTTGCCCGGCGGTATCAACCTTGTAGTAATAGGGATTGGGCACAAAGAGCTGGTGCTCGGGCGTCTCGTCAACCTTGATCCAGGCTTCCAGCTTGGGCAGGCCGTACTGGTGGTTGGCATCCTCCCAGTCGCTATAGTAAAGAGGGATGAATTGTGCGGTCCAGGATTCGAATCCGGCTGCCTTTGCATCTGCATCGGCATCTGGATTGTACTTGGGAAGCTTGTCCATCAGGAAGTGCTTGGGCGCCCACTCATGAGTGTAGGTGGTAGCCAATAGCGTGGTAAATGCTGGTGCCGGTGCGGCAAACTTGAACTTGACTGTTACAGGATCAACCGCCTCGACCTGCATCGGCTCGCCGCCATAGACCCAGAAACTAGGTACGTCTGGATAAAGGTCCTTATTCATGACAATGTCATCCCACCAGAAGACGATATCTTCGCTGGTGAAGGGCTGACCGTCTGACCATTTGTGGCCCTTGCGCAATGTGATGGTGAGTTCGGTGTAGTCGCTGTTCCACTCGAAAGACTTGGCCATGTTCGGGACAATCGTTTGCAGATCATCCGCGAACCGCAACAAGTTTACATGGCGCACACTGAGCCATTCGGAGTTTCCGGCTTCGGGGGCGATGGAGGCGCCACTCAGGCGACCGCCATAATGGCCGACTTCATTATAGGGCACAACCACCAGCGGCTCTTCGGGCAGACGCTCTTCGAGCGGGGGCAGGTCGCCTTTCGGCAGGAAGCCATACTGCGCCAGTCGATCATCGTACTTGTCACGGCCAGTAAAGGCCATGGTGCAGTTTGCGGCCGCCTCGAACTCTGAAACTTCATATTGTTCCGGGAATGCGCCAGCGGCAACACCCTGCATATCTGCCACGGTAATCTCCGGGCAATTGGCAGAGCCAGGAGCCTCGGTAGCCGCGGGCGCTTCCGTAGCGGCTGCGGCCTGGGTAGGTGCCTCGGTAGCCGCGGGGGCCTGAGTAGCCGCCGTAGGCGCGGCGGGTGCACACGCCGAGAAGGCAAAGGCCAAGATCGTGAACAACACTACTATGGAATAAAATCTTTTTTGGGGCATCTTCTCCTCCAGAGAATTAATCGAAAATGGTAATCCGAATGGACGGTGATCCGAATTTATGCCTCGCTCTTCTGTATGGCTAGCCTCCCTCCTTTTGATCAGGTTCGCTGATCATTTCTGCCTGGCGCACAACTGCTTCGTCCCCATCGAATACAGAGTCGAGCCAGCGAGCAAACACCCGCTGGCTAAGCGTAAAGCCGATTAACTGTGAACTTGTAGGGAAGGATGTGGTCATGTGTCTGGTTAATTGATTAGACGTTATGACAACTGACGTCGTAAACACATAGTAGCATTAGACGACAGAAATGTCAACAATTTGGGCACGGAAAGTACGAGATTGCCCTAATTTGTTTCCGGCAACATGGAAAAACTGGTCCAGGCTTATCCTGGACTATGTTTCAACGCAGGGCAAATGTTGACACTTTGAATGGGGATAAGAGATTACGTTGGATTAGGCCGGATCCATTCCTTCGATTTTGACTTTTTCCCCGTGAACATCCAGTTCGTGTTTCGCCCCAGCAAAATCAGAGTTGAAAATTTTTATAGGTTCTCCCAGCAGCACATCCCGGTCAAGCTTCAAGCCCCTCGAAAACCCATCGAAGATGACATGATGAAACCTCATCCTCTTTAACTCCAAGGTTTTCCCTTCTCCGGAAAGCCGGATGCAGGTACTGTCCTGCCCGGCCGTGGCAGTGAAGATTGAGTCTTTTACCGTGAAATTCGAACACGTCACCTCACCACCAATTTCCACACCGATGGTGCAGCCATCAATCATCCAATCCTCCAGGAGCACATTCTCCAGGCTAAAACAATATCCATCCGGACCAACATTGGTGAACGCCGCGGTACCACAGTTCCCTCTGACATTCCTGATCGTCAAATTCTTCACGTTTGATTCGATCCTGCAGAAAACATCATCCGTCGAGCCTTTGACTCCGTCGATGACAATATTCTTCTGTTCTTCACACGAAGGAAAGACATCACCAATATCACGTCCTCCCTGCCTGGCTCCCCATCTGTCCCAGCCAATCTTGAGAACCTGGTTGGAACCTGTGATCGCAACCTGCGAAATGAAAACACCATCCAGAGCTTTCCCCTTCGAAGCCAGCGTCCTCACGACTGCACCGGAGCGAAGGTTTTTTACAGACACGTTGCTGACCACGATATTTTCCAGGAACCCACCCGGTCCACGGGCAGATCCACGGTAATCCTCCGCGCCTGCCCCGGCATCGATCGCGATCGCGTCGTCAGCAACCGTGCCAATGATGTTGGAGATACAGATCCTGCTTCCCGGACCGCAGACATGGACTCCATCCTGGTTTTCTGTTTTTCCATCCTGCTGGAACCTGATACTCTCAACCAGGAGATCATTAACATTTTCCAGACCCATTCCCCAGGCTTGCGTTGGACCCAGAGCAATCCCTTTGATGGAGGCTTTGTCAACTTTGTGAAAAGCAATGCCAAAATTTTTATAGACCTGCGCCTGACGAACCTGATTCACTGCGTTGCCATCCAATTCCGCCCCGCCCAGGCCCAGAAGATGAATGTTCTCATCGCGCCTGTTGTCTCCAGTTTCGGCATGGAAGTTTCGGATCATGTTGTCCGATACTTTGTCAGCCATGAACAATCTGGAGCTATGAAAGACCAGCGTCGTATTGGAAGGGATAACGATCGCTTTTGTTAGGAACCATCGTCCGTCCAAATCAGGACCCTGTGGACCCACCTCTATGACCTTCGGCTTTGTTCCCAACGAGTCGATCGCAGCCTGGATCCGCTCTCCGCCGTTTTTTCCGGGAAACCGACTGGCATCGATCAGTGCCTTGTTATCCATAAAACCTCGCATTACAGGATCAACCATTTTCCCACTGCTGTTGTGGTAAAGGTGCTTCGCTACCTTCGCTCAAGACGCGCAACATTTGCTCATGAAGCAAACCATTCGACACTAAAATAGAAGTGGTTGATAAGAAATTTTCATCTCCATCAACCGATGTGACGCGTCCGCCCGCCTCGCGCAGAATCAGTGCTCCTGCTCCAACATCCCATGGTTTGACTCCAAATTCCCAATAGCCATCCAGCCTGCCCATTGCCGTCCACGTACAATCAAGAGCTGCCGAACCCAGGTGCCTGACCGCTTGAGTTCGCAGTTGGAATTGAACAAATTGAGCAAGATTATTTCGCGGGTTGGTGCGAAGATCATATGGAAAGCCGGTGGAAATAACAGCTTGACCCAGGTCCGTCCGAGAGGATACGCGTATGGGCTGGTTATTCAGGGTAGCACCATGGACTAATTCTGCTGAAAACATTTCGTTACGAAATGGATCATAAACGACTCCCACAACCGGGGAGTTGTTTTTCAATAAGCCTATTGACACCGAAAAAATTGGTATTCCATGCGCAAAGTTGGTTGTCCCATCCAGAGGGTCAATCACCCATTGATATTCACTGATTGTCTGATTATGACCGCTTTCTTCTGCCAAAATGGCATAGTCAGGGAATTTTTGTTGAATGGACGAAATAATTAACTCTTCAGAACGCTTGTCAAATTCTGTAACGAGGTCGATGACACCTTTTTGTTGAATATGGTGCACATTACCATACCCCTCCATTAAAACAGCACCCGCTTGACGAATAATAACTTCTACGATCTGTAAAATATCTGACACGGTTTAATCCTTTCTAATGCACAACGGTGTGGGCTAGCGATTTGACGGGAGAACCAACAAAATGGACACTGATCTAGTTTCAGCCTGCGAAGCCGGGCGTACCTCCAAATCCGCCAGGATGATGAGGAACCAAAACGGCCGAATGGCAATCCACTTGTCTTGGCGAGACCATCATGCAGCTTAGGTCGTCCTGTCCTCTACGGCATTCGCCTGAACGGTTAGTGGGTATTCAAAGACCGGACACTAGGCGTAGAGCGGGCTCCATTATACAAACAGTAGGAAGTCATGGCAAACGTCAAATAGCGCTTTGTTGGGATCGGTAAGCCCGACGAACTGACATTGCTCCACCCAATATCAATCTCGACACCAATATCATAAAGAACACGACACTCCGGAAGCGGAGATTGAAGCAATGTGCTTATTGGAACGCATCATTTCCTCCCTATTCTCTTGCTGATTCCTTAAAAACCGAGGAAACAGCAATTGAAATGTTCGATTGCGTACAGCCCGATGGGAAGGGATGTACACAATCGGATATATTTCGAATATTCTTTAATAGACAGAAGTGCGATTTTGAAGGTTTCCCTCGCCTGGCGGTTGAATGGACTCTAAGTCAATCTGTGAACGTTACAAGGGCTTAAATCGCAAATGAATTAGCCAAAAGTTGGCCAGTCGACTCAATGATCAAACCATTATCATCGAAACGCGCTGATACGACGGAGGTATAACAGCTTTACCTTGCTCGGTACGAGGTCATCTTTATTTGGCCGATCTTATCCAATTAACAACTGGCGAACAGCGCCAACGGCACTGGAAGCATCTGCAGCAAAGGCATCCGCTCCAATTTCATCGGCGTAACCCTGAGTGACGGGTGCACCGCCGATGATGATCTTGACCTTATCGCGCAGGCTCGCCTGCTGGATGGTCTCTATGGTGGTTTTCATGTTGGGCATGGTGGTGGTCAGCAGTGCCGAAAGGGCCACGATATTCACATCACCCGCCGAGATGGCTTCGACAAACTTTTCCGGTGACACATCCACACCGAGATCTTTGACTTCAAATCCCGCGCCTTCGAGCATCAACGCCACCAGGTTTTTTCCAATATCGTGCAAGTCACCTTTAACTGTACCGATCGCAACCTTACCGGTGGATTTGATATTACTCTCCACGAGTCGTGGCTTCAGCAGGAATAGCGCAGCTTGCATGGCGGAGGCCGCAACCAACATCTCGGGCACATAATAATCACCTGCTTCAAAGCGTCTGCCCACTTCATTCATTGCAGCAATCATCCCATCGGCTAGGATGTCCTCCGGCTGCAGATCACCCATCAGGGCGGTCTGCACACCCTCTTTTGCGCCTGCCACATCGCCATCTAGAATGGTATTGTAAATTACTGAAATCGTTTCATTCATGGTCATTATCCTTTTTAAGTTCTACTCTTCCTGCGGAGAAAAGCCTGTGAAAAGTCCTGGCAATATTCCCATATATTTCTGTCGTTCTTAGGAGGTCAGCCCTACACCATTGGACTGAAATTCCGCAACGGTCTGCTCAGTGAGTGGATGCTTGATCAGGCTCATCAGAACCTCATATGGCAATGTTAAATGGTATGCGCCGGCCGATAGTGATGCGCAAGCCATCGCCCATAAGACGAGTGGCACGGTTCACGTAGACAGCTATGTAACGCGCTTTGGTCTCGGACGCGATCAGTGCCTGCGCCGGACTGTAAACAGCCGTTACACAACACGGAACATCCAGGCATTGATTGACAAATTGGAATCCACTCTGAGTTGGAGGTACTTTCAAAACTAGTGCCGATCCCACAACCTTTGCAGCAAGTTCCATTTCTTTGTACATGCCATCCAGAGTGGGAGAAACCAGTTGGTAGAACAACGGACCCATCTCCAGACAGGCTAACGAAGCCAGCACGTTTCGCGCCTCGCCGCCAGCCTGTGCCAGCAGGAGCAGATTGGTCGTCACACCGTGTATCCAGCCTAGAGATCGGGCTGCTTCAACTTCCCTTAACATAGCCGAGTCAATATAGATCGCCATCGGAGCTTCTAAATCCTGCGGTTCAGGTGTTAATATCGACCATACTCGCGCAGTGCCTGCAGCATGGCGACATAATTCTCAGGTTTAACAGCGGAGTGAATGGAGTTGCTGGAGGAGAGGATAAACCCGCCGCCAAGCATTCCCTTGCACAATGCTTCTTTAGTGGCTTCGATAACTTCTTCGGGCGTACCAAACGTCATGAGTTGGGCACAGTCTACATTACCCTTGAGTGCCACTCGCTGACCATACTTGGCTTTGACTTCCCCCAGATCCATTCCGGCCACGGGGTCGATGGGATCGAGGCAGTCAATCCCTGAATCAATGATCATGTCAATGATCTTCCAGAGGTTTCCGTCGGTATGTTTGATGACGTACAACCCAAGTTCCTTGTAGCCTTGCATAACCCGGCAAAGACCCGGATAAAAGAACTCACGGAAGTGTCTGGGTGACATGAGCGGACCCTTGTTGTAAGCGTAGTCATCGCCCGTGTAAACGATCTTCACACCACGAGCAGCAACTTCCTTTGCAAGCTCCAGATTAATCGTCACCGACATCTCGACCAGTCCTTTGACCAATTCAGGCTGAGACACGACTGCCATCAGCAACTCTTGCATGCCCATGAGATAGCGCGGAAGCGAAAACACGTCGTTCAGATGGACGATCACAGCCTTGTTTCCCCCATACTTTCGTACAGTGTCCTCCACGGTTGCAAACCGCCCGGGCGCATGTGGATCGGGAGGAACGTAACGTTCGAAATCAGCCAGGGTCTTGATGGGCGATTCGACTTCGATGCCGTGTTCCTCATTCGTATCCTGGGAAGTGTATCCCCACTCACTCAGCCAACGATTTGAACCAACCCTTTCCTTCTTAAAGATCGGGTCAGCAATGACGGCGTCCTGCCCCATTTGGACGGCAAATTCATTGAAGTCGGTAATGCCCGGGCAAAGCGCCTCCCGTACACGACGATCCACGAGCCACTCGAAATGCGGCACGCGGTCAGGCTGCTTTCGCTGCAGCGCACATAACACTCGTTCTTCTGAAGTCATCTCAGGCATAAACGGTTCTCCTCGTTTTTCTACACGATCAATTAAGCTTATTCAATTCTTCCCAAGGCGTTTGCATGACGTTGATCAAGCGCTCGTATTCGCAATAGCGCGCAAGATAAAGCGGTGTGTTGATAGGGATCGGCTCATGAACGCGGACAACCGACACCGCCTGTTGGACAGCTTCTGTGTAGTCACAGTAGATGCCTGCGCCAATGCCCGCGGCCAATGCTACGCCGCGCGCTCCCAGCTCGTTCCCATCTGAGACTTCCATCGGCACCTGGATCGTATCGGCGAACATCTGCGACCAGACCGGACTACGTGAGCCCCCGCCGGCGAGGCGTGCAGTGTTGATCTGGGCCCCTGCCTTGCGCAGTTTCTCTATGTGGTTCAAGTGTCCGAACACAACCCCCTCATAGAGTGCGCGCAGCAGATGGGCACGCGTATGCCAGCCACCCACGCCATAAAATCCTGCTCGTGCGGTTGGCTGCACGTTCGACCCATATAAGAATGGGTGAAAGATAATATTTGTGCTTCCGGGTGGCAGGCTGGCGACTTCTTCACTACAAACCTCGTAGACTGAAATACCGCGTCGTTTGGCTTCTGCGCGTTCATCTCCACAACACTGGTTCACGAACCACTCCAGGTTGGTGGCGGATGTAGCGCTGCCTTCGATGGTGAGAAATAGTCCGGGTGTCGCAAACAAAGTGGTCATGAACAGGGTGGGATCGACGATGGGTTCCGTGGTAATAACCTCGTTAATGCTCCAGCTTCCCATGACAAGACAGGCCCGGTTCACATGGATCGCGCCGGCACCAATCGCGCTTGCATCCACATCGAACAGTCCTCCGACTACTGGCGTACCCACTGACAGCCCGGTCTCCCGGGCAGCAGCAGATGTGACCTGTCCGATCACTTCACTGCCATGCTTGAGAGGCGGCAGTGCATCGTATGCTTCCGAGAGATCGTACAGCGTCATGAGCTCGCGCGAATAACAGCGATTGCGGACATCCATCAAACTGGTGGCGCTCATGTCAGTGTAATCGGCGGTGATCTCGCCTGACAGGCGGTACTTGATGTAGTCTTTGACCATCAGGATGGCACCCAGGCGTTCGTAATTCTGCGGCTCATTCTTCTTGAGCCAGACCAGAAGAGCATTCGGTTGTGCTGGCCAGAAGGATTGGATCGTAAACGGAAATACCTGCGCGTGCAGATCTCTCTGATTCCAGTCGTTGACCACAGCCGCGGCGCGTGAGTCCATGGACTGGATGCCGTTGCGAAGTGGTTGTCCCTGTTTGTCCAACAGATAGACTCCATTGCCATGACCTGTATTGCCGATGCCGGCGATCTCTTCCGGCTTGACACCTGACTTGGCAAGTACCTCTCGGATCGCGCGGGTTGTGGATTGCCAGAGCATTTCCATATCGCGCTCGGTCCACCCGGGATGTGGGTACGCCGTCTCTGCCTTGCAACTCGCAACCGCAATCTCCTTGCCCTTTAGATCAAAGAGCGCAGCTTTCGAAACCGTGCTCCCATTATCGATACCCAAAAGATATTGACCCATGCTATGCCTCCGTTCACACTGTTATGCGTATTGTGTGGCTTTGCCAGCCGAACCTAATAGTTGATTCTTTTGGCGGATGACTTCGGTCGCGGCAGCTCGGGCTGCCCCTAATGCTTCAGTTACTTCGATCTTTCGGATGGAACCATCCAACGTCTGCTTTAAGGCCTGCATGAATGGGATGCGGACATCGGTCCAGATATTGATCTTGTCAATCCCGGTCTCGATGGCTCGCCGAATATCCGGATCCGGAGTATCGGATCCGCCGTGAAGAACAAGGGGTATCGGGCAGGCGGAACGAAGCCGCGCGATGCGTTCGAAATCGAGATGAGGTGTGCCTTGATACAGACCATGCAGGGTACCGATTGAGACGGCGAGAGCATCCACCCCGGTCTCATTCACGAAGCGCTCGGCTTCGTCCACCCGTGTCAAATATGTCTGTTGTAGTTCTTCGCTGACCACGTTCAGACCCTCACCCACATGTCCCAATTCAGCCTCGACCGAAACACCTTGCGCATGGGCAAGTTCGACAGCCTGGCGTGTGAGTGCAATGTTTTGATCCAGCGCGGCCAG
>Ga0105246_10002684_pt1 | contig 10774 bp, 10 predicted proteins | sample KBSM64metaG_FD_99694 | JGI IMG/M metagenome (GOLD analysis project Ga0105246, IMG submission 99694) | Miscanthus rhizosphere microbial communities from Kellogg Biological Station, Michigan, USA - KBS M6-4 metaG | ecosystem: Host-associated > Plants > Roots > Rhizosphere > Soil | place...
ATCCCCGCCGGCAATCTCGTAGTGGAGTCGAGCCCCGACGCCGGGACGAAGAAAGTCCCCGGTCACACTCGGGTGCCATTCGAGGTCCGTGGATCCCTTCACGTAGCTGCCCGTGGATGCTCCCCTGTTCGGCTCGAACGCGCGCGTCGAGAAAAGTCCGTGATGCAAGCGAGACGGCTCGCCGTGGTCCGACCCGAGTCCTATTTGAGCGCTGGCGATTGCCGTCTCGGCACTTCCCACAATCGACGTCATGGCAAACGACAACGCGCGCCGATCGACGTAGTCGTAATTGTCGAGCGAACTGATTGCCGCGCCGAAACCTGGATCGTCGCTCAGCGGCAGCGTGAAGTCGTTCGTGCTCTCGAGCGTTCGCTCCGCGCGAAGTGTCGCCAGTTGCCGCCCGCGGCGCAGGGACACGTGGGCGCCGCCTCGCGCCGTTTGCTCACTGAACGCCCAACCGGCGCTGATACCCGCCGACAATCCGGGCGCGGCGGATCGGAAATCGATCGACGGTTCGAGGCCGAGGAACAAGCCCTCGACACGGTTGAAGCGAACGTATTTCGCGGCGCGGGTCGAGAAGAGATTGAGCCGTGGCGGTCCGTCGAGTCGCCACGCGTCTGGCGCCATGTCGGCGAAATCGTCGGCGTGAACGCTTCCGCTTTGCACGCCGATCTCGCGGCTCCACCCAGCGTATCGGCTGGCGCTATCGCCTTGCGCCCACGAGACGATGACGCGACGCGCGTCACTCGCCTCCATGGTCGCGGTCGATGAATCGGTCGCCACGATGTCGCGGATCGTCGATACGATGCGAAACACCGGACGCGCTTGACCGAGGAACGGGAAGCTCACCTGAAATTCGGTGCGCTGAAACGCGGGCAGCCAGTATTTGCCGTCGACTTCCGCGTTGACGAACTCGACGTAGGCGGCGCCGGCGATGCCAGTCAACCGTGCGAGGCGATCGGAGCGCTGACTCTCGCCGCCGGCCGCGTGAAACCGGCCGCGCATACGCACGATTTGATGCCGGTCGGCGTCGAGGTCGATTTCGCCGTCGAATACGCCCCACCGGGATTCGCCGCGGAAGCTTGGCGTCACACGCACGCGTGCGATGGGAACACTTCGGCTTCCGATGCGCAGGACCGTAACCGTGTCTCCGCCGGAGAACTTGTAGAATCGTTCGCGGTCTGCGGCGAACGGATGCACGGCGACAATCGTGTCTCTCCGGTTTGCCATCGCGAAGTAGACGCCGAGCGACAGTCGCTCACCGTAGAGCGTCGGCACCGTCCACCCGCGGACAATGCTCATCGCCGAGTAGGGCACGCCGATGTTCTGGGAGCGATATCCCACGATGTGGAGCTCGTATCGGCCGTCCCGCGTCCAGCGCCCCTCGGACGCTACCTGCTCGATCTCCGCGCTGTGCTCTCTGCCGAGCGTGTCACGGATGATCATTGCCGTTTCAGTCTCGATGCGACTCCGGTAGGAACGAAGGCTCGATGGAGGCAGACGATTGGAGTCGGCCGCCATGGCGATCATCATGCGCAATGCTTCCGAACTGTATGCGCCGGTATCCGGCGCACCGGAGCTTGCTGACACGAGTTGGGCGAAAGCAACCGCGAGACGCAGCATCGCGCGATCAGGCGCCTTGGCCCGTGAGCGTCTCCAGCGCCTCGGTCGCCTCTCCCCACTCGGCGAGGAGCGCATCGAGCTCCACCTTGAGTGAATCGAGACGGACGCCGAGCGCCTTCGCCGTCGAGACTCCGTCCGGTGCCGCGTACAGCTGGGGATCCTCGAGCTGCGTCGTGATCTGCGTGATGTCACTCTCGGCGCGCTGAATCTCCGCCTCGAGATCGGTCACACGGCTTTGAGCGGTTCGCAATGCGGTGCGCGACGACCTGTCGTGTTGCTCGCGCCGGTCGGTTCGACGTCGTTCCTGGACTCGGCGAAGGGCTTCCTCCTCCGATGCCTGCACTGCCGCGGCATGCTCCCGCTCCGACGACACCATCTCCCATTCGCCGAACGAGCCGTCGAATTCGGTGAGTCGTTGATCGTGAATGATCCACAGCTTGGTCGTTAGAGATCTCAAAAGCTCACGATCGTGACTGACGAGGAGCACGCTGCCGTCGTAGTCGGCCACCGCGTCTTCGAGCGCTTCGATCGACTCGACGTCCAGGTGATTTGTCGGCTCGTCGAGAATCAACAGATTCGCGCGGCTCAGCATGAGCATCGCCAGTCCGAGTCGCGCTCGCTCGCCGCCGGAGAGGCCTTCGGCGTGACGCAGGACCTCGTCGCCGGAGAACCCGAATCGCCCGAGGTGCCCCTGCACCAGCCGCCGGTCCCAGGTCGGGCGAAGGTCGCCGATGACGTCGTACAACGTCTTGTCGAGGGGCACTTGGGTCAGATCCTGTCGATAGTAGCCCTCGCTGATGCCGCCGCCGACGCGAATCACGCCACCCGAGACGGGATGGGTGCCGACGATCGCGCGGACGAGTGTGGACTTTCCCGAGCCGTTCGGGCCGATGAGTCCAACACGATCGCCCCGCATCAGCGTGGCCGTAACGCCTCGCAACAGAACACGACTGTCGACATTCACTCCGGCGTTCTCGGCGGTGATCACGCGATCCCCACCACGCTCGCCGACATCGAAGCGGACGGTCATGGCGTCGCTGTTGGAGAGCGGCGCGCTGAGACGCGGAAGCCTGTCGAGACGCTTCCGCCGCCCTTTCGCCTGCTTGCTGTTCTGCCCGGCGATGTTGCGAGCGATGTAGTCCTGTTCCGCCGCGATGCGACGCTGCTGCTGATCGAATTGACGTTGTTGGCTCAGACGCGCCAGCGTCCGCTGCTCGACGAAAGACTCGTAGGTGCCCACATACGGCGTCGCTGTGTGTCCCTCCAGGTGCAGCACATGATCGACGACCGCCGAGAGAAATGCGCGGTCATGGCTGATCAACAGGACGGTCGCGGTCGCGCGCGATAGGTAGTCCTCGAGCCAGCGCGTGGTCTCGAGGTCCAGGTGGTTCGTGGGTTCGTCGAGAAGTAGAACGTCTGCCGGGCTGACGAGCTGTCGCGCCAATCCCAAACGGCCGCGTTCTCCGCCGCTGAGATGTGCCAACGGCGTTCCGCGCGCGGCCACTGGATCGAAGCCGAGTCCGTGAAGCACGGCATCCACACGCGGCGCGATCGTATACCCGCCTTCACGCTCAAAGCGCTCCAGATCTCGCCCGTATCGCTCCAGCGCCTGCTCGTTTGAAACATCGGCAAGCTGGTGCGCCTGCTCACTCAGCGAGCGCTCCAACTCGAGCAACTCCGCGAACTGACCCGCCGCGGCCTCCCATACCGTCACGGCGCCGCCGAAATCACGGTGTTGTTCCAGCAGTGACACGCGCAGGCCGGGCGAACTCGCGATCTCGCCGCGAGTCGGTTCGAGCTCGCCGGTCAACAGGCGGAACAGACTCGTCTTTCCCGCTCCGTTACGACCGATGATTCCCCAACGCTCTCCTGCCGCGACCGTGAACGACACGCCGTCGAACAGCGTCATCGCTCCGAAATCCACGCCGACGTTTCCCATCGAGACCTGGGTCAACTGGCCACCCAAGCCTTCCACTCGGCTTCGGCGAGTCCAACCGTCAGCAGATTGCCGAAGCGGACGAGCGGCATGCGGAGGAGCAGCGGGTCGTCTACCAGTTTTTCGACCCAACGGTCATCCGCGTGCTGCGCATGACGCAGTCCGAGCTCCTGAAAGCGCTTCGACTGCGAGTCAACGAGTCGATCCACGCCAAACCGCTGGACGAACCGGGCAAGCTCCCCGGGAGACGGACCTCGCTCCTGAAAATCAACGAAGTGGACCTTCACGCGTCGCTCGGCGAAGAATCGCAGGGCTTTCCGCGTTTCGGCGCTTTTCTTCCAGCCGAACACTTGAACTTCCATGGTTACAGGCCAGGCGTTATTGATCGCCGGGAGAAGACACGGAGATACGTCGTTGGTCCGACGAAGCGAACATACCTACCGCCCCGCGTGGTGGGTACCTGGCGGACATGCACAGACGCTTTGGGCGAAGTTTTTTCGCTGGCGCCAGCCGCTGCATGCCCGGCGGGAGCGCTGGAGGACACCCGACGGCGACTTTGTCGACGTGTACCGTTCGGTCGCCGATCCCCGCGCTCCCAGACTATTACTGCTTCACGGGCTCGAGGGAACGGTACGGTCGCATTACGTCGGCGGTTTCTTTCTCGAGGCCGCGCGGCGAAACTGGGGGGCCGAACTGTTGATCTTTCGCGGGTGCGGCGATGAGCCCAATACGGCTCCGCGATTCTATCACTCGGGCGAAACGACGGATCTGGCATTTGTCATTGACCGAATTCGCGAGGAGTTTCCGAGCGCTCCACTTCTGCTCGCCGGCGTTTCACTCGGTGGCAACGTCCTGCTCAAGTTCCTCGGAGAAGCCGGCGAGAGTGCCTGCGAATACGTCGCCGGCGCAGCAGCCATCTCGGTTCCGTTCGATCTCGAGCGCGGCGCGCGGTTCATCGGTCGCGGCTTCTCCAGGATTTATGACCGTCACTTTTTGCGATCGCTCAGACGCAAAGCGCTCGACAAGCTTGCCAAGTACCCAGGGCTCTTCGATCGTGACGCCCTGCTCCGCGCGGAAAACATCTACGACTTTGACGATGCCGTGACCGCCCCGGTCCACGGCTTCGCTGATGCGCACGATTACTACAGCCGATCGAGCTCGATCGGGTTCCTGGACCGGATTCGTGTTCCGACGCTGCTGCTGAGCGCGGTCGATGATCCGTTTCTCCCTTCCGAGGTCCTCGACGAAGTCCGGTCAATCGGGGCATCCAACCCCGCATTGCACCTCGAATTCACGCCGCATGGCGGGCACGTTGGCTTCGTGGGAGGACGGGTGCCATGGAAGCCCTTTTATTACGCCGAGCAGCGGGCTTGCGAATTCCTCGCCTCGCGGGCCGGCGTGTTTCAACCGAACCCTCTCCCATCGGTGCCATGACCGGCGTTTACCTGTTGACCTTCATCGGCGGCTTGATACTCGCCGTACGTATCATGATTCGCGGAGTCGAACGGCCCGCGGCGAGTCATCCACGGCGGGAACGATCCTTTCGCCTCTCGCCGGCGGTACTCTCCGCGTTCGGGCTTGGGTTCGGCTTGACCGGATATCTGCTCAGCGCGCGAACTTCAGGCCTCACGGCGTTCGTCTCGAGCGTAGCGATCGGGGTGGTCGTGGCGCTCGCGGCGGCACGGCTTGTGACGAAGTGGTGGGCGGTCGTTCCAGAACACGACGTCGACGACGAACGATATGTGCTCCAGGGGCACATCGCTCGCGTGACGAAAAGCATTCGTCCAGAGGTTGACGGGGAAGTAGCCTTCGAGGTCGAGGGTGAACGTCACGTGCTCAGAGCCCGGGGAATCGACCAGGGCTCGCTCGATGTAGAGACGGAAGTCGTCATCGAACGCATCGAGGAGGACGTCGCCTTCGTCGAGCCGTGGACGGAGGTCGAGAAGCGGCTGTAGGAGAGGGAGGATGATATGTGGGACGCCGTTCTGTGCATCCTGATCATCGGTGGCTTTTTCGTGCTTCGCGCCATTCTCGCCACGGTGTTCTTCTATTATTTGCTGCCCGAAGGCGACCGGTGCCCCAACTGCGATGCCCCAACACTCCGGATCGCCTCTCGCGGTTGGAATCTGTTCTTTCCGAAATTCCGCACGAGCTGGTGCTACGAGTGCGGATGGCACGGCCTGTTACGTCATGGGCGCATAACGCCCGCTCCGTCGGCGAAGCAATTGACGAAGCACCGCCACTAGTCGCGGCGCGACGCTACGTGCCGGCAAAGAGCTGAAGCCACTCCGGCCAGTTTCCGCTGAGCTCGAAGAAATCATCGAAGTAGGCCAGTCCCGCTCGCTCGAGATCCTCGATGAAGGCGGCCAGCGCGTCGGCATCACCGTAGATAGGCCCCACGATGATGAGGCCACCTTCGACGCGGAATTCGTCCGGCGTCAGATGGAGACGTTCGTCGATCGCGCCGCGGCTCAGTCCGCGCGCCTCGTACGCCGTTCGGCGAATGACCAGCACGGGGGCGCCGCTGGGAATCTTCAGTGGCACTGAGCTCTCCTGGTGTTGGATCGAGAATATAGGACCGTCATGGCGAGCTTTCGCGGCAGGATCGACGGTCCATAGCTTTCGTGACTATGTCGCAGTCTTCGCCCAGTCCGCTCGAGGCGTCGTTCGACGTGATCGTCGTCGGTGCCGGCCACGCCGGAACCGAGGCCGCCGTCGCAGCCGCGCGCGCCGGTGCTCGCGTCGGCCTGATCACGAGCGCCCTCGAGACGATCGGCCAGATGTCCTGCAATCCCGCGATCGGTGGGATTGCCAAGGGAACGGTGGTCCGCGAGGTCGATGCCTTGGGTGGCATCATGGGCCGGGCGACAGATCTGGCGGCCATTCAGTTCCGCATGCTGAACCGCAGCAAGGGCCCGGCAGTTTGGGCGCCGCGCGCTCAGTGCGATCGCGGGATGTATCGCCGCGCCGTCCGCTCGCTCGTCGAGGCGCACCGCGACGTGTCGACCATTCAAGGCACCGTCGCTCGGCTCATCCTGAGCGACGGACCGTCGGTTACGGGTGTAGAGACGCTCGAAGGACGGCGTTTCGGTGCGGCCGCCGTGGTGATCACGACCGGTACGTTTCTGCGCGGCCGGATCCATATCGGCACGGAGACGCGTCTGTCGGGCGGTCGCGCCGGAGAGTCCGCGGCGACTCACCTCGCTGAACAGCTCGAGGACGCCGGGCTGACCGTCGAACGCTTCAAGACGGGCACGCCGCCGCGCATCGACGGACGCTCGGTCGATTTCTCGCGGCTCGAGCGCCAAGAGAGCGAAATCGAGTCATTCGACTACTCATGGTCGGCGTTCTGGTCCGAGCCTCGCCGGCGAGGAACGGAAACCCGTCACCCGGAACAGTTGCCGTGCTGGATCACGTTCCTGGAGGCGGAGGGAAAGGCGATCATCACCGAGAACATCGGCCGATCGGCGATGTACGGCGGTGCGATTGCCTCACGGGGTCCGCGATACTGCCCGTCTGTCGAAGACAAGGTCGTCAAGTTTCCGAAGGCGGACCGGCATCAGCTCTTTCTCGAGCCGGAGGGGCACGACACGACGGAGCTGTACGTCAACGGTCTGTCGACTTCGCTGCCGGCGCCCGTCCAGCTGGACGTTCTACGCTCGGTGCGCGGCCTCGAGTCGGTGGCGATGACGCGCGCCGGCTACGCCATCGAATACGACTACTACCCGCCGACGCAGCTCGACGCGACGCTCCAGGTCAAAGCGATGCGCGGGCTTTTCTTTGCGGGGCAGATCAACGGAACGACGGGCTACGAGGAGGCTGCGGGACAGGGGGTGATCGCCGGCCTCAATGCCGCGCGGTTCGTCCGCAGCCAGCCGGCTGTCGTCCTGGGGCGCGAGACGTCTTATATAGGAGTTCTCATTGACGATCTCATAACACGCGGCGTCGACGAGCCGTACCGGCTGTTCACGTCGCGGTCCGAGTTCCGCTTGACGGTGCGGCAGGACAACGCCGTGCGGCGCCTCTGCCCGATCGGTGTCGAGTTGGAGCTGTACACGGAAGGCGAACGAGAGCGTTTAGTGCGGCGCCTCGCTGACGAGGACGCAGCGAGCGCGATCGCGCGCGCGACCAGCGTCACGCCGGAGCGTGTCAATCCACTGCTCGAGCAATGCGGGAGTTCGCGCGTCGACCAGTCGACGCGCATCGCCGAGCTGGCAAAGCGTCAGGGTGTATCACTGCAGGCGTTGCTCGAGGTGGCCCGCGTCGAGCGGCGCTTCGAGCGGGAAGCGTTGATCACGGCGGAGCTGGAGCTCAAGTACGCGGGCTATTTCGTTCGGGAACGGGATCAGGCCGCGAAACTGCAGCGCATGGGTGCCTTCGTGCTGGCGGCGGACCTGCCGTACGAGGCGATGTCGTCCTTGTCGTTCGAGTCGCGTCAAAAGCTGAGCGCACTGCGGCCGGGAACACTGGCGCAGGCGGCGCGGGTACCAGGAGTGAGCCCGACCGATCTTCAGAATCTCGTTCTCGAGGTCGAGAAGTGGCGACGCCGAAGCGCGACATCCGTGTTGAAGGACTGACCGAGGAACAATAGTCGCAATTCGCTACTATTGTTGGACGCGCTGGCTCATTCGGCGTTTACCTCAGCATTGGAGACGAGATGCCCATGCTTCTTTCGCGGCACGCGATACGAACAGCCACATTCGCGACCATGATCGCGACGTTGACCGCGGCGTCCATATTCGCCCAGAACCCGCCGAGCGCTCCGCTTCCGCACGTTGTGACCACCGGGACGGGTGAAGTGCAATTGTCGCCCGATCGCGCGACTGTCGTGGTCGGTGTCCAGAGTCGCGCGACCACCGTCGCGGGAGCAACCGCTGACAACTCGCGACGTCAACGCGCCATCATCGATACTCTCCGGGCACTCGGACTCGGCTCGGATCAGATCGCCACCGTCAATTTCAACGTTTCGCCTGAAATGCAGTACCCTCCGAATCAGAGTCCCAAAGTGACTGGGTACGTCGTCACCAACACGGTTCGGGCGAGCCTTCGTCGAGTTGAAGACGTGGGGCGCACCATCGACGCGGCGTTGGCCAAGGGAGCGAACGAGGTTTCCGGGGTGGAATTCACGTCGTCACGAGCTGACTCTGCGCGTCGAGCGGCGATCGCCGAGGCGGTGGCGCACGCCCGCGCAGACGCTGAAACGATGGCGAAGGCGGCGGGAGGATCGCTCGGACAACTACTGGAGCTTTCGTCCGGCGTAGAGCCGATCCGCCCGTTCGACGCGACGATGGCTCGTGCGCGGGTCGCGGCGGCCGTCCCGACGCCGATCGAGCCTGGTCAGTTGACGGTGATAGCTACGGTTACTGCACGGTGGGCGTTCGTCCCCAGTCGATAGGACCCGCACGATACTTCGAACTGGCGTGTGCCACGTGGCACCTTTGGGGATTGATCCGCGCCGAATGTGCCACGTGGCACGTTGTTCCGGGTCCCAGGCTCCAATAGATTGGCGATCCGGCTAGTGCGACTGGCGCCTCAATCCTGACTCGACCCATCCGCTGAACGTGGCACGTGTCATCGCAATCGCCAACCAGAAGGGCGGTGTAGGCAAGACCACCACGGCGGTTAACCTCGCGGCGAGTTTGGCGGCAGCAGAACGCCGAACGCTTCTGATCGATGGCGATCCACAGGGAAACGCGACTAGCGGTTCTGGCATCGATCGCGCCGGCATCGGGCCCACTGTGTACGATGTCCTTATCGGCGAACGCTCGATTGAGGAGGCCCGGATACGGGAACTCCACTTTAAGACGCTTGACGTCGTCCCCGCCACGCCGGACCTCGCGGGTGCTGAGGTCGAGCTCGTGGAGCGTCAGGGTCGCGAGCGCTTGATGCGGTCGGCCGTGCAGCACATTCGTGGTGACTACGACTTCATACTCATCGACTGTCCGCCGTCGCTCGGACTGATCACCTTGAACATGCTGGCGGCGGCAGATGCATTGCTGATTCCGCTTCAGTGCGAGTACTACGCTCTGGAGGGCCTATCCCAGCTCCTGAACACGGTTCACCTGATTCAGCGCAGCGTGAATCCTGAGCTCGGCATCGACGGTGTTCTTCTGACGATGTACGACGCACGCTTGAATCTCTCTCGACAGGTCGCAGCGGAAGCACGCGAGTACTTCGGCTCCCAGGTCTTTGAGACCGTAGTTCCAAGAAACGTTCGTTTGGCTGAGGCGCCAAGCTTCGGTAAGCCGATCATCCTGTACGACGTGTCATCGGTCGGGGCACAGGCCTATCTATCTGTGGCAAAAGAGCTTATCGCGAGGACAGGATGAGCAACGAACGACAGCGCCGACTCGGTCGAGGCTTGGAAGCGCTCATTCCAACGAGCTCAGACTCCGCCCCGGCGACCGCGAGCGACGTGCGCCGAATTCCGCTCTCGAGTATCCGCGCGAACCCGTTTCAACCGCGCCGACAATTTCGTCCTGATGAGCTCGCTGAACTCGAAGCTTCGCTTCGGGCGAGCGGCCTATTGCAGCCCATTAGCGTAAGGCGCCGTGGCGAGGCGTATGAGCTTATCGCCGGTGAACGTCGAGTACGCGCCGCAACCAACCTCGGCTGGACCGAGATCCAGGCGATCATTCGCGACTTCGACGACCGCACCATGCTTGTCCTTGCTCTCGTCGAGAATCTCCAGCGCACGAACTTGAATGCGCTAGAAGAGGCCCGCGGTTATCGGCGGCTGGTCGACGAGTTTCAGCTCACGCAGCAGCAAGTCGCCGAGGCGGTCGGGAAAGATCGGACGACAGTCACTAACTTGTTGCGGATTCTAGCTTTGCCAGATGAGATCTTAGTCCTTGTCGAGCAGGGCTCCCTGTCGCCCGGACACGCGCGCGCGCTTCTGGCGCTCGGCGAGTCGGGCTCAGCGGTGCCGTTCGCCCAATTGACGGTGAAGGAAGCGCTTAGCGTTCGTGAGCTCGAACAACGCGTTCGCGATGCGAACGCCGGAGCAAACCCAGAGGTCGTTCCGTCGGCAAAGCCAAGCAGTCCGCCGGCACCAAAACAGCAGAGTCCGGTACTTCGATCAATCGAGGATGACTTACGCCGGTTTCTACAAACAGATGTTCGCATATCGACGTCCGAAGCCAATCGCGGGAAGATCGAGATCTCCTTCTTCTCCGCCGACGACTTGGACCGGGTCCTTGAGCTGATTCTTCGGGA
>Ga0105246_10002685_pt1 | contig 10771 bp, 10 predicted proteins | sample KBSM64metaG_FD_99694 | JGI IMG/M metagenome (GOLD analysis project Ga0105246, IMG submission 99694) | Miscanthus rhizosphere microbial communities from Kellogg Biological Station, Michigan, USA - KBS M6-4 metaG | ecosystem: Host-associated > Plants > Roots > Rhizosphere > Soil | place...
CGCAACCCGACGTCGTCGAGCGCCTCGCTGACACGACTCCAGATCTCATCCCGGGGCACCGCCAGGTTCTCAGCACCAAACGCGACGTCGTCACCGAGCCGCGAAAGCACCACCTGCGTTTCCGGGTCCTGCTGCATGAGGCCGGCCCGTCCACGCTGTTCGCGCGGGACCAGGCCGTCGATCAGCAGCGAACCCGACTCGTCGGCGTCGTCCCCTTCGTCCCCCAGCACCCCCGCCAGGGCGTGCAGCAGGGTGGACTTGCCCGCGCCGGAGGGACCCAGAAGCAGTACGCGCTCACCGGGGCCGATCTCCAGGTCGAGTCCCCGGAGGGCGGGGGTGGACCGGCCGGCGTGCCGCCAGCCCCAGCCCCGGGCGGAAACCGCGGCCGGTCGCGCCGCCGTTGAAGCGCCGGCGTGGGCAGCTGACATCAGTTGAAGACGGGCTCTGACGCTGCCTTGCGGGAGGCGAAGGAGCTCAGTACTCCGGTCTTGGCCAGGCCGCGGGTGGCGATCCAGGACAGGGCGCCGGCAATGATGGCGCCGGAGATTGTGCAGAAGATGATGTAGGTGAGCTTGTCGCCTGCTTCGTAGGCGATGTTCCAGCCCCAGGGCAGGAAGGAGTCGTTGATTCCGCAGAAGAGTCCGGCGCCGGCGCCGGCCAGCAGCGCAGCCGTGAGGTTGTACTTCTGGTACAGGAAGGACTTGAACTTGAAGTTGCCGTAGACCAGCAGGAAGAACACCAGCTCCGCGCCCAAGCCCTGCAGGACTCCGGAGATGAGCACGGTGGCGCCGTACTGCGAGCCCATGATGAGCTCGCCGGTGGCGGCCACGGTTTCGCAGAAGAGCGCCGCACCCGGCTTGCGGACGATGAGCATCCCGAGCACCGCGGGGATCATCCAGCCGCCGGCGATCAGGCCGGTCAGTGGCGGGTAAACGGCGTTCATGGGCGCTGAGACGATCCCGGCGCCCTGGGACCAGGCCCAGAAGATCACGCCCCCGGCGATGGCGATGAGCGCTGCCACCACGATGTCCACGACGCGCCAGGTATTGCCGGTCTTTTTGATTGCTGCTGTTGTCATGTGGTCCTCCTGAGGATCAGGAGGGGAAAGTGCACCCCGGCCGTCGGCGTTCGCCGCCTTTGCCGGACACTTCGAGAACTCGACTCCCTTGCGCCGGTACTAGCCGGATCAGGTTCGAGGGTCTGCGGCTGTCCGCACTCTCAGCGCCCACCTGCGGTTCCTGGCAATGCCAGGTAATGCCCGACGGCGGCGCTCCCCTGTCGTAAATAAATCTGCCCTTGTGGGCGTGGTCCAGTTTACACCGCGGGAGCGGTAGATTGTGGGCCATGACCGCCGAATCCTCCCCCGTGACAGTGTTCGATCCCGATTCCCGCGCAAGCCAGCCCGAAGGGCTGCTTAGGGCCCTGATCGGGCGGGTTGAAGCCGAGATCGGAGAGCTGCAGTTCCCCCGTTTCACCAAGGACGACTCCCTCAACCTGGGGCTGCTTCTGGTGGAGCTGGGCAAGAGCCGCCGCCTGCCCATCGCGATCGACATCACCAAGGGCGAGCAGGTTCTGTTCCACGTGGCCCTCGACGGCGCCACACCGGACAACGAGCACTGGATCCGGGCGAAGCAGCGCACCGCGGCCCGGTATGAGGTTCCGTCGCTGCTGGTGGGTCTCCGCGGTCGGCTTCACGGCGGGCGGATAGAGGACCAGGGATGGTTCGACCAGTCCCGGTATGCTCCGCACGGCGGCTCTTTTCCGGTCTATGTGGCCGGGGTAGGCGCCGTGGCCACCGTGACCGTGTCCGGTTTGCCCCAGCAGCAGGACCACGACCTGGTGGTGGAAGCGTTGCGGGAAATCCTGCAATCCATGCGGGCCGGGTAGCCGGACGGGAGCCGCTGATCAGTTTCAGCTATTTGCCGCATGCGCCTGCGCTGGTACCGGGACCAACTGCTGTTTGATGTCCTCCCAGTCGGTTGCCACTCGGCGTTCCACAATCAGCCCGTCCACTACGCGCTCCAGTGTCAGGCTCTCGCTGGTGATGGGCACCCCGGCGGGGGCGATTCCCTGGAACTCCCCGCCACTGTGCACTGCGTGCATCGTCACCCGGCAGGCAACGAGCTCTCCTTCGGCCACCATGTCCTCGAGTATGAACTGCGTGCCGCTGAACATGGTGTTCCAGCCTTTGATCATCTCCAGCAGGGTGTCCCGGCCCACTGGTTCGGGATTTCCGTGCACATATGCCCGCAGGTCAGGCGAGAGGACGTTGGTCAGTGCGGCCTCGTCCGAGTCCTCGAAGGCCTTGAAGAAACTGCGCACTACGGCTTTGTTCTGGTCAGTAGTCATTGGAATTGTCCCTTTCTTTCGCGTCCGGGATGGTCCGGACATGCCCAGACTAGGACCGGGGCCATGCCCACCGGCTCCGTGCACATACCCACGTGGCAGGGGGAATCAACGGGCGAGGTGAGGGTTTTGGCGGTGGATTGAGATAACGTCCTCTTCCGGCCCCAAACCGTGGCGGAACGCGTAGTTGGCGGCAGCCGCACGGGCAGCTGGGCCCTCCACTCCAATCTTCGTATACAGGTTGGCGATATGCCGCTCGACAGTACGTACGCTGAGCCCCCAGCGGGCAGCTATTCGCTGGTTGCTCTCCCCTTCGGCTATGAGGTGAAGCACCTGGGCCTCGCGCGGCGTCAGTGCAACGGCGGGCAGGCCCGGCATGCCCGCCGACGCTGCTGCCTGCTGCGGCTCCTGCAACTCCATCAGCAGGGATTCGGTCTCCTGCTCCGTCAATGAACGGCCCTCTTCCAGATATGCCTGGAAAGCGTCCGCACCGACGAGGGCGCTGGTTTTGCTGGCCGTCTGGGCGAAGTGAGACCGGTCGAGCGCCCACAGCACGGCGCCATACCGGTCGAGCCGGGCTTGTGTGGCCCCAAGCAGCATCGCCGAAGTCTTTGGCATCCCGGTTGCTGCCGCCACCGCAGCCCACGCTGCGAGCGCCATGGTGATGCCCCAGTCATCGTTGCCGTTGCGTGCCGTTTGCATCGACTCGATGAGGTGCAGCCGCGCTTCGTCGAAGTCTCCCCGGCTGCCGGCCAACTGCCCGAGCCTGACGCAACGCCGTGCAATGGCGAAGGGATGCCCCAGCCTGCGGGCCAGCTGTTGGCTTTCCCGATAGCATTCAGCGGCCTTGGCAAAGTCTTCCTGCAGGAATGACGCATCTCCCAAGGCAAAAAGGCATGCGGAGGTCCACCACTCGTCCCCGGCCTCCCGTTCCAAGACGAGTCCCTCCGCAGCAAGGTCAGCGCCTTTCCGCGCGTCCCTGTTCATGGTTGCGTGCGCCAGGAAATGCAATTGACGCCCGACCGCAGCGGAATCTCCAATGTCAGCAAAAATGGCGGCGGCCCGTTCCCAATGCTCGCGCGCCTCGTCCACCAGCCGTGCATGGACCGCGAGAAAGCCTGTGGATTCATGAAGTTCAGCCTGTGCCCGTAGTGAGAGCGCATGGCTGTTGCCCAGGTACTTCCTGTGCCACATGAGCCCTTCAGCGAATTCACCGCGCAGTTGCCACACCTGGGACAGGCTGCACACCACTTCGGCCCCGCTCTCCAACCCCTCAGGAGCGTCGAGGCTCCAGCCCAACACGGCCCTGAAATTTTCCCTGTCCTGCTCCAGCCGCGCCGTCCACGCCGGCTGCCGGGGTCCGTTCAGTTCCCCCCGCGCCTGCATGGCCACCGCTGCAAAACGCCCCGCGTGGGAGCTGCGCAGCAGGGATCTTTCTCCCGAGGCACGCAACTGTTCATCCGCGTACTGACGGATCACTTCGAGCAGCCTGAATCTCCGTCCGCCGCCTATCGGGCGTTCCACTACCACCAGCGATTGGTCCACAAGATCTGAGAGGACGGTGAGGATGTCCGCCGTTTCAAGGGCGCCGCCCGCGCAAACTGATTCGGCATCTTCCAGGCCCCAGCCGCCGGCGAAGACAGACAACCGCCGGAGCAGTGTCTGCTCGGGCGGTGAGAGGAGCGCGTAACTCCAGTCCAATGCCGCACGCAGTGTGGCGTGCCTCTGGGCAGCAACCTGTCCGTTTCGGCTGAGGAGACTCAGGGCCTGCTCCAGGCGTTCATCAAGCTGCTCAGTCGTCAGTATTTTTGTCCGGCTGGCCGCCAGCTCGAGGGCGAGCGGCAGGCCATCCAGCCTCCGGCAGACGCGTGCCAGCGCGGCCGCGTTTTGCGGCGTCACGACGAACCCGGGAACCACCATCGACGCACGTTGGCTAAAAAGCTTCACGGATTCACACGCCGCGATGTCTTTCCACGGAAGGCGCGCTTCGGCCGGGACCGGCAGCGGGTCCAGGAGCCGTGTCCTCGCCGCCTTTGCCGGCAACGACACCCGGCTCGTCACCAGGATGCGCAACTCGGGACAGGTTGCCACCAGATCCACGCTGATCCTGGCGCATTCCCGGGCAATATGCTCGCAGTTGTCCAGCACCAGCAATGCCGGGGTGCTGCCCAGGTGTTCGGCGACGGCCGCGAGCTCGGTTTGGGCGGGTTTGATGTAGGCGCCCACGGCGGATGCAATGGTCGACGCCACGAGCTGCGGGTTTGGCATGCCGGAGAAATCGCTCCAATACACCCGCTGGTTCACCTTCGGTTCGGCTTCAGCTGCCAGGGCAAGGGCCAGCCGGGTCTTACCGGAACCTGCAGCGCCCGTGATGGTGAGCAACCGGTCAGGGCCGGAAGCCAGCCAGCCCAATAGCTCTGCCAGTTCCTGTTTCCTGCCCACAAAGCTTGTCAGGGGCCGGGGCACGGTGCGGGCGCCCCCGGCGTCTTCGTCTGTTGGGCTTTCAGCGGCCCCCAGGCCCAACTCACGCGCGCGGGATGCGGCCTCCTCGCGGCTGTGCACCCCGAGTTTGTGGAAAACCTGCCGCAGGTACCATCTGGCGGAACTCGGGGCGATGCTCAGCCGGTCAGCTATCCCGGCGCTGCCCAGCCCTTCCGCGAGAAGGGCCGCCACGTCAGCCTCCCGCGCGGTCAGCGGCGTCGGTACTGTTCTCTCGGCATTCTGGGCTTGGTGTCCGGGCACTTTCTGCAGCCTTCGAGGGAAAACGAATGCAGGCGGACGGCCCATGATCCCTGGGGTAAGTGACCGGCCGGCCAATACGCCCATTGTCCTCCAGGCGGGTCCATTTTGTCCGGCCATGGTCCGCCGGCAGTCGCCGCCTTCGGGACGCTGTGAGCGAACCGGTGTGTAAGCCCGCCGCCGGCCGACCCGATGCCGTTAGGCTAAGGTCAGTCCCGTTTCCGCCCACAAGGAGTCCCCGGAATGAACCTCTTCATCAAGTTGCTTGGCGCCGGAGTAAGCATCGGCGCCGGGCTGGTCGGCACCAAGGTAGTCAACGCTGTGTGGGAAAAGTCCACCGGCAGGAAGCCGCCCACGGGCAAGGAAGACACCCCCACCAGCCTCCGCTCCGCGCTGACGTTCGCGCTCATCTCGGCCACCGTCAGCACCGTCATCCAGGTACTGGCCAACCGCGGCACGCAGCGGGCCATCACCCGGTTTGCCAAGAGCCAGGACATCGTCTGACAGTCCGGCAAGGCGTTTAAGCGCCGAAGCCCCTATGCGCCGTCGCCGGAACCGTCCTCACGGGCGGCTTTGGCGGCGGCGTTCTGCACTACGGCTTCCAGCTCGTCCGTGCTGAGCAACTCCCTGTGCAGGTGCTTGGTGCGGTACCCGGCACGTCCCACCATGTGGGCGGACACCGGCACCGTCAGCAGCTGGAAGATCCAGGCCACCAGCAGCACCGGCCACACCCACCAGGTCCGCAGCTGCAGGCCCATGGCTGCCAGCAACAGGAACAGTCCCAATACCTGGGGTTTTGTGGCGGCATGCATCCTGCTCAGCAAGTCCGGGAACCGGAGCAATCCCACGGCCGCGGCCAGCGACATCAGGGCGCCCGCCACCATAAACACCGCGGACAGGCCGTCGATGATGGCATCCACGGTGCCGGCATCAGGAATCATGGGGCTGCTCCCGCCGGTCGGCGACGAACCGGGCAACGGTTACGGAGCCGATAAAGCCGATCACGGACAGCGCCACGAGCAGCATCAGGTTGTTCAGGTGCCGGTTGACGGCCATATCGATGCACAGTGCGGCTCCCAGGATGGCCAGCAGGACATCGGCGGCCAGCACCCGGTCCAGCAGCGAAGGACCACGCGCGATCCTGAGGATGGCACCGGCGGCTGCCAGCGAAAGGATGACTGCAGTGACAGCCAGGACGGTCTGCATCATGGTGCGGCCTCCAGCCTGATAAGTTCGAGTTCCTCCCGGGTGCCCATGATCCGGATCAGGCCGGCTTCAATGGCCCGGACATCGTTGCGCAGTCTCGCCGCATCCTCGGCATTCTTCACGTTCAGCCCGTGCAGGTAAAGCGTGGACGTGGACCGGTCAACCTCCACCACCAGGGAGCCCGGGATCAGGGACGCTATGTGTCCCGTGACTGTGACCATCAGATCCTGGTGGCTCCGCAGCGGGACGGCGACCACGGCGTTGCTCACGTCGGGCCCCCGGACCACCGCGAGGAGCATGACCTGGAAGCTGGCAACGGCCACCCTGCCGAGGAAACCCAGGGCGAACGGGACGGCGTGGAGAACGTTGAACCGACCGCTGAGTTCCACCGGGGGAAGGTAGAACATCCGCGCCACGAGCACCGCCAGCAGTGCGCCGAACAACAGATTACCCGGGCTGAAGTCCTGCCACAGCGCGCCCCAGACGAATACCAGCCACACCAGGAGCGGCAGTTCCTGGCGCAGGGAAATCCGGCGGCTCATGGTGCGCCTCCGAAGGTAAGGACGTGGGGCACAGGGGCACCCTCGCCGAGTACGGCCTGAATGTAGGATGACCTGTCCAGCATGTCTGTTGCCGCCTGGTCCGCGACCGTGAACAGCGGGCCCGCGAAGACTGTCAGCGCCACCCCAAGCACCACGAGCCCCATAGTGGAGCCCACCATGCTGCGCGGCAACAGGGTCACGGTGTTCCGGCCGTCGAGGCGGCCTGTATGTGCATCGGCGGGCGCCGCCAGCAGCACAGGATCGGGGTGGTCGGCGTCGGTGGTTTTCCGCCAGAATGCGCGGTTCCAGACTCTGGCGACGGCCAGGAGCGTCAGGAGGCTCGTGACCACCCCTCCGGCGACCAGCATGTAAGCCAGGGGTGTGCCCAGTTCGATGCCGGCCTGCATCAGACCCACTTTTCCAAGGAACCCGGAGAAGGGAGGGATGCCGGCAAGGTTCATGGCCGGAACGAAGAACAGCAGCCCCAGCAGGGGTGACAGCCTGGCGAGCCCGGCCAGCCGGTCCACCGATGAGCTGCCGCCGCGGCGTTCGATGAGGCCGGTGACCAGGAACAGGCTGGTCTGGATGGTGATGTGGTGGGCGACGTAGAACACGGCGGCGCCGAGCCCCGCGGCGGATGACATGGCCAGGCCGAACACCATGTAGCCGATGTGGCTCACCAGCGTGAACGAGAGCAGACGTTTAATGTCGCTTTGGGCCAGGGCACCGAGGATTCCCACCAGCATGGTGAGCAGCGCCGCGACCATCAGGGGCGTGTTCAGGGTGTCCTCGGGGAAGAGCAGGGTCTCGGTGCGCACCATCGCATACACGCCCACCTTGGTGAGCAGGCCGGCGAACACTGCCGTGACCGGTGCCGGTGCCGTGGGATAGGAGTCGGGGAGCCAGAAGGACAGCGGGAACACGGCCGCCTTGATGCCGAAGGCCACCAGGAGCATGACGTGAAGGAGAGTCCTGGTCCCCGGGTCCAGGTCGCCGAGCTTGATGGCGAGGTCGGCCATGTTCACCGTTCCGGTGGCACCGTAGATCATGGCGATGGAAATCAGGAAGAGCACCGAAGACACGACGGATACCACCACGTAGGTGACGCCGGCCCGGATACGTGGCCCGGTACCGCCCAGTGTCATCAGGACATAACTTGCCGTCAGCAGGATTTCGAAGCCCACGTAGAGGTTGAAGAGATCCCCTGACAGGAAGGCGTTGGACACGCCCGCGACCAGGATCAGGTAGGTGGGGTGGAAGATCGAGACCGGGGCGTCCTGGTCGCCGTCAGCCATACCCTGGCCTGTGGCGTAGATCAGCACGGCGAGGCTGACGGCGGATGACACCACCAGCATGAGGGAGGAGAACTGATCCACCACCAACACGATGCCCCAGGGCGGCAGCCAGCCGGCGATGTTCACCGCGGCGGTCCCGCCTTCCCAGACGGAAGACAGCAGCAGGCACTCGAGCAGAAGGGTGAGGGAGAGCAACGCGATACTGACTGCCCGCTGGGCCCGCGAGTGCCGGATCAGCAGGAAGGTCAGCGCGGCGCCCAGGATGGGAAGTACGACGGCGAGGGGGGCGAGGCTTGCAATGTTCACCGCGGACCTCCTTCCGGGCCAAGAGCGACGTTCTGCGATCCGGGCTGCTCTTCCGCTGCTGCCTCCGCGGCAGGGATCCTCCTGGCGCCGGCGGTGATGGTCGGTTCTTCGGCTTCCTGCTTGCCCGCTGCAGCGTGATCAGATGGGGAGCGATCAGATACCGCACGACCGTCGGTGCCGATCATGGTCAGCGGAAACTCGGACGTCTCGACGGGAACCTCGGCGTCGTCCTCCGCGTCGAAGCTGGGGGTTTCGGCGACGCGGCGGTCTTCCACGTCGTCCTGGATCTCGTCCTGCCGGGCAAGGACCCAGGTGCGATAGATGATGCCGAGCATGAAAGCAGTCACCGCGAAGGAGATAACGATCGACGTCAGGATCAGCGCCTGGGGAAGAGGATCGTTGTAGTCCTGCGCAGGGGTGTCCTTGGCGTAGAAGGGCGCCAGCCCGGCATACCCGCCCGTGGCCAGGATCAGCAGGTTCGTGGCGTTGGCCAGGAGCATCAGGCCCAGGAGCACCCGGGTCAGGCTGCGTTCAAGGATCAGGTAGATGCCGCAGGCGTACAGGGCACCCATGACCGTGAGGAGGGTCAGGTTGACGCTCATGCTTTGCCCTTTGCGGTGGTCTCGGCGGGAACGCCCTGCGGCTCCTGCTCCTCGGGAGGCGCGGTTGCCTGTTCTTCGAAGTGTTCGTCGATCTCAGCACCCAGGCTCCTGAGCACGTCCAGCACCAGGCCCACAACCACGATGTAAACCCCGATGTCGAAGATGGTTGAGGTGACGAATTTGATGTTGCCGAATACCGGCAGCCACAGCTCGATGATGGCGGACTGGAACACCTGCCCGCCCAGCAGGAGGGGCACCACGCCGGATGCCGCCGCCGTCGCGAGTCCGATCCCCAGCAGGGTCCCTGCACTGATGGGAGTGGCCTCCCGCAACTCGAAGCGGCCGCCGGCCAGGTACCTGATAGCGAGGGCCAGCCCGGCGGTCAGGCCGCCGGCGAACCCGCCGCCGGGAAAGTTGTGGCCTGCCAGCAGGAGGTAGAGGGAGAAAACGATCAGGGAGTGGAAGATCAGCCGCGTCACGACTTCAAAAATGATCGAGCGCCGTTCAGGTGCCAGGGTACGTCCCGCCACAATCCAGGCGTCACGGGTGGACGAGGCAAACTTGCGGCTGATGGCCAGCGCGGCAGCGTCCCGTGAGCCCGGGTCCACGCCGGTGTGCCGGCCTACTGTTCCCTCCGCAATGGTGGAGGATGCCCGGATACGGTCTCCGCGGCCGCGGATGAAGATCAGGCTGGCGACTCCCGTAGCGGCCAGGGCCAGGACGGAGATCTCGCCGAAGGTATCCCAGGCCCGGATGTCCACGAGGGTCACGTTGACGATATTGAGCCCGCCGCCGCCCTCGTAGGCAAGGTGCGGAAAATCCAGGGACACGGGCGCCGCCACGCGCGAACCCATGGCCTGGATGGCCGCGAAGACCATGGTGGTACCGAAGGCCAGTCCGATGATGACGCGCACCACACGGTACTTGCCGCCGGTGCGGTCGCGGAGCTCGGCCGGCAGGCTGCGCATGGCCAGGACAAAGGCAACCAGGATGATGGTTTCCACCAGCATCTGGGTGAGGGCCAGGTCCGGTGCGCCCTGGAGCGCGAACATCAGGGCCACCCCGTAGCCCGTCACGGAGACCATGAGCACTGCGAGGAAGCGCTTGTTGGCCTTCACCGCCGCGAGGGCGCCGATCACGATCCCGGCACCTGCCACCAGTTGGAGCGGCGAGTTGGGGTCGATGAAGTACAGGCCCGCAGGCAGCGGCTTGTTGGCAGCGATCAGGGCTGCCAGGGGGAGCACGAACGCGACGGTGAGGATGACCGCCAGGTAATAGTAGAGCGAACCGCGCTGGGTGCGGCCGGTAACCCAGACCGCAGTGTCGTCCAGGGCTCCGATGGTGTACTGGTAGGCGCGGTCACCGTCAATCCAGCCCGGCACCCGGTTCTGGGCCCGTGCCACAAGGTTGCGCCCGTAGTGCATTGCCAGGCCCAGCCCGAAGGTGGTAGCCGTCAGGGTCAAGGCAGGGGTGAAGCCGTGCCACAGCGCCAGGTGACCGGCCTGCGCGGCGGCCGTCCCGGCGTCGGGGGTGGTTTCGGCGAACAGGGCGGCGTACGGCTGGATCCAGCCGTCGACGGGAGCCGGCCAGACGCCGTAGGCGATGCTCAGGAGGCTGAGAACGGCCGGGGCCGCGAGGAAGGAGGGCCTGATGGCTTTGAACGGGGTCCTGTCCACGCCCGGCTTCACGGCAAAGGCGCCCCACATGAAACGGGCGCTGTAGGCGAAGGTCAGGA
>Ga0105246_10002686_pt1 | contig 10770 bp, 5 predicted proteins | sample KBSM64metaG_FD_99694 | JGI IMG/M metagenome (GOLD analysis project Ga0105246, IMG submission 99694) | Miscanthus rhizosphere microbial communities from Kellogg Biological Station, Michigan, USA - KBS M6-4 metaG | ecosystem: Host-associated > Plants > Roots > Rhizosphere > Soil | place: Michigan...
AAGCTCCCGGATGGCTTTGGGTCCGCCCGGCAGCGTTCCGGCCACCACCACGGAATTCACTCCGGTGCGCTGCGCGGTCGCGGCGACGTCCTCGGCGTCGAGCCCGCACATCACGGGGATGCTACTGCCAGGCAGCTGCAGCCGGTTGGCGGTCTCCGCTTCCGGGAGGGCAGCACCCACCACCTCATAGGCGGCCCCGGAGACCTTGCCGAACTGCCGGATGACGTATTCGACGTCGGCGCGCTCGCCGACGACCAGCACCTTGGAAAGATAATGTCCGAAGTGCCGCTGCCGGCTCAGCCACGCGCGCCATTGCCAGCGGCTGAGCAGGAGGAGGAATGCACCGGCAGGCATCGCGAGCGCGAAATAGCTGCGCACGATATCCACGTCCAGCACGATCATCAGGATCGCCATTCCGCCGAACACCCGCACGGTCGCGTCCAGCACCCGCTTGTATTCGTCTGAGCCGGTGCCCAGGACTGTGTCATCGCGGGTGTGGTAGACCTCGAGGGCAAGGACCCAGGCCGCAAGAATCACGACGCTGACGATCAGGTACGAGGCACTCGGGGTCGGGCTCAGGGCGTCGGCGGGTTCGAAGCGCAAGGTGTAGGCGGCCACCACCGTGAGCAGCACGATCGCGATGTCGGTGATGCGCAGGAAGCGGCGGTACCGCTTTGCCCAGGGCGTCCCCGAGTCCACGGACGACGCCGGCGCAATCAGCGCAGGATCCCATGCCGTCCGGTGGGGAAGGTGACCCTTCAGGGACGCAGTGCCGCTCTGCCGCCAGTAGGCCGAGTGGTTAACGGTGCGTGCGTGGAAGTCATCGATGGCGCTCATGCCGAGACCAAGTTCAGGGAGCCGGCGGCGGCTGGGGGTAGAGCCTTGGTCTCAGAAGACTCTAACGCCGCCGGCTCCGTCTTTGGGGCGCCGTCAGACCCAGGCCGGCGGCACCAGTGAAGACCGGAAGTAAGCGATGGACCGGACATCCGGCCGGACACTCCGGCCAGCTGCCCCCCATCGTCAGCGCACCGCATACCCCGGTGCGTAACCCCTGGCAGCGCCCGTGCTTCCAGCGCGGCGGTCAACGACACATGATCGTTGAGTCGGGCTGGTGATTGGCGCATCGTGAGACCCTTTGGCTGTTTTCCAGTGGCTGAATTCAGTCAACCGTCTGGCACAGCGCGGCACATCCGTAGCCACTACTCGACTTCGAAACAGCTGCGGCCCACGGACCCCGGCTCAGGTACTCATTTCACGGGGGGATGGAAGGAGCATTACTTGGCTGTACTCGCTTCAATTAGTAAATTCACTTGAATAACTACTTGAGCGCTCCGCAAGTACTCAGTTTGGCCGTTCAGGGAAGTGAGTAGCGCGGTCTGCGGAGTGCCGGCCGGGCGGCAGCGGGCGAAAATCAGGGTCCCAGCGGGGCAAGTTCCTCGCGGCTCCGGATGCCCAGTTTGGCGTAGCTGCGGTACAAGTGGCCTTCGACCGTGCGCACGGAAACCATGAGCTTGTCGGCGATCTGCCGGTCGCTCAGCCCCGAGGCGGCCAGGGCGATGATGTCCCTCTCGCGGCGCGTCAGCTGCACTGTCGCCACGCTCGGGACAGCCGTGGCGGGGGCGCTTCGCTTCTCCCCGAGGGCGTGGTCGCAGGCATCCTTGCCCGCTGCCGCCTGCCGCGCCGCAGCCCGATCCCCATTGCCCTCGGACAAGGACAGCGCCAGGGAATAGCAGTCACGGGCCAGCCGCATCTGCCCGAGCGCCCGGAGATAGTCCCCGGAGGACAGCACGGTCCGCGTGTCCCTGCTGCCGCGGGCCGTGGCAAAGCGTGTCCAGGCAGAGGCCCAGGCCCCGCTCATCGTGCCGCCGTGTTCGACGGTCCGCTGCGCCGCGGCCGCGCTGCCAAGCTCCAGCCACAGCGACAACGCCTGGAGTTCGACGCCGGCCGGGAGGCTCCCGCACGCACCCACTACAAGGTCCTGGAGCCTTTGGATTCCCGAGCCGTCACGGTCCAGGGCTTCCTTCGCGGCAGCGGCGAAGACCGGCGCCAACAGGGCATCCGGCCCGCCCCCGCGGGGGGCCGGGTCGTCAAAGCCTTCGAGCAGTGCCCGCGCGCTGCCCGTCTCGCCGGCGCGGACCCCGGCATAAGCTGCCATCGCGGTTGCCGGTATCAGCAATTGCTGCGGATCATTCAGGCGCAGCATCTCGACGGCGGGACGGAGCACCTTGAACGCCTCGCCGTGGTGCCCCTGGCGCAGCCCGGAGAGCCCGCGGAAGTACTGGATGGTGCCGCCGAACGTCATCAGTCCGGCACCGGACTCCGCCTCATATGCCGCCAGATGTTCCTCCGCACCGACCCAGTCGCCGGCGTCGAGGGCCGCCGCAACCTTCCGGTACAGCACGAACTCGGAATAGAAGAACAACTCCTCCGGATCCATGTCCGCGTAGGCGGCCGCCTGCTGCGCGACGCTGTGCGCCTGGACCGGGTCCCCCTTGGCGCGCAGGAGGTCTGCACGGAGGGCGAGGAGGAAAGCCCGGGCCGGACCGGCGTCGTCGGCCACCACCGCAGCGGTTTCCGGTGCCTCAAGCAGGCGGGCCAGCTCCTCGAAGTCCCCCGAAAGGTCAAGGGTCAGCAGCCTCGCCAGCAACTCCCCGGCCTCGTGCTCGCGGGAGGCAAGACCTGAGGGACGGCCGGTTCCGTTCCCGTTGTCCGATTGCAGGAACTGCTCCAGCAAGGAGTGCAGCAGCGCGGCACCCCCGGTCCACTTCCGCTTCCCGGACTTGCCGTTCTCGGATGCGCGGCCGGTTTCAGCGAAAGCCCGGGCCGCTTCGGCGTAGGCCTTGCTGGCCTCGACGTAGCGGCCGGCGTTGAAATGGGCCCGCGAGGCGGCCAGTTGGGCATGCGCTTTGGCCGGGCCTTCCGCCAGCATCATGGCCAGGGAAATTGCTGCGTCGTTCTGGAAGGTCCGGGCCGCATGCACCGATGCCCGGAGCAACTGCCGCTCCGGGACCTTCACCCCGGATTCCAGGGACCAGGTCACCCTTCGGAGCAACGCAGCCTCCGAGGTCTGGTGTTGCTCCAGGCGCCAGGCCAGCTGCTGGTGCAACTGCAGGCTCCGGGATGCCGAGATCATGCTCCGGATCGCCTCGGCGTAGATGGGATGCCGAAGCCGGAGCATGTCTCCCCCGCCGGAGGCCACCAGGAGCTGGTTCTCCACGAGGTTCTGCAGCAGGTCCACGCCGAAGTCCTCTTCGAGCGCCTCCATGCTGACCGGTTCGGCCAGCGCGATCATCGTGAGGGCGTCCCGTTCCTGGACGGTCCTGCGCAGCAGCTGGTTCCGCACGAATCCCGTGAGGGCGGCGCCGTCGGTTGCAAGGGCCCCGTTCAGGATCCAGACTCCGTTGCGCTTGGCGAGGGCCCCCGCGGCACGTGCGTCCTCCACCAGGCAGGTGAGTAGCAAGGGGTTTCCCTCGGAGGCCGCCCAGAGCAACTGGACCGTGCTGGCCAGGACGGTGGCACCGAGAAGGTTCTCGCAAACTTCGCCGACGTCGTCCCGGCCCAGATGTCCGAGGTCGATGCGTTCGGCCAGGCTGTCATACCAAAGCTGCATCATGGGAGCAGGCAGGCCCGGGCGGGGCCGCGCCGAGGCCACCACCTTCGCCCAGTTGGCCGTGATGAGGTCCACGATCACGTTCGCGGTCGCCTCGTCCAGCTCATGGGCGTCGTCCACCAGCAAAAGCAGCGGCTGCTTGCGGCCTTCGCGGAGGCGCTCGAACTGGGCCCAGAATGCACGCAGGATGGCGATGTGGGAACTGGTGGGATCCTCCGGGAGGTCCACCAGGTAGGGTGCCAGCACGCCGTAGGGAACGTTCGAGAGGGACGGGCTTCCATGCACGCGCATGACAATGAATTCTTCGGACAAAGCTGCAGCGATGGCTTCGGCCAGGGTGGACTTCCCGGCTCCGGCTTCTGCCACGAGGAGCACCGCAGCGGTGGATCCGCTACGCAGGGCCTGAGATGCCAGGTCAAGCTCGTGGTCCCGGCCCACCAGGGGCCGGGTCCGTACCGGGTTGACGTCGGCGAGGCCTCCGGGGCCTTCGCTGCTCCTGCTAAATGAGGCCAAGCAGATCACGTCGCGAGGACACACTCAGCTTGGCAAAAACCTGGTACAGGTGGCCTTCGACGGTGCGCACAGAGACTCCGATGTCCTTGGCGATGTCCCTGTTGGAGACACCGTGTCCGGCCATTCGGGCAATCTGGCGTTCGCGTTCCGTGAGCAGCGGCGTATTGCCGTGCGGTACGACCGGCAGTTCGACCAGCAGCTGGGAAAGCCTGTCCAGCCGGGCCTGTGCCTGGCGCAAAGTTGTGTGATCCGAAATGGACCTGGAGTAGTCGAGGGCGAGGGCCACGCAGCGCGCTTCCATCGCATCCAGTTCCAGGCTCGCCGCGAGGTCCGCGGCCTCCATCATGACCCGCGGGCTCTCGGCCAGAAAGCCCTTGGCCATCAGGGACGAAAGCCTGGCCAGGGGTCCTTGCCTGTGCCCGGCGATCTCCTCCATCAGCCGGAAATCCTCTTCCCGCCCGTTGACCGTGGCGCCTACGACGTTCAGCCCCGCCGTCGTGTAGCGGCCATGCGCGAGGTCCTCCCGCGCCGCGGCAATGAGCCGTTCCCGGGCTTCGGGCTCACCGAGCCAGCGCCGGGCCATGTCGGAACAGAACTCCCGGGCACGGTTCGACAGGAACGCGCCGGGGCCTCCGGCGCCGTTCTCCATGGCCAGGTAGCTGTAGGCACTCGACGAGTCGCCGAGTTGGGCGTAGGCGAAGGCGGTGGCCGCGTAGGCCAGCTGGAGCAGTCCCATCACGGAGCGGTGTTCCAGTTGCGCGACGGCAGGTAGGAGGAAGTCCAGGGCCTTGGATCCGCGCCCGGCGAAGAGGTTGGCCAGCCCGACGGCGAGTTCCAGGACCGCCCCGCGGTACTGCAGTTCAGAAGGCGAGGCCAGGGGTCCGGAGTCCAGCATCCGCAGGCAGCTGCGCCACTGGCCGGCCTGCAGGTTCGCACAGAAAGCCGCCAGGCGGAAGTAGTCCCGCAGCCCATGCGTCTCCGGAAGGGATTCCATCCTCTGGCTGACGAATTCGGCCAGCCGCAACGCGTCCAGTTCCCGCCCTGTCACGGAGTATGCCTCGATAAGGATCACGGCGCAGGCCAGGCTGTGTTCCAGGCGGGCAGGATCCTGGTCCGCGGAAGCGGACTCCAGCGCCTCGATGATCCCGGTGTAGTTTCCGAGGTACGCGGAGTGCACAAACTCTTCCAGGTCCAGCCGCCGTTCGGCCGCGGCGAGCTCATCCTGGACAGGCCGGGCGTTCGATGCGCGTTCACGGAGCGATGCGAGCCGTTCCCTGGCTTCGCGGATGATCCCGCTGGCGTCTTCCGCCCCGCCCCCTGCCCAGCGCATGGCATTTCCGCGGGCAGCGAAGTACATGGCCACCTGGCGTGCCGGCAAGGCATCGATCTGTTCCCGGGTCACGTCCTCGACGACGGCAAGCGCCTTGCCGTAATCGGCCATCAGGATCAGGGCCTCCGCTTTCCTGCACTGCCCGGCCACCCATTCGGGATCGCTGCGCTGGATTCCTCCGGCACACTCCAGGGCGAAAAGGGGATCGAAATGACGGACCGCGGCACCCGCGGCCGCCAGCGCATGGGCCGGGCTCAGGGGCACCTGCGCGTCCCGTGACAGGGCTGCGTAGCTCAGGACTTCCTGTTCGGACATGCCCGCTGGATCCGGTTCCTGGCCGTCCAGCAGGGTTGCCCGCAATTGCCTGCGGCGCGGCACGGTCAGCCAGGACCGCACAATGTCGGCCACATACTGCTGCCGCAGCGACGTCCAGCGTTCCGGGGAATCGTCCACGGCGAGAAGGCCGGAGTCCTCCATGTCCGCCAGGGTCTTCGCGTCATAGACCGCCGCGAGCCGGCCTAGGGGCACCCGCCGCGCGCACGCCAGCATTTCGACGATTTCCCGTGCCTCGGGGCTTTCCTTGGTCCACCGCGCCCTGACCACTTCTTCGAGGCCATGGGCGCTCTCCATCACAAGGTCGCCGCGCAGGGTCCAGACCGAGTTCAGCAGCACCAGGTTTCCGGCGGCACGCTGCTCGGCAACCAGGGACTCAAGCAGGAGGGGATTGCCGCCGGAGGCGGTATGCAGGCGGCTGACCAAGGCGGCTGTCATCCGGTGGCCGAGCATGGTGCCGAGGACTTCGGCGGTCTGTTCATGGCCCAGGGTTTCAAGCTGCACCTCAGCGAGTCTGCCTTCCTGCAGGAACCAGTGGAAGTCCACGGGCAGGTCGCTGGCTTGCTGTGCGATCGCGATGATCCGGGCAGCACCCGTCAGCAGGATGTTCATGAGTACACCTGTACTCATTTCATCGGTGCCGCCCGGGTTATCGAGGACGAGGATGACCTCCCGGCCGCCGGCGTCCTCCCGGATCAGCGAGGTGATTCCCTGCAGGATCCCGGTGGGCGACGCCAGGTATTTCTGCGGCAATCTGGCGAGCATGAAGCTGAAACAGCTGTACGGAGCGCCTTCCCCCGTGGAGGCGCTCCGCAAGTGGATTACGTAGGGGTCGCTGTCCAGTGACGAAACCACCAGCCGGCCCATGGAGCTTTTGCCCACGCCTTGGGCGCCCGTGATGACCACACCGAGTACCTCGGGATGGCTTAGTGCCTCCCGAACGCGCGCCATTTCGCGCCCTCGTGCGGCGACGGACCACTGCATGTGGCTGCCCGCCCCGGCATCTGTTTTGCCAGGTTCGAATGCCATCGAAGCATCGCCCCAGCGCTTCGTCTCCCTCGACATTTATCTGTCCTCAATGTCCGGTGGCGAGGGCCGAACGGTGCCCGGACGCCACTTAACGAGTAGCGTACTACCTCCTTTTCCAAGTAAGTAGAGTCTGCGGCAAGGCACTGACAGAACGAGTAGAGCGAGTAGTTCGCGTCCCCGAGCTCAGCCTTTGGCGGGGTGGAATTTCTGCTGGGCAGCCACCAGCCCGCTGGACACCAGCATCTCGACGGCGTCTGCGGCTTCGTCCAAAAGGAACGGCAGCTCCTTCTTCTCCGCCGTCGCGAAATCACGCAGCACGTAGTCCGCAGTGTCCATCCTGCCGGGCGGTCGCCCGACCCCCACGCGGACGCGGAGGTAGTCTTTCGTGGCGAGGGCCTTGGAAATGTCCCGCAGTCCGTTGTGGCCGCCCTCCCCGCCGCCGATCTTCAGCTTGACGGTGTTGAACGGGATGTCGATCTCATCGTGGACCGCAATCACGTGGTCGGGCGCGATGCCGAAGAACTTCGACAGCGCAGACACCGGGCCGCCGGAGACGTTCATGTAGCACGTCGGCTTGGCCAGCACGATCCTCGGGCCGCCTATGCCGAGCCTGCCCTCCAGCACCTGGGCCCGGGCCTTGTGTGCCTTGAAGCCTCCCCCGATCCGGGAAGCAAGCTCGTCAAGGACCATCTGGCCAACGTTGTGCCGGTTGTTGCTGTATTGGGCGCCGGGGTTGCCAAGGCCGATGACCAACCAGGTTTCTGTCATGGACTCATCCTAGGAATCGAAGGGTGAAAGGAAAAAAGAAGTGGCCGGGACCCGTACGGGTTCCGGCCACTTCCAAAGCATTCCTGCCCCGGCTCCGCGTTTTCGGGAGCCGGCAAGGATTACTCGGCGGCGGGAGCGGCTTCCTCAGCAGCTTCCTCAGCCGGAGCAGCGGCTTCGGAGAGGTTGACGATCAGGGTCTCCGGGTCGCTCAGCAGGGAAGAACCCTTCGGCAGTTCGAGGTCGGAAGCGTGGACGTGGGCGCCCGCTTCGCGGCCTTCGATGCTTACCTCAACGGCGGTGGGCAGGTGGGTGGCCTCGGCCTCAAGGGAAACCGTGGTGGCTTCCTGGTTGACGACAACGCCGGAAGCGGGTTCGCCGGTGACGTGCACTGCAACGTCAACGGTGACCTTTTCGCCCTTCTGGACGGTCAGGAGGTCGATGTGCTCGATGATCTGCTTGATCGGGTCGCGCTGGATGTCCTTGACGATGGCCAGGTGCTCTTCGCCGTTGATGTCCAGGGACAGCAGGGCGTTGGCGACGCGGACGGCCAGGGTGGTGGCGCGGCCCGGCAGGTTGATGTGCAGCGGCTCTGCACCGTGGCCGTAGATGACGGCGGGGATCTGACCGGCTGCGCGGGCACGGCGGGCGTAGCCCTTGCCGAATTCGGTGCGCAGTTCTGCTGCGAGCTTCTGCTCAGACATAAGAGGCTCCTCTTGTTCGATGGCCGACGGCGAGAGCCGGGCCAGGTGGGCGGCGGGACTCGTCCGGCCGCCCGGCGGCCGTGAGGCCGGCATGGGAGCCCAGGACCCAGTCGATAACGGGACCACAGCATGCGGTCCCCTCGCCAAGGTGACGTTCCATCCTAGCAGACCCGCCGCCGTCGGACGTTCAGGGCTTAGGACGTTCAGGGCTTAAACGGAAAAGACCCACGGAACCGTGGGTCTTTTCCGGCGGGGAGGTCAGGCCTTGCCGTCAAACAGGCTGGTGACCGAGCCGTCGTCGAACACTTCGCGGATGGCGCGGGCGATCAGCGGCGCGATGGACAGCACCGTCAGCTGCGGGAAGCGCTTCTCGGCCGGGATCGGCAGGGTGTTGGTGACAACCACTTCGCGGGCACCGGACTCGGCCAGGCGCTGCGCGGCGGGGTCGGAGAACACGGCGTGGGTGCAGGCGATGATGACGTCCTTGGCACCGGCGTTCTTCAGCACCTGCACGGCGCCGGAGATGGTTCCGCCGGTGTCGATCATGTCGTCGATCAGCACGCAGGTGCGCCCTTCGATCTGCCCGACGACGGTCTTGGAGACGGCCTGGTTGGGCACCGTGAGGTCGCGCATCTTGTGCACGAAGGCCAGCGGGGCGCCGCCGAGGCGCTCGGCCCACTGCTCGGCCACACGGACGCGGCCGGTGTCCGGGGAGACTACGGTGATGTTGTCGGCCTCGACCTTGGTGCGGATGTAGTCGGCCAGCAGCGGGATGGCCATGAGGTGGTCCACCGGGCCGTCGAAGAAGCCCTGGATCTGGGAGGTGTGCAGGTCAACCGACATGATGCGGTCGGCGCCGGCGGTCTTGTAGAGGTCGGCCACCAGGCGGGCGGAAATCGGCTCGCGGCCGCGGCCCTTCTTGTCCTGGCGGGCGTAGGGGTAGAACGGGGAGACCACGGTGATCCGCTTGGCCGAAGCGCGCTTGAGCGAGTCGATCATGATCAGCTGTTCCATCAGCCAGTTGTTCAGCGGTGCCGGGTGCGCCTGGATCACGAAGGCGTCGGTGCCGCGAACACTCTCGGCGGAGCGGACGTAGATCTCTCCGTTGGCAAAGTCGTAGGCATCGATCGGCAGGAGCTCGGTTTCCAGCTCCTTGGCGATTTCCTGCGCAAGCTCCGGGTGGGCCCGCCCGGCGGCAAGGACCAGTTTCTTCTCGCCGTGTGCCGTAATTTCGCTCATGCCTGTGTGCCCTCTTCTGTGGTTGCCGGAGTACTTGAGGAGTCTGGGGTGCCGGCGTCCTGCGCCAGCCGGGCGGCGGCCAGCAAGGCGGAGTTGCTGCCGGGGCGGTTGGCGATGACCCAACCTTCGGAGTTCCGCTGCCCTGCCGCGTTGACGGCCAGGGCGCCTGCCGGGACATCCTTGCGGATCACGGTGCCGGCGCCGCTGTAGGCGCCGTCGCCGACGGTGACAGGAGCAACGAAGACCGTGTTGGACCCGGTGCGGACGCCGGAGCCGATCACGGTGCGGTGCTTCTTCTCGCCGTCGTAGTTGGCGGTGATGTTGCCGCAACCGATGTTGGTGTCTTCACCGATTTCGGCATCGCCGGCGTAGCCGAGGTGGGAGAGCTTGGAACCGCGGCCGATGGTCACGTTCTTGGTTTCGTAGAAGGCACCGATCTTGCCAGTCTCCCCCAGGACCGTGCCCGGGCGCAGGTAGGTGAACGGGCCGACGCTTGCCTTCGCCCCGATCGTGGCGCCCGAGCCGTGGGTACGGGTCACCTTGGCGCCCTCGCCCACCTGCACATCGGTGAGGGTCGTGTCGGGGCCGACGACGGCGTCGCGCGCCACCGTGGTGCTGCCGTGCAGTTGCGTGTTGGGCAGCAGGCGGACGTCTTCGTCGAGGGTGACGGTGGAGTCGATCCAAGTGGTGGCGGGATCGACGACGGTGACGCCGGCGCGCATCCAGCCTTCGACGATGCGGCGGTTGTGTTCGGCGCCGAGGGCGGCGAGCTGCACGCGGTCGTTGGCGCCTTCCACCTGCCATCGGTCGCCGGTGACGACTGCGGCCACCCGGCCGCCGCCCTGGCGGGCGATGGCGAGGACGTCCGTGAGGTACTTCTCGCCCTGGACGTTGTCGGTGGTGACATGGTTCAAGGCATCGCGCAGCACGGCGGCGTCGAAAGCGTAGATTCCGGAGTTGATCTCGCGGATGGCCCGCTCGGCGTCGCTGGCGTCCTTGTGTTCCCGGATGCCCAGCACGGAGCCGTCTGCGGCGCGCAGGATGCGGCCATAGCCGGTGGCGTCGTCCAGGACGGTGGTAAGCACCGTCACGGCGTTGCCGCCGGCCTCGTGCGCCGCGACCAGCTCGGCGAGCAGGCCGGAGCTGAGCAGCGGGACGTCGCCATAGGTCACCACCACGGTGCCGTCCACGGTGCCTTCCTTGTCCAGTGCTTCGAGGCCCTGTTCGACGGCGCGGCCGGTGCCGGG
>Ga0105246_10002687_pt1 | contig 10769 bp, 9 predicted proteins | sample KBSM64metaG_FD_99694 | JGI IMG/M metagenome (GOLD analysis project Ga0105246, IMG submission 99694) | Miscanthus rhizosphere microbial communities from Kellogg Biological Station, Michigan, USA - KBS M6-4 metaG | ecosystem: Host-associated > Plants > Roots > Rhizosphere > Soil | place: Michigan...
CATGGACCTGGAGAGATCAGAATATGATCCGGTGCCAGTGCTTCAATACCTGCCAGATCAATCTCGTCATTGCGGCGAACTTCCACCGTCTCCCCCAATTCACCCAGATATTGAACCAGGTTGTAGGTAAAGGAATCGTAATTGTCGATAACTAGAATCATAAATCTGCTCCCCCTCATCTTCCACCGCAGCTTACGGCGGATGCCTTGTTTATTTTGCTTAATTTAATTCTAGTTTAATTGCTCTATTCCTCATTCTGTTCGATTGTTCCTTCTTACGTCTTGGTTACTCCTGCTGATGCCTGCGCTGTGTCAGCCTCCGCTCGTTCACTGTAATTCACAGCTCTCATCATCGCTCTGGCCTTATTGTGACACTCCCTGTACTCGCGATATGGATCAGAATCAATAACGATACCTGCGCCAGCCTGAACATAACCCGTTCCATCCTGAATCGCAAGTGTACGAATGACGATATTCAGTTCCATATTGCCACTGTAGTCCATCCATCCAATAGACCCTGTATATGGCCCCCGCCGTACCGGTTCAAGCTCTTCAATAATTTCCATGGTACGTACTTTCGGAGCACCCGTTATCGTTCCACCTGGAAACGTTGCAGCAATAACATCAAATACGGTTAATCCTTCGGCAAGTTCGCCTTCCACCTGCGAAACCAGATGCATGACATGTGAATACTTCTCGATTGTCATTAATTCAGGCACATGAACGGATCCATATGCAGCGATCCGTCCAATATCATTGCGCTCCAGATCAACCAACATAATATGCTCGGCCCGCTCCTTTTCACTACCAAGTAACTCATGCTCCATCGCCTGATCCTCTGCCTCATCGCGCCCTCTTCTTCTTGTTCCAGCGATAGGACGTGCGCTGACTTTGCCGTTCTCTACTTTCACGAGTAATTCCGGTGATCCGCTGACCAGTTGAAATTCGGGACTGCGAAGCATCCCCATATAGGGGGAAGGATTCACGATTCGCAGCCATTCGTAGATGTGCTCACTGCTGGATTGAAGCAACTTTTCATGTCTTAGTGACAGATTAACTTGGAACACATCGCCTTGCCGGATATATTCCTGTACCTTACGCACAGCTTGTTCAAAATCCTCTTGCGTGAAGGACGTCTCCCATCCCTCTGTTTCCCGCTCAGATTCTTCTTTGCGCAGTGCAAGATGAACCTGCTGATGACGGAGTTCTAGCGCCTGTAGCTGCTCCTCTGCCTGGGCAAAACCCATAATATGAAGCCATCGCTTCTGCATCGCAACCGCGCGTGTCTCTGCGTCAGTATAGAGACTACGTAGATCCATTTTCTCCTTCTGCTTAGGATCTACTTCCACATGCACCATACAGAAAAGAGCCTGCTGCTCGTGATCATATGCCCATATTTCCTCAAACCGCATCCACCAGTAATCTGGCAAAGCAGGATTGTCTTCAGCCATTGTCGGCAGTTTCTCCAGTGATCTGGCCACATCATAACTAAGGTATCCAGCACAACCGCCTGCAAAATCGGGCGCTCCATTAACCTTAGGTGCGTGGTATGGCTCCGTCCATCGTTTTAATACATCCAGTGGCTTGCCCTGGTCTGTCCTTGTTTTCCCTTGAATCACATCATGAATTGTAGCTTCCTGCCCTTTGCCAGAAACAATGGACACCGGATGTAAGCCGAGGAAGGTATATCTTCCTCCTTTGCCATTCTCCAGTACGATTGCATTAGGAGATGCATGCTGCCATGCAGCTTCCCACGTCAACGGTAAACCGCCATGATACGGCCCCTCATCCGACTTCGTTATATAAGGTAGCATTGTCCAGCCTTGTCCAGCCCACGCTTCCCAGTCGGCATATGTTGTCATCAGGTGTGTCATTGCGGCCCGCCGCCCTTTCCTGTGTCACTATATAAGTTGACCAAATAAGTGTTACTAAAAATTTTACCAGTCCACTTCAATGACAGATTAAGCTGTGCAAACGAGTGTTCAACTTATATAGTTCTTATTGTTTGATAGTATACTAAAGCGTCGTTGCTTTTAAAAGCATTACGCAAAAAATCCCCCCCACCCGTCAGGGCAGGAAGGATACATATAAACTATTTCGGAATATCAAGCTGATCCGTTGCCGGATTAACTTGATCCTCATAATTAATTATGCCTCGAAATTATAAAGCGGTGTGCTCAGATAACGTTCACCATTACTTGGCACGATCACGACAACGCGTTTACCTGCTCCCAGCTCTTTCGCTACTTGAAGTCCTGCACGAATTGCAGCACCGGATGAAATACCGGACAGAATACCCTCTTCTTTCGCAACAGCACGAGCTGTTTCAAATGCATCATCATTCTCGATGTGAATGATTTCGTCATACACTTCCTGATCCAGAATCTCAGGAATAAAGTTTGCACCAATACCTTGGATTTTGTGAGGTCCCGGTTTACCACCCGCCAGAATTGGCGATGCAGCAGGCTCTACTGCTACAACTTTGATCCCAGGGAATGCTTCCTTCAACACTTCTCCCGTACCTGTGATGGTACCGCCAGTACCAATCCCTGCAACAAATGCATCGAGTGTTCCACCTACAGACTGAATTGCTTCAACGATTTCAGGACCTGTCGTTTCACGGTGAATCTTCACATTTGCTTTGTTTTTGAACTGCTCTGCCATGAAGTACGATGGGTTTTCTTTCAAAAGCTCTTCGGCTTTTTTGACTGCGCCGTTCATTCCTTCTGCTCCAGGTGTAAGCACAAGTTCAGCACCATAAGCACGAAGCAGATTACGACGCTCCAAACTCATGGTTTCAGGCATTACAATTACGGACTTGTAGCCTTTAGCAGCAGCAACCATCGCGAGGCCGATCCCCGTGTTACCACTTGTTGCTTCAATAATTGTACCACCCGGTTTCAGCTTTCCTTCTTTTTCCGCTTCTTCAACAATGCTAATCGCGATACGATCTTTTACACTTGAGCCTGGATTTTGGTATTCCAGTTTCACCAAGATTTCAGCACTGCCTTCAGGTACGATATTGTTCAGACGAACAAGCGGAGTACCCCCGATGAGTTCAGTTACGTTATTAACTACTTTAGCCATATGAATGCCCTCCTTAGTGGTATAAATGACACTTAACTCCTGTAACCTTATGCGATCTGTGCCAATAAGCCTCTGGATGTGTATGAGGAACTGCGGAAATCCGGTGATTATCCGTTCCATTCTGCAATGAAACACGCATACAGGTATAGGCAACGCCGAGTTTTCCGAAAGTTTCTTTAATTCCATTGAATCTTATCAATTCATGTTTATCATATCTTGAATCATCTATATCCGAGTAAACGAGTAGGTATTTGATTATTTTCATCTTATCAACGTTACACGTCATTGTCAATATGAGTACTCAAAAAAATACTTTGCCTTGGGCCCTGAGACCGTAGACAAAGTATTTTTATCAAGATGCAACTCCTATAAGACAGGACGTTTTACATTTATCGTTTCAGGAGGCAGGGATTTCGGAGAGAATCACAGCCTCATATTTATCTCGCAGCATCTGTTCAACCTGCGGAAGGGGATCAGCCTGACTTAATGCCAGTTCCATACGAATCTCTTCATGCACTTCTTTTGCCGACTGCTCCTGGCGTTCGGCTTTATCATTCATCTTAATGATTGCGTAGCCGTTCTCCACCTTTACCGGACCAGCAATTTCACCGATTTCCATATTGGCAGCAAGCTGCAGAATTGATTTGGGCTGGAACGGGTCGTTCTGCTCGATCCACCCCAGTCTGCCTCCCGCATCTCGGGAGTAACTATCCTCTGATTCGGAGCGAGCCGTTTCTTCGAAATCTTTCCCGTTCCGAAGAGCCGTGAGCAGAGCCTCTGATTCGGATTTTCCTTTTACCACAATGATGGATAGGTCATATTTTTCAGGGGTGATATAGTCTTCACGATGCTCTACCCAATACTGCTCAATAGCATCATCCTTAACTTGAATACCTGCTGTGGCGATTTTTTCAAGCAGTAAACGGTAACCTGCCTCAAGTTCGAGATCCTGCTTTGACAGGCCGAGCTGTGATTTCATGGCATCATAATATGACTTCTCAGAGTCATACCCCTCCATTGCTTCAGACATTTCCCTTGCGATCTCTTTGGGCGTAACCACCAAATTGCGTTGAAGAGCCTCCGCATACACTGCTTTTCGGTTCAGCATCTGCAGCAAGATTTCACTGCCGTAACGTCGTTTTAATGCATCCGTCCAAGCTTTATCCGTAATCACTTCACCGTTAATCGTCGCCACCGTACTTCCCTCTTCTTGGTTGGAATCATGAGGTGTCTCTGCTTCATCCTTCCCCTGATTGATCATTTGCATCGCCATAACCGTACCCATCACGAGCACACCAAGTGTCAAAATAACAACCGCCGTCCACAATCCTTTTTCCTGTCTGGTCATACCGCATCCCGTCCCCGCATCGATCAGCTCTTGGCTTGTTCTAGGATGGCTTCTAGTTGCTCTTTGTTAAAATCATACGCTTCATTACAGAATTGGCAGACCACTTCAGCCTGTCCTTCTTCTTCAATTAACTGCTCTAGTTCGGACTGACCGAGACTGATTAGTGTTTGTTCCAGACGCTCACGAGAACAACTGCAGCTAAAAGTAATATCCAGTTCACCCATAACCTGTATATCCGGCAAAAGACGGCGCAACAATTCTTCCAGCTCCAGCCCCTCATTCAATAAGGTTGTCACCGGAGGTAGGGCACCAATAGCATTCTCGATTTCTGTAATTTCCGGGTCACTGAGGCCTGGGAGCAACTGTATTATAAATCCGCCCGAAACGATAACCGAGTTATCGGTATCGACCAGGACACCCACTCCAACAGCAGAAGGTGTCTGTTCTGACTGAGCAAAGTAATACGTGAAGTCTTCGCCTAGTTCACCCGAAATAATAGGAATGCTACCACGATACGGGTCTTTTAGTCCCAGATCCTTTGTGATATTAATGAAACCTTCTGTACCAACAGCGCCAGCTACATCCAATTTGCCAAAACGATTGCTTGGTAGATGTACATGCGGATTGGATACATAACCACGAACCTCACCTTTGGCATTGGCGTCGGCTACGATCTGGCCTATTGGGCCATCTCCATTCACTTGTATGGTAAGTTTTTCATCACCTTTTAACATTGCACCCATAATGGCTGCTGTCGTTACTGTACGCCCCATAGCTGCTGTAGCCGTGGGAAACGTATCATGTCTTCTGCGCAATTCTTCTACCAGTTCTGTGGTTTGGACGGCAAATGCTCTTACCTTTCCATTCATCGCTGTACCACGGATCAACCGGTCCTGTGTGTTGTTGTTTTCCAAGTCATTCAGCCTCCTTTGGCGTGTCATTTTAATATCCTAACAGAAAAAAAACGGCTCCACATTTAAGCTGTAATCCCAGCCTGCTGTATGCCGCCCCTTGTATGTCTATCTTTCCCGGTTCCGCTCATAGATGACACGCAGCCCCTCAAGCGTAAGCAACGGATCGACTTTCTCAATGCTTCGAGTCTCTTCTGCAATCAGAGCAGCAAGGCCTCCCGTAGCGATGACCATAGGCTCGGCTTTCATCTCTTCGCGAATTCGTTCTACGATGCCATCTACTTGCCCGGCGTATCCATAGATGATGCCCGATTGCATGGCATGCACGGTATTGCGCCCAATAACCTTCTTTGGCTTCTCCAACTCAATTCGCGGTAGCTTCGCTGCCCGCTCGTAAAGTGCTTCGGTAGCAATGTGAATGCCAGGTACAATAGCGCCTCCCAGGTAATGGCCCTTCTCATCAATACAATCAAACGTTGTAGCTGTACCAAAATCAACGACCACCAGGGGGCCGCCGTATTTCTCTACGGCCGCTACAGCATTTACGATCCGATCCGCCCCAACTTCGCGCGGATTCTCATATCGTAGATTCAGGCCAGTTTTGATACCAGGCCCAACAAGCAGAGGTTTTTTGCCCACATATTTGATACACATCGTCTCGATAACATTCACCAGCGGCGGAACCACGGATGAAATAATAACACCCTCAATGTCGCGAGCCGAGATACCAGACATATGAAATAAATTATAAATCAATACGCCGTATTCATCCACTGTGGACTGACGAGATGTGCTCAGACGAAAATGGTGTAACAGTTCACGGCCCTGATATACCCCGAGCACAATGTTACTGTTACCCACGTCTACGACTAAAATCAAAGAGGTTCACCCCTCTTTCTTTTCATTTAAATCCAAGCTGATATCCAGACTCTCAAAAGAATAGGTTAACCTGCCAACTGAAATTACATCCACACCCGTTTCTGCAATTCCACGAATGGTTTCGAGAGACACGTTGCCAGATGCTTCTACCTTCACATGCGGAGCTTGTTCACGAATCAGGACGATCGCTTCTCGCATCCGATCAGGCCGCATGTTATCCAGCATAATGATATCTGCTCCCGCTTGCAAGGCTTCCTGCACCTGGGTCAGATTTTCTGTCTCTACTTCAATCGTCATCGTATGCGGAATAACGGCCCGTGCACGCTGCACCGCCTCGGTAATGCTTCCTGCCCCTTTAATATGATTGTCTTTGATCATAACGGCATCATACAGGCCAAACCGGTGATTCGCACCGCCACCAACACGTACAGCATACTTCTCCAGCAAGCGGTGACCTGGCGTTGTTTTGCGTGTATCAACAAGTCTGGTATTCAATCCTTGAAGGGCATCCACATAGGAACGTGTACGTGTAGCGACACCCGACATACGCTGTAACAGATTAAGTGCCAAGCGTTCCCCAGTAAGCAGAGAGTGAGTACTCCCTTCAACTTCTGCCAAAATAGTGCCAGGAGTGACTGCATCGCCGTCATTTACTTTTGCCGTATAACGAAGCTCCGGATCTACGACTTGAAATACAAGCTCTGCAATCGTTATGCCCGCAATGATCCCATGATCTTTAGCGTGGATTACGGCTTTGGATTCACTGCCTGCCGGGATGGTCACATTGGTTGTGACATCTCCTGCACCTACATCCTCGTGCAGCCAGCCTTTGATCGTCTCAATTAGTTCCTCATTATATCCGTTCAGTATCATGACATCCATTCCTCCACAATCGCTTGTTCTCGCTGCTGCAGACTATGCTTCTGCCATATTACATCGTCCCGTGCAGGGAAGTCCTCACGGTAATGTGCTCCTCGGCTTTCCTCACGGTGCAGCGCTCCGCTGGTGACAAGCCACGCACAAGTCAGAAGGTTCGCATACTCCAGTTCTTCTCTTTGGGTAAGTCTTTGATCAAAAAATGACAACTCCTGTTGCAATTTATCCATTGCCTGCTGCAGGTTCTCTCCGTTTCTTCGAAGTCCCACTTGACGAACCATCATCTTCTGCAGACGTAAACGTCTTTCCGATACCGGCTTGGAATGTTGCTGTTCTTTTTCATGGTTGATATTCTTATTCTCCTCACTCAGAGATTTCACATCTCTTCCAAGTGAATCTTCAAGTTCTGGCAACGAATGGATTCGATCCACGATTCTGCGGCCAAATACAATCGCTTCAGATAAGGAGTTGCTTGCTAGTCGATTCGCTCCATGTACACCCGTAGAGGATACCTCACCGCAAGCAAATAAACGGGCGATACTGCTCTCACCGCTCAAATCTGTCTTTACTCCACCCATCATGTAATGGGCAGCAGGTGCAACCGGAATCCAATCTGTGGTCATGTCGAGGCCATAGCGCATACAGGTTTCGTAAATGGTAGGAAAACGATGCTTCACCATCTCCGGTTGCTCATGGGTAATGTCAAGGTAAACAAAGATACTATTTGTCAGTTCCATCTCGTTGACAATTGCTCTAGCTACAATATCACGAGGCGCCAGTTCAAGCTGGGCATGATATTTCTCCATGAATCGCTCACCCTTCACGTTGCGAAGGTAAGCGCCTTCCCCTCGTACTGCTTCAGACACCAGAAAGCGTGGAGCTCCCGGGTAACATAAGGATGTCGGGTGGAACTGGATAAATTCCATGTCACGAACTATAGCCCCCGCACGGTATGCCATAGCTACCCCATCAGCTGTAGCCACATCAGGATTCGTCGTATAGCGGTACAACTGCCCTGCACCACCAGAGCAGAGCACCGTCGCTTTCGCTTTGACAAATACTTTGGAACCGTCTTCTTTCAGAATCAGAGCACCGATACATTCTCCGCGATCCGTGATGAGGTCAACGACAAAATGTTCATCCCAAACGTCGATGCCAGGATGTTCGTGCACCTCTACAGCGAGCGCTCTTACAATCTCATATCCTGTTGCATCTCCGTTGGCATGTAAAATACGGCGGTGGCTGTGCGCACCTTCCTGCGTCAACGCCAACTCGCCGTTCTCCAGGTCAAACAATGTACCCAGCCGGATCAGTTCTCTGACACCGTCCGGCCCCTCGTTTACCAATACTTCAACTGCCTCGGATCGGCATAAGCCTGCTCCCGCAACAAGGGTGTCTTGCAAGTGGTATGCAGGCGAATCATCTTCAGCAATAACGGCCGCAATCCCTCCCTGCGCATATCTGGTGTTACTCTCAAGCAAAGACTTCTTCGTAATCATCAGTACACGATGCTGCTCGCTGGCCTTAATGGCCGTGAACAGACCGGCAATACCTGAACCAATTACCAGTACATCTGTCTCTACCATCGGTAGCGCAGAGAGATCAAAATCATCTATATAGTGCGGTATCATCTTATTCACCTGTCTCGGAGCAAGAGTAACGCATATTACTTCACCAGTAACATGCGCTCTAGTGATTCTCTGGCTTTATCAGCAACAGCCGGTGGGACATAAATCTGCGGTTTCATCGTTTCCAGACATTTGACCAGCTTCTTCAGGTTGTTGACCTTCATGTTAGGACATACGAGGAATTTGGTTGCAAAATGGAATTCTTTGTCCGGGCTGTCGAGACGAAGCTGATATCCTGTGCCATCTTCAGTACCTACAATGAATTGCTTGGTTGTTGATTTCTTGCAATACTCCAGAATGGCTGTCGTGCTACCTACAAAGTCACCCATTTCCACAACCTCAGGACGACACTCCGGGTGTACAACAAACTCAGCATTCGGATATTTAGCCTTCATTTCAACGACATCTTTGACGGTCAGCATATCATGCGTGTTACAGTAACCTTCCCAGATAATCATCTTTTTGTCTGTATGCTGCTGCACATAATGCCCCAGGTTTTTATCCGGTACCCAAATGATCTCCTCAGAGTCTACAGACTGGATTACACGAACAGCGTTAGCAGAGGTACAGCAAATATCTGTTTCTGCTTTGATCTCAGCCGAGGAATTAATGTATGTTACGACTTTGGCATTTGGATGCTGTGCCTTGAGTTTACGTAATCCGTCCACGTTCACCATATCGGCCATCGGGCATCCTGCACGTTCATCAGGAATCAGCACCGTTTTGTTCGGAGCCAAAATTTTAGCGCTTTCACCCATAAAATGAACACCACAGAATACGATAACATCCGCATCTGTCTGCGCTGCTTTCTGGGCCAGCAGGAAAGAGTCCCCACGGAAATCTGCGACTTCCTGTACCTCGTCACGTTGATAGTAATGAGCCAAAATAATAGCATTGCGTTCCTTCTTGAGTTCCATCAGCCGCTCACGCAGCTCACGATTCATCTCAGCCTTGCGCTCTAAAGCCAGAGCTTCCACTTGTGATCCTCTCCTTATCGGGACAGCGCCTGGCGCTGTTTCATAGGGTTAACCTAAGTCGTTATGTTCGCTGGTGAAACGAATCACAAGCGGTTTAACAACTAATGTACACAACGTTCACGACTCTGTCAATAAATGAAAAAAGGCAGGATATCTGCCCTTATCCCCCTTATACTGTCTGATTCGCCATCTAGCTCGTGATTATCTGTTCCTCCTCTAAATGAATAATTGTTGCAAAAAAAAGAGAGCCACAAGGGCTCTCTTTTCAATCCGGTAGCAATACCAGACATGTTACATATTATGATGTTGGCTTCGTGCCACCATCATTCGGATCATTGCTGCCCTTATCCAGGTCAGGAGCTTCATTCGGGATATCTCCAACCGGTGGCTCAGATGTTTCATCTTTGCCCTGAATGCGTACGCGAACATCGCCGATGTTATCAATGATTGGCTCACCGCCTTCATTTGGCGTACCTTCTCCCGAATTGTCATCGCCATCTACTTTTGGTGTCAAGGAACCTGTTTCGATCAATTGCTTGATCTGATCCATTTCCAACGTCTCCACCTCAAGCAGTGTTTCAGCAATCAGATGCATCTCTCTCGTATGTTTAGTAAGGAGAGCTTTACATTTCTCATAGCAGTCGTTAATAAAACGCTGCATCTCTTGGTCAATCTCATATGCAATCGAATCCGAGTAGTTCTGTTCGTGACCGATATCCCGTCCAAGGAATACCTGCCCTTGCGAACTTCCGAACTGCATTGGACCCAGTTTTTCACTCATACCGTATTCCATAACCATGCTGCGCACGATACCTGTCGCTTGCTGGAAGTCACTATATGCACCGGTACCAATCTCACCGATGAACAATTCCTCCGCCACACGACCACCAAGGAGTCCAGTTACTTTATCCAGCAGTTCCTGTTTGGTAACGAGCATACGATCTTCTTTTGGCAACATGATTACATATCCACCCGCACGTCCGCGCGGAATGATGGTCACTTTATGTACCATATCAGCATGTTCCAGGAAGTATCCTACAATGGTATGGCCTGCTTCGTGATAA
>Ga0105246_10002688_pt1 | contig 10766 bp, 8 predicted proteins | sample KBSM64metaG_FD_99694 | JGI IMG/M metagenome (GOLD analysis project Ga0105246, IMG submission 99694) | Miscanthus rhizosphere microbial communities from Kellogg Biological Station, Michigan, USA - KBS M6-4 metaG | ecosystem: Host-associated > Plants > Roots > Rhizosphere > Soil | place: Michigan...
ACATCGTCGTGACCGCCGGCCTCCGCACGAGCAGACTCGAGTCGCTGTACCCGCCGAACGTGCCGGTCGGCCGCGTCACGAAGGCGGACCCGGAGGAGCTCGCGAGCGACCAGCAGGTCCACGTCGCGCCGCTCGCGGACCTGCGCCACCTCGACTTCGTGCAGATCCTCGTGGGCGCCTCGGGGTCAACCGGCGCGCGCGCGCAGGTGGGCGGGACGGGCGGCCCATGAGCCAGGCCGACGGCTATCAGCTCCCGTTGCGGCTCGCCGCGCTCGGCTTCCTGACGGTCGTGATCCAGATCGCGGCCGTCTCGCAGGTGACGGTCTTCGGCGTCTCGGTTGACCTGACGCCGCTCGTGGTGGCGTCGGTCGGGCTGCTCGCCGGCTCGCTGCCGGGCGCGGTGTTCGGCTTCTGCGTCGGCCTGTTCGCCGACGTCGCGCTCGTGCAGACGCTCGGCGTGACCTCGCTGCTGTTCATCGCGATCGGCTATTGCGCGGGCCGTCTGCGCGAGCTGCGCGACCCGGCGCACGGCCTCGTGCCGCTCGCCGTCGGTGCGGCCGCGACCGCGTTCGCGACGGTCGGCTTCTCGCTGATGCAGTTCATGCTCGGCGTGCGCGCGCCCGTGAGCTGGCTGCTGCTGCGCCAGCTCGTCGTGACGATCCTCGTCGGCGCGCTGCTGGCGCTGCCGATCTACGCGCTCGTGCGGCGCGTCGTGCAGGGCTCGCTGCCGGAGGACCCGCGCCGGCGCCGGCGCCGCGCGTACACGACCGGCGGCCTCTCGCCGCTCCAGCGACCCTCGGCCGGCCGCTGAGATGACGGGGCTGACGCCGCCCGACGACCGCCGTGCGCCGATCACCCCGCAGCTCGCGCTGCGCGTCGCGATCCTCGGCGGGGTCGCGCTCGCGCTGTTCGCGATCGTCTTCTTCCGCCTGTGGTTCCTGCAGGTGCTGTCGGGCGACCAGTACCTCGCGCAGGCCTCGACGAACCGCGTGCGCGACGTCGTCGTGCAGGCGCCGCGCGGCGAGATGATCGACCGTCACGGCACGCCGCTGGTCGAGAACCGCCGCGCCGTCGCGGTCGTCGTCTCGCCGCCGAAGCTGGCGCAGGCGCCCGCTGCGCGCCGGCGCGAGCTGACGGTCCTGAGCGGCGTGCTGAACATGTCGGCGCGGCCCCGCAAGTGCCGCGTCGGCAGCGACGTCGTGCGCGCGATGGAGCTGGACTGCCTCGTGCGCAGAGGCGTCTGGAACCTGCCGTACGCCGACGTGACGGTCAAGACCGACGTCGCGCGCGACGTCGCCTTCGTCCTCGCCGAGCGCGCGCAGCAGTTCCCCGGCGTCTCGATCGAGCCGGTCTTCCTGCGCTCCTACCCGTACAAGACGGTCGGCGCGCAGCTGTTCGGGACGGTTGGCCAGGTCAGCGGCGCACAGCTCACGCAGCAGCACTTCCGCGGCGTCAGAGGCGGCACGGTCGTCGGCCAGTCCGGGCTCGAGTACACGTACGACCGCTACCTGCGCGGCCGCGACGGCGCCACCCGCGTGCAGGTCGACGCGCTCGGCCAGGCGAAGGGCTATCTCAGATCGCGCACGCCGGCGCAGGGCGCGAACCTGCGCCTGTCGCTCGACCTCGGGCTGCAGAGAGCCGGTCAGGCCGCGCTCGCGAAGGGCATCGAGCTGGCGAACGGCAACGGCAACCCGTCGCAGGGCGGCGCCTTCGTCGCGCTCGACCCGCGCAACGGCGAGGTGCTCGCGATGGGCTCGGCGCCCAGCTATGACGCGAACCTGTTCGCGAGACCGCTCTCGCAGCACGCCTACGACGTCAACTTCGGCGACGGCACCAACCACCCGCTGATCAACCGCGCGATCAGCGCCGCCTACCCGGTCGGCTCGACCTTCAAGATCGTCACCGCGACGGCCGCGCTGGTCGCCGGGATCATCACGCCGGGGACCGTCTACGACGACACCGGCACGTTCCGCGAGGGCGCGCTCGTGCGCAGAAACGCCGGCGGCGTCTCCTACGGACCGGTGTCGCTGCGCCAGGCGCTGCAGGTGTCGGTCGACACGTTCTTCTACGACCTCGGCGCGAGACTGAACGCCGACCCGACGACGCACCCCGCCGGCGGGGCGCTGCAGGACTGGGCGCGCAGATACGGCTTCGGCAGCCCGACCGGCATCGACCTCGGCGGCGAGGTCGGCGGGATCATCCCGACGCCGCGCTGGCGCGACCGCCAGAACCGCATGCAGGCGAGATGCGTGGGCGCCTTCCAGAAGCGCCCGCGCGCCGCTCGGCGCGCCTACCCGTCCGGCTGCGTCTTCGCCGACGGCACGAACCGCTCCTGGAGCGAGGGCGACAACACCTCGCTGGCGGTCGGCCAGGGCGACTTCCTCGCCACGCCGCTGCAGCTCGCGGTCGCCTACGCGGCGATCGAGAACGGCGGCACGGTCGTGCGCCCGCACGTGGGGCTGCAGGTCACCGATCCGGACAGCAGAGTGCTGCAGCAGATCGCCCCGGGACCGGCCCGCCACGTCGACATCCCACAGACGGACCTGGACGCCATCCGCGAAGGGCTGCACGCCGCCGCGCAGCAGCCGGGCGGCACCTCGTTCGACGTGATGGGCACGTTCCCGAGGCCGGTCTTCGGCAAGACGGGCACCGCCCAGTTCAGCGGCAGAGCCGACCAGTCCTGGTATGTCGCGTACGTGCCGGACCCGGTCAGACCGATCGTCGTCGCCTGCACCGTCGAGTCCGGCGGCTTCGGCGCGGAGGCCGCGGCGCCGGCCGTGCGGCTGATCCTGTCGCAGTGGTTCGGCGTCAGAAAGCAGGTCATCGCGGGGAGCAGCCACACGCTGTGACCGCGACGCCGACCCCCATCCAGCGCAGCGTCGACGAGATCACGGCCCGCCGCGGGCCGCGGATGCTGCTCGACCCGTGGCTGCTGCTCGCGACGCTCGGGCTGATCGCCTGCTCGCTCGTGACGATCAAGGGCGCGACCGAGAACGACGTCGCCGGGTCGCCGCTGTACTTCTTCGAGCGCCAGCTCGGCTACGCGATCGTCGGCCTCGTGCTGATGCTGCTGCTGACGCGCTTCGACTACTCGCGCCTGCGCGAGTTCAAGCTGCCGGTCTACGGCGCGCTGATCGGGCTGGACCTGCTCGTGCTGGGGCTCGGCTCGGTCGCACGCGGCTCGCGCCGCTGGATCAGCCTGCCGTTCTTCCAGTTCCAGCCGTCCGAGCTGGGCAAGCTGCTGCTGATCGTCGCGCTGTCGGCGTTCGTGGTCGACCGCGTGCGGCGGCTGCACGAGCGCGAGACGACCGCGCGGCTGATGCTGCTCGCGCTCGGCCCGGCGGCGCTCGTGATGATCCAGCCGGACCTCGGCTCCGCGCTCGTCTATGTGACGGTCGCGCTGGCCATCCTCTTCGTCGCCGGCACGCCCGGCCGCCACCTCGGCGGCTTGATCGGGCTGTTCGCCGTCGCGACGGTGCTCGTGCTGGCGGTCGCCCCGGCGGCCGGCGTGCACGTGCTGCAGCCGTATCAGGTCGAACGTCTCACGGGCTTCGTGAACCCTTCCCACGACCCGAGAAACGCGACCTACCAGGTCAACCAGTCGCTGATCGCGATCGGCTCCGGCGAGAAGACCGGCCGGGGCGTCGCGCACGCGACGCAGACGGGGCTCAACTTCCTCCCCGAGCACCACACGGACTTCGTGTTCAGCGTGGTCGGGGAGACGTACGGCTTCGCCGGCGCCGCGCTCGTGCTGTCGCTCTACGCGCTGCTGATCTGGCGCACCCTGCGCATCGTCACGTTGGCGAAGAACCTGTTCGGCGCGCTGATCGCCGGCGGCGTCCTCGCGATGCTGATGTACCAGGTGTTCGTCAACGTCGGGATGACGATCGGGATCATGCCGATCACCGGCGTCACGCTGCCGTTGATGAGCTTCGGCGGCGCCTCATATCTGACAACGTTCCTCGCGCTCGGACTGCTGCAGTCGATCCACGTCCAAGGACGGATCGCGCAGACGTCGAAGGGACGAGCGCTCGTCCTCTCATGAGAAGGCAACCACTGTGAAGAAGCAAGTACTCGTCAGCGTCGACCGCGGGGAGACCCGCGTCGCGCTGCTGGAGGCGACCGGGACGGTCGCCGCCCCGGCCAGAGCGAGCAGACGCCGGCGCAGAAGACCGGCCAACCCCGCCGCCGGCTACCGCGTCGCGGAGCTGTACCTGGAGCGTCGCGGGGGCCGCTCGATCGTCGGCAACATCTACAAGGGCAAGGTCGACAACGTGCTGGCCGGCCTCGAGGCCGCCTTCGTCGACATCGGCCTGGAGAAGAACGGCTTCCTGCACGTCGACGAGATCGTGCTGCCGGGCGTCGAGACGCCCAAGCGCGGGCGCGGCAAGGGCGACGGGCAGAAGATCCACGACCTGCTCAGACCCGGGCAGGACATCACGGTCCAGGTCGTCAAGGACCCGCTCAAGACGAAGGGCGCACGGCTCTCGATGGAGCTGGCGATCCCCGGCCGCTACATGGTCTACTCGCCGCAGGGCGAGGGTGTCGGCGTCTCGCGCAGACTGCCCGACAAGGAGCGCGAGCGGCTGCGCAAGGAGGCCGCCAGACTTGACCTGCGGGGCGGCGGCGCGATCATCCGCACGGCCGCCTTCGGCGCCAGACGCGAGGACTTCGAGCGCGAGCTGCAGTACCTCTTCAAGCTGCACGAGGTGCTCGACAAGCGCGTCGAGGCGACGGTCGCTCCGGATCTCGTCTTCCAGGAGGCGGACCTGTCGGTGCGCGTCGTGCGCGACATCTTCTCCGAGCACTTCGAGCGCGCGATCGTCGACGACGAGAAGCAGCACCAGCGGCTCGTGTCGTTCTTCACGCGCACGGCGCCGGAGCTTGTCGACCGCGTCGAGCTGTGGCAGGAGGAGCAGCCGCTGTTCGAGCGCTACGACGTCGAGAGAGAGATCGCCGGGACGCTCTCGCGCCGCGTCGACCTGCCGAGCGGCGGCTACCTCGTGATCGACTACGCCGAGGCGCTGACGGTGATCGACGTCAACACCGGCTCGTTCATCGGCCGCGGCAGAGGCGCGCGGCTGGAGGACACGATCACGAGAACCAACCTCGAGGCGGCCGAGGAGGCGGTGCGCCAGCTGCGCCTGCGCGACATCGGCGGCATCATCGTCATCGACTTCATAGACATGGCGCGCGCGAAGAACCGCGACACGGTCCTGAAGACGCTGCGCAGATCGCTCGACGAGGACCGCACGAAGACGTTCGTCGTCGAGATCTCGCCGCTCGGGCTGGTCGAGATGACGCGCCAGAACGTGACCGAGGGCGTGCGCGAGATCATGACCCGCCACTGCCCGACGTGCGAGGGCGAGGGCGTGATCCGCTCCGAGGAGACGATCGCGATCTCGTTCGAGCGCAGACTGCGCGAGCTGACGAGAGCGATCGAGGCCGAGGCGCTGCTGCTGCAGATCAACCCGCGCGTGTCGGCCGTCTTCACGCGCGACGGCGCGAAGATCCTGCGCCTGCTGGAGCAGCAGACCGGCAAGTGGTTCCACTTCGAGGGCTCCGAGGGACTCCCGCTCGACCACTTCAGAATCACGATGGAGGGCACGCGTGACGCCGTCGCCGAGCGCGCACTGCCGTTCCGCGAGGGTGACGAGGTGCTCGTCAACATCGTCGAGCCGCACATGTACAACGTCGACGACGCGGTCGCGAAGATCGACGGCTACATCGTCTCCGTCACCGGCGGCGGGCGCCACGTTGGCGAGAAGCGGCTCGTGCGGATCGACGAGGTCGGGCGCACGGCTGCGGTCGCGACGCTGGTCGGGAACGGCAACGGCCCGGCCGATCCGGAGCGCAAGGAGGCCGGCGCCGCGCCCGAGGGCGCGGATGGCGTAGAATCGACTGCTCGGCGCCGAGGCCGCAGGGGCGGACGGCGCCGTTCCCCTGCCAAGGCGGATGCGACGGCGGGCACGGCGTCCGACGACGACTGACGAGAGACACCATCACCATGTACGCGATCGTGAAGACCGGCGGCAAGCAGTACCGGGTCGAGGAGGGGCAGCACCTGCTCGTCGAGAAGCTTGCCGTCGACGAGGGCGCGAAGGTCTCGCTCGAGCCGCTGCTCTACCGCGGCGACAGAGAGATCCTCGACGGCGCCGACCTCGCGAAGGTGAAGGTCGAGGCGAGAGTGGTCGCCCACGAGCGCGGGCCGAAGCTGCGCATCGTGAAGTTCAAGCCCAAGCGCGGCTACAAGCGGCGCAACGGCCACCGCCAGGACCTCACGAGAATCGAGATCACGAGCATCAAGGCCGGCACCGCCAGAAGAGCGGCTGCGAGAGCGAGCGACGAGGAGGCGAGCGAGTAATGGCACACAAGAAGGGCCTCGGCTCCTCCCGCAACGGTCGTGACTCGAACGCCAAGCGCCTCGGCGTGAAGGTGTTCGCCGGCCAGACCGTCACCGGCGGCGAGATCATCGTGCGCCAGCGCGGCACCCGCTTCAAGCCGGGCAACGGCGTCGGCATCGGCAAGGACGACACGATCTTCGCGAAGGCGGCCGGCACGGTCGACTTCAGAACCGGCCGCCGCGGCCGCGTGATCTCGGTCCAGCCGGCTGAGACCGCCGCCGAGTAGCGCGCACCGCATCACGAGCTTCTGAACGGCCCGCTCCAGCGGGCCGTTCGCGTTCTGGCGCTACTCCGGCTGCAGGATCGGCCGCACCATGATGTCGCTAACGTCGACCGTGCTCGGACGGCTGACGGCGTACATGACGGCGTCGGCGACGGCGTCGGCAGGCAGCGCCCACTGCGAGACGTCGTTCTCGAAGAAGGGCGTCGCGACCATGCCCGGCTCGATCAGCGTCACGCGCACGCCGCTGTTGTCGTCGAGCTCCTGGCGGGCGGCCTGCGCCATCGCCGTCACGGCCCACTTCGTGCACGAGTAGAGCGAGCCGGGCAGCACGACGCGGCCGGCGACCGAGCCGGTCAGCAGCAAATGGCCGCGCGAGGCGCGCAGCCGCTCGATCGTCGCGCGGATCGTCAGGGCGGCGCCGTAGACGTTCGTCAGCACCATCGCTCTCCAATGCTCGGGCGACTCCTCCAGAAAGCCGCGCGTCGCGCCGAAGCCGGCGTTCGCGAAGACGACGTCGAGCTGGCCGAACGCGTCGAGCGCGGCGGCGACCATCGCCTCCTGCTGCTCCCACTCCGTCACGTCGCAGGCGACCGCGAGCGCCCGCCCTTCGCCGCCGAGCTTCGCGGCGAGCGCCTGCAGCTTGTCGGTCGAGCGCGCCGCCAGCACGACGCGATAGCCGGCCTGCGAGGCCTGCCGCGCCGTCGCGGCCCCGATGCCGCTGGAGGCGCCGGTGATGAGGAAGACGGGGTCAGTGGTCGTAGTCATGCGAGCCACTCTCGCAGAAGCGCGCTGCGTTCATCACGGCACCAAGAGCAGATTTCAAGAGTGCGATCAACCATAATCAGGGTCACTGTGGAGGGGGCCACTGCTGATCGCATCACGGCACGAGTACCGGTCGCCAGGCTCACGCCCGTCGCCTGGGCGCTGGCGATCGCGATCCTCGCGTGGCCGGTCTTGGAACTCCAATCCGGGCTTCACGCCGACTGGAACTGGGTCTTCACGCTCGCCTATGCAGCAGAGCGCGGTCTCAACTACGGCGATCAGGTCATCTGGACCTACGGCCCACTCGGGTTTCTCAGCACCCCGTTCGGGCCCGTCCTCTACTACGCCGACATCACGCTGTTGTCGTGGCTCTTCACGGGTCTCATCCAGGTGGTGCTCGCCGGTGCGCTGCTCGTCGCGCTGCGGCGCTCGTTCCCGCTCGCCGGCGCTCTCGCGGTCGCGCTTGTGGTGCTCACGTTCCTGGTGGATCCAGTAGCTGCGCTCGGATTCGCGTGGTGTGCGCTGGTGCTGAGCCGAAGCGGCGACCTGCCGCACGACCGGGCGATGATGGCGTTCCCGTATGCGATGGGGGTGTTGACCGGCATCGCGATGCTGGGGAAGCTCGACAACGGCATCGAGCTGATGCTGCTGGCCTCCATCGCCCTTGTCGGAGCATTCCGCTGGCGCGACGCCGCCGCCTTCGCGGGGGTCACGCTCGCAACCGCGCTCGCCGGCTGGCTTGCGACGGGCCAGGTGCTCGCCGACGTCGGGCCGTACGTGCGCAACAGCATCGAGCTCGTCGTCGGCTACACGGCCGCCATGGGGTTGAACGACCCGGCGTACGCTTGGACGTATCCGTTCGCGCTCGCGCTCGCAGCGTTGGCGTTGGCAGTCGGGTGGGACGCGACGCGCGGCTTTCGCCCGCTCCGCCGCTGGGGATTGGTCGCGCTGTGCGCGGTGTACGTCGCGGGCTTGTTCAGAGAGGCCTTCGTCCGGCAGGCTCCGGACCACCTGGTCATCTATTTCAGCGGCATGCTGGTGCTGTTCGCGGTCCTGCCGGCGCGGGGACTCCGGCGCTTGATGCCGCTGGGCGGCATCGCTGCGGGGGTGGTTGCGCTCGCCTCGATCGGTGGAGTCCACGACGCGCTGCGGTCGGTAAACCCGTACGCCAGCGCGAAGGCATTCGGCGATCAGGTCCAGACGCTCACGAGCCGCGCGCGTCGCGAGGCGAGCACCCGGGAACTCCGTCGTGGGATCGCTGCCTACGAGCTGTCAGCCGAACTGGTCTCGCGCATCGGACGACGTTCGGTGATGTTCTGGCCTTTTCTGGAAGCCCAGCTCGCGTATGCGTACGACCTCGACCTGCGGCCCCTGCCGACGCTCGAGCCGTACGCCGCGTACACGCCTGCGCTCGACCGACTCGGAGCCGAGATGCTCGCCTCGTCCTCGCGGGCGCCTGCGCGAATCATCCGCCTCGCGCCCGACGTGTCCCAGGCGATCGACGAGCGCAACCCGCGGTTCGAGGCTCCGCTGGCGACGCTCGAGATCCTCTGCCGCTATCGCGAGCTGTGGCGCGGACGGGTGTGGGAGCTGCTCGCGCGCGGCGCCGACCGCTGTGGTGCGTCGCGCATCCGGGCGACCGTCAGTGCGTCATGGGGCGAGACGGTCGCCGTCCCGGAGCTGGCCCGCGCCGACGCGCTCATGCTGGTGCGGATCGACGGCGCCGAAGCGCATGGGCTCGAGCGCCTGAAGGCGTTGCTGCTGCGGCCCGACCGTCGCTGGATCGCGCTCGACAACACGCGCTTCCGTCTGGTGCCCGCTACCGCTGCGGACGGGCTGCTGCTGCGTGTGTCGCCTGCAGCCGACTACCACGGGGCGTTCGCGATGGCGACGAACCCGTCACGGATCGCCGTCCGTCGTGAGGGCGAGCAGCCGGCGGGACGGCTCCGCTACACGTTCGTCGAAATGCCGATCGCGCCCTTCCCGAAAGCCGAAGGTGGCTGATGGGCCCCGCCTGAGCGTCGCGTGCGCGTGACCGGATCGGCGACAGGTCGGCGACAAGCGCCCGACGAGTGCGCCAGGATGCGTGTCTCGATGCTGTCCGACAGAGCCCGCATCCACGTCCAGGCCGGCGCCGGCGGCGACGGCTGCATGTCGTTCCGGCGCGAGTCGCGCGTGCCGAAGGGCGGGCCCGACGGCGGCGACGGGGGGCGCGGGGGCGACGTCGTGCTCGTCTGCGACGACTCGCTGCGCGACCTGCAGTTCTTCCGCCGCACCGCGCACTTCAAGGCCAGACGCGGCGGCCACGGCAGAGGCGCGCTGCGCTTCGGCCCCGAGGGCGAGCCGCTCGAGGTGCACGTGCCGCCGGGGACCGTCGCCGTGTTGGAGGACGGCACGCGCCACGACCTTGTGACGCCCGGCCAGCGCGCCGTCGTCGCGCGCGGCGGCTCGCCGGGCCGCGGCAACAAGCACTTCGCGACGCCCACGCGGCAGGCGCCGCGCTTCGCCGAGCGCGGGCTGCCGGGCGAGGAGGGCTGGATCGAGCTGCGCCTGAAGCTGCTCGCCGACGTCGGGCTCGTCGGCCTGCCGAACGCCGGCAAGTCCTCGCTGCTGTCGCGCCTCACGCGTGCGGCGCCGAAGATCGCCGACTACCCGTTCACGACGCTCGAGCCGGTGCTCGGCACGATCGAGGCGGACGACCGCCAGCTCGTGCTGGCCGACATCCCCGGCCTGATCGAGGGCGCGAGCGAGGGCGCCGGGCTCGGCCATGACTTCCTCGCGCACGTCGAGCGCACGCGCCTGCTCGTGCACGTGCTCGACCTCGCGCCGATCGACGGGAGCGACCCCGTCGAGAACCACGCGACGATCGAGCGCGAGCTGGCCGCGCACGACGCGCGCCTCGCCGCGCTGCCGCGTGTGCTCGCGCTCTCGAAGGTCGACCTCGTGACGCCGCAGGCGGCGGCCGCCGCGGCCGTCGAGTGGGCCGCGCGGCTCGGCCCGGACGTGCCGGTCGTGCGCACGTCGAGCGCGACGGGGGAGGGGCTCGAGGAGCTGCGCCGCCTGCTGCTGGCGCACGTGCCGCTCGCGCCGTCCGTCGAGGTCCCAGCGGTCGAGGGGCTCGCCGAGCATCAGGTCTTCAGACCGGCTGCGAGACGCGGCTTCCAGGTCGAGCGGGTCGACGAAGGCCGCTTCCGCGTCGTCGGGCAGGGGATCGACCGGCTCGTGCTGCGCTACGACGTCGAGAACGACGAGGCGATGGCGCACCTCGAGCGGCGCCTGAAGCGGATCGGCGTGATCCAGGCGCTCGAGGACGCCGGCTTCGAGCCCGGCGACGACGTCGAGATCGGCGGGATCGAGTTCGAGCTGGACCCGTCGTA
>Ga0105246_10002689_pt1 | contig 10764 bp, 12 predicted proteins | sample KBSM64metaG_FD_99694 | JGI IMG/M metagenome (GOLD analysis project Ga0105246, IMG submission 99694) | Miscanthus rhizosphere microbial communities from Kellogg Biological Station, Michigan, USA - KBS M6-4 metaG | ecosystem: Host-associated > Plants > Roots > Rhizosphere > Soil | place...
GCCGCGAAGATCAAGGAGAAGCGCGACAACTGAGCTCGCGCAGGCGTTCACATCGGAGCCGGATAGCATCTGGCTCCGATGGACACCGAAGCTCAGCACACGGAGCGCGACCGCTCCTCCCGCCCTGAACCAGTGGCTGCGGAGGGACGGTCGCGTTTCGCGTTGGTGTCGAGGATCACCGACTGGCTGCCCGGCGGCTGGATGGCTCCGATCCTGCTGGTCTGCCTGGTGTTTTTGCTGCTCCTGAACGCTTTCGTGGTCCAGCCATTCCAGATTCCCAGCGGATCCATGGAAAACGGATTGAGGATCGGCGACCGCGTTCTCGTAAATAAGTTGGCGTACCGTTTCGGTGCCGGGCCGCGGCGCGGCGATGTCGTCGTGTTCGACGGCACGGGCTACTTCGGGAACGCCGACTACATCAAACGCGTGGTGGGTGTAGGGGGAGACCACGTGGTCTGCTGTGACAAGGAGGGGAGGATCAGGGTGAACGGCCGGTCGGTCGACGAGTCGACGTTCCTCCACCCCGGTGACAGCCCGTCCACGGTGCCCTTCACCGTTGACGTGCCCGACGGCACCCTCTTCGTCCTCGGCGACCACCGCAGCGACTCCGCGGACTCCCGCGCCCACCTGGGCTCGCCCGGCGGCGGCATGATCCCCGTGTCGGACGTCATCGGACGGGCCGACTGGATCGTCTGGCCCGCCGCCCACTGGACCCGCCTGCAGCGTCCCGGCGCCTACGCGCGCGTGCCCGCCGCGGACGGTGCGCATGGGTAACCGTGGCAAACCGCGCGGTGCCGCGAGCAGCCCGGCCGAGGCGCTGCTGCCCACCGGCTCCCGCCGCGCCTCCGGCCCGGCTCCCGGGGGTGGCGGCCGCACCCGCGCCGAGCGGCGCAAGCTGCAGCGCAAGGTCAAACGAAAGCGCAGGCGCAGCGCGGTCAAGGAGATACCTCTCCTCGTCGGCGTCGCGGTCCTCATAGCCCTGGTCCTCAAGACGTTCCTCGTCCAGGCGTTCGTGATCCCGTCCGGCTCCATGGAGCAGACGATCCGGATCGGCGACCGTGTCCTGGTCGACAAGTTCACCCCGTGGTTCGGCTCCAAGCCCAAGCGCGGGGACGTCGTCGTCTTCAAGGACCCGGGCGGCTGGCTCGCGGACGAGCAGACCACGACCAAGAAGAGTGACCCCGTCGTCGTCAAGCAGGTCAAGGAGGGGCTCACCTTCATCGGCCTGCTGCCCTCCGACAACGAGAAGGACCTCATCAAGCGGGTCATCGGCGTCGGCGGCGACCACGTCAAGTGCTGTGACACGCAGGGGCGGGTGACCGTCAACGGCGTTCCCCTGACCGAGGGCGGCTATCTGTATCCCGGAAACGCCCCCTCCACCCAGCCGTTCGACATCACCGTCCCGAAGGGGCGGTTGTGGGTGATGGGCGATCACCGGGGCGACTCCGCGGACTCCCGCGCCCACCAGAACACGCCCTACGGCGGCACCGTCTCCGAGGACTCCGTGGTGGGACGGGCGATGGTCATCGCCTGGCCCTTCGGCCACTGGACTTCCTTGAAAGAACCTAAAACTTTCTCCTCCGTCTCCAACTCCGTGTCGGGGACGACCGCGTCCCCGCAGCTGTCGCATAGGGTTGCACCTGACTATTTCAACGGAACGGTCCATCTCCCGAGCCCTGCGGAACTCCCGCTCGTTATGGGAGTGGTGGGCCTGCACCGCGTCTGGGGCAGGCAGCGGCACAGAGTAAGGAGTTGGCGTGGGGGATGTGGCGGTTGGCGCACGGTCCGGACACGACGGCGAGGAGCACCGCGGACAGCCCGTCCAAGGGGTTTCCGCAGCCGTCCCGGCCGCGGACAGCGCCGTGACCTCCGGGAGTGACTCCGGGGCGACCGACGACGGTACGGCGCCTGGCGAGCGGAACCGGACCGAGGAACAGGGGTCGGGCGGGACACCCCCCAAGGCCAAGAAGCAACGCTCCTTCTGGAAGGAGCTGCCCATCCTGATCGGTATCGCGCTCGTGTTGGCGCTGCTGATCAAGACGTTCCTGGTGCAGGCGTTCTCGATCCCTTCGGACTCGATGCAGAACACCCTTCAGCAGGGCGACCGGGTTCTGGTCGACAAGCTCACCCCCTGGTTCGGCTCGAAGCCGGAGCGCGGCGAGGTCGTGGTCTTCCACGACCCGGACAACTGGCTGGCGGGCGAGCCCACGGCCAACCCGAACCCGCTGCAGAAGGCCCTCAGCTGGATCGGCCTGATGCCGTCCGCCGAGGAGAAGGACCTCATCAAGCGCGTCATCGGCGTAGGCGGCGACACCGTCTCCTGCAAGGGCTCCGGCCCGCTCAGGGTCAACGGCAAGGCGCTCAACGACGCGTCGTTCGTGTACGCCGGCAACACCCCGTGCAGCGTCGACGACCAGGGCGGCCAGTTCACGGTGAAGGTCCCCAAGGGCTACATCTGGGTCATGGGCGACCACCGTCAGAACTCGCGCGACTCGCGCTACAACCAGAGCGACAAGCACAACGGCATGGTCCCGGTGAGCAAGGTCGTCGGACGCGCCATCGTCATCGCCTGGCCCATCACCCGCTGGGACACCCTCCCGATCCCGGACACCTTCGACCAGCCGGGACTGAACGACCAGTCCTCGGCGTCCGCCGCCCTGACGGCGGCGCCGAACGCGCTCGCCCTGACCGGCGTGGTGCCGGTGGCGCTGTGGCGTCGTAGGCGGACGGCGGCGGCCGAGACCCGCAAAGCGAGCTCGGAGTACTCCGCCTGACCGTGCCTTGGTGAAGCCCTGGTGCAGCTGTGACCTCGGTCGGCCATGAGGGGCTGACCGGGTCAGGTACCGCCGGGTAGGGTGCGGACCCATGGGTGGCGAGAGCACTACGCGTACGGCCCCGCGCAGCGGCGGCAAGAGCACGAGCCCGGTGGGCAGCAGGACCGGACAGCGACTGTCCGGAATCGCTGTCGCGCTGGGCATTGTGCTGTTCCTCGGAGGATTCGCCTGGGGAGCGGTCGTCTACCGGCCGTACACCGTGCCGACCACCTCGATGACGCCGACGATCGACGCCGGCGACCGGGTCCTGGCGCAGCGCGTCGACGGCAGTGAGATCCGCCGGGGCGACGTCGTCGTCTTCAACGACAAGTCCTGGGTGACCAACGCGTCCGTCGTCAAGCGCGTGGTCGCGGTCGGCGGTGACACGGTCTCCTGCTGCACGAACGGCAAGCTGACCGTCAACGGCAAGCAGATCGACGAGGGCTATCTCAAGGGCAGCGTCGTCGAGGACAAGAACATCCCGACCGTGAAGGTCCCCCAGGGCCGCCTGTTCCTGCTCGGCGACGAGCGCCAGGGGTCGCTGGACTCCTCCGCCCACCTCAGTGACGCCGCCCAGGGCACCGTCGCCCGCTCCGCCGTGACGGCTCGTGTGGATGCCGTCGTCTGGCCCATGAAGGGCATGCTGGAACGGCCCACCGGCTTCGAGACCCTCGGTGTGCTCTCCCAGCCGGGCCCGCTGCGGATCATCGTCACGCTGATCGTGGCCGGAGCCGTCCTCGTCCTCGGGGGCGGCGCGTACGGCCCGATCGCCAAGCGGATGGGCGGGCGCCGCGCCCGTGCGCGGACGGAGCCCGTGGGTGCCCGCTGAGGCTGCGGGCGGGTACGAGGACTCGTACCGGGGCGGGCTGCGCAAGGTGGCCCGGGTGGTTCTGCTCGACCCCGAGGACCGCATCCTTCTCCTGCACGGCCATGAGCCGGACGATCCGGCCGACGACTGGTGGTTCACGCCGGGCGGCGGCCTGGAGGGCGACGAGAGCCGTGAGGAGGCCGCGCTCAGGGAACTCGCCGAGGAGACCGGCATCACCGATGTCGAACTCGGTCCGGTGCTGTGGCGGCGGATGTGCTCCTTCCCGTTCGCGGGCCGCCGCTGGGACCAGGACGAGTGGTACTACCTGGCCCGTACGACGGATACGTCCCGGGTGGTGCCCGAGGCCACGGGCCTCACCGAACTGGAGCGGCGCAGCGTCGCCGGAGCACGCTGGTGGACGTGTCGGGAACTTGCCCGGGCGCATGAGACCGTGTATCCGACCAGACTCGCCGAGCTGCTGAGCAGGCTGCTCGACGAAGGTCCCCCGGCCGGGCCCGTGACCCTTGACCCCGAAATCGTCTAGGGGCTCACGGGACTGGCGCACAATGGTGGGATCGCACGGCTGAAGGGGAAGCTGCCATGAGCGCCGAGGACCTCGAGAAGTACGAGACCGAGATGGAGCTGAAGCTCTACCGGGAGTACCGCGATGTCGTCGGTCTGTTCAAATATGTGATCGAGACCGAACGGCGCTTCTACCTGACGAACGACTACGAGATGCAGGTGCACTCGGTCCAGGGCGAGGTGTTCTTCGAGGTGTCGATGGCGGACGCCTGGGTCTGGGACATGTACCGGCCGGCTCGGTTCGTGAAGCAGGTGCGGGTACTCACGTTCAAGGACGTGAACATTGAGGAGCTGAACAAGAGCGATCTTGAGCTGCCGGGTGGCTGACGGCCACGGTAGGTCACTCGTGCGGGTGACGAGTTTGTCCACAACTGCTGAGTAGTCCACCAAGATCCACTTGGTCGGAGCGGATGCGTGACGGTTGGCGCCGGAGGTGGTGCCGACATGAGTACACGCAACGCACAACGCAGTGCCATGGGCAGGTACGGCGAGGATCTGGCCGCGCGGCGGCTGGCGGACGCCGGTATGACGGTCCTGGAGCGCAACTGGCGCTCCGGCAGGACGGGTGAGATCGACATCGTGGCCCGGGACGGGGACGTCCTGGTGGTCTGTGAGGTGAAGACCCGCAGGGCGGGCAGCTTCCAGCACCCGATGGCAGCGGTCACGCCGACCAAGGCGCAGCGCCTGCGCGGTCTGGCGGAACGCTGGGCGCAGGGACACGGCGGGGCCCCGCCGGGCGGCGTCCGTATCGACCTGGTGGGCATCCTGCTCCCCGACCGCGGCGCACCCGTGGTCGAACACGCGCGGGGGGTGGCCTGATGGGATTCGCGCGTACGTGCTCGGTGGCGCTCGTCGGGGTCGAGGGTGTGGTGGTCGAGGTCCAGGCGGATCTGGAGCCGGGGGTGGCGGCGTTCACCCTGGTGGGACTGCCGGACAAGAGCCTGAGCGAGAGCCGGGACCGGGTGCGGGCGGCGGTCGTCAACTCGGGCGCCGAGTGGCCGCAGAAGAAGCTGACGGTGGGACTGAGCCCGGCATCCGTGCCGAAGGGCGGCAGCGGCTTCGATCTGGCCGTCGCCTGCGCCGTCCTCGGCGCCTGCGAGCGGATCGACCCGCGGGTGCTCGCCGACATCGTGATGATCGGGGAGCTGGGTCTGGACGGGCGGGTCCGGCCCGTGCGGGGCATCCTGCCGGCGGTGCTGGCCGCGGCGGACGCCGGCTACGAGCAGGTGGTCGTGCCCGAGTGCGCGGCCGCCGAGGCCTCGCTGGTGCCCGGCGTCTCCGTCCTGGGTGTGCGCAGCCTGCGCCAGCTGATCGCCGTCCTGGCGGACGAGCCCGTACCCGAGGAGGAACCGGACGAGCAGGGCCGTCCGGATCCGCTGCTCGCCGGTCTGCGGGTGCCGGGCACCGGCGCGGCCACGGGGATGAACAGCCTGGACGCCGCACAGCACGACCAGGGCCATGACCTCGCCGATGTGGTGGGCCAGATCTCGGCGCGGACGGCGGTGGAGGTCGCCGCGGCGGGAGGCCATCACCTGTTCCTGGAGGGCCCGCCCGGGGCCGGGAAGACGATGCTCGCGGAGCGGCTCCCCGCGATCCTCCCGCTGCTCAGCAGGCAGGAGTCGCTGGAGGTCACGGCGGTGCACTCGGTGGCAGGCCTGCTGCCCCCGGGCAAACCCCTGATCGATGTCGCTCCGTACTGCGCCCCGCACCATTCGGCCACCATGCAGGCGCTCGTGGGCGGCGGCCCGGGTGTCGCACGGCCCGGCGCCGTCTCGCTCTCCCATCGGGGCGTTCTCTTCCTCGACGAGACGCCTGAGTTCTCCAGCCACGCCCTGGACGCGCTGCGGCAGCCCTTGGAGGCGGGGCACGTGGTGATCGCGCGCAGCGCGGGTGTCGTGCGGTTCCCGGCGAGATTCCTGATGGTGCTCGCTGCGAACCCCTGTCCCTGCGGCCGCTTCTCGCAGGTCGACGACTTCTGCGAGTGCCCGCCCTCGGCGATCCGCCGCTACCAGGCACGGCTGTCCGGCCCGCTGCTCGACCGGGTCGACCTGCGCGTCGAGGTCGACCGGGTCACGCGCGCCCAGCTGACCCAGCGCGGCGCCGGGGGCGAGTCCACCACGACCGTCGCCGACCGGGTGCGGGCGGCCAGGGAGCGTGCGGCGGCACGGCTCGTGGGCACGCCGTGGCGGACCAACAGCGAAGTCCCCGGGCGGGAGCTGCGCAGCCGCTGGCACGCCGCGCCCGGCGCGATGGACGAGGCGGAACGGAACCTGGAGCGGGGCGTGCTGACCGCCCGCGGGCTCGACCGCGTCCTGCGTGTCGCCTGGACCGTCGCGGACCTCGTGGGACACGACCGGCCCGACGCGACGGACGTCGCCCTGGCGCTGCAACTGCGTACTGGTGTGCCGCGCGGCGTGCCCATGGCCATCGGGGCGCTGACATGAGCCTCGGTGACGAACCGGCCGGCGAGCTGCTCGCCCGTGTCTTCCTCAGCCGTGTTCTCGAACCGGGGGACGAGGTCGGCGGGCGGTGGCTGCGGGAGCTCGGGGCGGTGGAAGTGGCGCGACGCCTGCGCGACGGCGGGCCGCAGCTCGTCGGGATCACCGACAAGCGGTGGGCCGGGCTGCTGGACCGGGCCGAGCAGGCCGAGCCCGAGCGGGATCTCGCCGTCGCCCAAGAGGCTGGGATGCGGTTCGTGGCGCCCGGTGACGGCGAATGGCCCGGGCAGCTCGACGACCTCGGGGACGCACGGCCGGTGGGGCTGTGGGTGCGGGGGCGGCCCAGTCTGCGGATGTGGGCGCTCAGATCCGTCGCCGTCGTCGGAGCACGGGCGTGCACGGAGTACGGGGCGCACATGGCGGCCACGCTCGGCGCCGGGCTCGCCGAGCACGGGTGGGTGGTGGTGTCCGGCGGCGCCTACGGGGTCGACGGGGCCGTGCACCGGGGCGCGCTCGGCGCGGGTGGTGCCACCGTCGCGGTGCTGGCCTGCGGGACCGACCGGGCCTACCCGCGCGGACACACCGAGTTGCTCGGCAGGATCGCGGAACAGGGACTGGTGATCGGGGAGTTGCCGCCCGGCGATCACCCGACGCCGAGCAGATTCATCGTCCGCAACCGAGTGATCGCCGCCCTGACCAGGGGCACCGTGGTCGTGGAGGCCGCCCATCGCAGCGGCTCGCTGGTCACGGCACGGGCGGCGCAGCGGCTGGGCCGCCACACGATGGGCGTGCCTGGGCCGGCCACCAGCGGCCTCTCCGCGGGAGTGCACGAGCTCCTGCGGGGCGACGCCGTGCTCGTCACCGACGCCGCGGAAGTCGTCGAGCTGGTCGGCGACATGGGCGAGCTGGCCCCGGACCGGCGCGGACCCGTGCTGCCCCGCGATCTGCTGGAGCCCGGTGCGCGCCGCGTCCTGGCCGCACTTCCCGGCCGCGGGGCGGCGCCGCCCGGTGACATCGCGCGGGGTGCGCAGACCACGCAGGACGACGCGATCGCGAGACTGTACGAACTCCGATCACTCGGTTACGTCGAACGACACGGCGACGGCTGGAAGTTGACACGCCAGGCGATGATCTCCGTCCGCGGGGGTCGCAGTCCGTGCTGACCGAGCGTGTTCGGCCGTCCGGGGGAAGCCTGACACCTGTGGAAATACCCGCAGTTGGCGTTCCCGGGCGGTCACGCACAGCAATCGCCGTGACTCGGAGGGGCGTCCTGCGGAACGTATCTGCGCACCCGATCCGCGCCGACCTTCGCGCACCGCGACACTTCAGTCACGCTACGCTCACGAGGATTCCGGCACAGACCGGCATCTCGACATCAGACCGACAGCTCACCCAGGCAGCCCCACTTCACGGCAGAACGGCACAAGGCGACGAATGCCCCAGCACACCTCCGGGTCCGACCGGGCGGCGATCCCCCCAGCCGCCCGTGACGGTGGCAGCGTGCGGCCGCCCGCTCCCTCGACGCTCGACGAGCTGTGGCGGTCGTACAAGGAGACGGGGGACGAGCGGCTGCGGGAGCAGCTGATCCTGCACTACTCGCCCCTGGTGAAGTACGTGGCGGGACGGGTGAGCGTCGGTCTGCCGCCGAACGTGGAGCAGGCCGACTTCGTCTCCTCCGGGGTCTTCGGGCTCATCGACGCGATCGAGAAGTTCGACATCGACCGGGAGATCAAGTTCGAGACGTACGCGATCACCCGGATCCGTGGCGCGATGATCGACGAGCTCAGGGCGCTGGACTGGATTCCGCGATCGGTGCGGCAGAAGGCGCGGAACGTGGAGCGGGCGTACGCGACCCTGGAGGCGCGCCTGAGGCGGACACCGTCGGAGGGCGAGGTCGCCGTCGAGATGGGCATCCCCGTCGATGAACTCCACGCGGTGTTCAGCCAGTTGTCGCTGGCCAACGTGGTGGCCCTGGAAGAGCTGCTGCATGTGGGCGGTGAGGGCGGCGACCGGCTCAGTCTGATGGACACGCTGGAGGACACCGCCGCCGACAACCCCGTGGAGGTGGCCGAGGACCGGGAGCTCAGACGGTTCCTGGCCCGGGCGATCAACACCCTGCCCGAGCGGGAGAAGACCGTGGTCACGCTGTACTACTACGAGGGGCTCACGCTGGCCGAGATCGGGAACGTGCTCGGCGTGACCGAGAGCCGGGTGAGTCAGATCCACACCAAGTCGGTGCTGCAGCTGCGGGCGAAGCTGGCGAGCTTCGGACGCTGAGCGGCCCGACTCACTCCCGTCGGGGGTGGTCCGTCCGTAAAGTGGTTGACGTGCCAAGGATTCGAGCGGCCTCCGTGGCCGAACACCGGTCGATGCAGCGAGCCGCCCTGCTGGACGCGGCCCGGTCTCTGCTGTCCGAGGGTGGGACGGAGGCGCTGACGTTCCCGGCCCTCGCCGAGCGGACGGGGCTTGCGCGGTCGTCCGTGTACGAGTACTTCCGCTCCCGGGCGGCCGTGGTCGAGGAACTGTGCGAGGTCGACTTCCCGGTGTGGGCCGCCGAGGTCTCGGCGGCGATGGAGCGGGCGGCGTCGGCCGAGGGCAAGGTCGAGGCGTATGTGCGGCAGCAGCTGGTGCTGGTCGGAGACCGACGGCATCGGGCTGTCGTGGCGATTTCCGCGAGTGAGCTGGATGCGGGGGCCCGGGAGAAGATCCGGGCTGCGCACGGGGGGCTGGTCGCGATGATCGTCGAGGCGCTGGGGGAGATGGGGCATTCTTCGCCTCGGTTGGCTGCGATGTTGGTGCAGGGGGTTGTGGACGCGGCTGTGCGGCGGATCGAGCTGGGTGCGGCAGAGGAGCCTGCGGCGATCACTGAGGCTGCGGTGGGCATGGCTTTGCGCGGGGTTCGCGGCTGAGGGCCGGTGGGGTGCTGCGGGAGCGCTGGACCGGCGGTTTGCCGGGTGCCGCTCTCTGTGGGACGGGTGCCGCCCTTGGCGGCACGATTGCCCGCGGCTTGTGCAGACCGACTGCCCGCAGCTACGGCGGCTACGAGGGCAGCGGGACCCCGAGTACCGGCAGCAGCCTTGATGGGCCCCTGTGCAGCAGCCACGGTGGCAGCAGGGAGAGCGGGTCCAAGTAGGTTTCGCCCCTCAGCAAGCCCCAGTGGATGCACGTGACCGTGCAGTGAGCTCCCGTCGGTTCCAGCGTCCCCACCACCTCGCCCGGCGCCACCTCGTCCCCCTTCTGCACCGACGCCTTCACCGGTTCGTATGTCGTTCGCAGGTCCGTGCCCGTCAGCTGTACGGAGACCACGCCGCGGCCCGCCACCCGGCCCGCGAAGGACACTCGGCCGGCCGCCACCGCTCGTACCGGTGTTCCGGCCGGGGCTGCCAGGTCCACGCCCCGGTGGCCGCGGCCGTAGACCGTCGCCGGGGGCTCCCACCCTCGTAGGACCGCGGGGTGGGTCCCCACCGGCCAGGCCCGGCCGACGGCGGGGACCGGTGGGCCCGGTGCCTGTGGTGGTGGCGGGTCGTCCGCCCATGCCCAGGGGGCCAGGGCGGTCAACGCCAGTCCCAGCAGTGCCGCCCACGTCATCTGCACGTATCGCCTCGCTCGCATGCCAGAACCCTGCCGCGGCGCCGCCGATCATGGCCGGGATCTGTGGACTACTCCCCGGTTGTGGACAGCGGCGTCACCCGGTGCCTCGCGGGTCCCGTACACTTCTTCTGGCGATCCGGGTCACCGGGTCGACTTCGCACGCCCCGACATCTGGTGATCAAAAGCCGGTGTCAGCGCCCCTCGGTCCTTTGTGGCACGGCGCATGCGGGCGTCAGGAGCGAGTGCCACCGGCACCCGCGGTACAACCGAGAAACTCAAGGAGAACGGCCATGGCCGTCGTCACGATGCGGGAGCTGCTGGAAAGCGGCGTCCACTTCGGTCACCAGACCCGTCGCTGGAACCCGAAGATGAAGCGCTTCATCTTCACCGAGCGCAACGGCATTTACATCATCGACCTGCTCCAGTCGCTGTCGTACATCGACCGCGCCTACGAGTTCGTCAAGGAGACCGTCGCCCACGGCGGCACGGTCATGTTCGTCGGCACGAAGAAGCAGGCGCAGGAGGCCATCGC
>Ga0105246_10002690_pt1 | contig 10761 bp, 13 predicted proteins | sample KBSM64metaG_FD_99694 | JGI IMG/M metagenome (GOLD analysis project Ga0105246, IMG submission 99694) | Miscanthus rhizosphere microbial communities from Kellogg Biological Station, Michigan, USA - KBS M6-4 metaG | ecosystem: Host-associated > Plants > Roots > Rhizosphere > Soil | place...
GGTTCAGCCAGCCTGGATACGGCACCAGGAGATGGCATTGCGCCGCCTTGAGATTGAAAAAGAAGCACGTCTGGAAGAAGTGACAGCGAAAAAACGTGATCTGGAGAAGGAAGCCAGTGACCGGGCACAGCAGCGTATCGATACTGAAATCAATAGCCAACAGTTGCGTGGATTGGCAGAACAGGAGCCACGCATCATCGCGCTGGTTATTCGTCAGTGGATGAATAAGGAACTCAAATCATGAATGCCTCAGATAAAAGCGCTATCGTCATGCTGACATTGGGTGATGAACTGGCAGCTGAGGTGTTTAAGCATCTCAACGCCCATGAGGTAAAGCAGATCAGCAGTTCGATGGTTAACATGGCGAGTTTTACTCACAACCAGATGGCCGAAGTACTGCGAGAGTTCAAGATGGACTCGACTGAATATGCTGCTCTCAGCCTCAATACCAACGACTACCTACGTAGCGTTCTGGTTAAGGCGCTGGGTGAAGAGCGTGCTAACTCGTTACTGGAAGAATTGCTCGATACCCATCAGGGTACCAATGGCATCGAAACACTGAACTTTATGGAGCCGCAGTCAGTGTTTGATTTGATTCGTGAAGAGCACCCACAGATCATTGCCACTATTCTTGTGCACCTCAAGCGAAATCAGGCGGCTGATGTGCTGGGTAAATTTGACGATCGTGAACGTAATGACATCATGCTGCGTATCGCCACCTTTGGTGGCGTGCAACCAGCCGCACTGCAAGAGCTGACCGAAGTGCTCAACAACCTGTTACACGGCCAGAATCTCAAGCGCAGTAAGATGGGGGGGGTACGTCCAGCCGCGGAAATTCTTAACCTGTTAAAGACACAGCAGGAAGAGCAAGCCATTGAGGCTGTGCGTGAGTTCGATGATGAACTGGCCCAGAAAATCATCGATGAGATGTTCTTGTTCGAAAAACTGATTGAACTGGATGACCGTAGCATGCAGCGTCTTTTGCAGGAAATTGAGAACGAAACGCTGCTGATTGCGATGAAAGGTGCCGATGAAGCGCTGCGTGAAAAATTCTTCTTCAATATGTCGCGTCGTCAGGCGGACCTGATGAAGGAAGACCTGATGTCTCGCGGACCCGTGCGTTTGTCACAGGTAGAAGCAGAGCAGAAGAGCATACTCAGTGTGGTACGTCGGCTGGCCGATAGTGGCGAGATCGTAATCGGAGGCGGCGACGATGCCTTCGTTTGATAAAAACTCAGAACAGTGCAGTAGCGTTGCATGGCGCAGCTGGCAGCCTGATAACCTGCTGATTGATGTCGGTACACCGACTACTCCCTTACCCGCGCTTGATAGCCTCCATAATGAACAGGAGATTCAGGCCGAACTGGCGCGTTTACACAAGCAGAGTGAGCAACAGGGCTTTCAACAGGGACTGAGTCGCGGCGAAGAGGAAGGACGTAAGCAGGGGTTTGAGGTCGGCATGCGTGAAGGCCGCGAGGCTGGCCTGGCTCAGGGTAAAGCAGATGCGCTCGCCCAGCAGCAGCAAATGATGTGTCAGACGGAAAGCTGGGTATCCAATTTCAAACAGGCTCTTGATAGCCTGGAAAGTCTCGTGCCCGGGCGGCTGGTGCAACTGTCACTCATGGCCATACAACAGCTATATGGTTCAGCCACTTTGGCGGACCCCACTGGGTTGCTGAAGCAAATCCGCTTGCTGATGAAACAGGACGCGCTCCTGCAAGGTAACGTGCAACTGTTTGTTAATCCGGATGACCGTGAGGCCATTACCCGTGCAATGGGTGATATGTTGAAACAGCGGGGATGGGAGCTGCACAATGATGCACAACTGGCGCCTGGAGGCTGTCGTATTGTCTCCCCCGAGCGGGAATATGATGGCAGTCTGGAAACTCGCTGGCAGGCGCTGTGTCAACTGGCACGCGAGGAGCTCTCACAATGAGCCAGCACTTGAACAACTGGCTACATGCACTGGATCGCGTAGAAGAGAAGATGGCCGACACTCCCGGTTTTCGTCAGTACGGTAAACTAACACGTGCTACCGGATTAGTTATGGAAGCCGTCGGGCTTAAGCTGCCGATTGGGTCGTTATGCATTGTTGAGCGTAGCAACAGTCTGGGAATCAGCGCCATTGAGAGTGAAGTGGTGGGCTTCAATGGCTCGACGCTTTATCTGATGCCTCTTGAACAGGTGGAGGGTATTCTGCCGGGCGCGCGCGTTTATGCACCAGATACTGACAGCAGTATTGGTAAAAGATTACCAGTAGGACCGCATCTTCTAGGGCGCGTCTTGGATGCGCAAGGGCGTCCGCTTGATGGGCGTCCGCCAGCCGGGAAACCTGTCGCCAGTCTGCTCACACCGGTACTCAACCCCCTGCATCGCGATCCCATTAAAAATGTACTGGACGTTGGTGTCCGTGCTATTAACGGCTTACTGACGGTTGGTCGTGGCCAGCGTATGGGGTTGTTCGCTGGCTCGGGCGTAGGTAAAAGCGTGTTGCTAGGCATGATGGCACGTTTCACCACAGCTGATGTGATTGTAGTCGGACTGATTGGAGAGCGCGGTCGCGAAGTAAAAGATTTCATAGAGAACATCCTTGGTGAAACAGGACGAGAGCGTGCTGTTGTCATCGCTGCACCGGCGGATGTTTCACCCATTCTGCGTATGCAGGGCGCAGTATATGCTACGCGTATCGCTGAAGACTTTCGCGACCGAGGCATGAATGTGCTGCTGATAATGGATTCTCTGACGCGTTATGCCATGGCACAACGCGAAGTTGCCCTTGCGATCGGCGAACCTCCTGCCACTAAAGGCTATCCACCATCGGTGTTTGCACGATTACCTGCACTGGTTGAGCGTACTGGTAACGGCATGCCGGGCGGGGGCTCAATCACTGCATTCTATACCGTGTTGACCGAAGGCGACGACCAACAGGATCCGATTGCCGATTCGGCCCGTGCCATTCTTGATGGCCACATTGTGCTGTCGCGTCAACTTGCTGAGGGGGGACATTATCCCGCCATCGACATTGAAGCCTCTATCAGCCGAGCAATGACCGAGCTTGTTCCACATGCGCAATACCGCCAGGTACAGCGCTTTAAACAACTTCTTTCAGCTTATCAACGTAACCGTGATCTGGTGAGCGTTGGCGCTTATGTTAAAGGCAGTGACCCGCTGCTCGATCAGGCTATTAGTCAATATCCGGAGTTGGAGTCGTTCCTTCATCAAGCTATTCATGAATGCTGTCGCTATGACGAGGCGATCGCCGCTCTTAACAACCTGTTCCCAATCCTGACGGAATAAGCTTATGAAAGTAAAAAGCCCAATGACACTGCTGCGAAATAAGGCAGAAGAGAAGCTGACAGATACCACTCGGGCGCTGGGTGGTGTGCAGCAACGGCTTAAGAACGCGATTCTGCAACATGAGCAGTTACAGCATTATGAGCAGGAATATCAACTTTCACTGCGTCAGGGAATGATGGGGCGCGGGATGTCGGTTGCTGACCTGATGAATCATCAATCCTTTGTTTCTTCATTAAATCAGGTGGTGAAGCAGCACGCCACCCATGTTAGCCGCTGTGAATTAGCGTTGGACCAGACGAAAGCGAGCTGGGTACACGATAAGCAGCGCCTAAACGCGTTTGAAACATTGATTCATCGTCGGGAAACCTCGCGTGCGCAGATTGAAAAACGTAAGGAGCAGAAGTTGATGGATGAGTTTGCCCAGCGTGCCGGACAAAAACGAGGAAGGGTATGAATATTGACGTGAATGCATTGCTTAGTCGTGACGCAGGGCAGCTGCCAGCGCAAGTGAACCTCATCACCCCCGACTTCAATGTTGCACTGGACGATAAGTTACAGGTTTTAGACTTGGTCATTCCCGTTATCGGTGAGTCCGACGTTCCTGTCATGCCACATGCGAGTGAGGCTGTGGAGTTGCCGGTATTGACTGGTGACGCGCTTACTACTGATCTGGCGGCGGCGCTGGCAGGTACTGTCCATGAGGAAGGTGATGAGGGCGAGGAACGGCAAGCGGAAGAAACGGATCCGCTGACGTTTATTGAAACACTGGTGCTGGATAATCCGCAATGGCAACTACAGCAGTTGGTTAATCACAATGTAGCCACAGCAGCCAACAGCGTTACAAATGTATCACTACCTAAAGACGTCACGCCGCGTAAGGAAACCTTCTACGGTGTGACCAAAGCCACAGAACCAGAAGTGATACCTTTGGCAAACGTGGTTTCGCTCGCTTCAGTCATTACCAGCAAAACGCAGCCCCCCACGCAAAGTGAAACTCCTCCAGTCGAACTAGTCAGTGCCCAATTACTTACAGCGCCCCCTTCAGCAACCCGTCTTAATCTTGCCCCAAGCATCAGCACTGTAGCGAGTATCGCTTATGCGCCAAATAGTCTGGAATGGAAGCAGGCGATAAGTCAGCAAATAGCAATATTTAGTCGTAACGGGGTACACAATGCCGAAATACGTCTCCATCCCGAAAAGCTTGGTTCTCTACAAATCAGTATGCGGTTGCATCAGGAGCAAGCGCAGATCCACATCGTCAGCGAACATCCACTGGTTCGGCAAACGCTGGAGCAAGCAATGCCGCAGCTACGCGCAGCGATGGCGGAGTCAGGGCTACATCTTTCACAGGCAAGCGTCGGTGCCGATAGCCCCTATAGCGAAGGGGGAGCGCACGGTGACACGATGGAGGATCGCCACAAGGCTCAGCCTCAGAGTGATGAGAATAGCGCAGAGAAAGAAACTTTACCTTTACCCGACAGGACAGTGACTGGAAATATCAACGGAATCAATATATTTGCATGAAGTGTTGAAATGGCTTCATGTATGAAATTTTATCGCCTGATTATTCAGTGGTCAACCTGGACTACAATACCGGCCATTCGAAACAGGGCTTTAAGCTTTTTTTTCATTATTTTTGAGCTAACAATAAATGAGTGACAATAATCAAAATACCCCGCAGGGGGGAAGGAAATACTCGCTGCTCGTTCCTCTATTGCTTACGGTAAGCGTCGCTGCATGCTGCGCTGCAGGCTATTTTTACTGGAAATATAAAAACATTGTACAAGTGAAAGAACGGGTGGCAGAGTTAAAAAAACCGCCAGTTGTTGAAGATAATCCACTCTATTTTTCACTTAATAAATTTACAGTCAGTCTTAAACAAACCAGTGCTGAATCCGATCGTGTGTTATTCATTGGTATATCGGTACGCGTAGCGGACAAGAAATCACTGTTGCTGCTTGAAAAATTTCTACCGGAATATCGCAGTCGTCTTTTTTTGTTATTGACGCAGCAGACCTATGAAGCTTTATCCACGGATGAAGGGAAAGCTCAGCTTATCTCCCGTTTGAAAGATGAAATAGCGACACCGATTGGTATCAATCAGACGGTAAAACCAATCGATGTTTTAATTAATGAATTTATTCTGCGGTAACTATGATGGTGGATAACCTTTTATCACAGGATGAAATTAATCAGCTACTTAATGCTGATAGTGTCAGCCGCGACGACAGTTCAGGCAATGCAACGGACGGTGAAATGAAACCTTATGATCCAAACACGCAGCGCCGGGTTATTCGTGAACGACTTCATTCGCTGGAGATAATTAATGAACGCTTTGCCAGACAGTTTCGTATGGGGTTGTTTAATCTATTGCGACGTAGTCCAGATATCACAGCGGGCAACATTCATATTCAGCCCTACCACGAGTTTGCCCGTAATCTTCCGGTGCCGACCAATCTGAATTTGCTGCATCTGAATCCACTGCGCGGCACATCACTGATGGCGCTCTCTCCAGAGCTGGTTTTTATGGCCGTGGATAATCTGTTTGGTGGTGATGGACGATTTCCTACAAAAGCAGATGGACGGGAGTTTACACCTACAGAGCAGCGAGTCATCCATCGCATTTTGACGATGGCGCGAGAAGCTTATGAATTTGCCTGGAGTACCATCTATAAAATTAAAACGGAATATATTCGCTCAGAAATTCAGGTGAAATTTACAAATATTACCTCCTCACCTAATGATGTTGTCGTAACAACCCCTTTTTCTGTAGAAATTGGTTCACATCGCGGTGAGTTTAACATATGCATTCCTTTCAATTCGATTGAGCCTTTGCGCGAATTACTCAGCAATCCACCGATGGATAACCTGCGATATGAAGATTCGAACTGGCGTGGATTACTCGCTAGTCAGATGCGAGAAACACAACTGGAGTTAGTTGCTAGCTTCGCTGATGTAGAAACACGCTTGTCAAGCGTGATGCAAATGAAAATAGGTGATGTCATTCCCTTCGACAAACATGAGCTTATTGAAGCCAGAGTCGGTAATGTACCGGTGCTTAAGGCGAAATATGGCTCTGTGAATAATCAATATGCGTTAAAGGTAGAACAAATGGTTCAGCCGGCATTATCATCATTAACTAAGGACTAATTTCCCAATGAGTGATATTAACAACTCGTCAGGTGGTGAAGAGAGTATTGAAAACCTTTGCGGTGACGCACTGAGCGAGGAAAACCCGGCGGATAATACCAGTCATTTGGCTAACTCACCTTTTTCAGATGATCTAAATTTGATCCTCGATATTCCGGTGAAAATGACCGTGGAATTGGGCCGCACCAGAATGACAATCAAAGAATTGCTGCGTTTAAGCCAAGGGGCAGTGGTGCCGTTAGACGGGCTCGCCGGCGAGCCATTGGATATTCTGATTAATGGCTATTTGATTGCACAAGGGGAAGTGGTGGTGGTATCCGATAAATTCGGCATACGCATCACCGATATTATTACCCCATCTGAGCGCATGCAACGCCTGAGCCGCTAATGACTATCGCCACATCCCTTTTACAGGTTCAGCCAGCAAACGACATGTTGGCGACCGACTCTGTTCTGATGACGGTCTCTGGCGCGCTGGCGCTGGTTATTTTTGTAATGGTGAGTCTGGCCTGGATGGCCCGGCGCAGCGGTCTGTCTCGTCGTTTATACAGTAGCCAAAACGTCATCTCGCTGGTGGCGACAAAGTCACTAGGCAATCGTGAGCGGCTGGTTGTTGTAGATGTCGGCGAGCAGCGCCTGGTGCTCGGTGTCACTTCAATGCAAATCTCTTGCCTGAATACTTTGCCACGCCCTACTGTCGATCCTGGAGTGATACAGCCTGCTAACAATGCTTTCCCGCACATGCTGGAATCTTTCCTGCAGAAATACCGAAAGGAAAACCGTTAATGAAACCAGGTCTATCAGGTCAGCTTCTGCTGCTGGCCACCGGGCTAGTGTTGCCTGTCGTCAACGTGCTGGCCGCCAACAGTGATATTACGATCGCACGCCCTGTTGGTGAAGAGGGCTGGTCATTGCCGCTACAAACTCTGGTGCTGCTTAGCGGTTTTACTTTTATCCCAGGCGTGTTGCTAATGATGACAGGCTTCACCCGCATCGTTATTGTTTTTGGATTGTTGCGCAATGCACTTGGTACCCCCACAGCCCCCCCTAACCAGGTGATTGTGGGGTTGGCGCTCTTTCTTACCTTCTTCGTAATGTCACCGGTATTTACTCAAATCTATGACAAGGCCTGGTTGCCGCTGCAGAGCAATAGCCTCACCATGGAAGAAGCGTTAGCCGAAGGTGTTAAACCGCTGCACGCGTTCATGCTGGATCAGACGCGTGAACGTGATCTGGCAATGTTTGCCAATATGGCTAAAAAAAACGACATCGACACGGCTAATGACGTTCCGTTAAGCATTCTGGTGCCTGCTTTTATCACAAGCGAACTTAAAACAGCTTTCCAGATAGGCTTTACCATTTTTATCCCATTTCTGATCATCGATTTAGTTGTCGCAAGTATCTTAATGGCGCTGGGTATGATGATGGTCCCCCCTACAACAATTGCTCTGCCGTTTAAGCTAATGCTGTTTGTACTGGTGGATGGCTGGCAGCTAATCATTGGCTCACTTGCGCAAAGTTTCTTTAGCTAAGGACACCGTTATGACTCCCGAAACCGTAATAGGGATGGGTATGCAGGCGATCAAAGTGGGATTGATAATCTCTTTACCTTTGCTGCTTGCTGCTCTGGTGACCGGTTTAATCATCAGTATCCTACAGGCTGCCACACAAATTAATGAAATGACCATGACTTTCATTCCAAAAATTCTAATAATTATTGGCGTAGCTGTGTTGCTGGGGCCCTGGATGATGAAAATCTTCATTGAATATGCCCGAACGATGTTCACCAGCATACCCTTTGTGATTGGCTGATGGATTTTGGACTTACTCTGGGCCAGCTATACGAACTGATTAGCCATTACTTTCTGGTTATGTTGCGCATTAGCGCGATGCTGCATGTGGCGCCAGTGTTTGGCGAACGCAGCGTGAGTGCGCGTTTACGGTTCTGCCTGTCATTGTTGATTGCCATAGTGCTCGGCTCCAGCATTCCGGACACGGGTATTGGTATTTATTCATGGGCCGGGGTCGGGGCAATGGCAAGGCAGTTACTGATTGGCGCGGCGATTGGCCTGATTGTGCAGCTGTTATTTGCTTCTGTACGCCTTGCGGGAGAGATTATTGGTATGCAGATGGGGCTGTCTTTTGCAAACTTTTTTGATCCAAGTAGTGGCAACAGCCCGGTTGTTTCACGTTTCCTCAATGTACTGGTCACGCTGCTGTTTCTCACCTTCAACGGACATTTATGGTTACTGGCGTTTGTTGCGGAAACCTTTAATACATTACCTATTGAAGCAAGTTCGTCACTGACTGGAGGGGGCTTGTATCTTGTTAAAAGCGCCGGGATCATTTTCAGTCAGGGGTTGCAGTTAGGATTGCCGATCATTGCTTTGCTCCTGTGCATTAACTTTATTCTGGCGCTGCTAAATCGCCTGACGCCTCAACTCTCTGTATTTGTGATCGGTTTCCCACTTACCCTCAGCATTGGGATGGTCGCGCTTTTTTTACTTATAAAAACATTAGCTCCTTTCTTTCAAAACCTGATGGAGAAGGGATTCAGTACTCTGGAGGGGTTAATGCTCATCCTGTCTTGAACTACCCGCAGTGCTTAAATCATGCAGAAAGGCACTGCGGGCTATTTAAAGGATGATTTAGTGTTTTTCATTGCCACGAAATTTAAGCAGTTAATCACAATCGCGGGGGAATACTGATGAGAAATATTCACTCAACATCTATGAGTCCAGGCGGCCCCCTGGAAAAAATATCTGTACATGTTCAGGCATGCATGGGCCGTGCATAAGGAGATATTCAATATGCTCCAGCCTGTTCTGAAGCTGGTTATACAGAATAAAACCTACTATTAGAGCCAAGATAAGTCCTATGATAAGCCCAATAATGCCTGCCGCACTCCAGCAGACCCAGCGATGGTTAAAGGAAAAGGGTTGAGATGCGGCAAGAGGTGGTAGTGTATCTGAGAGCATATCGTGCTTTTCAACAGACTGCTGTGATGACGCTTCCCTGAAGTGGGTCGGGGTGGGGGAGTGAATCAGCAGGCGGTAACCGCTGCCAGAAACCGCCAACAGGGAGACTTCCTGTTGTGAAACCAGTTCATACAGTGCGTGACGCAACTTATTAATCATCACTCTTACACTATTGTTCGTGACTTCAATACCCGAGCTGCGCCAGCCAATATCCAGAAGCTGTTCATGTGATAATACCTCCCCACTCGCCTCCACCATTGCCTGTAAACAGCGACACGCACTGGCAGGCAGAGTAACACTTTTTCCGTCGGACAACCGTTTCAGTATTCTCGCCTGTAAATCCAAGGTCATTACCGAACCGATCTCAATGTGATTCAGCATATAGAATAAATTTTTATAGATCTTAAGATGGAGGTTAATAATTGATTTAAATAAAGACCACAGCCCTACAGGTTTTGATATGTGTTAAAAAAACCAGCCTGTTCACATGATATTTAAATAAATAATTCCCATTAATTGCTTTGTATTCAGGCATATGCTGCACTACTCTGCCGCTTAGTATGCATTGGTTGTGTAATTTAATGCGATGGCATCTCCGATTAAATTTAGTTGACTAAATATGGATGCTTAAGAGTTTGACCGGATCTTTACCAGAATAATATGAGTTATTGCTTGGATTTTATAAGAAATGTCTTCAGTAGTCATGTTTATTGTAAAAGTACTTATCGATCTGACTTTCATCCTCGCTATGAGTTTGATACTACATAAGATTATTAATTAGTCTTAATATTAGATTTGAAGAAGTACACCATGGTTTTTTATTGAGGTTGAAAGTTAATTTATTTAATTCATTTGTTTTATTTATTAATATTCGGTTCATATAAAACAATTGATGATTAGTTTGATTGAAAAACCATTCATTGCGCATAATGAAAGTTGCACAATTGCGAAGGGTTCAAGAGGTAAAACAAGTCGCACGGTGTACCTGGAGCAATGGCTATAAAAATAAATTAACGATTTTAATCGTTAACGTGTCGAAGATGACTGACCGACTGACATGCGAAGCAGAGCATCATAAGCATATTAAATTCCTAAAGTGATGGATGAGTCTCGTTAAGCCTATTTAATAAAAAGATGGTAATGTTCAAAAAACCATTAATCATATAAAAATATTGATAGGAGCTCTTCGAGGCGATAAAGTCTAAATTAGAATAGAGTTATTTTGATTTTTCTCTATTGGTAAGAGCGGGAATGCCACCTCTTGTTTTTTCTATCCATGCCATGGTGGCTTAAAATATCCCTTCTAAATAACAGATATAGCCAGGGAGTTAGAGAA
>Ga0105246_10002692_pt1 | contig 10755 bp, 19 predicted proteins | sample KBSM64metaG_FD_99694 | JGI IMG/M metagenome (GOLD analysis project Ga0105246, IMG submission 99694) | Miscanthus rhizosphere microbial communities from Kellogg Biological Station, Michigan, USA - KBS M6-4 metaG | ecosystem: Host-associated > Plants > Roots > Rhizosphere > Soil | place...
ATCGAAATGAGCTTTGGGCGACGGAGCATTGCAGGGCGATGTTTGGAATTGCGCGCGATGCGCCGTTGACCCGTGACGCGTTCCTTTCGGCCGTTCACCCCGACGATCTGCAAACTGCAACGCACGCGCTTCGAAGGACACTGGAAGCAGAGCAACCTGCCATCGGCGACGTCCGAATTGTGCTGCCAGGCAAGGATGTGCGTTGGGTTCGCATGCGCGCCCGATCCCGTTCAGAGGGCGACGGCCGGTCGAATCATTTTGGTGGCATATTCATCGACATCACCGAGCAGAAGTCGGCCGAGGCCGAGGTCGCACTGCAACGTCTGGAAGTTGAGCATCTGATGCGCGTGTCCGTGCTCGGCGAGCTTTCCGGATCGATTGCGCACGAAATCAACCAGCCGCTCACTGCGATCCTGTCCAATGCGCAAGCGGCGCTTCATCTGCTGGCGCGAGAGTCACCGGATGTCGCCGAAATTCGCGATGCCCTCGAGGAGATTGTTCATGAAGACATTCGGGCTGGCGAGGTCATCCATCGTCTCCGCAGTCTTTTGAAGAAGGGCGAGCGGAAAGTGGAATATGTCAATATCAATGACCTTGTCAGATCAACTGTCAGCCTGCTGAACAGCGAGCTGATCGGGCGCGATATCAGCCTCAGGCTTGATCTAGATCATGCTCCACTGCTGACACGCGGCGATTCTGTGCAACTGCAGCAAGTCCTGCTCAATCTTGTCATGAATGCAATGGACGCCATGGCCTCGACCCCGATAGCACAGCGGTCTATCCAGATCTCGACCGGCGGTCCCCAGGCCGGGATGGTGGACGTTCTCGTAAAGGATCGCGGACACGGGATTCGCCCTAAGGAAAATGGCCGGCTGTTCGAGCCCTTCTATACCACCAAGAATCACGGCCTTGGTCTGGGTCTAACCCTGTGTTCGACGATCATACAGGCCCATCAGGGAAGGCTGACCCTGGCCAACGATGAGCATGGCGGCGCTATCGCGAAATTTTCGTTACCTGTCCAACAGCCGATCTTCGATACCGCATGACGGACAAATTCACAGTTTACCTCGTCGACGATGACCCCGGAGTGCTCAAGGCGCTGTCGCGACTGCTCCGCGCCAAGGGCCATGATGTCAAGTCATATTCTTCGCCGCAGGTATTCCTCGACGAGTACGACGTGGCTGTTCCCGGCTGCGTCGTGTTGGATGTTTCGATGCCCGGTCTTGATGGTTTGGAGATTCAGCGCGTGCTAAGCGCGGCCAACGGCTATCATCGTCCTATCGTGTTCGTCACCGGCAAAGTCGACATTCCCACGAGCGTGCGCGCCATGAAAGCCGGCGCGATCGATTTCCTGACCAAGCCCGTAAAGGACAAGGATTTGTTCGAAGCGGTATCCCGTGCGGAAATTAGGGACGCCGAGTCGCGTCGGCTTCATTCCGAGATGAAATCGATGCAGGCGAAGGTCAGCAACCTGACACCGCGCGAACGCGAAGTGTTTACGCATGTCGTGGCGGGACGGCTCAACAAGCAGATTGCCGGAGACCTGGGCACGGTCGAAAAGACCATCAAGGTCCACCGCAGCCGGATGATGGAGAAGCTCGGCATTCGCACCGTCGCCGATCTCGTCCGCATGGCCGAGAAGCTCAATCCGTCGAAGTAGGGAACACGTACCTATTGGCCCAAGGGCCAACTCGACGGGCGCACGGCGCAACCGCAATAGTCGTTCATGGCGGAAGCTTCTCCATCGATTGCTATTGTCGACGATGATCCAGCCGTGCTCAAGGCCTTGAGCCGATTGCTGCGTTCGCACGCTTTTCGTGCCCGGACTTATGAATCAGGGCAGCAATTTCTCGCGGCGTTGCCGGCCGATCTTCCGGACTGCCTGATTGTCGATCTCCAGATGCCGGCAATGAACGGTTTGGAGCTTCAGCAGCATCTCGTAAGTAACGGCATAGAAATTCCGACAATCCTGATCACTGCGCATGGCGACGCCGCGTTGTGCGATCACAGGGGGCTAGTTGCCAGCCTTCGGAAACCATTGCAGCAACTGGCCCTGTTTGAAGCTATCGACAGAGCGGTCGGTGACTCGCGCCGCGCCGGGTAGAGAACCGTTGCAGGCATCCGCTTCATATGGGCGGACGAAAAGAGGAGCAGTGCCGAGATGCCTATTTCAATCTCCATGATTGCCGTGAGTTCGCAGATCGTCGTCGCCGATAGGGTGCGAACATTCGACATCGCCCGGAGCTGCAAGGTCGACGCGGCAGCAACAGAAGGAATCAGGGTAGCCTATGCAAAAATCGGCATCCGGTCAGGATACACCTTACAGTCCGTCCAGCGCACGGTGGGCTGAGTGTGATTGGCGGGAGTTACCGAAACTGAATGAGCCGTTCCTTTCCCACCTGGTTTGTGCCGAAAGTGCATAGCGCGGATCGGCGGTTCTGTCACAGTTCGACCGGACCTTCGCTTCGCCTGAAAAATTGCCCAGGGGTGACAAGATGCTGAAAGCACTAGCTACTGCGACGGCAATTCTAGCTGCAGCAAGTTCGCACGTTCGGGCGCAAACGGACCTCACTGCGTACGCGGACGCTAACGGTTACATTGACGTGCAGGCACTGACGTGTGCTGCCCTTGCGGGAACCTGGCAGGGCGATGCTGACAGGCTGACGACCTGGTACAGTGGCTGGTACAACGGCCTTGCAAAGAAGCACTACTTCAATATAGCCCGTTCGAAAGAGCTAGAACATGAGGTGATTGTCTATTGCAAAGCAAATCCTCAGATTCGGATCATCGAAGCGATAGATTTGATGCTCAAGCAAGAGAAACACAAGGCCGCGTTCAAGTGAAGGCCAGACTGTCGTCGGGATTGGCCGATTGTCGATCTCCAGATGCCGGGCATGGACGGTATGAAGCTCCAACAACGTCTCGTAAGCAGCGGCGTAAGAATTTTGAACGTGGGGTAACCTCCGACGGCGCGCTAGAGAGCCAGACCGAAACGAAGTTTCTCGCGGGACGTATGGGTCCTTCCCAAGCCCAGGTCCCTACGGCCCAAGCGCGCCCCGGAAATTCACCAGCTGCAGCAATCGATTCCTGACCTTACGACCCTGTCAACCTGACGGAAACGGGGTGCAACCGTGTCAACCCAAGATTTAGTTTGTGCGGCTGGCGGATTCCAGGGGCGCGCGCGCCGTAGGGGTGGCCGGCCGGGGGAGGACCCGCGCCCGACTGGCACGCCCTTGCCCTCACGCCCTTGGCCGCGCGGTCACCCCCTCGGTAGCCCGAGTGACCGCGCCCTATAGGGCGCCCTTCCTGATCCGATGTGAGATCACTCGACCGGCATCGGTAGCGCCCCACGACATGCGCCCGCCCGCACCGGGCTGTACGTGGTATTGGGCCAGGCCGTCCCCCACGAGATCGCGCATCTCTTGATCACCAAGCTCGCTCGCGCTGATGTAACAATCAAACATTGCGAGCCCGTGCAGCGCGTGCCGCTGCTTGATGGTCATTGCTTTTGCGAATTCGATTTGTTCTTTGGTCAGTTTCACTTCTGTAGTCCCTCAAAAGAAAGGCTCCGCCGCTGAGGCGCTGTAAGCGACACCTCTGCGGCAGAGCCGGTTGCTAGTTCTGGATATATATCCAAGGAATCCAAGCGGTGGATTTTGCTTGGATTGAAAGAAACCCTTGTAAAATGGGCCTTCATCCAAGGTATCTAAGGAATCCAAGGATTATTGAAAGTTAAACAAAAACGCCGGTCTCAAGTTGAGACCGGCGTTAATTTTGCCTACGCGCGCGCGACTTAGATACCTTAGATACCTTGGATGAAGGCCCGATTTTATTGGCTAACTTTGAATCCAAGCACATTGTGGCGCTTGGATGCCCTAGATGGGAATGGGCTCGTCATCGAGCGGCGAATGTTGCGCTCGCTCGCCCCCTCCCGGGGGAAGCGGCGGCCAGACGATGCGCTGGCCGAGCAACTCATCGAACGCCGCGCGGCATTCATGTAGTGGTGGAATCTCATAACAGTAGCGCTGTTTCATCACGCCGGGCGCTACCTCGATCGACGGCCGGGGCTTTCGAAGGCCAGGCACAAGCGTGGCTAGCCGTTTTCCAAACTCGGCTGGGCCGCGTTTGCGACTGATGCCGATTCGTGACGACGCCTTGACGTATTGGTCGTAAAGTTCGTCGCACACGATAAGGTTAGGCCAATCTTCGCCCTCATAAAGGCGGTTATACCAAAAGTCGTCGATCGTATCGAGCGATCGAATCTTCTGATCTAGTAGCGCTTGAGTTTGCGGGAGGCGCCACAAGTCCACCTGCTTCAAATCGAAGGTCATTAGGTCGTGGAGAAGCCGTTCGCGCCCGCCGTTGTTTAACTCCTCGTCCAACTCAGCGAAGTAAGCGCGATTTTGGGCACACCGAGGGTTCACATCAAGAACTACAAAACGGCGCTCATCCGCGCTCGCTGGCACAACCCATCCTTCATTGGACGTCATGATCACCCGGACAAAGTTTTCCAGACGTATTGGATCGACACCTTTCGACTCAATCATCTGCCTCTCGCTCGTGATCAACCCTTTGAGCCGCCCCTCGGCCTCCTTGGCACCCGCCCAAACCGCCTCATCGGCTTGCAACAACAAGCAACTTCCCATGTGCGCGTTAAAGTTACCCGTGATGTATCGAGCGTCATCTACTTGGAAATAGTGCGCGGAAAATAGGGAGCCCAGTACCTCACCCAACTTGCTCTTTCCCGTTCCCTTTTTGCCGCGCAACACGAGCGCGGTACCCAGCCGCTCGCGCGGCTTCTGAACTATGTGGGCCATCCAGCCGAACACGTAATTGAATAGTTTAGGATCACCGTCGCAAACCTGATTCAGCAGATGATCACGAAACGTTGCATAGGTTCCGAGCGGTGAGGGCGCCACGTCGAAGCCGCGCCAGAAATTCAGGTAATTTGGAGTGCCCTTGGCGCCATCGGGGTTAGGCCAGAACTCCACCCCATCGTATGACCGGCGATCGCGATGCGAATGCCAAGCCTTCGCCCAAGTTACCGGCCGAACTTTGCCGTCCGACCCCACGGTTTCAGTGAAGCGGTTCGCGAACCATGAGTGCATGGACTCGAACGACATCACCCGCACTCGGTCGTTAATGGGCGCCAAGGGCTGCTCATTGACCACCACTGTTTTGCCGCCCCAGACCACCAGCGCGTAGCTGCGGTTCATTTCCTCCATATCGAAGCCCCAGGCGCGGGGGGACGCGTTTTCCGGGTCTGCGGTCTCGCCAGCGCCGCCGGCGGTGTAGTCGTGGTCGCCGCGGTCGATCATGTCGGCGATTGCTTTGAATTGATCCGTCATCTCGTCGGGCATCCTTAGTCGGCCACTTCGGGCACAAAAAAACCCGCCGGTGAGGGCGGGGTAAGTGAGACAGTCGGGGTAGAAAGCCTAATGATTGTTTGGAACGATTTGCTGTCCCACCAGCGGCTAACCCATTGAACTACAATGCTGCGTGAAGTCCCCTAGGGAGCGCCAGCAAACTCAGGCACTTAGGTAGCCATTAGCCGCGTTTCACTGAATAAGACGTCGGTGAACAGCGGCAAACGCTTGCGGAATTTGCTGCCGACACTAGCAGACTAGCCTCGACACGGTGTCTCACTGTGCCTGGCGCACTCGGGAAAAATTTCCTCGTCGCCCTTGGTGTCCGAAAGTATTCAAAGCGTCGCTGACGTGCACTGTGGTACGCGAGCGCCCTCGGATGTTCGCATTGACGATGCTCGTCGCACAATCAACTCTCGTCCTGTCGAGCTTTGTACGAATACGAGGGCTACGTGAGATACAATCGACGAGAGAAAACGGGCGGACAGCCGTCACAAGTCAGTCTACCCGCCCCGAAAGCTGCAGAACCGAGCACAATGCCATTCGCCGAGCGGCTCACCTGCACGATTGACGATGCATGCGAAGTGACCGGCTTGGGACGCACGAAGCCTTACGAGTTGATAGGAGCTGGGCATATCGTCACGACAACGATCGGACGTCGGCGACTAGTAGCGGTGCGCTCACTTCTGGCGCTCCTTGACACCAACATGTCGAACTAATGGACGTGCGACTTAAGGGGAGCAACCCCACTTTGAACGCGCTTTTCCTTAGGCACTCATTTTGATGACACGACCGTGCTCACTTACGGTCGAGCTCGTCGGCCCACCACCGCATCATCCGCACGGCGCTCGTGTCAGAATTTTACCGCGCAATCGGTTGGCGTGCACCGGTCGAACTGGCTTCGCAGACCACGCCGGACCCAGTGCGGCTGGATCTCGAGGCTCGGATTTCGCCGGCGAGGCTATGGCCGGTTAACACCGCAGCACCCAAAAAAATTTCTTTGCTCCCCTTGAACTTTTTTCCCAGTTGCCGATTTTTTTGGTCGCCGCACATGTGGTGGCCGGGGCGCCCGAGGGGCCCCGAAATCAAGGCGGGCGCCGGAAGGTGTCCGGTGCCAGCTCGTACCCAACTTGCTCTTTGGAGGATTTGGCTATGAGGTATGATTGGACTCCCCTGTGGAGGTCGACCATTGGCTTCGACCGCCTGTTTGATGCTCTCGACGAGGTCCAACGGACTGCCGAAGAGAGTTATCCCCCCTATAATATCGAACGGCTCGACGAGAACCGCTTCCAGATCTCGGTAGCGCTCGCCGGATTCACACCGGACGAGGTGGCCCTGACGGCGGAGCAGAATGTCCTGACGTTGGAAGGCCAGAAGGCCGAGAAGGACGAGAAGACCTTTGTGCATCGCGGAATGTCGACGCGCTCGTTCAAGCGCCAGTTCACCCTGGCCGACCACGTCGAGGTCAAGGGCGCTCGCTTCGAGAATGGTCTGCTGGTCATCGAGCTTCAACGCGAGATTCCCGAGGCCATGAAGCCGCGGCGCATCGCCATCACGGGCGCAAGCAGCGGGCAGGTCAAGCAAATCGAGGGCAAGGCCGCTTAACCAACTCGCGGCTTGATACCGATGACTGCCGCGCGGATATTTCCGCGCGGCCACCCTTTAACGCGTCTTATGATTGGAGGCAGCCATGCGCACGACGACCGCACACGACAACGTCTTCGATTTCAATTGTCTTCTTCATCCCGGCACAGTGTTCGCGCACCCGCGCGACGTTGTAGCTCATCCGGCGCTAAGCTTGGCCGAGAAGCGCGCTATCCTCGCGTCATGGGCTTCCGATGCTTCGGCGATCGCGTCTTGTCCCGCCCTTCGCGCGCCGGACGGATTGAAGGCCCCCGTTCATATCGACGAAATTCTTGAGGCGCTTTGCGCGCTAGACGGTAACGGCCCACGAAACCCACAAGGTGGAAAGCCCATGCGCTTGCGTTCTACCGAGCGGCGCGCGGCGGCCTAATGCGCCTGCCGAAATGAGAACGGCAACATTTGAGCGCTTTGCTCAACAAGCGGCTCTTGAGCAAGTCGCGTTGGCTGAAAACAGCGCTTGCGCGGGTTATCCTTTGTTGTGGCTTTAGGGTCGGTTCGGTTCACACTCACCACCTCCGGCGAGGAGCGCGCACTCGCTCTCCCGCCTTTCTCCGACGGATGGACAACAGCAATGGTCATTAAGCGTCGCCGTTTCAAACAAACCCATTCACTTGAGGAACGACTCGCCCAAGATACCGCGAAGCTGCGCAAGCAAGCCAACAAACTGCCGCCCGGTCCCGCTCAAGAGGACATTGAGCGTAGGATCAGGCAGAACGAGGCCGCCACTGATTTTTGCGAAATGCTTCGTTCGCCGGGACCGGCTGCAACTGTCTGAGTGAGCTTTTTGGCGGCCTTCGCTCGTCGCCGAAAGACCGGCCCGCCGGGCTCCGCTCCGACGAAGGAGTTATCAACTAGACGAATTTTGTCTGTAATACTCTGCGGTAAGGCTGCGCGTAAGACGATGACCGATCAAATATTCCTAGATGGCGTTCTAAAGCTCTGCCAGCACGTTGAGGCACTGGTGCCGGGCTCCCGCACCGGCATTTGCATGGCGAACGAAGACGGGTCGCGCCTCAAACGAGCATTTTTCCCGAATCTGCCTCTAACTTTTGAACAGGCAATACGAGACATCTCACAGCTCCCGCCGTACTTCGGGAGCTGCAACGCCGCGATGCATGGCCGGGAAGTGATCACCACCGATGACATGAATCAAGAAACGCGCTTCGACGATCGGTTTGTGGCGCACTGCCTTGCACATTCCATCGTGGCATTACAATCGAGGCCCATCTATGACGGGGAGGCAAGCCGCTTGGTACATTCGTGATGGGTTTCTCGGAGCCGCGAGCGGCGACCGACTTTGATATCACACTTATGGAATTTGCAGCCGATGCCGCGAGCGAGTTGTTGCGAGAGGCGCGGCCGAAGGGTGGGTCGAGCTAGGATCGTGGCAAAGTGCTTGACCTGATCGTAGGAACAGTTGCGCGGCTGCGACGTTGTAAGTGCAATCCCCCAACGCGGAGCTTTCCCATGCGACAACTGCGCACGCAACAATCGCCTGTGGCGGTGCGAGCGACAACGATCAGGGCGCCGACCGACCTTCCGACAAGTGGTTACGCCCTCATCGTGGACGGCCACTCGAAACGAGAGTACAAAACCCAAGATTCTGCCATCCAAGCAGCCCAAGAATTGAAGGCGCGTTTTCCTAACCTTCAGATTAAAGTTTACGATGCGGAAGCAAAACGGGGTCAGCAGATCGAGGTCGAACTCGCTCCGGCCTAAAAAAGCGGCCCTGGCGTCTTTAAGCGGACAAGTGCGGGTAAGGCGACCATGACCCGCTACTATTTCGACATCCGAGACGGTAAAGCTTTCGTCAAGGACGACGAGGGAATGGAGTTACCGGACATTGCGGATGCCCAGATTGAGGCCGCTGAATTTTTGGCAGATGTAGCGAACGAATTATCTATGAGACCCGACAACCCTGCCGGGCATCCAATGTCCATCGAGGTCCGGGACTCCGAGGGGCCGCTATTTCTACTCAGTTTTGATTTCCTGAGGCGAAGCGCCTAAAGGCCCTTAGCCGAATTAGAACGGTCCTAATCTATAGCAACTCTTTCGGATTTTTGTCGTTTTGGCCTTAGAAGGTCAGCACCACATGCCCCGTTATTATCTTGATATTCGAGAAGGCGACGATTTCGACGAAGAGGGTCTTGAACTCCCTACCGTTGAAAGAGTGCAAGAAGAAGCAGCTAGGTCGCTGGCAGATATGGCGCGGGACGCGGTGCGAAGCGATCGCGAGGGCGCTGGTCATGAGATGGCTGTCGAGGTCCGCGACGATGCCGGACCGGTGCTGCAGGTGAAGTTCACGTTCGAGATCGATCGGCACCGGCAACAGGCAGTCTGCCCGGGGCCGCCCTGGCGTGTAGAGGGCTCTCGCCTCATCTTGAAAATGCTACGTGGGACCGCCAGCTAATTGCAATAACCAGCGGCCCCTATGCCGACCACTTCCAATTGCCCTGCCTTTACAGAAGCGATGGTCAGCACAGGGGCCAATCGCCGGACTGCCCCGGCAGTTCCTGGATTCTGACTGCGTTTCCTCTGAACTTCCATGGCCTCGAGCTGCGCGCCGTCATGGGGGCCGAGCCGCCTCATTTCACAAGGCGAAGGGTTCGGCGCCTCTTCATCCGGTCGAGGGCGTGGATGACCTCATCTCTATCGAGGACGGTGAGGAGCCTATCCAGCGTGTGCATAGGGTCGCGCGGACTCGGCGCAATGTATTCTGCGACGATTCGCCTGGCATCCTCGATGGCCGTAATACGGTGTCTTGGTCCGGCTCGGTCATTGGTCACACGACTATTGAGCGCCGACTTAACGCGAGGTGCTGAAAATTCGTTCCTATTGTGATCCGGGAAGCGTTGTTCGTCGCGCGCCTATAGGCGACAAACGGCGCTACTTGATAGTGTCCGCCATCACCTTCTCGATGTCGATAGCGAGCTCTCTGAAATGAACGGCGAGACGCTCGTAAAGCTCGCGCTTCTGCACGTCCGTCGCGCTTCTAGCGATCTGGTCCGCATAATCGGCTTCTGCGCGTAACTTCTCCGCGCTGGCCTTCATGTCCTCCATAATGGTTCTCCAAGGGCTTGCTGGTCACGCTTCGACGGGTTTGACTCGCGACATTGGCGCCAATGACTAGGAGTCATTCTTTGGCCTAGAGTCGAGGAGACCCGGCAAAGGCTGCATCTGCTGGTGTGGCGTTTCGGCCGGCTGGTTGGGCAGTGGGTCAATTTCGTCCGCTTTCTTGCCACTGACAAGAACACCAATAAAGCCAGCAACCACCAGCAAGGTCCCTGCGATCATCAGCCAATGCGGTAGTTCTAACGATGGCATCATGCCCTCAGCCGATGCTTCGCGCTTTAGGAACCTGTGCGACAGGCCGCAACAACTCGCTACATCGAGGGTCCGAATAGTAAGTACGACAGGAGCGCAAGCACTGAGATTGCGGTGAGAACGCGCAAAGCGGCTTCAAAGTGGGAACGCTCCATCATCCTCAACACGTCGGGCGAGGGGACGTTCCTCATGCCGGCAAGGGCGCCTGCGCATGCTGCTGGTCCTATCGTGCGTCGGCCCGCGCGGTAATCTCAAAGAGCTTGGCAGCGTCCGTGCCGGCGCTCGTGGCGCACCGGCGGTTGCGAGTTCGGCTCGCTCCGCATCGGTGATTTACAGCCGCTCCGGAGGCGACGGTTACGGCTACGGCGGGTCGCGATACGGTTACCGCGCAGCCTATGCCGCTGGAGCCTACGCTGCCGGA
>Ga0105246_10002694_pt1 | contig 10754 bp, 7 predicted proteins | sample KBSM64metaG_FD_99694 | JGI IMG/M metagenome (GOLD analysis project Ga0105246, IMG submission 99694) | Miscanthus rhizosphere microbial communities from Kellogg Biological Station, Michigan, USA - KBS M6-4 metaG | ecosystem: Host-associated > Plants > Roots > Rhizosphere > Soil | place: Michigan...
CGAGCCGGAAGCGGTGGACCGCCAGCAGTTCGGCCATGGGCTGTGCTGACGCTGTCCGCCAGGTGCGGAGCAGGGTGGTGAGTTGGTAGGCGATCCAGGCCAGGGCGGCGATGCCGAAGCCCATGAGGACCTTCGGTCCTGAACCGGTGCTGAAGAACTTCTGGAGGCCGGCGGTGGAGGTGAACGAGCCGACGCCCAGGAACAGTAACGAGGGGAGGACGAGGACGCACGGGATCAGCAGGAGCCACCGCCGCCGAGAACCGCGGGCCGCTCGGGCCGCCTGCAGCAGGGCTCGGATGTTCAGCGTCTGCCAGGCGCGCGGGTTGTCGGATGCGTCCATCCGGGCAGTGATCCCGGCCACCACACGGTGCAGATCCTGGATGCTGCCGGGTGGCCCCGATGCCGTGGCGTACAGCAAGGAGCGCCGGAGCCGGACGTAGCGCAGGACGATCAACAGGCTCCATGGCAGACGCCAGGCCGCGTATCGCAGCAAGGATCCCAGGCTGTCACCATCGGCGCGTTCAGAGGAGAGCAGCACGCTCGGCACGCTCCGCTTACCGCGATGGATCTGGCGCAGGTCGACGACCGTCGCGATGGCCAGGCACACGAGGGGCGCCGCCCACGCCTTCCCGTTCAGGGATTCGAGCCACTGCGCGGCCGGGCTGCTGGGTTTCTGAACCGCGTAGTTGTTCACGGTGTGATACGCGGCCGCGCTCGCGATCGGGAGCACGGAGAGCAGGCGCAGCCAACCGCGGGCGCGCCACAGCAGGCCGACTCCGAAGCCGGCCATGGCTGTGAACACCAGGTGCGAGAAGGTTTGCGTGGCCGCGGGGCCGCCCAGGTCCAGCTGGCTGAACGGCGCCGGGAGCCAGGCCGTCAACACCTTCCCGAGGCCTGGCACATAGGGCGGGGACAAGCTGTCGGGGATGATCCAGCCCCCGCCACGGACCAGCGCCCGGTTCGCGTCCAGGCCGTACCGCAGTACCGCCTCCAGCAGCCCGAACCCGGCCCCCAGCGCCGCACCCAGCACCACGAAGTCGGTCAGCCCCCACTGGCGGCGAATCTTCAGGCTCATCCCGGCCAGCAGCAGCGGGGAAACCTTGATCAATTCCTCCACCCAGGGAGCCACCGTGTAGCTGGTGGTGTTCACCACCGTCACCAGCGACTGCCCCGACTGGTCGGCGTAGACGCGGGTGTACGTGAGCTGCAGCAACGCCGTTGCCACGCCGCACCCGTACACTCCCACGGCGAGCGCAAGCAGCACGGTCGACAGGCGCACGGATCGCGTCGGCCAGGAGACGGCGAACAGTTGCAGCACACCCCAGAGGGCCGCCATCGCCATCATCAATGTCACGCCAGGCCCCCGATGCACTGGACCAACAAGTGATTCGCAATAGTGAACGAGATGCTATGTAGTCAACTGCCGGTACGGCAAGCGAGTTGTGAGGCCGCTGCCTACGCCTGATCGTCCGGGTCCGGGCGTAGCTCGGGGCGCGTGCGAAGTGGTCGAACTCGCCTGCCTGTTGGCGTCCGAGTTGCTCACCAATGCCCACCTCCATACCCGGGGCCCATACGCCCTCCGTGTCGTGCGCATGGAATCCGGCGGCTCCGGGGCGCCGTATGGGATACGGACCCGCGCGTTCCGTACGGGTTCCGTGCCGAGCCCGCCGTAGCCCCGGAAGATGCCGAAGGCGGGCGCGGGCTGCAGCTTGTGCGGGCCTGTGCGGACTCGGTCGGGGTCTCCGTGCTGCGGGAGCTCGGCGCGTCGAAGGGCGGGACGCTGCTGTGGGCCGAATGTCAGTCTCGTGGCCTAACGTGATGGTGTGGGTTCGGAGAGTGATGGGAGGGTGTTGTGGCGAAGGTGGAGCCGCGGGGCAGGAGGGCTGCGCACGCGTGCGCGGAGCGTGATGCGGAGGCGGGAGAGCAGGCCGGACAGTACGGTGGATTCGACGCCGAGCGGGATGTCGGACCTCCCAGTGGCCCCGCTCGCGCAGCCCGTGAGGTGGAGGGACGGAGGCAGCGAGCGATGTCCGTTTCGTCCGAGACCTCAAGGTACCCGCGGCCCCGTCCGGGAAATCTGCGCGAGATCGCCGCGAAGATCGAGGCTGCGACGGGTCTGCGGGTGCAGATCGTGGGGGGAAGGCTCGTGATGTCCCCGACTCCGCGTGGTAAGCACGCGGGTGTGGTGAAGCGGTGTGACAAGGCCGACTGGTGCGCCGTTGCCGGTGTTGCCGTTCTTCTCGTGCTCGACCCCCGCAAGGGGACCTGGGCCCTGCACACCCGCCCCGACAACGGTGCCTACCAAGACGTACTGCCGGGCAAGTTCGGCGAGCCGGTTCGGCTGCCCGAGCCGATCGGCATTGAGATCGCCGCCGGCGGTTTCCCGGTGTACGGCGCATCTTCGCCCGGTACGCAGCCAGAAGAAGGGTCGTTCACGGAGAGATCCAAGTGAACGGCAGACCTTTTTCTCACCTTCGTCGGACACAGTGGGTGCCGATGAAGCGCATCCCACGCATCAGCAGGCGTGTCACCAGTCCCCTGTGCGCGGCCGTCGTGCTCCTTGTGCCGGCGCTCACCTCCGCTTCCCTCGCCAATGCGGACGACGGGCCGGGTCCCCTCGGTGTGACCGTGGTCGCGGCGGACAACGCGCAGTCCAGGAAGGTCGGGGCCCTCTTCGACGCCGACCGGAGATCCTCGCTCGCCGGCGGGCACTTCTGCACCGCCTCCGTCGTGTACAGCCCGCACCGCAATCTCATCGTCACCGCGGCCCACTGTCTGGGCGGGAGCAAGGACGGGGACCTCGTCTTCGTACCCGGGTACCGGGGTGGCCGGGCGCCGTACGGGGTGTGGACGGTGCGGAAGGTGTTCCTGCCCGACGGCTGGGCCAAGGGACAGCACGAGGACAGCGACGTCGCCTTTGCCGTCGTCGAGAACAAGGGCGGGAAGGGCGTCGAGGACGCCGTCGGCGGCAACCCCTTCGTGACCGGTACGGCGACCGGGGCCACCGCCGTCACCGTCACCGGGTATCCCAACTCCCGGGAAGTGCCCGTCAGCTGTACCAACAGACCGACCGTGCACAGCCGTACCCAGCAGCGGATCTACTGTCCCGGCCTTCCGGGCGGAACCAGCGGCAGTCCTTGGGTCAACGGCGACAAGGCGGTCGTCGGGATCCTGGGCGGGCACGAGAAGGGCGGGAGCACGGACGACATCTCGTACAGCGTGGTGTTCGGAGCGGAAGCGGCCGAGTTGTATCGGGACGCGACCGGCTGACGTCCGACGGCGCGACCGGCTGACGGCTGGCGGGGTGCGCCAGAAGGCGGATATCGGACGCCATTTGGCGCGTAACCACCTTGCGGGGCATGTCTGTTGGCCGGGGGTGGGTATGGCCTTTCCGCGTGTGGTTTCTCCGTCTGTTCCGCTGTCTGTCCCGCCGTCTGTTTCTCCTTCTGTGTGATCACCCGGAAACACCGGACGCGCCCCTAGACTGACGTGGGCTGTCGGACTACCGAGCGGTGAGGGGCGGTTGACGGTGCGTAAGGCGTGGATCATTGCCGGCGTTGCAGTCGGTTCTGCCCTGTCCTTCGTCATGCTGCTCGTCGTCGGGGTGTATGTCGTCGCCGGGAACCTCATCAACGGGGTGGGCGGCGGGACCAAGGCGTTGGCCAAGGGGGCCGTGCCCGCCGCGTACTCGGCCATCGTGCAGAAGTGGGGCAACCTCTGCCCCGCCCTCAACCCCGCGCTGCTCGCCGCCCAGCTCTACCAGGAGAGCGGGTTCAATCCGAACGCGAAGAGTGCGGCGGCCGCGGAAGGGATAGCGCAGTTCATCCCCGGCACCTGGGCCACGCACGGCGTCGACGGCAACGGGGACGGGGTCAAGAACGTCTGGGACCCGGCGGATGCCATTCCGTCCGCCGCCTCCTACGACTGCCAGCTCGCCTCGTACGTCAAGGACGTACCCGGGAATCTGACCGAAAACATGCTCGCCTCGTACAACGCGGGGTCCTACGCGGTGATCAAGTACGGCGGCGTGCCGCCGTACAAGGAGACCCAGAACTACGTCAAGACGATCACTACGCTCGAGGAGAGCTTCGCCGCGCCCGTCAGCCGGGTGGATCCGAGCAAGCAGGCCGCGGGGGCCATCTACTACGCGCAGAAGAAGCTCGGGACGCCCTATCTGTGGGGCGGCAACGGGACCGCCGAGGACAACGGGCGTTTTGACTGCTCGGGGCTGACGAAGGCCGCGTACGAGAGTGTCGGGATCACGCTGCCGCGGGTCGCCAACGACCAGTACAACGCGGGGCCGCACCCGAAGCGGGACGAGCTTCTGCCCGGCGATCTCGTGTTCTTCTCCCAGGACCCCACCGACTCCCGGGCCATCCACCACGTGGGGATCTATGTGGGGGGCGGGTACATGATCGACGCGCCGAGGACGGGCGCGGTGATCCGGTTCGACCCCATCGACACCTCCGAGTACTTCGGAGCCACGCGCGTCACCGAAGATGGCGCGAAAGCACTGCCCACCACGGTGTGAACCGAGCGTGAACCCACCCCCTGAGCTGCAGAGATGAGTCTCTCTTCGATAACGTCTGCGTGATCATTCGGTGGAGTGTGGAACGTAGTAACTGGGACCGTGCGTTCCTGTTCTCGTAGTCATCCGACAGTCATCCCGGTGGCTGTCCACGACGTGACCTACAACCACGGGGGTGGGTAAGCGGGCGTGCGCGAGTACGTCCGGCAGCAGACGACGAAGGGGCCTCAGCACCATGGCTGGACTCGCCGAATCCGGGTCGAACCCCGACGTCGACCTGCTCTACGACATCAATGGCCTGGCCAAGGACGCACCGCACTGGTTCGACCGGGCCGTCTCCTTTGTCGGGGAGTACGGGCTGCTGCTGGCCATGGTGCTGCTGGTGGTGGGGTGCTGGTGGTCCGTGCGGCGGCGGGGGGACGAGGACGCTGCTTCGTCCGTGGCCGCGTTGGTGTGGGCGCCGGTCGCTGCGGCGTTGGCGGTGCTGGTGAATGTGCCGATACGGGGGTTTGTCGAGCGCCCTCGGCCGTTTCGTACGCACGACGGGCTTGATGTTCTGGTGTCCGGGAAGACCGACTACTCGTTTGTGAGCGATCACGCGACCATCACCATGGCTGTGGCGGTGGGGGTGTTTGTCGCCAATCGGAAGTTCGGGTTGGTCGGGATCGGGTTGGCGCTGCTTGAGGGGTTTTGCCGGGTTTACATGGGTGTGCACTATCCGACTGATGTGGTCGGCGGGTTTGCGCTCGGGACGGCTGTGGCGTTGTTGCTTTCGCCGGTTGCCATGCTGCTGCTGACGCCTGTGATGAAGGCTGTTGAGGGGTCGGCTTGGGGTGGGTGGTTCGTGCGGAGTCCCGGGCGGGCGGCCGTAGGGCAGGATGCGCTGATCCCCGGGGCCCGGAAGGAAGCGGCGGGCTCTGAGGAGCGGGATTTGGCTGCATAGGCGCTCCACTCGAAAGCCGGTAACTGTCCGTGGGTACGTCGGTCGCTGGTCGCGCCCACGCGGCGGAGCCGCATATCGATACAGCCCCGCGCCCCTTCAGGGCGCTACAGCGACTGGGGGTACGTGAAGAAGCGATTGGGGTCGTACTGCTGCTTCACTGCCGACAGGCGGGTCGCCGCATCGCCGTAGTACGCCTTCCGCCAGTCCGTCAGCGTCGGGTCCGTGTAGTTCTGGTAGGCCGCTCCCGAGGCGTACGGGCGCATTGCCTTGTGGGTGTTGGTCAGCCAGGTCTGGGCCGCTGAGCCTGTGGTGCCCGCGCGCCAGGACGCCAGGTACTGGGCCAGCATCCGGGAGCGGCGGTGGACGAAGGCCGTTGCGGTGGGGGAGACGCGGTTGACCGCGCCGCCCAGGGCCGTCAGCGCGATGCTGCCCGCGCCGCCCGGGACCGAGCTGACGTTCCGCAGCAGGGTCTGGATGCCCGGCGAGGAGATCGAGCGGTCGAAGAAGTCCGAGCGGGCCGTGTAGGTCTCCCGGCCCAGGGCGCCCTGCGGGTTGCGGTTCGGGGTGGAGCCGGGAAGGTGGCACTGGGCCTCGGTGCGGAAGGACGAGCAGCCCGCGTACGCCTCCATCGCGCCCTCGTAGGTGTGCCGCTTGAGCGTTTCGCTGCGGGTCGGCGAGCCGACGGCCGAGACCAGGCGGTCGAGCGCGTTCTGCAGTTCTCCGTACGTGCCGATGGAGAAGGCCGCGACCGACACGGTGGGCGAGCCGCCGTTCTCCAGGTGGCAGGAGGACCAGATCTCGTCGGGCTGGTCGGGGCCCCACTCCTGCCATGCCTTCAGCACGGCGGCGGCCTTCGACCAGGGCCAGGTCAGGTACGCGGAGACGGCCTGCGGTGCCGGGTGGGTCTTGAAGTGCAGTTCCGTCACGACGCCGAAGTTGCCGTTGCCCGCGCCGCGCAGGGCCCAGAACAGGTCCTTGTTCTCGGTCGCGTCGGCCACGAGCTGCTTGCCGTCGGCCGTGATCAGGGTTGCCTGGGTGAGGCTGTCGCAAGTGAGGCCGTATGCCCGGGAGACCACGCCGTGGCCGCCGCCCAGGACCAGGCCCGAGACACCGACCGAGGGGCAGGAGCCCGCGGGTATCGTCACGCCCTTCGCGGCCAGCGCGCGGTAGACGTCGATCAGCTTGGAGCCGGCGCCGACCACGGCCTGGCCGCCGCTCACCCGTATCTGCTTCAGCTTCGACACGTCGACGATCAGCTTGCCGTTGCCGGAGGACCAACCCGCGTAGGAGTGGCCGCCGTTGCGGATCGCGACCTGGATGTGGTGGGCGCGGGCGTAGGCGAGGGTCGTCCGTATGTCGTCGGCGTGGGCGACATAGGCCACGGCCGCCGGCTTCAGGCCGTCGAAGCGGGTGTTGTACAGCTGGTGGGCCGTGGTCCAGGTCGCCTCGCCCGGGCGTATCAGAGCGCCGTCGAGGTCCCGCGCGAGCGCGGTCCAGTTCGCGGGGGCGGCCTGGGCGGACGTCGACCTGATCGCCGTACCGGAGGAGGCGGACGACGAGGAGGTGCTGGTGTCCGCGTCGGCGGACCCGCCCCTGCACGCGGCCGTGGCGACCGCCGCCAGCGCGGCCGCGCCGCCTCCTATGAACGTACGACGTTCCATGTTGCGTCCTCCCGGATTGCTCTCGGGGAACGAGACGGCTTGCCGACCACACGGGTTCCCGCGGAAGTGTCACTCCTGTGTCACCGTGGGGAGCAGCCACCCGTCGGGCCGGAACCTGCGTGTGCTCTCCCCGTGAGCATTCCGTGACCTAACCACACCGTCGGCAGGGGTTCACCTGCCGTTCATTTCTGGCCGTAGGCGCCTTCACCTGGTCTGCCTAATTTCGGCCTTACGCGATGTGGGGCGCCCTTGGGGAAGGCGCGTCCTCCGTCGCCGGACTTCAACCTCGCACGCCGCCGAATTCAGGACGGCGGCTCCTGGAAGGAACTCTTTCAAGTGAAGCTTCAGCGCATGAATCGGCGGGCCATCGCCCTCGGTGCTCTCGCCGCGTCGGGCGCCCTGGTCCTCACGGCGTGCGGCTCGGACGACACCAGCAGTGGCGGCGGCAGCAGCGCCTCCTCCACCACCGGTGCCAGCTCGATCAAGTGCGACAACGCCAAGGGTCAGCTGCTGTCCGACGGCTCGTCCGCGCAGAAGAACGCGATCGACGCGTGGGTGGCGCAGTTCTCCAAGGCCTGCGGCGTGCAGATCAACTACAAGGCCGGCGGTTCCGGTGCCGGTGTCACCTCCTTCACCCAGGGCCAGCTGGCCTTCGCGGGTTCCGACTCGGCGCTGAAGCCCGAAGAGGTCACCGCCTCCAAGAAGGTCTGCAGCGGCGGCCAGGGCATCGACCTCCCGATGGTGGGTGGCCCGATCGCGGTCGGCTACAACCTGTCCGGCGTGGACAACCTGGTCCTGGACGCTCCGACCCTTGCGAAGATCTTCGACAGCAAGATCACCAAGTGGAACGACCCGGCGATCGCCAAGCTCAACCCGTCCGCCAAGCTGCCCGACCTCAAGATCCAGGCGTTCCACCGCTCGGACGAGTCCGGCACCACGGACAACTTCACCAAGTACCTCAAGGCCGCGACGGCCGACAACTGGAAGTACTCCGGCGGCAAGGCCTGGCAGGCCAAGGGCGGCCAGTCCGCCGCGCAGTCCTCCGGTGTGGCCGCCCAGGTCAAGCAGACCAACGGTGCCATCGGCTACTTCGAGCTGTCCTACGTCGCCGACGGTGTGAAGGCCGTCAGCATCAACACCGGTGCCAGCGCCCCGGTCGCCCCGAGCAGCGACAGCGCCACCAAGGCCATCGCCGACGCGAAGGTCGTGGGCACGGGCAAGGACCTGTCGCTCCAGCTGAACTACGCGACCAAGGCCGACGGCGCCTACCCGATCACCCTGGTCACCTACGAGATCGTCTGTGACAAGGGCAACAAGGCAGACACCCTCCCCGCCACCAAGGCGTTCCTGCGCTACATCGCCTCCGAGGACGGCCAGGGCCTGCTGCCCAACCTGAAGTACGCCCCCATCCCCGCCGACATCAACGCCAAGGTCCGCACCACCATCGAGGGCCTGAGCTGATCTGAGTGCGGTCCGGTCCCGGGCCTCGAACCCGGGACCGGACCGCATCGTCCGGTGCACCGCCGCCACGAGCCGTACGTCCCGTACGGCTTCGCAGGACCGCACCCCGCGTGCGGTTCCGCAGACCGGAGAACCCGATGGACACATCTACAGAGATAACCGACACGCCACCCCCAGCCCCGCAGCCCTCCGCCGAGCAGAAGCGCGCGGCTCGCGGCGCCACCCGACCCGGTGACCGGATCTTCCTCGGTCTCTCCCGCGGGTCGGGCATCTTCCTGTTGGTGATCATGGCCGCGATCGCGGTCTTCCTCACCTACCGTGCGTCCCTCGCGATCAGCAAGGACCACGGCAACTTCCTCACCACCTTCGAGTGGAACACCAACATCCAGCCGCCGTCCTTCGGCATCGCGGTCCTGGCCTACGGCACGGTGGTCTCCTCGATCATCGCCATGGTCATCGCGGTCCCGATCGCGGTGGCCATCGCGCTGTTCCTCACGCACTACGCCCCGCGCCGGCTGCGCGGCCCGATCGCCTATGTGATCGACCTGCTCGCCGCCGTGCCGTCGATCGTCTACGGCCTCTGGGGTGCGCTGATCCTCGTTCCGCACATGAACGGCCTCTTCGGCTGGCTGAACGACTACTTCAGCTGGACCGGCCTCTTCTCCTGGGACGAGGGCCCCGCGCGCTCGATGCTCACCGTCGGCATCCTGCTCGCGATCATGATCCTGCCGATCATCACCAACGTGAGCCGCGAGGTCTTCCGTCAGGTCCCGCAGATGCACGAGGAAGCGGCTCTCGCCCTCGGTGCCACGCGCTGGGAGGTCATCCGCATGGCGGTGATCCCCTTCGGCCGCTCCGGTGTGATCTCCGCCTCGATGCTCGGCCTCGGCCGTGCGCTCGGCGAGACGATGGCCGTCGCCACCGTGCTCTCCCCGGACTTCCTCATCCACGGCAGCCTGCTCAACCCGGGCGGCGGCACCTTCGCCCAGAACATCGCCAGCAAGTTCGGTGAGGCGGACGAGTTCGGCCGTGACGCGCTGATCGCCTCCGGTCTGGTGCTGTTCGTCATCACCCTGCTGGTCAACGGCGCGGCCCGCATGATCATCGCCCGCCGCAAGGAGTACTCGGGGGCCAACGCATGAGCCACGCCGCCATCGCCGAAAAGCCCGCGAGCACCCTGCGCGGCGACCGTCTGCCCAAGTGGTCGCCGTGGGCGATCGCCGCCGGCTCCCTCGCCGTCGCCGTCGCCATCGGCCTGGGCGCCGGCCTCGACAGCAAGGTCCAGTGGGGCCTGATCGCCGGGCTGATCTTCCTCGTCGCCACATACGGCCTCGCCGCTCGCGTCGAGGGCCGCCGACAGGCCAAGGACCGCATCGCGACCGCGCTCGTCTGGGTCGCCTTCCTGCTCGCCGTCGTACCGCTGGTCTCCCTGGTCTGGACGACCATCGCGCGCGGTGTGAAGGTCCTCAACATCTACTTCCTGACCCACTCGATGGGCATCGTCGCCGACTCCCAGCCGGGCGGTGGCATCTACCACGCCATCATCGGCAGCCTCGAGCAGGTCGGCCTCGCCACGATCATCGCCGCGCCGATCGGCGTGCTCACCGCGGTCTACCTCGTGGAGTACGGCCGCGGCGGCCTCTCCCGCGCCGTCACCTTCTTCGTCGACGTGATGACGGGTGTCCCGTCGATCGTCGCGGGTCTGTTCATTCTGTCGCTGATGCTGATCTTCGACATGGAGCCCTTCGGCTTCGCCGGTTCGATGGCCCTGGCCATCCTGATGATGCCGGTGGTCGTGCGCTCCACGGAGGAGATGCTCAAGCTCGTCCCGAACGAGCTGCGCGAGGCGTCCCTCGCGCTCGGTGTCCCTAAGTGGCGCACCATCCTGAAGGTGGTCCTGCCCACCTCGATCGGCGGCATCACGACCGGCATCATGCTGGCCGTCGCCCGTATCGCAGGTGAGACCGCTCCTGTGCTGCTGTTGGTGTTCGGAAACCGGTTCATCAACAACAACCCCTTTGAGGGTGCGCAGCAGTCGCTGCCGTTGTACATCTATCAGCAGTACGCGAACAGCGCAGGCGCGAACGCGGCGTTCGACCGGGCATGGGCGGCCTCGCTCACCCTGATCGCCTTCGTGATGATCCTGAACCTGGTGGCCCGC
>Ga0105246_10002696_pt1 | contig 10752 bp, 11 predicted proteins | sample KBSM64metaG_FD_99694 | JGI IMG/M metagenome (GOLD analysis project Ga0105246, IMG submission 99694) | Miscanthus rhizosphere microbial communities from Kellogg Biological Station, Michigan, USA - KBS M6-4 metaG | ecosystem: Host-associated > Plants > Roots > Rhizosphere > Soil | place...
GGCCTAGACTGATCCGCATCTGCTGTCCTCCGCTTTTGCTTTTAAGGCCTCTTGCATGTCCGATCCTCGCTACCAGATCGACGTCAGCGTCGTCACCCGCTTCCTGGCGGACCAATCGCAACCCGAACTCAACCGCTTTGCCTTTGCCTACACCATCACGGTGAAAAACAACGGGCTGGTGCCGGCCAAGTTGCTGTCACGCCATTGGGTGATCACCGACGGTGACGGTCAGGTTGAAGAAGTACGCGGCGCGGGCGTTGTCGGCCAGCAACCGCTGATCGACATCGGCGCCAGCCACACCTACAGCAGCGGCACGGTGATGACCTCCAGGGTCGGCACCATGCAGGGCTCGTATCAGATGAAAGCCACCGACGGCCATTTGTTCGACGCAACCATCAAGCCCTTCCGCCTCGCGGTGCCCGGAGCCCTGCACTGATGGCGACGTACGCGGTCGGTGACCTGCAAGGGTGCCTGGAGCCCCTCAAGTGCCTGCTTGAACAGGTCGCCTTCGACCCCGTGAATGATCGCCTGTGGCTGGTCGGCGACTTGGTCAACCGTGGCCCGCAGTCGCTGGAAACCCTGCGCTACCTCTATAACCTGCGCGATTCGCTGGTCTGCGTGCTGGGCAACCATGACCTGCACCTGCTCGCGGCCGGCCAGAACATCGAGCGCCTGAAAAAAGGCGACACCCTGCGCGAGATCCTCGAAGCACCGGACCGCGCCGAGTTGCTGGAATGGCTGCGCCGCCAAAAGCTCATGCACTACGACGAGGCCCGTAACATCGCCCTGGTCCACGCCGGCATCCCACCGCAATGGACCTTGAAGAAAGCCCTCAAGTGCGCCGCCGAAGTCGAAAGCGCCCTGGCCGATGACAACCTGTACACCGCCTACCTCGACGGCATGTATGGCAACGAGCCAGTGAAGTGGGACAACGAGCTCACCGGCGTCGCCCGCCTGAGAGTGATCACCAACTATTTCACGCGCATGCGTTTCTGCACGGCGCAGGGCAAGCTGGACCTCAAGAGCAAGGAAGGCGCCGACACCGCCCTGCCCGGCTACCAGCCCTGGTTCGCCCACAAGGAACGCAAGACCCGGGACACGAAAATCATCTTCGGCCACTGGGCCGCCCTTGAAGGCAAATGCGAAGAACCCGGCGTGTTCGCCCTCGACACCGGCTGCGTGTGGGGCGGCGCCATGACCCTGATGAACATAGACACCGGCGAGCGTATCAGTTGCCAGTGTGAATCCCCTGCACCCACCCTACAGACGGCCGCCGCCAAGCCCTAGGAGCCCGCCATGAGCGAATTCAAACGTATCCCTCCCGAACAAGCCCAGGCCCTGCGCGAGCAAGGCGCCGTGGTCGTCGATATCCGTGACCAGCCGACTTACGCTGCAGCCCACATTGCCGGCGCCCGGCATCTGGACAACGTCAACATCGCCGACTTCATCCGCGCCGCCGACCTCGACGCGCCGGTGATCGTGGCGTGCTATCACGGTAACTCCAGCCAAAGCGCCGCAGCCTATCTGGTCAGCCAGGGCTTCTCCGACGTTTATAGCCTCGATGGCGGCTTTGAGCTGTGGCGCGCGACCTATCCTGCGGAAATTTCTTCAAGCGATTCGCAATAATTTTTTTCACACCCCGCTACCCCGCGTGACGCTTGGGCTTGCGCCGTTTCTGACGAACGGCGCAGCCAAACTAATTACGTATCGCGCCTTGAACTCCCCGATTACCAACTATCCTTAAGTGCAGGCCATCCAAATCAGGGGAGAGCCGGTACACCGGCGCGCGGGTCATCGGTAGCGTTTCAGGGTGTTCTGGGGGGAAAACAGCCATTGGGGAACGCCAATGGCTGCCAGCATCGACTGATTGATCCGGCGTCGGCTCCACGTATCGAGCGAGGTGACGACGTCATGAGTATCTTTAGCCACTTCCAACAACGTTTCGAGTCCACACAGCAGGAAGAACTCACGCTTCAAGAGTATCTTGAGCTGTGCAAACGGGACCGCAGCACCTATGCGTCTGCCGCCGAACGCCTGCTGCTGGCGATCGGCGAGCCGCAGCTGGTAGACACCTCGAACAATTCGCGCCTGTCGCGAATATTCTCCAACAAGGTGATCCGGCGTTACCCGGCCTTTGAAGACTTCCACGGCATGGAAGAATGCATCGACCAGATCGTCTCCTACTTCCGCCATGCGGCCCAGGGCCTGGAAGAGAAGAAACAGATCCTCTACCTGCTCGGCCCCGTTGGCGGCGGCAAGTCGTCCCTGGCGGAAAAACTCAAACAGCTGATCGAGAAGGTGCCCTTCTACGCCATCAAGGGCTCACCGGTGTTCGAGTCGCCTTTGGGGCTGTTCAACGCCACCGAAGACGGTGCGATCCTCGAAGAAGACTTCGGTATCCCACGGCGCTACCTCAATACCATCATGTCGCCCTGGGCCACCAAGCGCCTGTCCGAGTTCGGCGGCGATATCAGCCAGTTCCGGGTGGTCAAACTCTACCCATCGATCCTCAACCAGATCGGCGTCGCCAAGACCGAGCCGGGCGACGAGAACAACCAGGACATCTCGGCACTGGTGGGCAAGGTCGATATCCGCAAACTCGAAGAATTTCCGCAGAACGACGCCGACGCCTATAGCTACTCGGGCGCGCTGTGCCGGGCCAACCAGGGCCTGATGGAGTTCGTGGAGATGTTCAAGGCGCCGATCAAGGTACTGCACCCACTGCTCACGGCCACCCAGGAAGGTAACTACAACAGTACCGAAGGCCTGGGCGCGATTCCGTTCACCGGGATCCTGCTGGCGCACTCCAACGAATCGGAATGGCACACCTTCCGCAACAACAAGAACAACGAAGCCTTCATCGACCGTATTTACATCGTCAAGGTGCCGTACTGCCTGCGCGTCAGCGATGAAATCAAGATCTACGACAAACTGCTGTTCAACAGCTCGCTGGCCAAGGCCCACTGCGCCCCCGACACCCTGAAAATGCTCGCCCAGTTCACCGTGCTGTCGCGCCTCAAGGAGCCGGAGAACTCGAATATCTACTCGAAAATGCGCGTGTACGACGGTGAAAACCTCAAGGACACCGATCCCAAGGCCAAATCGATCCAGGAATACCGTGACACGGCGGGCGTCGATGAAGGCATGAACGGCCTGTCGACACGCTTCGCGTTCAAGATCCTCTCCAAGGTCTTCAACTTCGACCCCCACGAGATCGCCGCCAACCCGGTGCACCTGCTCTACGTGCTGGAGCAGCAGATCGAACAGGAACAATTCCAGGCCGAAACCCGCGAGCGCTATCTGCGTTTCCTCAAGGAATACCTGGCGCCGCGCTATATCGAGTTCATCGGCAAGGAAATCCAGACCGCCTACCTGGAGTCCTACAGCGAGTACGGCCAGAACATCTTCGACCGCTACGTGCTGTACGCCGACTTCTGGATTCAGGACCAGGAATACCGCGATCCCGAAACCGGCGAAATTCTCAACCGCGTGGCGCTCAACGAAGAGCTGGAGAAGATCGAGAAACCCGCCGGCATCAGCAATCCGAAGGATTTCCGCAACGAAATCGTCAACTTCGTGCTGCGCGCCCGCGCCAACAACAACGGCAAGAACCCAACCTGGCTCAGCTACGAGAAACTGCGGGTGGTGATCGAGAAGAAAATGTTCTCCAACACCGAGGATCTGCTGCCGGTTATCAGCTTCAACGCCAAGGCGAGCAAGGAGGACCAGCAAAAACACAACGACTTCGTCACACGAATGGTCGAGCGCGGCTACACCGACAAACAGGTACGACTGCTCTCCGAGTGGTACCTGCGGGTGCGTAAATCGCAGTAAGGCAGCGACAGGTGCTCACTGCCAGGCGTTACGCCTGGCAGGCGACCGCTTGTCCTTAAGCTTCCAGCTCGCGGCTTGAAGCTTGTAACGTGAAGCTGCCCGGAGGGCTCCCCATGAGCTATGTGATCGACCGACGCCTCAATGGCAAGAACAAGAGCACGGTAAACCGCCAGCGTTTCCTGCGGCGTTACCGTGACCACATCAAAAAGGCGGTTGAAGAGGCCGTCAGCCGCCGCTCCATCACCGACATGGAGCATGGCGAACAAATCAGCATTCCGGGACGCGACATCGACGAACCCGTGCTGCACCACGGCCGGGGCGGCAAGCAGACCGTTGTGCATCCCGGCAACAAGGAGTTCACCACGGGTGAACACATTGCGCGCCCTCAAGGAGGCGGTGCAGGCAAGGGCGCGGGCAAGGCCGGCAACTCCGGCGAGGGCATGGACGAATTCGTGTTCCAGATCACCCAGGAGGAATTTCTCGAATTCATGTTCGAGGACCTGGAGCTGCCCAACCTGGTCAAACGCAACCTGACCGGCACCGACACCTTCAAAACCGTACGCGCAGGTATCAGCAACGAGGGCAATCCGTCCCGTATCAACATCATCCGCACTTTGCGCTCAGCCCACGCCCGTCGGATCGCCCTGTCAGGCAGCAGCCGCGCGAAGCTCAAGCACGCCAAGGAAGAATTGGCGCGCTTGAAGCGCGAAGAACCGGATAACTTCGGCGATATCCAGGAAATAGAAATCGAAATCGAGAAACTCAGCGCGCGTATTCACCGTGTGCCATTTCTTGATACCTTCGACTTGAAATACAACCTGCTGGTCAAGCAACCCAACCCCAGCTCCAAGGCCGTGATGTTCTGCCTGATGGACGTGTCCGGCTCCATGACCCAGGCCACCAAGGACATCGCCAAGCGTTTCTTTATCCTGCTGTACCTGTTCCTGAAACGGAACTACGACAAGATCGACGTGGTGTTTATCCGCCATCACACCAGCGCCCGGGAAGTCGACGAAGAGGAATTCTTCTACTCGCGCGAAACCGGCGGCACCATCGTCTCCAGCGCACTGAAACTGATGCAGGAAATCATGGCCGAACGCTACCCGGCCAATGAGTGGAACATCTATGCGGCCCAGGCTTCCGACGGTGACAACTGGAACGACGACTCGCCGATCTGCCGGGATATCCTGATCAACCAGATCATGCCTTTCGTGCAGTACTACACCTACGTCGAAATTACCCCCCGTGAGCACCAGGCGCTGTGGTTCGAATACGAGCGTATCGGCGAAGCCTTCGCCGACACGTTCGCCCAGCAGCAACTGGTCTCGGCCGGCGATATCTACCCGGTCTTCCGTGAACTCTTCCAGCGCAGGTTAGTGACATGACCGCCAAAAAAGAGCATAAGCGCCAACCTATCTCCACCGGGTCCGAGTGGACCTTTGAACTGATCCAGGCCTATGACCGGGAAATCAGCCGCATCGCGGCGGGTTATGCGCTGGACACCTACCCCAACCAGATCGAAGTGATCACCGCCGAACAGATGATGGACGCCTACGCCTCCGTCGGCATGCCGCTGGGTTATCACCATTGGTCCTATGGCAAACACTTCCTCAGCACCGAAAAGTCCTACACCCGCGGCCAGATGGGCCTGGCCTACGAGATCGTGATCAACTCCGACCCGTGCATCGCCTACCTGATGGAAGAAAACACCATCTGCATGCAGGCGCTGGTGGTGGCCCACGCGTGCTACGGGCATAACAGCTTTTTCAAAGGCAACTACCTGTTTCGCACCTGGACCGATGCCAGTTCGATCATCGATTACCTGGTGTTCGCCAAGCAGTACATCATGCAATGCGAGGAGCGCCACGGCATCGACGCGGTAGAGGATTTGCTCGACTCCTGCCACGCCCTGATGAACTACGGCGTCGACCGTTACAAACGCCCCTATCCGATTTCGGCCGAAGAAGAACGCCTGCGCCAGCAGGAGCGTGAGGAACACCTGCAGAAGCAGATCAACGATCTGTGGCGCACCATTCCAAAGCGTGCCGGCAAGAACAGCGACAAGGACAATGCACGCTTCCCCGCCGAACCTCAGGAAAACATCCTGTATTTCCTGGAAAAGCACGCCCCGTTGCTGGAACCCTGGCAGCGGGAAATCGTGCGCATCGTGCGCAAGATCGCCCAATACTTTTATCCACAGCGCCAGACTCAGGTGATGAACGAGGGCTGGGCGACGTTCTGGCATTACACCCTGATGAACGACCTGTACGACGAAGGCCTGGTCACCGACGGTTTCATGATGGAGTTCCTCACGTCCCACACCAGCGTGGTGTTCCAGCCTGGGTTCGATAGCCCCTATTACAACGGCATCAACCCCTACGCACTGGGCTTTGCGATGTACCGCGACATCCGGCGCATGTGCGAGCACCCAACTGAAGAGGATCGCCGCTGGTTCCCGGAAATCGCCGGCAGCGACTGGCTGTCCACCATCAAGTTCGCCATGAGCAGTTTCAAGGACGAGAGCTTCATCCTGCAGTACCTGTCCCCGCAGGTGATTCGCGATCTGAAGCTGTTCAGCATCATGGACGACGACCTCAAGGAAGACCTGGTGGTGCCGGCCATCCATGACGAGCCGGGCTATCGGACTATCCGCGAGACCCTGGCGGCGCAGTACAACCTGGGCAACCGCGAGCCCAACGTGCAGATCTACAGCATCGATGTGCGCGGGGATCGCTCGCTGACCTTGCGTCACCAGCAGCACGACCGCAAACCCCTGGGCGAATCCACCGAAGAAGTGCTCAAGCACTTGCACCGGCTGTGGGGCTTCGATATCCACCTGGAAACCCTGCAGGGCGACCAGGTGATGAAAACCCACCATGTCCCACCGCGCAGCGATCACAACGACAACGACTACGGCCGCCTGGACCTGGCCGTCGTGCATCTCTGAAACGGCAAAGCCTCCATTGACCAGGCACAGGCGGTATCCTGTGCCGCTAATGGAGGCTTTTTCATGAAAATCTACAAAGTCGGCGGTGCGGTGCGTGATCGCCTGCTGGGCATCAAGGTCACCGACATCGACCGCGTCGTCGTCGGCGCCACCACCGAAGAGATGCTGGCCAAAGGCTTCAAGCCGGTCGGTGCTGACTTCCCCGTGTTCCTGGACCCGAAAAACGGCGATGAATACGCCCTGGCCCGCACCGAACGCAAAAGTGGCCGGGGTTACGGCGGCTTCGTATTTCACGCCAGCCCCGAAGTCACGCTGGAAGAAGACCTGATTCGTCGCGACCTGACCATCAATGCCATGGCTGAAGACGATGAGGGCAATCTGACCGACCCTTACCACGGCCAACGCGATCTGGACGCGCGTATTTTACGTCACGTATCGCCCGCTTTCGCCGAAGATCCCTTGCGAGTGCTGCGCGTTGCGCGCTTCGCCGCGCGTTATGCGCACCTCGGATTCACCGTGGCTGCGCCAACGCTTGCGCTGATGCGTCAGCTCAGCGAATCCGGCGAACTGGAGGCGCTGACCCCGGAGCGCAGCTGGAAAGAAATTTCCCGGGCACTGATGGAAGATCAGCCTCAGGTGTTTATCCAAGTGCTGCGCGACTGCAATGCGCTGAAAACCTTGATGCCGGAAGTGGATGCGCTGTTCGGCGTGCCGCAGCCCGCAGCCCATCATCCCGAGATCGACACGGGCCTGCACACATTGAGCGTGTTGGAGCAGGCGGCCTTGTACAAGCAACCGCTGACCGTACGCTGGGCCTGCCTGCTGCACGACGTGGGCAAGGGCCTGACGCCTATGGATAAGTTGCCGCAGCATATTGCCCACGAACATCGGGGCTTGAAGCTGATAAAGGCCGTCAATGAACGCTTCAAAGTGCCGAAGGATTGCCAGGAACTGGCGCTGCTGGTGGGCCAATATCACACCCACGGCCATCGAGCCTTGGAACTGAAGGCCTCGACACTACTGGAGTTGCTGCAGAGTTTTGACGTCTACCGTCGCCCGCAACGCTTTGAGGAGTTTGTGCTCGCCTGCGAGATGGATGCGCGGGGTCGCAAGGGCTTTGAACAGCGAACTTATCCACAGGCCGATTATTTGCGTGGCGCGGCGAAGGTAGCGCGTGAGGTGCAGGTAGCACCGTTGCTGGAAAAAGGCTTCAAAGGCCCCGCGCTGGGCGAAGCGCTCAAGCGTGAACGGCTTAACGCGCTCAAAGCCTACAAGGAACAACAAAGCTCATTGTAGGAGCGAGCTTGCTCGCGAAAAACCTGAGAGCGCCGCGTTATCGTTCACGTTCTTCGCGAGCAAGCTCGGCTCCTACAGAAGCACGTCTGCCGTGAGTTGCCGGCCCTGCCATTCAAACCCGACAGGCGCCAGCACCTGGTCAATCTGCGCATCTCGCCACAGCTCGGCCATGGTCTTGCCCGCCTCCGGGTGAACACGATCCGGCGCCATCATCGACAGCGGCCACAGCACAAAAGCGTTTTTCAGGATTTCTGCGCGCGGCAGGATCAAACCGTCGAAATTACCCACCAGATCGCCATACAGCAGCACGTCGATGTCCAACGGCAAGCCTTTGCGATCGGGCGCATAACGACCATTGTCGGCCTCGATGGATTTCAACCGGCGGTCCAGCTCCGTCAAAGGCAGGTCGGTGCAGCCCGACACCACCAGATTGAAGAACGGCCCGCTTTTGATACCCACCGGCTGGCTTTCGAACACCGCCGAACAGCGCATGTCCGTCAAAAAGCTCGCCAGCGCATCAAGGCCCGCACGCAAATTGAGCTCGCGCTCGATATTACTGCCAAGGCCAAGGTAAACCTGAGTCAGCGACATCCGCGCTCGATCTCCACGCCCACGCCCTTGGCGGCCGGGACTGCGCCTGGCTTGGTCAATTTGAGGTGCAGCCAGGGAATATGGAACTCACTCATCAGCACTTGGGCCAGGCGCTCGGCGAAAGTTTCCACCAGTTGGTATTGGGACTGTTCGGCAAAGGCCTGGATACGCGCGGACACGCTGGCGTAATCCAGGGCCAGGCTCAGGTCGTCACCGGCGGCGGCCGGACGGTTGTCCCAGGCAAAGCTCAGGTCCAGGCGCAGGCATTGACGGATGCCGCGCTCCCAGTCGTAGGCGCCGATCACGGTGTCGACTTCCAGGCCTTCGATAAACACTCTGTCCAAGCACTCTTCTCCGCAGCACGACAAGGGCGCGATGCCCCGTTAGAATCAGGGCGTCCTCGCCCGGAATAGTTAGCATGTTTTGGTCACTGGCGATTCTCGCCTACCTGCTCGGCTCGCTGTCCTTTGCCATTTTGCTCAGCCGCCTGACGGGAAATCCCGATCCGCGAATGAGTGGCTCAGGCAATGCCGGCGCCACCAATATGTTGCGCCTGGCCGGCAAGAAACTTGCCGTATTGACGCTGCTGGGCGACCTCTGCAAGGGCCTGCTGCCCGTACTGATCGCCAGCCTCGCGGGCCTTACCCTGCAACAGCAGGCCTGGGTGGGCATCTGCGCCGTCCTCGGCCACCTGTTCCCCCTGTACTTCCGCTTTCGCGGCGGCAAAGGTGTCGCCACGGCGGCCGGCATGCTGCTGGGCATCTACCCTCCGGCAGCCTTACTGGCGGTGCTTGCCTGGCTGCTGACGTTTTACCTGACCCGTACCAGCTCACTGGCGGCACTGATCGCCACACCGCTCACCCTGCCCTTGCTGGCCTGGCAGGAACCGGCGGCGCTGCTGCCGATGAGCGTACTGACACTGCTGATCGTCTGGCGCCACCGCGGCAATCTACGCGACCTGTTTGCCGGGCGCGAACGGCATTTTTAACAGGGTCCACGTTACCCCCTACAACGGCGACAACTGCTCCATCGGCCAACGCGCCTGCACGCTGATCGCCAGGCTTTCATGCTGCCCGGCCTGCAGGCGCTGGCAGCCGGCGTAGGCGATCATCGCGCCATTGTCGGTGCAAAACTCAGGGCGCGCGTAAAACACATCGCCCTTCATCTCCCCGAGCATCTTCTCCAGCGAGCTGCGCAAGGCCTTGTTGGCGCTGACGCCGCCGGCAATCACCAGCCGCTTCATGCCGGCCTGCTTCAGGGCACGCTTGCACTTGATGGTTAAAGTCTCTACCACGGCCTGCTGGAACGCCAGCGCGATGTCGCAACGGGCTTGCTCGCCGTCGTCCCCGGCGCTGACGCTCTGCTGCCAGGTATTCAACGCCGAGGTTTTCAGGCCGCTGAAGCTGAACATCAAACCAGGGCGATCACACATCGGCCGTGGGAATACGTAACGACCGGCCACGCCTTTTTCGGCGAGCCGGGCGATTTCCGGACCGCCGGGATAATTGAGCCCCATCATCTTCGCGGTCTTGTCGAATGCTTCGCCGGCGGCGTCGTCCAGCGACTCGCCCAACAACGTGTATTGACCGATGCCGTCGACCTGAACCAGCTGCGTATGGCCCCCCGAAACCAACAAAGCGACGAACGGGAACGCCGGCGGTGTTTTTTCCAGCATCGGGGCCAGTAAATGACCTTCCATGTGGTGCACACCGAGGGCCGGAATGCCCCAGGCAAATGCCAGCGCCTGAGCACAGGAAGCCCCAACCAGCAGGGCTCCGACCAATCCGGGGCCTGCGGTATAGGCAATGGCATCGATCTCGGTCGGCACGCAGCCGGCTTCATCCAGCACCTGGCGGATCAATGGCAGCATACGTTTGACGTGATCACGGCTGGCAAGCTCCGGCACCACGCCGCCATAGGCGCGATGCAGGTCGATCTGACTGAACAGAGCATCGGCCAGGAGCCCGCGTTCACTGTCGTAAAGTGCGACACCGGTTTCGTCGCAGGAGGTTTCAAGTCCCAGTACTAGCATGGGTTTGCGCCTTGTAGAGGCTGAATTCGAAGGCGCGCATAATAGTCGCCAC
>Ga0105246_10002697_pt1 | contig 10744 bp, 11 predicted proteins | sample KBSM64metaG_FD_99694 | JGI IMG/M metagenome (GOLD analysis project Ga0105246, IMG submission 99694) | Miscanthus rhizosphere microbial communities from Kellogg Biological Station, Michigan, USA - KBS M6-4 metaG | ecosystem: Host-associated > Plants > Roots > Rhizosphere > Soil | place...
GCGCCATCTTTGGGTGCCAACGGCTCGTTTTGTGTCCAAAGTGAACACCAGCTTCGAGCAAAGCCTTGATATCTACCTCAACGGCCATGATATCCTTACTCCCTTCACCCTTACCGCCTGATGTACCAGGATATCTTGGTAAGAGTTGTTTCGTTAAAATTTATTACCTAGCTATTATAGCAATAATTGCTAGTTTTGCCAAGGGGTCGAAAGTGTTATACGATAGCAGGAACAATGAACCTTAAAATTGTAATCAATCTTTAGCAGCTCATAACCGAGCTGAGAACGACAGGCCTCAACCCCTATCAGGAGTTTGCCATGTCTGACCTCCAAGTTGACAAGCCGTTCACGTTGGAGCTTTACGGTGAGGTGCACCCACCTCATGCAGATGCAACGCTGGAGCTCTGCGCGCTGCTCTACGGCGGCGACACGCCCGCGCCGTTCGCCTTCACGAGCACCAGCGAGTGTGAGCGGTCTGTGGTGAGTGGCGTGGAGACGCGCGAACGCTGCGGGGAGTACGCATCCCTCCACATCGATCCGGCGAAGCTCAGCACCGCATGCACGCGCCTGCTCATCGCCGTTCACGTCGACGAGCTCAGCACAGACCAGCGGTACCAGGGTGCCTCAAGAGCCATCAACCCCACGATCAAGCGCCTCACCTACAGCGTACGAGCACTCGGGTTCGGCAACTCCGCCGCCTTCGTCGACGAGGACGTCATCTACGGCGCCCGGCTTCTCACCCTCATCAAAAAGGCGGAGGGCGAGTGGAATCTCGATGACAGCCAGCGACCCGAAGCCTTTCCCGAGCTCGTGGATCTCGCCTGGGAATACGGAGCTCTTGAGCTCAACCCCTGGTAGGTTCAGGTCGTCGTTCGAGCCGGAGCCGCTCGCCACCAGTCTCTCAGGGGACTCGGGAGGTGAGCGGCTCCGGCCACCACCTTCCCTATGATTTGCTACGGCCTGATTACCCCTTTGACTTTTCCCTACTTATCAGTTACAATATTACGGATATGAAAAGCAGTATTCACCCACAAGACTACCGCCCGGTCGTATTTAGCGACGAAATCGCGGGCTTCGCGTTCTTGACTCAGTCAACAGCGCAGACTACTGAGACGATTAAATGGGAAGACGGCAACGAATACCCACTCGTTAAGGTACACATTTCATCAGCTTCTCACCCATTCTTTACGGGTGAAGAGAAGATCATCGACACCGAGGGTCGCGTCGACCGCTTCGCGTCACGGCTTAAGGCTGCCGAAGAGCGCAAAGCCGCACTCGCATCTAAGGCTAAGAAAGCAGCAGCTAAAAAGGCTGCAAAAGCCGACAAATAGCTGACAATACTAAAGAGGCTACTTCGTTTTACAGGTAGCCTCTTTTTGTTAGGATATAATAAAGGAAGATTATGCCAAGAATTGAACTCAACACCGAAGAACTCCAAGCCGAAAAACAATCACTCGGTGAATTTTTGGCGCAACCAACCGCCTACACCGACCCTGATTTCACCAAAAAGAATAAACGCTTCACCGAACTCGAAGGTATTATCACTAAAGCCACCGAACGCGAAACCATCGAAAAGCAGCTCGCCGAAGCTAAATTACTAGCTCAGGGCAACGACGACCTAGCCGAGCTCGCCAAAATGGAAATTCCCGAAGACGAAGCTAAGCTTGCTACGATCGAAGAAGAGCTTTTCGTCATGCTCGCGCCAAAAGACCCTAACGACGACAAGAATATCATCATCGAGATCCGCGCTGGTGCTGGCGGCGACGAAGCAAGTCTCTTCGCCTCTGAACTTTATCGCATGTACCTCCGCTGGTGTGAAGCTCACAGCTACAAAACCGAGCTCATGAGCGAAAGCGCTAATGATACCGGTGGCTACAAAGAAGTCATCTTCATGATCCGTGGCGATGCGCCATACAGCAAGCTCAAATTTGAAGGTGGCGTACACCGCGTGCAGCGCGTCCCAGTCACCGAGAGTCAGGGCCGTATCCACACCAGTACCGTTACGGTTGCCGTTCTTCCTGAAGCCGAAGAAACCGATATTGAAATCAGCCCGAACGACCTTCGTGTCGATATCTACCGTTCAAGTGGTCATGGTGGCCAGAGTGTGAACACCACCGACTCGGCAGTACGTATCACCCACCTTCCTACTGGCATGATTGTTACTAACCAGGACGAAAAATCGCAGATTAAAAACCGCGAAAAGGCGATGAGCGTCCTTCGTTCTCGCCTCTTGCAGATTAAAATAGATGAAGAAAACGCCAAGCTTACCGCCGAGCGTCGCAATCTCATCGGTAGCGGTGACCGCAGCGAGAAAATCCGCACCTACAACTTCCCACAAGACCGCATCACCGATCACCGTATTGGGTACAGTCGCAGCAATATCCCAGCAGCGCTTAATGGCGATATTGACGACATTATCGAGCACCTCCAAGCGTACGAGCGCGAGCTCAAAGCCCAAAACATCGAGCAATAAAAACGAACGCCGCAGATTTCCGCGGCGTTCTTCTTTCTATTAGGCCGCCGTCATTAGAAGCCAGCGCCGCGCACTGCACGACGACCTACAACTCGCTGCCTGTCCTCTCGGCGAGCATAATCCCAGTTTCTATCAGGATTTTGACGATTCCGTTCTATCATAGTCTCAAGCGGGCCGAACTTATGTTGAGCAATATCAATAATACAAACGTCACCCGATGAACTCGTATACCGCACCCAAGAATGTCCATCATACTTATCGTCACCACGACGTCTTACCCTATTACGCTCAACACTTACCTGGCCATTCATAACACCATCATCGATAAGCCGCTCAAGGATAGCACCTGCGAAGAGAGCTTGGTGGCGACACTCGCCAAAACCGCCCTTTTGATCACCAACGATATATGAATTTAACGACACTTTTCGATGATCAACGCCACCTAAATCTTTTTCAAATAGCCTATCGACCGCATCAGAGTCGTATCGCATATCCGCCGAAACTCGATCATAGACAGCCCCTAGGACATGACCCTTACGTATCCTACCATCTTCACCCCTAGATGCCTCAAGCACTTTCTCGACAGCTGCATCAATATACCGAGGATTACGCTCATAATCCACAACTATCGCTTCGCCGCCATAAGAACCCTCGTAGACCCCACCAATAATAGGGGTGTCGCGATTAATTGTATGGCGTTCTAGGCGTCCCTGCAAACGTTCAGCATGGCGACGTGCGGCGGCAACATCGACAGCAAGCCGAGAGTAGTCCCATCGAGCATCACGATCCGGTTGAGCGGGCGCATGATGTGGATGGTGGTTATATAGAGGCATCGTATATTTTTATTTTATGTTGTAGTAGATATACAATAGCAAAGTTTTGCGGTTATGTCAATAATTTGCTTTATTATAACAGAGGTGAGATAATGGAAGTATGCTAATAGCAGAATGGCTCGACAGCGCTTCTACCCTATTTATCCGAGCAGGAATTGCGACTGCTCGGCTTGATGCTGAAATCATTTTAGCGCACACACTTCGTAAAAGTCGCACATGGCTACATGCTCATGGTGATGAAAACCTTTCACCACGCCTTATCGAGATCGCCAACGCCCGGCTGGACCTACGGCTTGACCGCACACCAATCGCCTACATTATTGGTCATAAAGAATTCTACACTCGAACGTTCAAAGTAACACCAAGTGTACTCATTCCTCGCCCTGAGAGCGAAGCTATTATTGACCTCCTCAAAAAACATACCCCAGTAAACGCCAAGCGGCTCATCGACGTTGGAACCGGCAGTGGATGTCTTGGCATTACCGCAAAGCTAGAGCTCCCGGCACTCAGTGTAACCTTAGCAGACATTAGCCGTCACGCACTCAAAATTGCCGAGAGCAACGCCGCTACTCTTCATGCCGAAGCGACATTTGTACAGAGTGATCTTTTAGCCCAAGCGCCCGGACTATTCGATGTCGTTATTGCGAATCTACCTTATGTTGATAAAAGCTGGGAGCGCTCTCCCGAAACCGAGCAAGAGCCAAGCCTCGCCCTCTTCGCGGACAATAACGGCCTTGCGCTTATCGAACAACTCCTCTGGACACTTCCCGAAGTATTAAATCCATCAGCACTAGTGCTGCTCGAAGCCGACCCATCCCAACACAAAGCAATCATCAGCCTAGGTGCGAAGCTCAGCCTCAAGCATGTTGAGACCGAAGGATATGCTATCGCACTTATTAAAAGCTAGTTCGTTTGATACGTACCGAGTGTCACCTTAGCAGTATGTTCACTGCCACCACGAAGGTAAGTAATCGTGATTGTGTCACCTGGCGCATACTCACCCGCAAGGGTTGAAACACTCCCAGCAACGCCAACTGATTCACCGTTCACCTTAGTGATGATATCTTTCTCTTTAAGCCCCGCCTTTTCTGCTGGGCTGCCGGCAACAATCGCCACATTCGAACCGTCACCCACAACATAAGCACCAGTCTTTACCGAAAGATTATATTGCTTGGCAACTGCTGCAGTGACCTCAACATAGCGTACTCCAAGATATGCGCGCTGTACGCCCTTACCAGCTAGCACCATCTTTGTCGTACCCTTGGTAGCATTGATAGGAATTGCGAATCCAATACCCTGCGCATCCGAGGCAATCGCCGTATCGATACCGACTACTTGGCCACTGTAGTTTAAGAGCGGTCCACCAGAGTTTCCTGGGTTAATTGCCGCATCGGTCTGTAGAAGGTCTGTAAGCGATTCCGATGAACTCCCGTCGTCACTACCTGCCGTAACTGGACGGCCTTTACCAGAGATAATGCCGCTCGAAACAGTGTTCTGATATTGGCCAAGAGCGTTCCCAATAGCAACAACCTGCTGGCCAACGCGCACCGTCGACGAATCACCCATCGATGCAGGAGTGAGATTATCAACACCATCGATCTTTAGGTAAGCAACGTCATTAAGCGGATCAGACCCTACGACCTTCACGTTATCGTATGTCGTACCGTCAGAAGTAATCACCTGAACCGTATTTGCAGAGTCAATCACATGGTGATTTGTCAAAATGTAGCCATCTTTACTAAGAATGATGCCCGTACCCGCCGCTTGTTGCTCGGCCGCACCAAAAATAGACCCTGTATTAACGCTTGTCACAATCGAAACAACACTTGGCGAAACTTTATCGGCAACACGGCTAATCGCGTCTTCAGTACTTGTCGGGGTAAGGTTACCGTCATTTTGTACTGTCTGACGACCTGTAATTGGCTCATGATTGGTGTTGGCGTACCAATACGCCGTACCAGCAATCCCGACGGCAACAACCAGCCCAATAACGATAAAAAGCGATCGTATCTTTGCACGGCGAGGAATTTCAGGCGGAAGCTGTTGGGCAGTTGGCTGCGCGGAGTTCTGCTCTACGATTTGCTTAGATACGCTCTCATCAGGTTTTTTATCTTTTGTTTCGTCTGTTTTTGCGTCCATTGTCGCCCTCCTATACCCTATATCTATCTATAACGCGTCGCTGCCGAATACGATTGCCATGATGTATATCACAATCATGATACTCGCTGTCAGTGTGATCGGCATAATGATATCAGACCTGCGCACTGCACCGTGACGGTGGTAGCTCGCATATGCGCGCTCAGACACAAAGCTAAACAGTGTCATGAAGAGTGCAAGCTGCGAGAATTGAATTGTGCCAAATCCGACTAGTGGATATGCCATCAACCAGTGGAAGCCTATCCAGCCCATCTCGGCAAAGATGAACCCTGAAAGGAGGCTGTACAATTCGGTGCGTGGTTCGTCGTAATTGCCCAGTACATGGCGAGAAGCAACGTAGCCCAAACACCACATGACCAGTACAAAGAAGAACACATCCCACGAGTACGAAACAATCGAAAGCGCCGTGACGCCAAGGAAAATCGCCATACCCGCCTGGGTTGCAACGTACGATCGACGTGAACGTGGCTTGATAAATAGCAGCCAGAACACATAGAGCAACGTAATGATAATCTGTAATGGTAGATTATCACCTGCTGCAAACAGCAACGTCACAATTGATACACCGACCGTCACATCCACCATATTAGCAATGACATTCGCCAGCCAAAATCGTGGGCGTACAGCCAACGTGCGCCATTTACTCAGTAATACAACCGCGAGCGCAAGCCACGGCGACTGCGAACCACGGATGAGTACGAGAATAGCAACAGCAAAAATGATATTGAGGCCTATGTAAGCCGCTTCACTGAGGCGCGAACGGCGTTTATGCATCTTGAGTAAGTCCATATGTGCCTCTATTATATCACCTTACTGAGGTGACGACCCTTGCTGCGATGCATTAGCGCTTGGACTCTGTATGATGATCACGTAGTTAGTGCCGTCACCTACCGTTACCCCCGGTACCGACGTCACCTGCTGTACCTTCGCGCCATACAAACTCTCAAGTTTTGCGGTCGTCAAAGGCATCTTACTATCAGTAAGCTTAAAAATCTCATTGGACGAGTACGTTCCATCGCTTGGCGCGTTATCAACGCTATCAATATTCATCCCAAGCGCCATCAATTTATCAGCCTCTGTTTGCGCAGCACCAGCCACACCCGAAGCATTTAGTACAATCACATGCGCTCCTTCTTTTGTAACACCTGTCGCATAGATCGTCTTCTTTACAAACGCCTGAAGCTGGGTAAAGTTATACAATCCCGCCGCAGGTTGTGCGTCACCAGTCATAATACCACTATCAAGCAGATTCACCCTCTGGAATGAGTTTGACGGGATATCTTTTGCAAGGGTCATCAGTGTACGAACTTCACTCGTTTCAAAGTTAGTGCGCAAGTTTTTGCCAATTGCATCGAGTAGTCCAGTAATCTTACCGATGTTAGTAAGGGTCCCAGTACTCGTCGCTTTTTCCTTAATAGCAAGGATAATCTTCTGCTGGTTCTGTTCGCGATCAAAGTTAGAATTGCCCAGTCCATATGTTGGCGCCGTATCACCACGAGCCTGCGCCAAGTACAATGCGTGTTCAGCATCAAGCGTTGCTGGACCATTCGGATAATCAATGAAGTGACCACTTGGCGGACAATTCTTCTTCATTGTCGCAAGGCTCGCATGCGCATTGCCACCCTTACACTTCCAGTCAAAGTTACTGTCCATCACACCCGGTGCGCCACCACTGCCCTGAATATTCACGGTAATATTACCGACAGCATTCACAACATCGCGCATTACTGAGTAATTCACATGTGCGCTGTACTGGATTGGGATACCGAGAATATTTCCATAGAACTCACGTGACTTTGTCTGACGCTCGGTTTCAGCAGACTCAGAATCCCAGTCGCCATTTACACAGTTAAAGTAAGCATTTATCTTACCCGCGTAGCCTGCGTCACAAGCCATACCATACTGAACCTGCATATCGCGCGGAATGCTGATCATGTAAGCATTCTTGTTCTTTTGATCAAGGCTGAGCACCATTATTGAATCTGTCAGGTACGCGCCCTGGTGGCCCGGATCGTCTTCAGACGTCCCAAGAACTAAAATATTCGTTCGCCCATTTGCGTCTTGCTGCAATTTCTTTTGCTGCACCAACCCAAAAATATCGCCCTTGAATACAGAGTTACTTGCCGATAGTGCCTTGAATGCCACATACCCACCAATGGCAACCATAATAATAATAAGAGCAATAATTACACGCTTTATAATCTTGCGACGTCGCGATTTCGGTGCTTTTTGCTGCTTCTGCTGCTGCTTACGCTCTTTACGCGTAAGCGGTGCCTGTGCATCAATTTCGTTCAGCGACTCATCAATATCACTGCGAGTAAGGCCTTGTCGCCTACTAGGCGTTAAACCTTCAGAGCCGACGGAAGCAGTCGCACGAGTGTCAGAAATAACTGGTCGCTGCCGCATACCTTGTGCCATCGGACTTGGCTGGCGACGACTAACATAATCACCACCAACCGCACGCGGGGAGCGTCGAGGAATAAAGCCATCAACGTTTGATTTTCTCGCCATTACTCTCACCCACTATAGACGATGCGCGCCAAAAAATAAACATATCGCCTATGCTAAAGGTTTTATTTTTTACCTTAAACGCGCTATAGTGAGGGCAATGCAACCGAACTACATGACACGACATCCTTATGCCAAAGACGCCCTACAATTTATTGGTTTTATCGTCTTGGTTTTTATTGGCACGCTCATCATCAATACATTCATCTTCCGTAGCTTCTCAGTGACAGGCCACAGCATGGATAAAACCCTCGCCGATGGACAGCGTTTGATCGTAAACCGCATGCCTATCACTATCGCCCAGGCGCAAAACAAATCATATATGCCAGATCGCGGCCAAATCATCGTGTTTAAAAACCCTCGCTATGTTGCCGGCATGCCAGACGAATACATCGTCAAACGTGTCATCGCCTTCCCAGGTGAGCGCGTTACCGTTCATGATGGCGTACTGAAGGTGTATAACAAAAACCACCCAGACGGCTTCAATCCAGATACAGCCTATCGTAAAGATGGCGTAGGCCCACAATCGCCAGTCAGCGGCGAAGGACTTGATACAGTTGTGCCCGATGACACCGTATTTGTCTGTGGGGATAATCGCATCGGCGACAACTCATACGACTCGCGCACAGGACTCGGTAATATCCCGCTCTTCGATATCGTCGGCCCGGTATCGTTCCGCATCTGGCCGTTCAACACTATCCACACATTCTAGTCTCTACACACATAACAATCCCCGCTCGAGATAGCGGGGATTGTTATGTGTTGAGAATACTTTACTTCTCGAGCAACTTCGCGAGCCGCTCAAAATCATCCTCGTTTTTGTATGTAATCACAATCTGACCTTTGCCACGAGCCATCTGACGCACACTCACCTTCGCATTAAACTGCTTACCAAGTCGAGTTGCTCGGTCGGTATATTTTGCAGATACCGGCTTCGCCTCTGTGCGTCGTGCAGCAATTTCACCATTCTTAACTTGGTTTGCATAGCGTTCAGTATCACGCGCACTCCACTCTTCACGGATAATACGCGGCAAAATTGCCTCTACAATCTTTGTATCGAGCCCAATTAATGGTCGCACCTGCCCCTCTCGAACCGTACCCGCTGCAAGTGCGTTACGCACCACTTCCGGCAAGCGGAGCAAGCGGAGCGTGTTACTCACTGCACCAGGCGTCTTACCGCCAACTCGCTCACCAATCTGATCAAGCGTCAAATTAAACTGATCACGCAACTTCAAATATGCCGTCGCCGTCTCAAGCGGATTAAGATCTCGGCGTTGCAAATTCTCAATAAGTGAAATCTCAAGTTTATGCTGATTTGTAAGTGTACGTACAAGCGCCGGCATCTTCTCAAGCCCGACCTTAGTTGCAGCACGGAATCGACGCTCGCCAGCAACGATAATATACTTGCCTTCATGTGGCGCTACAACAATCGGCTGCAGCACGCCATGCTCGCGAATAGAAGCACCAAGCTCTTCAAGGGATACTTCATCAAACGAGCGGCGGGGCTGGTCAGGGTCAGCAACGATCTCGCTCAGTTTGATATGACGAAGATCACTCACACGGTCATCTTGCTCAGCGGTTGGGTCAAACGACTCATCAAATAGCTCAGTTGGGATAAGTGACTCAAATCCCCTTCCGAGACCCTTCTTTTTAGCTGGCACGTTCCATCACCTCCTTCGCAGCTGCTTTATATGCCCTTGCACCCTTACTAAATCGATCATACGCTCCAATTGGTACGCCATGGCTTGGCGCTTCAGCGAGACGTACGTTGCGCGGAATTGTCGTCTTGAATATTTTAGCCGGAAAATGCTTGGCAATTTCTGAAAGCACCTGGTTTGATAGCGACGTACGGCTATCTACCATCGTTGGTAGCACGCCGATAAGGTCAAGGGTTGGGTTAAGATTCTTCCGCACAAGTTTCATCGTTTCGAGCAGTTGGCCAAGTCCTTCAAGCGCGTAAAATTCTGCCTGCACCGGTAGTAGCACATACTTCGCCGCGATCAATGCGTTCACCGTCAATAAGCTCAAAGAAGGCGGACAATCAATAATAATATATTCATAGTCAGTGTTCAGCGACTCAATTGCATACTTCAGTCGACTAAACCGGTGCTCGGCCTGTGCGATCTCCACCTCAGTATTAGCAAGTGTTGGCATTGCCGGCGCAACAGAAAGATTCTTAAATTCTGTGGGGATAATCACCTCAGCGAGCTTCCTCTGGCCCGTCACGACATCCGCAACCGTAACATCAAGTTCACTCTTATCAATACCAAGGCCACTCGTAGCATTACCTTGTGGATCAAAATCAACTAGAAGCGTCTTTTTACCGGCTTTGGCCAAATAAAACGCAATATTGATCGAGCTAGTAGTCTTACCGACGCCGCCCTTTTGATTTGTTACGGCAATGATTGTACTCACCTTGTGTGTCTTCCCTCGCTTGTTCTATACGCCATTATAGCATGACCGCAATAAAAATCCCTCTCTAGATTTCTGAGAGGGATTTTTGAAATTATTTGATAGATACGATTTCTATCTTGGTGTATTTCTGGCGGTGACCAGTTTGCGTGTTCACGCGCTTCTTGCTCTTGTAGCGGATAACACGGATCTTCTCACCGGCTACCTTTTCGTCTACAACTTTAGCCTTCACCTTTACACCCTTTACGAGTGGCGCGCCGACAGTTGTCTTGTCGCCATCGATAGTAAGGAGTGCGTCGAGATCGAGCTCTTTTGTGCCTTCAGGGAGGAGGTCCACCATGAGGGTCTCTTTTTCGGCGAC
>Ga0105246_10002703_pt1 | contig 10735 bp, 10 predicted proteins | sample KBSM64metaG_FD_99694 | JGI IMG/M metagenome (GOLD analysis project Ga0105246, IMG submission 99694) | Miscanthus rhizosphere microbial communities from Kellogg Biological Station, Michigan, USA - KBS M6-4 metaG | ecosystem: Host-associated > Plants > Roots > Rhizosphere > Soil | place...
GGCACGGCGAGTTGGACGCCTCCCAAAGCGGTGAGAACCGAACGACAGATCACCGGGTCGTACGGCGAGCATCGCATCTTCGAGAGATCGAGCTGATCACCTTCACGAATGCCCGCATTCCATGCAGGCGAGGCCGCTCGATCGTCGAACGGACCCGTCACATTGTAAATCAGGCCATCATCGTTCGCGTAGAATCCAAATGATCCCAACGGCTGTACCACGCGCCATAGATCTGGAACGATCATCAAAAGTGACCAGACAACGAGCAGGATGAGCAGAGTTCGCTGAGTCGCTATCACGATTTTATCTCTGCAGATCTTCGTCTGGATGGTTAGCCCCCTGATCGGACACGGCCTAAAGTACGAGCATGGTCGCCAATACCAGCATAAGTCCCATTCCGGCGATATCGGTTCCTGTGGTGAGAAAGATGCTCGATGCGGTGCAGGGATCTGCACCGAATCGTTGCAGCGTCAATGGCACCAGCACACCGAATAGACCCGAAGCCATGCAGGCACCGATCATGGCGAGTAGGATGACGAGGCCGAGGAGCACGCTTTGAGGGTTGCCGTTTCCACCGGCGCTCCACCACATTGCCAACCCCGCAATGGTACCCGTCAGCAAACCGTTCATCGCGCCAAGCGTCAGCTCTTTTCCGATCAACTTGCGCACGGGATGACTGTTCAAGTCGCCAAGCGTGATTCCACGAAGCGTGATCGCCAACGCCTGGCATCCCGTGTTTCCGCTTTGGCCCGCAAGGATTGGCAAGAAAGCCGCGAGTGCCACGATCTGCGAGATGGTGCCCTGGAAAAGGCTGACCACGAAGCCCGCCGCGAAAGCCGTCAACAGGTTCACCTGCAGCCAGCCATGGCGCATCTTGAAAGCCGTCCAGATCCCCGTGTAAAGACGCTCCTCCCTATCCACACCGACCATCTGCCCGGACTGCGCGCTGATCTCGATCGCCTGACGCTCGAACAGGCGCCAGCCGCGGACTACGCCGATCACGTGTCGGTCAGCATCCACGACCGGATATACAGGATAGTGCCGATAAATTGCCGCCTTGACGGCATCGGCGACGTCCATGTCCGTCGTCAGCGCAAAGGGTTCGGGCAACATCACGTCCTTCAAGGTCTGATTCGGCTCCGCCAGAAGCAGGTCACGAATGACGATCAGACCGAGGAACTTGTCCTCTGCATCAGTGACATACAGATAGGTGATCTGCTGAGGGGTCTCGTGATTTCGCAGAAAGGAGATCGCTTCCTGCACGGTCGTCGTCTGCGGAAACACGGCCAGCGCCGGGTCCATCATTTGGCCGACGGTGTTCTCTATGACTTCCGCCAGAGACTCTGAGGCCTGCAACTGCAATTCCAAAGGCAGATAGGCTTGGATACGTTCGACCAGCATCTGCGGCAACTCAGCAAAAACCATTCCGATACGTTCGGGCGTTTCCTTGACCAGCATCTGTGCCGCATCCATGGGCACGCGTGCACGAACCGACCGAACCAAGGCTGCAATGTCGTCTTGTTCACTCATCGAATGCTCCCCGAACCTGCCGGCCCTTTCCTGGCCCTTCGAACTTCAGTTAAACCGTCATAATTCTGTGTGAAAGTCTGTCACACTTTAAGGAGGCGGCTGTCATGGACGAGCCAATTAAGATTAGTCCTCAACTGTTAGCCAAGGCAGGAGCTTCCACCGTCAGACTGGCGCCCGGGGACGTGGTTTTCAGAGACGGTGATGCGCCCGACAAGATGTATGTCGTAGTTTCTGGGAAGGTCGAGATTCACCTGCGAGATGCTGTGATCGAAACCGTGCCGCAGGGTGGGACTTTCGGTGAAATGGCACTCATCGATGGCTCGCCGCGAAGTGCCACAGTTATTGCAAAGACTGACTCGGAGGTGGCAGCCATAGACAAAAGGACTTTCATGTTGCTTGTGGACGAGATGCCGTATTTCGCACTCTTTGTAATGCGCAACATGGTTGATCGGCTTCGGCGCATGAATGAGCAATGGCTGTCGATTCGACCGGCGCCCTTTCAAGGCTCTTGACGCCAATTATCAGAAGCCAGCCGGTTAGCTAAATGCTTCTCTATGTCTGCTCTTGGCACTTAGCAGACATCGACGCCGGCGGCGACATCCCTGGTCCAATTTCTAATGTCTCCTAATGACCCAAAGCGTCCTCTCTTGAGTGCCCATTGGGCTATTGCCACAATTCTCTCTTGCGCTCTGCTTCCTCTAGGCAACGCTCCCGCAGCCGGCCGATTACGCCGCCTATCTGGGCCTCGATCCATGAGTTGAAAATTGCTTCCTGCGACATGCCACGAAGCTGCCCTGCTATTTCGGTGTTCAAGTACGAAGCGAGGGGGCGCGGTATGTGGAACTGCTCCACGATCTGAAACATGTATTTGAAGCCCTTGTAAGTCGGGTTGCTTGCGTCATTCTGTAAGAAGGCCTGTGCAAGTTCTTGGCGATCCTGGTTGCTCAAGCCACCGATGATCTTCCTAATAAGGAGGATCGCCACTTGCACGGAGCAGACGCGAGCATCGGTCCCTTCGGCCTGTCCCCGCCGGACTAGACTCGAATCGCCGACTCGCTGCCTTAGTGAGGGCAGCAAGCTGTTAGGAAAACCGCAGAATAGGACCGCCAGGCAATCGTCAACAGTTCTTTTGTATGAGCGATTAGTAGCTCGCTTCGTGAGCAATGCTTGAAACATGTGCCCCATTCCCCGAGGGGAAGAAAGAGATCATCGCCCTAAGCCGAGCCTCCGGTCATTTCGATAGGCCTTCGCAATAGCGATTATGGCGATAGGGACATGTGCAGTGACTACAGCGTACATTGCCTCAAACAGAATGTGGAAGCTCATGGTCCCCCTTTACTCGTACCCCAGGACGAAACTCCCGCGAACTTTGGCTTGGGGAGCTTGCCTGATAAATCCTGATCAACCCTTCTTTGTTCCCGAGGCGGAGCAAGGGCGAAGACATGACGGAGCTGACTTGGGGCAGCAAACTGCCATGGCAGGATATCACACGACGGAAAAAAGGGCTCTCGGCCGCGTCGCACAGCGTCCCAAGTAGCGATGTCCGCTAGCGGCACTTAGCTGACATTTCAGCCGGGCTTAGGAGGCTGCTTTCAGGGGTAAAGGCCGGCGGTTGTTTGCCGGTCAAAATGTCAGCCTTGGTTTGCAATTCATTTTGCAACTTCTCACCGGCTGGTATCCAGGCAATGACGCTTAGCGCAGCGGCTTCGACCGCGCGCCTCTTTCTGGGCCAGAAGCGCGCCTATGCGCCGATGGTGGTCTAATCCGGAGCCGTAGACGAGAAAGCGCTGGGCCTCCGGAACGAGCCACCTAGCGGTGGTTAACAGTCGGTGCGCGCATCCTTTGCAGGAGTGTTTCAGGGCCCAACCCAAAGCAATGGCCCGATTGGCCAAAAAGAGTCGAAACTCGCGCCGGGCTCGCTGACCTGGGCTAGTTTCAGTCTGGATGTCCTCTTCGAGTGGCATAAGAAAGGCTCGCCTCAAATTCTTGCAGAGCCGTTGGCTGAGTCCCTCGCGCCGGAGAAACGCCACTAAGGTGAGTTACCGTTGAACGGTACACTTTAAGATAAAGGCAAGAAGGTCTGCCTAATCTGAAGGGGGTGTGGCCGTTCGCATTGACTGTGTCCGACAGGAGAATTGATCCGTTGCGGTTGAGATCGCTCCTCGTAGCTATCGTCGCCCTCGCCAGCCTCATTATGATCGGCGGTGCCTTGTCGGGCTGGCCCCGATCATTTGCGGCGGAGCTGCCGTGGCTCGTTCCGGATTGGCTGCAGGCCCATGTCGGCGAAGGCGAAGGTCAAATCGCCCCAGTAGTCTTGCAGAGGGCGCGCGCGCTTTACCTGAAGAAAGTGAGCGAAGGCGCGGTCAACAATTCCTGCTACTTCGCCATGGACGCCACGCGTCCCGGTGGGTTTGGGCGCCGGTTTTACGTCATCTGCGAAGCCAGTCGGACGTTCCGCGCGCTCCCCTCGGGGCACGGCAGCGGCCTCAACCTAACAAGCATCCCGGATTTCACAAACGGCATTCGCTGCGCGAAGAACTTCAGCGACGCGAGGGATTCCAAGCTGACGACCGGCGGGCGGTATATGACGGCAGAGATCAGAACGTCGTTCAAAGGCTATTATCGTACCTCGGAAGGAGAGCTCGTGCCCCTGATACGCTCTTTTGTGCAGTTCGACGGCACGGGCGACACAGCGAACGCCAGGCCGCGCGCCATCGGTGGTCATCCGGGTGTGATCGTGTCGGCAGTTTGTCGGATGAAAGCTCCGGGCAGCCCCTACGCGGACGACGAGGGTTATGTGCCGTTCGGAAAGTTGATCGAGTACGGCGCCGGCCGCAGCAACGGCTGCACTACCTGGTATCCGGCGGATTCCCAATGGATTTTGGCGTTGGTAGAAAACAAGCCGACGACGCTCTTCATCTATCCCGAATCGACCGACATCGTTGCCGTTGCGCGTGCCGTGCAGGCGGGCCAGTCATTGGCGCGCGCGGGTTTGTATTGGAATGCGTCCTGCCTGAGGGAAATCGGCTTTCCAAACTTCTGGCCAAAGGAGACGCTGGAGCCCGCCCTCATGAAATACAGAGAGGATCATCCGGCGCCGTCACAGCAGCCATTGCCGCTTTGCAGCGAACAGTACGTACGGCTAGGCGATTAAGCTTATCCGCAGGATTGAGTCCCCTATCGGGAAGCCCCGCGCAGCACATTACCCAGTACCTAACTGCCTTCGCCCGAAGCCCGTCCGCCAAACGGTCTGACCACACATGCCCAGCGTAGTTCGACCTTTCGGCAATTCTGCAGCTAGATTTTGATCCAGAGCGAAGGTGCAAGCTTTGCCAAGGCAAATGATAGTGACCTTGCTTTTAGTTCTAGCGATGCACTGGTGTTCGCTCGAAAGCGCATTGGCTGTCGCGACGCAACCTGGCCGCGTGCGCGATAGGATTGAATCCAGCCCCAGCCAAGATGAAAATCTCATCCAAAATGGCATCTTGGCCAGGACACAACCGGTTGCGCCGAAGAGTTGGACCGAAGTTACTGGGGAAAGCTGAAGCCGAAATTTATCTACCCGATAGAGGGCTTTGGTTGCATGGTAAGGGATAGAAAGAGGTTCGCCGACACCGGCCGATGGGAATGGGCTCAGTTTGACTATGACCCCGCATCCGCCACGTTCACGCCCAACACGTCTCTACAGTCGAACTACGCCAAATGCGGATTCGCGGACCATACGATAGTGAAGGCGAAAGATTATGTTTTCACGGACTACCCGACGCGGTGAACGAGCCCTGAGCTGCGCCGGACCCGTCCTGAGCGAGATGTAGGGGAGCGCGGCAGCAAAACTGGCTTCCGAAAACGATCGAACCAGCTTCCGCATTTTCTAGGCGTCTACTCATAGACAGGCATCAGTAGAACCGTTGGGGAGCGTCTGCTTTACCACCAATAACGGACATGCGGCGAGCCGGCTCAAAGAGTCCGCTATGTGCCAAAAGCGGACATCCCTTACGCGGGCCCGCGAGGATTTTAGCGCGCAAAATATCCTTGTTTGTGTAATCGAGCAGGAGCAGTTTCGCGGCAGGCCACCGAACGGAGCGCTAAAGCTTACAAGGAGGGACCCCGTGCCGGCGTCTTCATCGGAAGTGCAAGAGCTGCTGGCAAAGCTTGTCGCTTTCGATACGACGAGCGCCAAATCGAATTTGGAGCTCATCGCGTTCGTTAAGACCTATCTCGACGGCTATGGCGTCGCTTCGACGCTAATTCCCTCGGCGGACGGTGCGAAGGCTAGCCTGTTCGCGAGCATCAGGCCGGGCAGCGGCGGCATCGGCATCTCCAGCCACAGCGACTGCGTTCCGGTCGAGGGCCAAACTTGGTCTAACGATCCATTCAAACTCAAGCTCCGAGATGGCAAGCTCTACGGCCGCGGCTCTTGTGACATGAAGGGCTTTCTCGCCTGTGTGCTCGCCTCCGTCCCGCTTTTCGCGTCGCGCGAGCTGAAGGAGGCGATCCACATCATCGTCTCCTATGACGAGGAGGTTGGCTGCACCGGTGTCCGTCCGCTGATCGGGCGGTTCGGATCCGATCTGCCGCGCCCCCGCGTCATCATTGTTGGGGAGTTCACCAACATGAGCGTGATCGACGGGCATAAACGCCTAGACGCTTATCGCACCGTCGTGTCCGGCCGCGAGGCTGATTCAGGCCTACCGCAGCTCGGGGTGAATGCTATTTCTTTTGCGGCCGAGCTGATCGAGGAAATCGACCGCATCGCCGCCACGCTTGCATCGCACGAGATCAATAACCGCTTTGAACCGCCCTTTTCGACCCTGCAGGTGGGGACCATCAAAGGCGGAACCGCGCCCAACATCGTGCCGAACACCTGCGAATTTTATTGGCAAGTGCGTAGTCTTCCCGAGGCCGAGCCAGACTTCGTATTGAAGCGGTTTAAAGCATACGCCGAGCAAACGCTGCTCCCGCGCATGCAGCGTGTAGCGCCGACAGCATCGATCGAAATACAAGGTCGCGAAAGCGTGCCTGCATTTCTGGCAAAGCCGGGCTCGGTGGCTGTATCTTTGGCGCTCGCGCTCACCGGCGCCAATGCCGCGAGCACGGTGTCCTATGGAACGGAGGCTGGGCTGTTCGAAGAGGCTGGCTGCCCGACGGTGATCTGCGGCCCTGGCGACATCGAGCAGGCCCATGTGGCGGATGAATTTGTTGAAACCGCCCAGCTTGACGCCTGCATGTCCTTCCTCTCCAAACTTGCTGAGAAGCTTAGTAGCTAGCCATCCGCGCGTAACTAAGCCGTGCTTGGTGGGAATAGTCCGATCGTCCGGAGTGGACCGCCTAATGATCAGACTCTCGATCAGAAGAAAGATCATGGGCATTGCCATAGCGCTAATCGTCCTAATGACGATTACAGCGATTCTTTCAATGGCGTGGGTGATCGAGGTGGGCGCCCGCCTCCAAGAGTTGACCAATAGCTACATACCTGCTTATGGCAGCCTCGCGCGCACGAATATCCGTTCCCTCGAACGGTCGTTGGCACTTCGCCGGAGCGTCATTGAAGAGATCCAGTCACCATCCAGCGACAAAATTGTAGACATTCGCAAAGAATTTGACGCCAAGGGAGCGGAGGTTGAGCGGGAGGCTCAGGCCGCGCGCGCGTTAATCCATGACCTTACCGAAAAAGGGGAGACGTTCGGCAACGCAACCGCCCTCGCTCGACTCGAGACCCGCATTGATTCAGCGATGGCCGATACCCGCCGTGAACTCAACGCCGAGATCGAGCGCCTGTTTGGGGCACTCGATACGGGAGACGCCAAAGCAAGTGCTGACAGTCTTCAACGTGTTGACGCGCTGCGGGATGACCTCAACCGGAAACTAGATTCGATCCGAGCCGACATGCTGGCCATCGTTAAAGCCGAGGCAGCGATGACGGTACACAAGCAGCATCAGGCCATACTCATCGCCGCGATCCTGACCGCGCTAGCGGCCGGCTTAGGGCTTGTGTTTGCTGCGTTGGTGAGCAGTGGCATGGCCCGTCCGGTCCGCCGCCTTCTCGAGGGCGCCCGTGCGGTCGAGGAGGGCCGTCTCGACGAAACCCTGCCCGTCACATCGCAAGACGAGATCGGCCACTTGACCACTGCTTTCAACCGTATGGTCGAGCAGTTGCGTCACAGGGAGAGGATGCGCGAGACCTTCGGCAAGTATGTCGACCCGCGCATCGTAGAGGGACTGATCGACCAGCCGATGCTAGCCGCTGACGGGCAGCGTCGCGTCATGACCGTGCTGTTCTGCGATGTCAAAGGATTTTCCGGCGCCAGTGAGGGAATGACGCCGCAGGGACTCGTGAAAGTCATGAACCAGTACTTTTCAGCCATGTCCGCACCGATCCGCGATCAAGGAGGAGTGATCGACAAATATATCGGCGACGCCATCATGGCCTATTGGGGACCGCCATTCACTGAGGATGAAGATCAGGCGCGGCTCGCCAGCCTGGCGGCACTCGACATGCTAGACGGCGTGGTGCCATTGCGGGCTGAATTTCCCGAGTTACTCGGCGTGCGCAGCTTGCCGATTTCGTTCGACATACGTATCGGCATCGCCACAGGCGAGGCACTTGTCGGCAGTATCGGCTCCGAGCTGATGATGAGCTACACAGTTATGGGCGACACCGTAAATCTGGCGTCTCGCCTGGAGGGAGCCAATAAGCTGTATGGCGGCCGCGTTCTCGTTTCTGCGGCCACCGTTGTGGGCGCCGACGACGCCATCGAGACGCGCGAAATTGACCGGGTCGTAATGCTCGGTCAGACCCACCCACAGGCGATTTTTGAGATCATTGGGCGCAAGGGCGAGCTGACCCCGACGCAGGTCGAGCTCCGGACCCACTACTGTGAAGGACTTGCCGCCTATCGAGCGCGACATTGGGAAGGTGCGCGCCGCGCCTTTGCCGCTGCGCTCGAGTCCGTTCCCAACGACGGACCGTCGATGGCGTTCATCAAGCGTATCGAGGGTCTTGCCACAAATCCGCCCGACCATGGGTGGGACGGATCATGGCAGCTCGAACAAAAGTAGTCACGAACCCCGAGCCCTATCAAGCCAAGCTAACGAAGCTAGAACAACGCCGGGCGCAGCTAGCTGAGAGCCTCGATGCCGTCACGCACAATGCAATCAGTGCATCGACACTTCGCCGCGAGTTGATCATTGCTAATCGTGACCAACAGGACCTTGAAGAGGCAAACGCAAGAGTGCGAACGGCTGAGGAGCAAAGAGTTGCCCTAGACGATGCCTTGCGCACTCTCGACCAACAGGTGTCGGCACTTACGACGCGGCTCTCAGAGGCTAAGGACAAAGCCGAGCGGGAACGAGTAGCTGTGATACTTGAGAATGAGGCCCACGAGGTCCAAAAGGCATCCGAAGCACTCGACAAAAGCGTGAAGCAATTTGCCTCAGCGTATCAGCAATTGCGCTCGGTAATGTCGCCTGCCAGTTGCCTACGTACGCCCGCGGCGTGGCTTCGCGAGGAAGAAGTAACCCGTGTGATTGCCGCTGAAGCGCTTGCCGGCAAGGTGCCGACGCTTTTTTCCGAAGAGAACGGTGAGGTCGGCGTCATCGCAGTCCTTCGTCGCCGCTTTGCAACACGTGATGGCGCGGTGTTGTTTGAAGCCCGGGACAAAAAGCAATGGGCTAATGCCGCTGGTGCTCAAAAGCACGCGGAACTTCTGATCACCAAACTTCTGCGTGCCAACGCTGCTGCCATTCGATTCGGCGATGAACCTGCAGTCCTTCCACCTGCACGCCCGGAACCTAACCGCAATTACTACAAGCATCCCGCTGAACGCCACGTCTTATTCTTGCGGCCAGTGCGCTACACGCGCGGTGGCCGGCCTGTTCTCTGCAATGCTTGGACAACGCGAGTCCCAGTGCCTGTTGCCGATGCAGCCATTAAGCAAGGACTTGCACTCCTAGCGGACACTGACGAAGCACGAGAAAAGATGAGGGAGATGTCAGAGCGGCGCCGTCGCATCCCGCAGCGGCTCGGCCCTGCTGTTACCATCGAGGACACTGTTGATCTCGTGTGGACATAACCGAAAGACCCCGAGGTCTCTCTCTCAAATTTGTGATTTTCAAAGTGTTCGACCACCACAGGTTTGCCGATGGCGATGACGCGGCAGCTTTGGACGCTCAATGGCCTTGTGACCGAGTTGAGTAAGGACAGGAGGACGCTCGGCCGTGTGCTCCCTGGCGTGCCAGCCGACGGCACGACCCGCGGCGGGTATCAGGGCTGGTTCATGGAGACGGCGCTACGCGCACTGAACGACAAGGGCAAAGCTAGTGGTGAGAACCCACCGACGCCGCCCGGCTTTGAAGTGATCGATCATGTCAATAACCCGGTCGATAAAGCTCAACTGCTCCTCCTGATGTATTTGATCTACCAGATTGGTCCGCTTGCAGCGACAATGGCGGTTATGGCAGGCGCGCCAATGAAATCGGCCTATGCAATTCGCAACCTCATGACCGCGGCCTTAGCGATGGAGGCAGAAAAAGTCTGCGCTGCATGGGAGATTGGCGAGTTCGCCTTTACGGAAGAGTCCGGTATTTTCAACTTCGATCTTTTTGAGGAGCCCGACTGGAAGCGCCTCGCTCGATTGGCGTCAGAACCGGTTGACTTGCAGGCTTGGCAAGCTTGGGCGCAAGAGAGGGGCGCGTTTTCCGAGCCGCGCTAGGGAGTGGAAAGAACTCCCACCCGAGACAATCGCGCTCGCCCTCCAGGCTCAATGCGCCGTCCGGGGCGGGCTTGGCCTTGGTCGTCCCTTACTCGCTTCGAGGCCTCTCAGTACTTGCGATCCTTGCGATACCTGCGCTCTTCGGTTGGCGTTGGCGTAAGGTTAGCTATGCAGTTAGCCATGAACGCTTCCCCTGCGCCACGGCGTAGCGCAAGCGTCGCATGCTGCAAACTGCTCGAACCAGAAGTTTTCAATTTCCCTTAGTGCGGCCAAAGCCGGAGAACATGCTCAACATAGCTAGACAGCTGGCCGCCAACAGGACACGTACCCAAGTTGGCGGGTCGCCCGTGCGGAGTTGGCTCGCGATACCTTGCCTACTCGTTTTGTTGCTCGGCTGCACTGCCGCACCCGAGCCCCTAGCACCCTACACCCTGTCCAATGCTGAAGTGACTGCAGTGGTTCGGGGTTTTTATTCATCAGTAAAAGATCTGGAC
>Ga0105246_10002705_pt1 | contig 10726 bp, 7 predicted proteins | sample KBSM64metaG_FD_99694 | JGI IMG/M metagenome (GOLD analysis project Ga0105246, IMG submission 99694) | Miscanthus rhizosphere microbial communities from Kellogg Biological Station, Michigan, USA - KBS M6-4 metaG | ecosystem: Host-associated > Plants > Roots > Rhizosphere > Soil | place: Michigan...
GGGAGAACCGTATTTCTCTAACAAAATCAAAGGCACTGGGCTAGGTATGATGGTTACCTTCCGTATCGTGGAAGCGATGAATGGACAGATCAGTTTTAAAAGCACAAAAGGGGTAGGAACAGAAGCTGTTGTATCTTTTCCCGAGTTCGATAAATGACGGACTCGGGAAGGATACCCAGTTTAATGTTCTACCCCTGATTTTTTAGTTTGCCAAGATTAAAACTATCTCCAAGGTCCGCAATTGACGTCATAATTGACCTTGGAAGGGTTAGGTGGAATGACAAGAACATAATCATTTTGCTGCTCCTCGACTGTGCGGATCTTGATATGATCAGGAATTGTAATACCAAATGCCTCGCGCAGTGCTTGCTTAGGATTGGAATGTAGTTGTTGTCTGAAGTGCTCATCTGTCCAAGCTTTCTCAATAATATCCTCATGCAACGTTTTTTCTGACACCATCATCGTCAACATTCCCTTCATATTTAGATTAAACTGAATTAGCTTGTCCCTTTATTAGCAGTTTCGGACTGTGATTCGCTGATCCAGTAGTGAAACCCACCTTGATAAAGTCCTTTTTTACGCTGTTCAATTTCCTGAATAGCTTGTACCAATAATTTGCACAGATAAGAATTCAGGGAAACTAATTGTGGTAAATCGTCGTTAGAAGATGTAAGTGTGTCATTGAAGTGATGTGCTATGTCTGCATAACTGTTCATGAATTGTGAGTTAAATATATTGTGAGATGTAGATTCATTAAGAGGGAAAGTCGGATATTCTTGCTGGAGTGCTGCGGATATGTGAGAAAGATAGCTGTTGTAGTTTCCGTGTTCAGCATCTTGTTTCGTGTCTGTAAAGTCATCCGTCATCTGAAGAGTCATGAGTACGATGTTCAATCCAGCACAGATTGAAGTTATTCGATCTGTTTGCCCCAGTAAAAGCAGGGAACCGATGGCCCCTAGTAGTGACGGTGAAGCTTTCTGGGCGATAAGAAGCGGATTTTGCTGAAAGTAATCCATGTGTAATTCACCATTCACGCTTACTGCCCAGTCCTGAAGAAGCTGTCTGAAGTAGTTCCAGAAGGCAGAAGAAGGTTCAAATAATGCACTATAGACTTGAAGAGCATCCATGTAACAAAGATTTCCCAAAGATAACTTCAGCACCGCATCCTCAGTTGGCTCATCCATGACATCATCCAGATTGAGAAAATACATCATGTGTAACAAGCAAGCTGTACTAAGTTGATGAGCCTGATCTGGCGAAAGTCCATCTGTGTACTGCATCCATAAGGGCGTGATGTAACCAATGGAACTGTGTTCCGAATCTCTCCTGACGGGATTGAGCAAACGGAGTTGTTCAAGTGCGTGATCTGCCAGTGAGTCAGGGTATTGCCGAAGCCGCTCTTCAACGGATTCAAACACCGCCTTCACGTCAAGCATATACGGATCTAGCCATTCTCGCTGCATGATATGAAAACGTCCCTCCTGCATTAGATTATGGAATATGCAGTAAGATCAAGAAGTTACATACAGTATAACTCAAATATTTTGAAAAAAATAGGTTTTTTTGTGCTCATTTGAGAGAAATTTGATGACATTTTGGATTTTATAGCATAAAAAGTTGTAATTTGGGTTCAAACTAGGAAGGCAGAGGATATCGACATATGAAAGGCGGATAAACAATGAGGATCAAATGGAAATCATGGCTGGCAGTTGGGGCAGCTGTTATTATTATCGCGGTTGCACCAGGCCACACTGCTTTAGCTGCTCCAGCGGAGCCGCAAGATGGGAATCCGTCCGAATCGGCCGGAGGGAATAAAAAGCCTTGTATACAGGCGGGGCATGGGCTGTTTATGATCGGTGAAACCGCTGATTTGCTCGGGATTGGACTCCGTGATTTGAAGCAGGAGATGGAACGCGGCAAAACCTTGGCTCAGATTGCGAAGGAACGCAAAGGACTCAATGAGGAGCAGTTGCTGCAAAAACTAAAACCGACGCTGTCAGAGCGTTTAGAACAAGCAGTGAAAGAAGGTTGTCTCACCAAGGAACAGGCTGCAGCAACTCAAGCCAATATAGATGTGAAGTTAAAAAAGGTTGTGAACACACCACTTACCGAATTACGACGTGAATTTACACACCATGGGAAACATTCAATGGTAGATAAAGGGGCAATAGCGAAATATATCGGAATTACACCTGAACAATTGCAAGAACAGTTGCATGCAGGCAAGTCTTTAGCGGAAATTGCACAAGCTAAGGGGATCAGTGAGACGCAGCTAGTAAATCAGTTAAAGGAGCAGTTAACAGGTGATTTGCAAAAGTTTGTTCATCAAAAACGACAGAGCCATACTGTCCCTGTTCATCCGGGGCATGTGCCCGGGCGAACCACTTCAAACGAAGTGAGATAATCGCCTCACTGAACAAATGGACTAGTTTACGAAACAAAATGAGAAAGAATATAAAGAGCGTCCTCCGCAGGGAGAACGCTCTTTATATGTTAATTTGTGTGCACTAGAGATCTGAGGGGTTTTTAAGGGTATTAGACCTCAGTATCACTTGATAATGCCAGCTAAATGCTGCTGTCGCTTCTATCGATTCGTCTTTAAGAAGCTCTGGCTCTTGGGTGCCGTACCAATAGTAGGGCTTGGATTCTGGGGGCGTTTATCAGTACTCGTTAACCTGTTGCTAAACGAATTGGACACCCGTATCTTCCTGCGTGTTAATCCAACCGTGAAGCGAGAGCCTGGCAGCTTGGATAGTGCCCAACTAATGCCAAGAGCAGTCATTACGGTGACAGCAAACGAGATGATCGTTACAGGCAGATGCCACCCGCTAAGATGTAACGGTCTGGTAACATATGCGATGGCATAAATGACTAAGGCATGGACCAGATAACCACCGAAGGAATAGCGCCCAATCCAGGCGAGCAGACGCTGAAACCATAGGTTTTTACCGTTCAGCAGAACAAGGAAGCCGTAGAACATAAGCATCTGAGCCATAATACTGATGAACGTGCTGGGTTTTAGGTAAGTTGAAATATTTAGGTTCATTGTATCTTCCGACCCGCGCAGCACATCGTATCCCATCCAGATATACATCATGATAAAAACGGCAATGGTGCAAGGCAGGGCCTTCATCGTCCAGTTCCTCCAGTTCTCCACCGTCCAGGCGCATACCGCTCCAAGTAAAAAATAAAACCAATACATAACCCATGAGTATGAACGGTATTCCAGCAGGCTTGACCATGGCTCTGACAACACTTGTGTCCAGTTATACATATCGTAATATGACCATTTCATGAGCCCGATATAGAGTATGGCTGCAACGACTATGATCGCTAACATAACTTGCTTCTGAGTCAAACGCTTGAGCTTTTCCAGCCGCTTACGAACAGCGTGAGCTGCCGCGAGAAACAACGGAAACAGAATATAGAACTGGAATACCATCAGCACAAACCAGAGGTGATATCCCGTCTGGGGGATAAATAGTTCATCCATAAAGCTCCTCAGATCCGGCATACCGGAAGTCCAGAACGTAGGAGTGAATATACGCACAGCTAACCAGTAGATGAGCGTCCATATGAAAAAAGGCATATAGATATCACCAAACCGCTTTCCGATAAAGCGGGGATAATCCGGTTTTGAATGGCGATGATGGTAGAATAACATCACACCTGATAAAAATACAAAGGTGGGTGTACCAAACCTCGTCAGATGATAAATCATCGTCATCATGATAGAGTCGGGCTGCTCAATGTCCGGCCGATAGATGTATTCAGCAATGTTATGCTGCATGACGATGGCCAGAAAAGCTAACCCGCGAAGCTCGGTCCATTCGGCTATTTTCGGTTTTTTCATTTGCATTCCTCCCTTAGGTAGCCAGGGTCATCATCTAAGACTACCCTCCAAACATTAACGTTGCATTAAATAGGAGAAAAAAGGAACTAAAAAAGGATGGCATAGGCCATCCTTTTTACTAGTGATTTTATGATAGTTACTGGTTGGATTCCCCAGATGCTGAGCTATCGGAAGCTGCATTATCTTCTTGGAATAGCTTTTGAATATAAGCTTGAAGCTTGGGCACATTTACACCTAATACCTGAGCGGCCCCGGCTCGTTCGTTCGTCAGCAATTTATTCGGGGGAATCTGCTGCTGATCGATTTCGTTCACACGAATATCAAAACCTAGAGAAGCGAGCTTCAACATTTGGGTTGGACTCAGATCTGTTTTGATATAAGGGGCAATGGCTTCCAGCATATCAGGAATTTTAAAGAGTGAAGTGGTGCTCTGCATTTTCTTCGCAAGTTCGGTCATAAAGATACGCTGACGCTCTGTACGTGTGAAGTCGGAGGTCGCATCATGTCGGAAACGAACATACTGGAGGGCGGTCTTGCCATCCATATGCTGCAGCCCTTTTTTTAAATCAATATCATACATGTGTTTATCCGCTTTGCTCGTGTAGTACATATCTTTTTCCACATCAATATCGATACCATCCAGCGCATCAACGAGAGCCATGAAGCCTGTAAAGTCGGTGTAGACATAATGCTGAATCGGTATACCGAGCAGGTTACTGACCGTCTCTTTGGTTAATTCGGCTCCCCCGAAGGAGTAGGCAGCGTTCAGGCGATTTTTGCCATGGCCTGGTATCTCAACGTAAGTGTCACGAAGCACGGAAAATAGATGAGCTTTTTTGGAAACGGGATCAATGGATGCCACCATCACCGAGTCTGAACGCCCCGCGTCATCCCCTCTGGAGTCACCTCCAAGCAGCAAAATATTGACTCTTTCCTGGCCGTCCCACTTCGGAATGACGACTGAGGAGGTGTCGGAGTCTGGTGTGTTGTTTGAATCACTGCTCGAAGTGGCGCTGGAGGCAGTCGAGATGCTATTGGCAAAATGAACAATCGAATATCCGTAGTAGACAATGACTCCTGTTACAGCAAGTGCCAAGGTCAGGGCTGTCCCCCATAACCATTTTTTAAGCATAATCTTCACCTTTCTATGTATAAACTGATAGATACCCAAACTAGTTTAACAAAAAGAAAGCAAAATGTCCTCCTTAACTCCGAAAATACGTAAAAATACGATATTGTTTTACGAATTGTTTGTTTGATGAGAGTTTGGCACACATTGTGGAGATTTTCGTATTTTCATACCTTTCTAAACAGTAAACATTCCCGGAATACTCTCAATAAAGAATATCTTTATTTTTTATATTCTGGTTTCGTTGTTAAGGGAAATTTACATAAAAATAAAATGCCGTATATTCACTCCAAGAACATCTGTGTCGATATATTATACAGATGTATTAGTTTAATGGGCTAAAGTTGGAGGAGTGGGAAGATGGGGAAAGTGCGGGGGAACGCATTGGGAAAAATGAAATTTACGATTCGTGGCAAGTTATTGGCTGGCTTTTCGATTGTTTTGGCTTTACTGATCTTTGTTAGCGTGTACACGTTGACACAAGTTTTTGCAATGGCTGATAAATCAAGACAGATCGACCAGAGCGCGATGCCAAGTATAAGTTTACTTGGGATTATGAATGGTGATGTGTCGGATGTGGAAAGACTTGGGCTAGCTATTATTGTGGAACAGAATCCGAGTGAGACGGAGAAACTGAACGAAGCGTTGAAGGTGCTTCTTGCCAAGATTGAAGATGAGCGTAAACAACTGCTTAACTTCATTAAGGGTGATCCTCAAGCAGAGCAAATGTACGAACAGTTTTCGACGAATTATGATTCTTATTTGCAGAAAATGCCGGAGTTTATCGACTATGGTCTCAAAAATGATTATACTACGGCCAGCACGCTACATACAGCAGCCTATCCAATGTGGTATACAGCCAATGATCTGATTACTCAGTTGATCAATCTTGGGAATAGCAGTGCGAAAGAAATTGCTGCCGGATCTGTCAAGCTGGCTGAGAATGCATTTATAATCATTTTAGTTGTAGCGATCGTTGCAACACTGCTATCCTTATTCATTGCACTCTTCATAGCGAGTATGATCTCTCGTCCGGTTAAAAAGATGAGTGAAGCTGCAGCAGCGATTGCTGACGGTGATCTGACGGGTGAGGCAATTACATTGAAGAACAGAGATGAGCTGGGTGTCTTGGCAACCTCCTTCAATACCATGAGTCAAAACCTGCGTTCGATGATTCAATCCGTATCGGAAACATCGGAGCAAGTTGCGGCTTCATCGGAAGAACTTCTCGCGAGTGCAGAACAAAACGCAAAAGCTTCGGAGCAAATCACCGAAACGGTGGAAGAATTATCTGTAGGAACATCGAATCAGGTTGATATCGTGAAGCGTTCTTCACAGGCGATGAATGAGATGGCACTAGGGTCCGAACAGATTGCAGAACTGGCCCAAAGCGTATCCGTATCCGCTGTGGATGCAGCGAATCAGTCGTCAGAAGGCAACAAAATTATTCAGCAAGCGGTGGATCAGATGGGATCGGTTCGTAACTCCATTGCATCCTTAAGAGAACTGGTTACAGGACTTGGAGAACGTTCTGCCGAGATTGGTACGATCACTGAAGTGATCAATAACATTGCCCGCCAAACCAATTTGCTTGCGTTGAATGCAGCGATTGAAGCCGCAAGAGCAGGGGAGCATGGCAGAGGTTTTGCTGTGGTTGCGGGAGAGGTGCGCAAGCTGGCGGAAGAATCCTCTGCTTCTGCACAGCAGATCACACAGATTGTACAACTGATTCAGCAGGATACGGATCATGCTGTAGAGGCTGTGAAGGTAAACAGCAATGAAACGGAAGCCGGCATTGAGCTGGTTTCTGCAGCTGGACAAGCATTTGAACAGATTTCGGATGCTGCCAACAAGGTCGCTGGTGAAATTCAAGAAGTATCTGCCGGTTCTGAGGAGATGTCAGCTAGTACAAATGAGGTTGTAAGTTACGTAGGCCAAATCTCCAATATTGCTTCGGAAGCTGCGGGTTCTGTACACAACGTATCTGCTGCAACCGAAGAGCAGCTGGCTTCCATGGAAGAGATTGCTTCCTCAGCTGGCTTGTTATCCAAAATGGCGGAGGAATTGCAGGGACAAGTGAACAAATTTAAAGTATAGATTGCAATAATAAGAACAAAGAAGCTGTTTCTCCCGTGAATATCCGGGGCAGAAACAGCTTTTTTGTCATATCACGCTGATCAGGTCACAACAATGTTATTCCAGAAGTCACCAATGTTGATATTTCAAGTCAAACAAACGATTATAATGGTAATTAATGGTGGAAATTACATCGAGTTACCACCGTAGAGAGGAGCGAGGTCACTCAGAAATTGTGGAAGTTTTCATCTGGAACTTTCGAGAAAAGGAGATGAACAGGATTAATGAAAGGGCGCTGGTGGAGACGCGTTGCTATGGTAACGTTATCGGCAGGACTTCTCGCAGGGAGCTTTTCTATGAATACAGGATTACGTCAGGCGGATGCGGCCGCCGGAGATCATAATTATGCGGAAGCACTTCAAAAGGCTATTTATTTCTACGAGGCACAGCGATCAGGCCCGTTACCTGCCAATAATCGAGTTGGATGGCGCGGTGACTCGGGAATGCAAGATGGGGCTGATGTTGGCGTTGATCTGACCGGTGGATGGTATGATGCCGGAGATCATGTGAAATTTGGTTTTCCAATGGCAGCTTCTGCAACGATGCTGGCCTGGTCAGTGGTCGAGTACGGCGATGGCTATGAGCAAGCTGGACAGCTGGAGGAAATCAAAGACAATATTCGGTGGGCAACCGACTATTTTATGAAAGCGCATACGAAGCCAAACGAATTATGGGGACAAGTCGGAGGGGGTAACATCGATCATGCCTGGTGGGGACCAGCAGAGGTGATGCAGATGAACCGTCCTTCGTTCAAGATCGATGCTTCCTGTCCGGGAAGTGATCTTGCGGCTGAAACGGCTGCTGCACTGGCTGCTTCTTCCATCGTATTCGCAGATGATGACCCGGCATACTCGGCGAAGATGCTTCAGCATGCGAAAGAACTATACAACTTTGCAGATACATATCGGGGAAAATACACCGATTGTATTACTGATGCTGCGGCGTTTTATAACTCATGGACAGGATATGAAGATGAGCTTGCATGGGGCGGAGCATGGTTATATTTAGCCACTAATGATAGCGCTTACTTGTCCAAGGCGCTTGCAGCCGCAGATCGGTGGTCTACGAGCGGCGGTTCCGCGAACTGGCCTTACACCTGGACACAGGGCTGGGATAGTAAACACTATGGTGCCCAGATTCTGCTTGCCCGGATTACGTCCAGTCTGAACATGCCTGAGGCAACCAAATTCGTTCAATCAACCGAGCGAAATCTCGATTACTGGACGGTGGGTACGAATGGAGGGCGTGTGACTTACACTCCAGGTGGTCTTGCCTGGCTGGATCAGTGGGGGTCCCTCCGATATACGGCGAACGCAGCATTCATTGCATTCGTATACTCGGATTGGGTCAGTGACCCTGTAAAAAAATCCAGATATCAAAATTTTGCGACTTCACAGATGAATTACATTTTAGGAGATAATCCTCGTCAGAGCAGTTATGTTGTGGGATACGGAAAAAATCCGCCACAGCATCCGCATCATCGTACGGCCCATAGCTCATGGATGAACAACGAAGATATTCCGGCGAATCACCGTCATGTCTTATACGGCGCCATGGTGGGAGGACCGAACGCGTCGGATCAATATACGGATGATATCTCGGATTATGTGAGCAATGAGGTGGCAACGGATTACAATGCAGGCTTCACGGGTGCACTCGCCAAGATGAATCTGCTGTATGGACAGAATCATCAGCCTCTGGCGAATTTTCCTGCTCCTGAAGTCAAGGGTGACGAGTATTTTGTAGAAGCTGCTGTTCGGTCATCAGGCTCCAATTATACGGAAATCCGTGCATTGCTTAACAACCGTTCAGGCTGGCCTGCACGGATGGGAGATCAGCTTTCCTTCAAATATTTTCTGGATTTGAGCGAAGTGTATGCTATGGGACGCACCGTATCGGATGTTCAGGTTACGGTATCCTCTACTGAAGGTGCAACCGTATCCCAGCCTGTCATGGTGGATCCCGCCAAACGCATCTATGCGATTACGGCAAACTTCAGCAATACCAAAATTTATCCTGGCGGGGAGGGGAATTATCGCAAAGAAGTGCAGTTCCGGATTACAGGACCACAAGGGGCATGGAATCCAGCGAATGATCCTTCCTACCAGAATCTGACGACAGGTACTCCGGTAAAAAGTGTACACATTCCCGTCTATGACGCTGGAGTGAAGGTATATGGACAAGAGCCGGGTGTTACACCGGAGACCATCCCAGCTGTACCTTCGGGTGTGCAAGCTGCTCCGGGCAATAATCAGGTCACGTTGAACTGGGCTGCTTCTGCCGGAGCTGTATCGTATACAGTAAAACGTGCCGAGGTTAGTGGAGGGCCGTACACAACCGTTGCAACGGGTGTTAGTGGTTTGACTTACACCAATACGGGATTGACGAATGGTCAAACGTATTATTACGTGGTGACCGCTGTCAATGCAGCCGGGGAATCACCAGCTTCTGTTCAAGTGTTAGGGACGCCACAGGCGATTTCAACTGTGCCAGGGGCGCTTACCTTAAGTGGAACTGCTGGCAACAATCAAAATGTCCTGTCATGGACAGCAGCATCAGGGGCTGTGAGCTATAAGGTGCAACGTGCTGCTGCAAGTGGCACGTTCGCGGATGTGGCCACTGGTTTGACGGTGTTGACTTACACCGACACGACAGCCCTCAATGATATTTCTTACAGTTACCGGGTGGTTGCTGTGAACGCAAGTGGGCAAACGTTATCTGACGTGCTTGTGTTGACACCCTCAGGTTCACCTGTTTCAACAGGTACGCTTGAAGTGCAATATCGAAGCGAAGGAACCGGAAATTCCAGTAATGCGGTAACTCCTCAGTTTAATGTGAAGAACACGGGCACACAGGCGATTGATCTGAGCACGGTGAAAATCCGGTATTACTTTACCAAAGACGGCACAGAAGATCTGACCTTCTGGTGTGATTACGCTGTGGTGGGTACAGCGAATGTGCAAGGAAAGTTTGTGAACGTGAACCCGGCGAAAGGAACGGCGGACACGTATTTGGAGATCAGCTTTACCTCCGGAGCAGGTAGTCTGGCTGCTGGAGCAGAGACAGGCGTGATTCAAGGACGTTTTTCAAAAAACAACTGGAGTAACTTCGATCAGAGTAATGACTACTCCTATGATGGTTCCAAGACTGTTTTTGCTGCATGGAACAAAGTGACCGCGTATCAAGGCAGTACCCAGGTATGGGGTATGGAGCCGTAAATGAATGAGTTTCGACAGACAAAAGCCAGGATTGGTAGCTAGGTAAATAAGTTAAGCCATCAGTCTTAGCGGTCAAAGAACAGCATGGTCAGACCAGCAGCATTGATATTGAATTTACACTATTCCAGGGAGGTATATATTCATGTTGAAAACAGCTGCAAAAAAGAGTTTAACTGCCATGCTGGCAGGAACCGTCATGCTGACGGGATACACGGGACTCTGGGCTGGCCCTCAAACGGCACATGCTGCCGATCAGGCGATTGAGATTCAGGCCGATGGAGTGAATGAAGCTCGATTCTTGCAATTATATGGTCAATTGAAAGATCCTGCGAACGGATACTTTTCTCCAGAAGGCATTCCCTATCACTCCATTGAAACGTTGCTGAGTGA
>Ga0105246_10002708_pt1 | contig 10723 bp, 4 predicted proteins | sample KBSM64metaG_FD_99694 | JGI IMG/M metagenome (GOLD analysis project Ga0105246, IMG submission 99694) | Miscanthus rhizosphere microbial communities from Kellogg Biological Station, Michigan, USA - KBS M6-4 metaG | ecosystem: Host-associated > Plants > Roots > Rhizosphere > Soil | place: Michigan...
AAGCTCGACAAAGTGTGCCCGCCGTTTGGATACTTCAAGTATGTCGCTTCCTTTCCTAGCCGCTGTAGATTCATGAAGACCTCGTTGCTGTAGAAATCCTTCGCCCCAGCATCTTTAGCGCCCTGGATGATGAGTAGCGGTGTCTGTACTCGGTCGAGATACAGGACCGGCGAGTTTTCCAGATACCTCTCCCGATACTGCCACGGCGAGCCTCCCATGCGGCCCTGAGAAATCTCTGCCCAGTCTTGCCAGCTCGGATCGTTTGAGCGATCAGGCATCCACCCGTACAGGCTCAGAAGATTTGCAAAACCCGCGTCCATCGCCGCGACCTTGAAGCGGTTCGTTTGAACCAATAAGGCGAGTGTGCTGTAGCCGCCATAGCTCGCGCCCCAGACACCGAGGCGTTCCGGATCTGCGATTCCCATTTCGATGACTTTATCCACTGCAGGCAGTACCGTCTTAGCGAGGTCGAGCATTGGTGTGCCAACTCGCAGTGGCGTATCGGGCAACAACACTGCATACCCCCGTGTGGCCCATATCTGTTGATTGCTCACATTTGTGTTGGCAGTAAATCCAAAAAGGTTTTTTCGGTCAGACAACATGGAACCGCCGTAGACGTTAACGATTAGTGGATACCGTTGTCCTTTGCGGTAACCGGCGGGTAGCAATAAAGCACCGCGCAGGCGTGTACCGTCACTACTCACCCATTCGATGAGTTGGCTCTCTCCCATCGAGTACTGGTCTAATGCTGCATTGATGCGGGTGATGCGCTGTGGAGCAGCATCAGGTGACACTCGTAGTCCCCAGATATCGGGTGGGTGACTTGTATCCTGCGATACGTAATAAAAAACATCTCCAGACGGAAAGCCCGTGACGAGGGCGGCCCGGCGAATCTCTTTGTCTTGTTCGAATAGCGGCTGAACTTCGCCAGTTCCCAGGTCCACGATGGAGAAACCCGACTGTTTTGTAGAGTCGTCACGAATTCCCACTACGATCGAGTGGTTGTTGGCAGTGGTCCAGATATCCCCTTTGCTGTTCGGAACGATAAACTCGAGTCGCTTTCCTTTTACCTGACCCACCTCCTGCGCTTGCCCGGTTACGGCGCTCACCTTCCACACGCTGTCGTTCGTCGTGAAGTACAACCAGCGTCCATCGCTACTCCATAGAGGTAATTGATCCCAGGCTTTAAACGGAGGGTGTGTTGTTTCCGTTATGCTACGAGGAGTGCCGCCGCTTGCCGGAACGAGAAACCAGTTCGAACTAGTCAGGTAGCAAATAAGTTCCCCGTCGGGCGACCATGTGAGTCGGTCTCCCAGGCTACCTTGATTCAAGTTTGGTGCGACGACAGTCGTCTTATTGGACGACAGAGAAGTGACGAGGAGATCGAAAGCGGCACCCGTTTTTGTTGCGCCCCTGGCATTCAAAAATGCCAGCTTCTTTCCGTCCGGTGACAAGCGGTAACCGGCCGGCACATATCCTTTTGCGATGGTGGTTACCGTTCCATCGCTTACATTGATGAGTGCGAGATTGGCTGCGAAGTCGGCAACTTCTTCTGCTGTGAGCGCGTCGGTGCGTAGCGTCAGAGATGTTTCGGCTCGTTTTGGATCAGCGGTTGAATAATAGATTTCGGGAAGCACCTCGGTGCTACTGGACGAATTTGTGTAACTGTCCGTGACGAGATGTTCGAACATAGCCTCGTCGGGAAAGAGTTTGACCAGAATTTTTTTGGAGTCAGGAGTCCAGTTCGGAACATCGTGCCCGTACATGAACGGGCGTGGAATGCCACGCGATAGCTTGCGGAATTGATCTTTTGCTTTCTCCCAAAGCCAGATTGCCGCCCGTCCGTCGCGATCAGAATAGAAAGCCAGATACCTGCCATCGGGCGACCACGAAAAAGCCCAGTTTGATCCCTGGCCCCGGGTCAGGTTGCGTGACGCTCCGGTATTAATATTAGTCAACCAGATATCAGCGCCGGCTCCGAGTGTGGGTACACCGCTCGCAGTTAAGTCTCTATACTTGCCGACTCTCGTGGTCCAGCGCCGCACGTCGTATAACTGATAGGCAATCCATTGCTCATCACCGGGGCAGAGCGAAAATGGAAAATTACTGAACGAGAGAGCGGCCAATGCTTCTTTGACTGGAAGTGGCTCCAATCTCGATTGCTGCGAGAAAGTTTGAAGCCCGAGTAAGAGAAGCGCGATTGTCGCTAGTGTCACATTTCTGGGAATGTGCATTCTGGATCGACCCCTAAGCAAGTTTTGGTTCAGAACTGCAATCGCAGTGAAAACTGAATCGAGCGTGGCCCGCCGATTTGATAAAGAGCATTGAGTCCGGAGGTTTGGCTACCTCCAAGACCTCGCCCCAACATGTTCACAGGTCGTCCAAAATTGGTGTTGGGAAAGAACGTTGTTCCCGAGTCGAGTGTTCCGAGTACAGATGATGGTCTGGCAAAGTTGGGATGATTAAACAGATTGAAGAATTCTGTTTTGAAGTTCAGTTTGACCCGTTCGGTCAAGTTAAAGGTGCGACGCACCACAAAATCCAATTGGGAGACAGGTGTGCCCAGCAACATATTTCGGCCCAGAGAGCCCGGCCGGTCGGTGCTGGGGATCGAAAAGGCCGCGCGATTAATCCGTCTTCCGCCGGCAGCTGTTGGGTCATCGACATAGAGAGGAACCCCGGGAATCAGATCGGGTCTGGCAAGAATGGTAAAGGCATTAAATGCAGGGCTGCGAAAATATGTTACATCGACTGGCTGCGCAGATTGCGCCGTGTAGATCGCGTCGAAGGCCCACTGATTGAGGAGTGTTTTTGCAAGCTCGGCGCCTTGAATTTTGGGTAGATCGTACGTGGCCGCCAGGCGAAAAGCATGTAGTAAGTCAAAATCTGAAGAGCCTCGATCCAGTTCGGGTGGTAACCCTGGAAAAGTTTCGATATTCGCCGAGTCTCGTGAAGCTATGTCGATTGAATGCGACCAGGCATAAAATGCCAACACCTGCAGCCCACGCGACAGACGGCGTTGAAACTGAAGCTGCAACGCATGATAGTCAGAGGTAGCTGTGTTACGAGTAAGAATGATATTAGTGAACCTTGGGTTTTGGAGCACTGAGCCTGTATTGAACTGTTGCTGTAAGAGTTTGCGGCCTGCCGCCCCCAGGTACGTTAGGCTGGCAGTTTGATGTGATCCCAACGATTGCTCGAACGCGAAGTTCCACTGATACGTCCGGGGCAATTGTAGATTTGGATCTGTGATAAATAGGTTAGACGCCGTCGTACTGCGGGAGGGTGTTATGGGGGTCAACTGCGCCGGTGTCAGAGGAAAAAACACCTGGTTGATTCGCTTGGTCGATACAAAAGGATATCCGTTTGCGAATGCGCCACCCGCCGTTTGGTTTCCAAGGTCATAAAAAAAACCAAAACCTCCACGCAAAATCAGTTCGCGGCCTGGCTTTTCGCGCAGTTGGTAGGCCACCCCGACACGTGGTGCGAAGTTGTTATAGGTGGTTTTGTATAGTCGTGGCCCAAACACGATTTCAGCAGTTGATAGATTATTGAAATCGCTTAGTACGGGCGCATCATTTCCGTTTTTCTCATGCGGAGCCGGGTTAACATCCCAGCGGAGTCCGTACGTTAACAGTAGTCTCCTGCTTATCTTCCATGCATCCTGAGCAAAGGCTGAAAAATTTTCGTAGATAGGTTCCAGCCCAGTGGCTGCGAGGACGCTGACCAGCCCCGTTCTTCCGGTGAGCGCTCCATTCACACCGGAAAAGGGTACATTCACCGTATAGTCAGTGCTGCCAACTACGGGCACGAGTCTTCTATAGTCCCCACCAAACTTAAACTGGTGCGATGTGTGTGCAACCAAAAGGCTCTCGGTAAAATTGAGTTGTCGCTGCTGGTTGTCGGCCACGCCGCCGGCACGGAGCGATAGGGAGTTTGTTGAGCTCAGAGTAATGGATCCACCTGCGGTAGGAGTTTGAAATTCTGGCAAAACAAAGAACGAAAGAGGAGGAGGGGCAGCCCCGCCGAAGTTGTCGAGAGTAAAATTCTGGCTGCCACGAATGCGAGTCCAGTTAGCGCGAAATTCATTGCTGATGGTTGCAGTTAAGGTCGAGGTAACACCGAGAGTCAGCGTTTGGGTTTTGTTAGTGATCAGATTGACTGTATTCAGGCTATTCGCATTGCCGCGTGTGGCGCTTTGAGATGGTGAATAATTATAGCGACCAAAAAGAATCAACTTAGGATTCGCAGCATGATCGATTCGGATACTGGTCGCATCGAGTGAGGAAGGATCTGAATAGCTCGATGCGAATTCGGCAACATTATTTGCTTTGTTTGGCCCGGTCGGTAAGGGAAAGCCATTCAGCAAATCTCTTATGGCAGTTTGAGTTGCAGCAGCACGCGCAGCTACGGTCGGTACATCGGTTATGCCAAATTTCGGTAGTAGTAATCTTTGTCCTTCGTAAGAGAAGAAGAAAAACGTCTTGTTATGTCCGTTAAACCATGGCTGCTTACCACCTTCGCCAAAGCGAGGTAAAAGGATCGGACCACTCAGAGTTCCTCCAAATATATTTTGGCGCAGTGCTGCTCTTTTTTTGCCCAGGCTATTTGCGAACCAGTCGTTCGCATCAAGCACATCATTGCGGAAGTACTCAGATAAACTGCCGTGGAACTTGTTCTCTCCGGAACGCGTGACAATCGAAATCTGAGCGCCTGGCGTACGACCATATTCTGGAGCGAATGTAGAAGTCTGTATTTTGAACTCCTGCATCGCATCGATCGACACGAGATTGCTGGTCGTTCCCATCGCAGAAAAGCCCAGCACTGAACCGCTATTATTCTGGCTGAAAGAGGTGCCGGTTGCGTATGCCGCGGAAACATTGGCACTTACGCCATCAATAGTCGCGTAGTTGGCGTCCGCGCGCTGGCCATTAACGCTGAACTGGCCAAACTCAGTGCTGCTCGTGGTGGTCAGGACCGTTCCGGGCGTGAGTGTGATCAGTTGTTGAAAACTGCGCCCTGGAGTCGGTAGATTCTGAAGAAATTGTTGGTCGATAACGGTCGAAACTACTGGAGATTGATTGCGCAGATTAGAACCATCGACAATCTCAACTGTCTGACTGATCTCACCGACCTTCAGATAAAGCAGGATCTGTTTCACATCGCTCACATTTAAAACGACATTTCTGACCTCCGTAGGACTGAACCCTGCGCGTTCTGCTTTCACTGTGTAAGTACCCGGCGAAAGCAGTGGGACTGTAAAAGTGCCGTCATCTCCCGTGATCGTGTCTCGTCGAAACGCGTTCGCAATGCTGATCACCGAGATGTTCACACCGGGAATAACTGCCTCGCTTTGATCTTTGACAACCCCGGTTAGTGTTGCTGTTGTGCTTTGCGCGTCGACTACGACGGAGGAAAAGCAGGTCAAAACCATGACTGCTATACAACTAAAAAAACCGGCTGCAACAGCCGGCATGAAGATGCATAGTGATTTGAAGCGTTGGGAGAGCGTACTAACGCTCACTTGAGGACAGAAGACACGCGTATATCCTTCTGGGGTTCTGGGCATTTACTTTTCTCCTATGGTCGGGACCACTCTTCCGGGCAAAGAGGGCCATGTTTACTGCCTTGCCTTCGTCGCTACCACCCCGGTTTTACGCAACGAAAACACATACAGGTACCGCTTTAAGAGTCAAATTCCGCCCAGCAGTTTTCAAAGCTTCTTAAGACCGCACGAGGAGGTGACATGCGATCCACGTAAAATACAAAACACTCTCAGCGTTCGTACTGCCCGATTCTTTTCGCCAGATTCTCTGCACTGATTAAAGACTTTCGAAACTGGGTTGATTTGATCGTTGTGGCAGAACTATGCGAAGAGATCGTCAGAGCCGAACTCACAGCTTCATTACAAAAGAGTGCGAGCTGATGAAGTCTTTCCACTGCACGAGCCAACTCAGCATCGCTTTGAATCACAAAATCTTCAGACGCCGACACGGTCGCACCTGGAAAAAAGACCGGTTCCAGCTCCTGATATAGCGGCCCGACTTCGCGCTCGAAGGCATCGGCGTGGCCATGGACCATTGCCAGCCATTTTGAGCGCGCATCCGGCGTCACGGTCCGCATATCCACGGTCGCAAAGCGAGCTACGAGCTTCTTCAACTCGATCGCGCGAAACAGTGCCCGGTACGCGCGATTCCCAACGCGAGTTGAATAGTCGCGGATCCTTTCATCAGTTGGACCACGCGGATCTTGTTTCAGGAAATATGCACGGAGGTCTTCGTACGCTGCTACCGTGTCGGCTGTTTCTTCCGCCTCTTGAACTACAATTGATCGATTAGGCGATCGGCGCTGTGTTGCCTCCGCGACCGTACGAATCTCAATTGTGACCGCCGGATTATTGGCGACTGGCGCGAGCACTCGCAGAAACTCTTCCTTACGTTCTGTCGTATCAACCACTCCCTCGACGCGCAGTGACCCACCTGCGCTGCGCGTGAGGGTGACTTGCTCGTTCCGGTCGGCCTTAGCCTGATTGAGCAAGTATGCGACGTCGACTTCCAGCTCTGCTGAGGCTGTAGGTGGCGCCGACGTGCTGGGCGTGGGAGGGACACGGCTGTTGGTGAGGTCCCGGACCGCCCAGTCTCCAGGACTTCCAGTTTCCCCGGCCCCTCCTGACAATTTCGATTCGATCTCAAACACCTTTGGATCGACGGTCTTTGATGGTTCAAAGCTGGCTTCGCCGAAGCGATACTCGCGTAAGTCATCGTCGCCACGCTGCACAACCAGTGTCTGCTCGATTGCATGAAGATTTGACTTGTTCAAGGTGAGCGTGGCTTTAACGAGACGGCTGGCCCCAATCATCCGGCCTTTGAGGAAAGTCACGATGTAAGTTGTGGCTCTTTCCTCCACATCTGCCATATCTGGTTCGGCAATCAACTTCGCAAATGTTTCAGATGAAGGTTCGATCTGCCAGACATCGTCAAGATTGAACAAAAGAGTCTCCGGCGAAGTGAGCGCCGGTTGCGACTGCGGTTTCGTTCCATGATGATAAGTGGTGCGAGAGCCATCCGACTTCTGCCAGGCAGCAGCGATCAACCGATTCGACTCGTCATACAGTCGCTGTGCACGATCGCCTTTCGCGCGATTGGTCCAGATGTCGATCCTGTAACGCCCCACCACCGCACCTTCCGGACTGCGTCGCTCCTCGAGGGTAACGACACGATGATTGACGACGTCACTGGTTTGCTCACTATTCTCGAAGACACTCGCTCTCTCCAGCAGTGCAGATGCGGTCACGACGCGCGAGACCTTCGCCTTGAACAACAGGAATCCGCCAATCGCAACCGCTGACACGAGGACAATCAACAATGCAAGTCGACGCCAAGCGCGCCTGCGATCGTCGGATTGACTCAATGAGCCAAGTAAGGGCGCCTTTTCCAGTGAGCTTATTAGCTTTTCGTCACTCGAAACGATTAAACCGTCGTTAGCCACCGCCCGCCGTCCCGCTGTTTTTCCAAACATGTTGAAGAGCCGCACAACCCACAAACGAAGCACTGACTCTCCGTCGCGGGCTCCCACGTTTGGCTCTTGCGATTCGACAGCGGGAACAACATGGAGGGGCGAGGACGAAACAGCGTTCGATATTTCCCCGGTGATGTAAGCTTCTGCCGGCACTGGATCCTTGTAGACCATGTGCAGCGTTGGACCATTCTCGTTTTCGAAACAGGCCTCAAGAGATCGTCCTTCACTCAACTCAATCCACGCCCATTGGTCAGGCTGTGGCACCGCCGGATCGATGCTAAAGAAAAGCAGTTGCACACCCTGCTCACTCGTAACCTCCACAAACTCGACCGGATCGTCCGGCGTCAGGTTTAGATTCAACTCACTCAAGTCTGAACTGACTTTGAGCGAGCTAACGAGGGTTCCATTAACAGCGATTCGCAACTCGTGAGGTTTATGTTCATGCGTTTCGCGGAGACGATGCTCAAACTTCTTTGCCAGATCGTCGTCAGATCCACCGCCGGATGCTCCACCGCCGGTCGCGTCACGCGGTGGTTCTTTAGGCTCATGTGTCTCAGTTCGATATCGATTTGCCAGCGATGGCAGACCGAGCACACCATTCACCGCGTCAAGACACGCATGACAACTGACGATGTGTGCGAGCTTCGCAGTAGTAAGTGCGTCCGTTTGACCTTCAGTGTAGATTTCGGCCAACTCCGACTTAGAGAGGCATTCGCCCTTGCAGGACGTGAAGATCATCTGGCGCAATTCAAGCATGAGATCACAATCAGACTTCAGGTATCTGATTTGTTGCTGATCCGGCGAGATCTTGTTATTGACGAATCGCAGTCGTCGCGGCTCATTCATAAAGAGCTTCGCCTCACGACGCGCCAGCCGTTGCCACTCGTCTACGCAATGTCGCGAAGTGTTAAGAACCGCAGCAATCTCAGTTGGAAAATACTCGTGAAAGAATCGAAGAATGAAGACGCTTCCGGCTCGGGACGTTTCCTTGCGGGAGCATGCATAAGTGCAGATTTGATGAAGTTCTTCAAACGCCTGCATACGGCGCGGGGGTTCAATCGCCGTCCAGCCGAGTCGACCGGAGTCGTAGTCGGCAACCGAGAGCGCCGTTTCATGCAGGTGTTGCGCCGAGCGACTCAACCGCGAGACGTGCATATAGCGCAACATTCTTCTCAGATACCCGTCGATGTTTTCAATCTCTTCAAGTCTGGTGCGACCGAGCATGAACTGCACAAATGCATCCTGTACGAGATCTTCTGCGGCATCGCGCCGTTGATTCGTCAGACCCATTGCCCACGCGAGCAGACTCTCGTACCGCTCCGTGAACAGTTGCTCACGTTCCTCATCGGGTTGTGCTGTTACTCGGCGCCGATCAAGCATTACGTTTCCAGGTTTCCTGGATTACTCTCCCGTAGACACAACTTCTCAAATCAAAAGCATTCCTCCTGAAGGAAACAGCTTTCTAATTGATTTGTTTAATATGTGTATTTTCGCGAGGCTTATCTCAAAGAAAAATTTGGCTAAAGTGAAGAAAATAAATGGCTTAATTCTTGTTCTTAAAGCACATTTCAACCGTCGTGCGCTCAAGAGAGAGTGCCCGTCGATCTTGTTCTAAAACTCCTGCGATGAACGATGCGGCCGGTGAGAATCTTGGCCTCTCTTGTCACCGCCAACCAGCTATCTCGTACCCTCCTCGATAGGAGGTAAGCGTGTTAGAATCTTCCACACTCAATCCCTCCCGTTGAAACACGACTGCAACTGAGTAGCTCAGCTCGAACGTGTCAAGTTGATGTTGAACTTTGAACGCAGGACTTGGGGATCGCAGCACTTCATTAACGTGACTGCATTGATCCCGCGATGCGGCGGATGTTAATGCCGTGCTAACAGCATGTCAATTATTTTTTCCTAGATCGCCGATAAACATTTTGAGCAGGACAGGTTGCTATGGATAAGAGGGAACTGACGCAGATTCTATACGACCCACGGAGCGCGATGAAGGGGCTCATCAACGCATGGGCTGATGTTCCCCTTTTGTTGATGCTCGAAGTCGATTGGAATCGAGGGCCGTTGGTGCTGATTGGATTGAATGACCAGCTGATGTGGCCGCTGCTCCCGCCAGGCAGTCTCCTGCAGTTGGACGCGAAGGTGCGAACGATTGCGACTGGGTCGTGGCCGGAGTTTGAGCGTCCTATTTACCTGATCGAGTATCGCGGCAGATTTTACTGTTGCCATGCACAGCGCCGCGGCGACACTTTGCGCTTGATCTCACACCTCGAGTCTCCGTCGCGACCCGCGATCGCGGTTGCTTTTAAAGATGCCAGAGTGCGCGGACAGGTACGACCAATATTTCGTCCGCTCGCCACTCGCGGCAGTGCCGCCGGAAGACCGAGTAGCCGGCGCCGCTTCAGTTAGAACACCGCCTCCAATCTCCGCCACGTCTTGATCGTCGTCAATGAACGCGATGGCGCAAATCCGAGTCGTTCGGCTTTGATTGCCAGACCAGCATAACTGAGAGTCGTACCCGTCTGACGTTTCAAGTAAACGAGATTTTTCGGCAGACACTGGTTTGTTCGAATTCCCATTCGCGTCATGTACGAAACGAAATCGCGATCGGGAAAGATCAGTTCCGCAGCGAAAATCTCCGCGCCAATCTCGAGACTCTTATTTAAATTCGACTGATCGCAATACGAGATGCCGAGGTCTCGATCGCGAAAGAAATGCTTCAGCTCGTGGGCCATGGTGAAGACCATCGGATCACGCGGCAAGCCTTTCGCGAGCATCACAGTGGTGCCGAGCTCGTCGTTGATGAATGCGCCGCGCAGATTTCTGAACCGGTAGGGCCATTCATCGACTTCGATGCCATGCTTTGCGTAAATCTTCCGCAAGTCGCTGGGGAGCACGCGTGGTGAAGACAATCCATTTTCGGCCCGCACCTCGCGTGCGAGCAGTTTCAAATCCTCGTAATAGCGTTGTGTGTTCACTTCTGTCTTCCCCCTTTCCGACCGGCTCTGGGTCGACTCTTTCCCTGATGAATACTTCGTGCCTTGCGGAACTCGGCGTACTTTCGCAGTTCTTCGAGATCAGCCGGATGTAACTGTCGAGCGGCGCGCAAGAGTGCTTTAAGATTTTCGTCTTCATCCTCCTGGACCATCTCCGAAGGAAAGAACGAGTTGATTGGAACGCCGAAGAAACGTGAGAGGCGTTC
>Ga0105246_10002709_pt1 | contig 10716 bp, 11 predicted proteins | sample KBSM64metaG_FD_99694 | JGI IMG/M metagenome (GOLD analysis project Ga0105246, IMG submission 99694) | Miscanthus rhizosphere microbial communities from Kellogg Biological Station, Michigan, USA - KBS M6-4 metaG | ecosystem: Host-associated > Plants > Roots > Rhizosphere > Soil | place...
AGACAGTAAAATTATCGTGATAGCTTCTTTTCCTGAAAGAGCTTTTTTACTTATTCTCCAGATTGCAACTACAATTAGTAAAATAAAATATATTCCAAAACTAAATGAAAGAGGAACGAATACGTTAACATAGATCCTATTAGAGGAATAATTACTACTAAAATTAAGACTTCCTTATACCAAGTTCTGCTTTCAAACACGTTACCTGGTTTGGAATGTGATTATATTAATTTGATGCTCAATACCAAAACAAAAGGGCAAACCGAGGAGGTGCGAGGGTAGTTTGGACGAACAAGAAACAAACGATTCCCTCCACCTGTCGGTTTTTCGAGATTTTCTGTATTCGAGATGGAGATTAGACTTCGTTCTTACCTAAATATGAGATTTGCTTATCCTCTGATTACTTATCGTATGATAAGTCTCTATTTTACATTTGAGAGTTTAAAATTTATTAAATTTGATTTAAAGGTTTCTCGGTACTTGACTTCTGCTCTCCGATGAAGTTCAATTGTCATCGGCTAAGCTCTACACATATTCTTTTTAAAGCAAATTAATTAGAACAAACGTATGTAATCAAGTTACCAAATTCAAATTAATTACAGTCTATATCTCTGGATAGAAATTATGCTCTTTCAGAGAATTTTTGGATATACATCATGTGTCTTGATGGTTATTTTACTATCTAACTTGATATTAGTTCCAATTTCACAAACTTCTATGTTTAAGGTAGAGGCACAGCCTTTCGACAGAAGCACCCTACGAGACAAAATTGATCAGATAAGGAACAATGCACAGAATATCGTTAAAAAATTAAAAGATGTTCCAGGGGAGAAAATACCAAATGATTACATTGTAGTATTAAAGGATAACAATTTTCTATCATCTGTATCATCGTTAGCTGGTAAAGCCAGAAGCGATGGTGCAACCATCCAACACGTTTACGATGACGCTCTACATGGTTTTTCTATGAAAGTCCCAAATGAAGATGTGCTTGACGAAATTGTGGCCAATCCCGGAGTAGATTATGTACAGCCGGATGTGAAGGTGAAAGCGTTCGCTCAGAGTTTACCAACTGGCGTTAATAGAGTAGACGGTGACCTGAGTTCAACTAAATCTGGAAACGGGAAAGGAAGCGTAAATGTTGACATAGGTATTATGGACACAGGAATTGATCTGAATCATCCTGATCTCAATATATATAGACAAGTAACCTTTGTTTCAGGTACTGCGAACGGTAACGATGATAATGGTCATGGTACAGCTGTGGCTGGTATTGCAGCGGCAAAAGATAACTCTCGTGGTGTAGTGGGCCTGGCTCCGGGTGCTAGATTATGGGCAATTAAGGTTCTTGATAGTAACGGTATTGGTTCTACTTCCGACATAATAGAAGGAATTGATTATGTTACTGAACATGCGAATGAGATAGATGTCGTGAATTTGAGCTTTGGTGCCATTGGACAAAATAAGGCTCTCCACAGTGCAATCATTAAATCTGTCGCAGCTGGAGTAACTTATACTGCTGCAGCGGGTAATGAAGGTGTGGATGCATCATCTGTATTTCCAGCAAGTTTCCCAGAAGTAATAGCCGTATCAGCAATTGTTGACACCGATGGAAGGTGTGGTGCTATTTCGTCTACAGTTACACCAGCTGGGAAAGATGATACTTTTGCAAGGTTTAGTAATTATGGGTCAGTAGTTGACGTAGCTGCACCAGGAGTTTTTATCAAAACAACAACGAGAGGGGGTTCTTATACTACATTCAGTGGTACTAGCGCTTCAACTGCTCACGTTACCGGCGCAGTCGCATTATATGAATCTGAACATCATAATGCAACCCCCTCAGAGATAAGGAATGCTATTAGGATCTTTGGTTCCACACCAGCCACAAAATGTGATGGTAATGGTCACGGTTACTTTACAGGAGATCGTGATAACTTTGCCGAACCATTATTGTACATGCCGCGTCTATAAAAGAGATTAATACACTGGCAAAGACCAAGTCTAGTATTATACCTAGGATAACTTTTTCAAAATTAAAGTTAGGATTTGTAAAGCTGATTTGGGAATATCTTATAAATCTTAAACTGCTGTCTGAATATTAATCTTCACCATTGTAAAAATTGCTACGTGATACCTGCACAAAAAAAATTTAATCGTAGCGTTTGGACTCGAATTATTAACAGTACGATTCCCGAGGGCTTAAACCCCACGAAAGAGAATGATTTTTTTGTACCTACTGCAACTGCAATTACTATTTGAATTAATAAAATAAAGATTAGAAAATATAGGAGAAATGAGTTGTGTTATGAACAGTTAGTACGTTTCTATAAATAGCTACCTTCAACATGTTATTCGGTTGTTTTTCCGTCAAATTCTGCCTCGTTATCTTCTGCTTCCTTTTTAGTAGATCTTGTTATTCCGTCCTTGTGATGGGGTGGAGCATAAAGTGTGTACATTTTCAGATCTGCTTGACCATCGATATTAATGATATTATGCTTTGCTCCAGTTGGAATTACGATTGCATCGCCATCCTTGATTTCGTACTCATTACCGTCTATAATGCATTTTCCATGACCACCCTCAATACGAAAGAATTGATCATTTTCAGAATGAATTTCTTCTCCTATTTCCTCTCCAGGTGACAGACTCATCAGAACAAGTTGAATATGCTTGGAACTGTACAAAACTTTCCTAAAGTTTGTGTTATCTAAGGTGTCTTTTTCGATCGCTGTTTTATATCCCTTCATTATCTCATACTTGATCTAATTTTTGATATTTAAAGCATGGGAATCACGTTAGGCTGGATTCTAATCCATGAAATTTCACTGATTGGGAACCAACTATTAGTTCCGATTAAATATTTAGTCAAATCTTATGTTGGAATCGAATTGCTAACGTTATGGTTCCCGATGGCCGAGCAGTAAATTAGTTCTCTAATCTAATTCTATGACAGAAAGTAGGAGAAATATGAGCAATGAAGGTCCACTTTATAATTTTTGAGCTTTTAATACAACGTATTCTATTAATCTTTTTTTAGATAAAGTCATCATCTTTACCAATGATTTCCAAAGGATTTTCTCAATATAAGATGGATAGTATGCCATAATTTTCTGCCGCAGTTCTTTCCTGTTTTGAGTATAATAAAGAGCAAGTGGTTCAAATACTTGTGAACCAATCATAGATACATTCATTATTTCGAATCGGTATCTACTAATAGTTGACTTGACGTATTCAAATCCATAATGCTCTGACGACCAAGTCAGATTGAGAATGCCGAGATTAAATAGTTTTTTCAAGACATTATCCAAGGAAACAGTCACAGGCATGGCTATTACCAGTAACCCTTTGGGTTGCAATATTCTATAACTCTCGGCAATAAACGTGTCAAATGGTTTGAAATGTTGCGCAGATTCTAATGCAATGATCCTGTCAACAGTACCAGTTGCAAATGGTAAGCATAAAGAACTGCTATTAATGTAAGTAACGTTGGTTCGTAGACACCAAGCATTTGATACTCGTGCATTTTCAATCTTACTAGAAGCGATCTTGAATCCATTAACGAGCTGCTGAGAATTAATATTCACGCAGATGATATTCCTGAGTTTATACTCCCCACTCCATTGAAGCGCTGGTGCTCCGTAGCCGCTTCCAACATCAGTTAGAATTTTAGATGACCCAAGATCCGCAAGTTTTCCTACCAGGGTACATAAATTAGTTTGAGCGTCAACTGGATTGTTTGCATCTCCTAGCCAATAGCCAAAATTGAGCATAGAAGCACCTGTGGCAGCTTGCATTATGGGCGATAAGGAATTGTAGAGCTTAATAACATCTTTCTCGTTTCGTCTCAATGTCCATAGAATCGCATCAATTGGGTTAACTGTGAGCAATCGCTGAATTTATCCTTACAAGAGCCTTTAATTAATTAATGCAATGTCCATCAGATATATTGGAAAGAGGAACATCCGAATTTATTTGGTCAATGAGTAACTGCAATTAACAGATTTAATTTAATAAATCAAGTTTAATTATATGATATAATGTATATAATAGATATATCCCGTTGGAACCTATTCTATTATCTTCATTAATCTTTTCTGTAGTTGCAATGGTATTGTCACTAGCTAGAATATTAAGGTCATATAAAGAAGGTAAACGTAAGAGACAATCTGATCTTTTTTCGAATGTTACAAATATCACCAGAATAATAGAAGATGAAAAATTTGTTCAATCAAGAAGGGCACTCAGAAAAAATAAACTCTTAAATCAATTATGAGAAGGAAATGGAAACGATAATATAATTTTTGAACTCGATGTGGCAACAGAGGATGCAGCTAGAAATGTGGCGTCTACTTATGATAGATTAGGTTTCATACTAAAACATGATAAAGAGTTGGAAGATGAATTTGTCCAGTGGCAGAGCTATGTTATTGCAGATATGTGGTTACTAACAAGAGATCTCGTAACCAAAAAGTGGCGGTCAAAAAACCAATCCTATTTGAAAGAATTTGAACGAATTGGCAAAAAAGCAGTAGACATTGAGACATAGATAAATCATCAAGATAATAGAACGTAGGAAAATGAAAGACATGATATCACTAATGGAACAGTTGAAGACTTTACCCTAAACTTTGCATGGAATCCAGAAATTGACAAGATATTATTAAATTTGTTAACAAATCCTACGTTAGGACCCCTCAACTAAATTATTCCACGATTCTCTAATGAATGATCAATAAATGAGAAAAAACACACTGTGATTTGATAAATGTGAAGAAATGCAATAGTATATTCACTATTAGTTGGACTCGAAGGAAATGCCTAGAAGAGAAACTCGAATTATCTAAATTTGACTTATCCGACAAACCAGATCGATCCTGACGAAACCTTAATGGAAGAAAAGGTTATTAAAATACATCAAACAGTTCTCAATTATGTCTTCATTGGAACAATTACGAGAAGTTGTGCGAAATTTGGCTGATACATTCAACAACCCCAATGTTAGAGAATCATCATATTTTGATTTTTATGACGATTCGTTGAATATTCATGGTTTTCCTCCAAATCTTCCATCCAATAAGGAAGGTTTCAAACAGTTCATTTATCTTCTGTGGAAGGCATTTCCTGACATAAGGATTATCTTTGACGATATCATTATTGAGGGAAACAAGGTTGTATGCAGATACTACCTAACCGGCACACACAAAGGTGATTTTGAGGATCTTCAACCAACTGGAAGACAATTCAATGTCAATGGCATGACAGAATTTTCTTTTCGTAATGAAAAAGTCATAGAGCGTTGGAATCTGGTAGATATGGTTTCATTGAGAGAACAGCTGACAACACACACTTAGACTCGCTCCTGTTATGGCTATAAAATAATATTTTCACATGCATCCCCAAAGCCATCATTATCTTCATCTTTTTGATCAGGATTGGCCGCATATCGACAGTTGTCTTTAAAGTCAGTTATTCCATCTTTATCTTGATCTCCCATTTGACACGCGTCACCGTATTCGTCGCCATTCGTATTTTTTTGATCGGGATTTGGTGTGCTAGGGCAGTTGTCTTGTGAGTCATCTACACCATCGTAATCTATATCAATAGGGATATTGGGAGGTGTCTTTGGCGAATAATCCTCAACAAAGAAACCTCTCCACTCACCTGGATCTTTTAATAATTCTTTTACAAAGCCCTTCCCTGGTACAAAATATTGCTGCCAATACCATAATTTTCCATACTTCACTCCTGGATACCAAGTAGCTTCTACTTCCTTATTTGGGAACCTATTATCCCATATGTTAAAGGTGTAAGCGTTGTATGCCTTATCATAGTGATATCCATACGCTACAACTTGATGATTAAGGCCAATATCTCCTATACTAGACGCACGTACTAATCCCAGTACAACTGGCTTTTTTTGGTCAAGAATACGCACAGCTTTAGAAACTTCACTATCTGTTAATGGTCTTATACCGGGTAAACATCCGACAGTACATTTCCCAAGAATTGTGCCTTTATTTTCAGTTGGTGCCATGGTCAAATATACATATCTAGGTACCTCCTCCAGATTACTTACGGAACCCACGGGTGATGCACTAACTGCGATACTTCCTAGTGCTTTAAGTATTCCTAGAAGACTTATGTCTAGACTGTCATGTAATCGGTCCAAAATGTACTCTGATAGAGGATTATCATTTGAAGGTGTACTAGTATAACCTGGAATCATTTTATGAGCATAGAAGTAGTCTAGGGCTGCAAATGCCATACCTCCACACCGTCCTTTGGTCGAGAATTTAAGATCTCCTTTGTAAATGAAATCAGGAATATATTTATCGGGAATTACCCTATAGTCAGTAGTGTAAGAATTTGGAAATTTAAATCCATGATAGTAGCCAAAATCAGTTCGTACTGTTCTTGAAGAATCTGAGCTAACAGGAGTGAATTTCGCTGAATTCCTCAGAGCTATATCTGGGTCGTATCCAGCAGCAGTTTCATATTGTGGTAATGCAAGAGAAGCAATCATTTTCAACGGATAAAGATTGTTGGGACTATTTGATGTCTTTATTTCTAGTGGATCAGATAGAGCATAATTGTTAAGTGCCAGACTTATGATAATTATCATTATCGCAGAACTGGACAAACCAATTAAGGCTTTTTTCAATATTTCAAAGTTGCCCCAGTAGTATAAAAAACTTTAGTGTTCTGATAGTTGGATGATATGTATACCTGAACATGGGCTCCCTTTCTTAAATTCGTTCACCATAAAATGAAAGATTCGAACATCAATAGTTAGGACGACTTCAGGACGACATGTCTTTGATATCAATCCTTATTATACAACAAAGGCATTTTCCCAGATTTTAGTTGCTAATAAAATTGTTAGAATAAAGATTGCATTATTTAGTAGAATATACCACAAATTTGCTTTACTTGCATATTCAACTTTCTTTTTGTTTCTGCTGGACCGCGTGATTCCATAATGTACACGATGATGTATCGAATTGCTGTTGGTTCCTGACGGTCTCCATGATCGGATAGAAATTTGTTTGGCTGTAACAGTATATCTTGCGTAAAATCAGATGGGACGTTTTTCAGGACTTCGAATTTAATCCTGATGTAATGCACTGGATTTGATGGCGGCCAGATCGATGGCGTTGAATTTAACAATGTCATAAATGCTGAAAATGATATTTTGACCATAGTTGGGCTGATTGGAAAAGCAACGGCAGAGCAGTGATATGTTATGTAACCGAGATCACTAAATATCATTTTAATTAGAAAACTGATATTAACCCTTAAGAACACCGGTTACCCATGCATTAACTGATAAACTATGAATAGTGAAGGGAAAGGGTTTTTTGCAGATCAAAACCTTACGACGATAAAAATCACATTAAGTTTGATAGGATTAGCGACTTCATTGATTTTTTTACAAAACTATAATGATCTTGCTTTTTCACAGATAGTCCCGAATACTGATAATCTAACTACTCCGGGCTTACCAGCTCTAAATGAGAGTCTTGCAGAATTACAAGAACCATCGGGTTTTGTTACAAATGGTAAAATTAACACTGTAATTGATGTTCCGAATGGTAAATGGCTAGCAACCGGTAACTGGAGTATCATTATGAATAATGGAAACGTTACAAAATTTGAGACAAAAATGACTTGGTATAATAGTAGTGGAACTAATGCACACACTCACGAATTGACAAACTTTAGGGCCGCTGCTGGCGATATACAAACATTACCTATGAGTGGACCCGCCAACCAAATAGTCATAAAAGGAGTTACGGATGTAGGATCAAATAGCAGAGTATCATGGCTTGAAGTTCCTACTATTATTACAATTAATGATCGTAAGATACTTTCCATTTCATTAGATGACAACAAGACCACTCACCACTTTGGTGGCCAGCCACTATTGGGAATTGTTGATTCATTCGTACCGTGTTCAGATTTGCCTGGACCTAACATGGAGATCCTGCCCTCCTGTAGTGTAAGCCCAGTTGGAGAGCAAGGTTTCGCTTTAACAAATGATAATTTAACAAATGATACTTCAGCATTTACACCTTCCGAAGATTCCTTGACTTATGGTGGAACTCTTCCAGGAGGGGGAATACCGCCTGGAGATGAACAAACAGGTGGAGGAGGAATACCGCCTGGAGGAATACCTGGAGGAGGAATACCGCCTGGAGATGAACAAACAGGTGGAGGAGGAATACCGCCTGGAGATGAACAAACAGGTGGAGGCGAGATGAATCCGCAATGTACTGTTTTGAAGATCGAGAATATAACTACAAATGGTTTTGAAACCGATCCTTCTGACTATCATCCACCTTCTGATGCAATTGACGGGTCCTCGTCTACGTGGTGGTCTTACAATGGCAAAAATCCCTGGGCAGAGATTAGTCTGAACGAGCCACAATCTATTTGCGGAGTGTCAGTGCAATGGAATAAAGGAGATGAAAGGAAATATTCATTTGAAATAGAAGTTTCTGAAGATGGTAACAACTATGAAAAAGTGTTTGAAGGCAGTAATAAGAAAGGTTCAACAGGGCAAGAAATATATCCATTTGAAGAAGGGATAAACGGGAAGTTTGTTAAATTGACAATCACTAGCACTAGCTCAAAAGATGGTTGGGCTAGCATACAGGAAATCGGTGCGCTTGGACTCCCTAGCGGTTACAATCAAACAGGTGGAGGAGGAATACCGCCCGGAGGGATTCCGCCCGGAGATAATCAAACAGGTGGGCCTGTAGATAATCAAACACGGCAGGCGTCATAGTATTTCTGATAAAAAGGAATATTGTCAATTGGTTAGCATTCAAACAATTTTTGGAAACGGACTCATGTGACTATAGGTACTTTCTGTCCCAGTATGGTACCTGAGTATGCAAATTCATTTTTCATTATCGCATCTGTGTATGAGGGGAACATGGAAGCGTCTATATACGATCCATGCATTGGTAACACAATCTTGAGTTCAAGTTTTACAAGACTTCTGGTCGATTGCCTTACCGGTTCTTTACTTCCAAATATTCCTACTGCCCTATACAACTGAATCATATCATCTGAAAGATCATTAGAAATAATTGGCTTATCGTTTCCGGGTTGAATAAAAAGATCCGATGGAAATAATGATTTCGTAGTTTCTTCGAAGATCATCATTGCTGTCCCAATGGTGAACATGGGGAGTCATGATAAATCTAAGGGTTAGCGTCATGGGTATCGACGGGCATAAATTCACTTTGGCTACTTTAAAAAATAAGATAATTCTGGACTAATTTCTTTGATAATTGCCATAACCGGAATGGTTTTCATTTTTTCTATTCTCAAACATATTTCTTTTTGGTAATGGTGGACTATCATTTTCATGTCCCGGATGTGATCTTATATGGGGCCAATATTGTGAAGGAGTAATCGGGTTTTTACAAATTGGACAATTTTGATGATCACATTTATGATTACCTATGAAATTAGGATGAATTGTCAAGTTACACTTATCGCACTTATTTTTTTCCAAAATTGCTCTAAATATAGTACTATTATGCACAATAAAGATGTATTGATATCTACATTGATCAACCAATATTCAAGATAATGCAATTAACTAACACAAATCTCAGTTATTAGTATCATTTCCTTTAATTATTACTAACAAAGATATTTGAATCCAGAAATAAATTGAACTCCATTCAAAAGCTTCCAAGGCGATATTAAAAATAATAATTAAACACTTGTCAATCCTGCATTTATTTGCAGAGTAACTAGATATAGGAGAGATTACTTAATTAATAATACTAGTAGATATATAATGAATAGATTATTTCATGACAACACTTGCTTGTTGATGATGGCTTCTGCACGGTGCTTGTAAGCAATGACAGTGTGTAAAAAATGTAGTAAACATGAAGAATATCACTCATGTTCTACATGTAATCAACATTTGTGTATCGAGTGCTTTAATACAGTTCATTTTGGGATTAATGCTCCCAGATCAGGTACTTCATTAGTATATAACAAATGCGTCTTTTGTGCGGAAATATATGGGAGTAATGTTAAGGTTCAAGTTTGCGATAAATGTACAATCATACTGACTTGGATATCTTCGATGAATTATCTAGCTGCAGTAAATAGGGTTTCACAGCTGATAAGGACAAACAGGTTTGATTCAAAGCTAAAAAATGAAAACTATTGTAAAGTAAATTTTGGAACACATGCTACTCAAGTTATTATGGACGCAGTAGACAGTTTAAAAATACAGTAACAAAATCCTAGTTTTAGTTTTTAATAGATGCGCGCACTTCTAAAAAGTTAAAATCCAAGTTATTAAACGAAGATGTGGTAGGATGAATAAAAATTAAGATACTGAGGAATTGCTAGTTTTGTTTATCAATGATCTTTTTAGAACTAGTTTATACGTTAAATAGGTACGAATTGTTTCAAATGTATATCTTAAAAAGGTAATGATTAAACTGGATCCCCTGTACTGACCTGATTATTATCCCTCTTGACCGCAGTAGGTTTGCGTTCTGCAATATCTTCTACGTTCATCGGTTACTTTCTACCTTTTTCATTCTCTCTATTTTCATTTGCATTGTTTGAACCTGTATAGACGTCAGGATCTGCCACTTTCTGTGCCGAATCTGTAGTTTTCTCTGCAGTACCTCTAAATGCCCTCTTTATTTTGTCAAATGTGTTGCCCATATTAGC
>Ga0105246_10002719_pt1 | contig 10696 bp, 10 predicted proteins | sample KBSM64metaG_FD_99694 | JGI IMG/M metagenome (GOLD analysis project Ga0105246, IMG submission 99694) | Miscanthus rhizosphere microbial communities from Kellogg Biological Station, Michigan, USA - KBS M6-4 metaG | ecosystem: Host-associated > Plants > Roots > Rhizosphere > Soil | place...
AATCTTGCGCTTCTACAAAGCGGATGTCGCGGTTGGTGAGGATGCCGACAAGTTTTCCATTTTCATCAGTGATCGGCACGCCGCTGATGTGATACGTGGACATGATCTCTTCGGCGCGGCTAAGCAGCGCATCGGGAGAGAGACTGATCGGTTCAACAATCATGCCTGATTGCGAACGCTTGACCTTTTCCACTTCGGCGGCCTGGGCCTCAGGCGGCATGTTGCGGTGGATGATCCCCATGCCGCCTTCACGGGCCAGCGCAATCGCCAATCGCGCTTCGGTGACCGTGTCCATTGCAGCAGAGAGGATGGGAATGTTGAGTTGGATCTGCGGCGTCAGCTGCACACATACGTCAGTTTCGTTTGGTAAAACTTCGGTATAACCTGGAACGATGAGGACATCGTCAAAGGTAAGGGAGTCGAATCGGTTGAAGAGTTCTTCATTCATCTTTTTATCTCCTTATTAAGGTGAAAGTCACTTTGCAAAGTGACTTTCACCTGCTCGTTTCTTATCCAGCCTGTTTCTTCAAATAATCGTGAATGGCTGTATCGTAATGCGCAGTGGACATAAAACCTTTGATGGCAAGTTGTGCACGTGTCTTATCGGAGATTTCCCCGCCGCGAAGTTCCTGTAAAACGGCGTTATAGTCAGCCGGGTCACAAACGAGTGTAACGCGTTCATGATTCTTTGCCGCGGCGCGGATGAGGGTCACACCGCCAATGTCTATGTTTTCAATGGCATCCGCGTAGGTGACATTGGGTTGGGCAATTGTTTCTTCAAATGGATAGAGATTGACTGCAACAAGATCGATGTAATCCCAGCCGAGGCCGAGGAGTTGTTGATGATCTTCGTCGGTGGGGCGAGCAAGCAGGCCACCGTGGATGGCGGGGTGGAGAGTCTTAACTCGTCCGCCGAGAATTTCGGGCGATTTGGTATAGTCCGCGACTTCGGCGACGGGGACATTGTTTTCACGCAGCAGTTTTGCAGTCCCACCTGAGGCGAGCAATGTCCAGTCAAGATCCACGAGACCTTTGGCAAATTCGATGAGCCCCGTTTTGTTATGAGCCGAGAGGATGGCAGTGGGCATTAAGTACTCCTTTTATTTTCTACAAGAATATTTTTGAGTGTCTCAACCAATAACTTGTGTTCCACCTCATGAACACGTGATTCGAATTGTTCAAGCGATTCATTTCGCTGAAAATCGATTTCCTGTTGGCCGAGCACGGGGCCGTTGTCCACGCCTTCATCGGGGACGAGATGGACCATGACACCTGTTTGTTTTATGTCGCCACGTCGATAGGCTTCGAAGGCGCGTTCGATGGCGTAAAGGCCAGGAAACATTTCGGGGAGAGCAGGATGAAGATTGATGACACGATTTGGAAATGAGGAGAGAAAAGCAGAGGAAAGAATTCGCATCCAGCCTGCCAGGATCACGTAATCAGGTAAACAAGTAGACACGTATTCAGCGAGGCGGGAATCATATTCATCGCGAGGTTCGTTTTCCTGTTTTGGGAAGTAGATCGCTTCCACTCCTGCGTTTTTGGCACGGACGAGCCCGTAGGCGTCCGCTTTGTTGCTGATCACAGATACAACTTTGGCGTCAAGCTCACCTGATGAACAGGCATCCAGGATGGCTTGGAGGTTTGAGCCGTTACCAGAAATAAGGATAACAAGACGTGCGGTCATCTTTAATGATGGAAGAGTCTTAAGCCTGAAAAGACCATCGTCATGCCGTATTCACCACATGCGGCAATGACTTCATCATCACGGTTGGAGCCGCCGGGTTGAAGGACATAATTCACTCCACTTTTTGCGGCACGATCGATGCCGTCACGGAATGGGAAGAAGGCGTCCGAACCTAACACAACATCAGTGAGTCCGTTGAGCCAAGTGCGGCGTTCTTCATTCGTCAATTGATTTGGAATCCGTGTGAACACATTTGTCCAATTCTTTTTCTCGACGTCTATTACATCGAGTTGCAGGAATTGGTCAATCGCATTATCGCGGTCGGGACGTTTAATCCCTTCTTTGAATGGCAATGCTAGAACCGATGGATGCTGACGTAATCGCCATAAGTCCGCTTTGAAGCCAGCCAGACGCGCACAATGCACACGGGATTGTTGTCCCGCGCCGACGCCGATCGTCTGTCCATCCGTCACATAACAAACGGAATTGGATTGGGTGTATTTGAGTGTGATCCAGGCAATGAACATATCGCGGATAGCAGATTCTGGAAGATCTTTGCATGGTGTAACAATATTTGCAAAATCATCACGCGTCACGGGGCGGTCGTTGTGGCGTTGCTCCAGGCTCACGCCAAAGACTTGTCGCGTCTCGGTGAGTTGCGGTTCGTAGGCAGGATCAATTTGAATCACCGCGTATTTGCCCTGTTTCTTTTTCTTCAGGATTTCTAACGCTTCGGGATCATACTCGGGTGCGATGACTCCATCTGATACTTCTCGGGCGATGAGTTTTGCTGTGGGAATATCCACGCTATCGGATAATGCAATGAAATCGCCAAAGGAGGACATCCGATCCACGCCACGGGCTCGGGCATAAGCGGTGGCAAGCGGGGAGAGTTCCATGTCATCCACGAAATAGATTTTTTTCAGGATGTCTGATAACGGCACGGCAACTGCCGTTCCTGACGGGCTGACATGCTTGAACGAAGCCGCGGCAGGCTGACCAATGGTCCGCTTCAACTCACGGACAAGTTGCCAGGAATTGAGCGCGTCCAGTAGATTGATATAGCCCGGCGAACCACCGAGGACGGTGATGGGAAGGTCATTGCCATCTTGCATGTACACGCGTGCAGGCACTTGATTGGGATTTGTTCCATAACGGAGAGTCAGTTCTTTCATACTTATTCCTTTAATTAAGGATAACTTTATGTTCGCCTTTAACCAATTCACCGATGACGAATGTCGGTTCTGATATGGATTTTCGAAAATCAGTGACTTGGGATTTTTCCAGAATAGCGACCATACCGATGCCCATGTTGAAGACGTGATACATTTCTTCCGCGGAGATATTTCCTCGTTGCTGGATCAATGCCCAGAGGAAAGGGACTTCCCATGTGTCCAGATGAATGATCGCATTTAAGTTTTCAGGTAACACACGTGGGATATTTTCGATGAACCCCCCGCCTGTGATGTGAGCCAGTGCTTTGACTTTGGAAAGATGCGGATATAACACGTTGAAATAAGATCGATGCTGTGCAAGAAGGGCATCCGCAAGTGAACAACCGAGTTCAGGATTAACTGTTTCCAGAGATTCACCTTCAAACACCTTGCGGATGAGGGAATAACCGTTGGTGTGAGGTCCACTGGAAGGGAGTCCAATAATCAGGTCACCAGGGAGCAGGTCTGGGCGCGGAAGGAGGCGGGAACGTTCCAATACGCCAATGATCGTCCCAGCCACGTCGAATTCTCCCTCTCGATATACGCCAGGCATTTCGGCAGTCTCGCCACCCAGTAACGCCATCCCCGCTTCCCTGCATGCCTCTGCAATACCCATCACTACTTCAGCGGTTTGTTCGGGATTCAGCTCTGACGTGGCGAAGTAATCCATGAAGAACAACGGCTTTGCGCCCTGCACCAAAATGTCATTGATACAGTGATTGACGATATCGTGACCGATACCGCGGTAACGACCAATGGACGCAGCGAGTTTAACTTTCGTGCCTACACCATCCGTAGAAGCGACCATCACAGGATGATCCATTTGCTTGAACGCGGAGGCGTCGAACAGCCCGCCAAATGAACCGATGCCCGCCAAAACTGAATTATTGTATGTAGCACGTACAGAATCTTTCATGAGTTCAACGGCACGGTTGCCCGCATCAATGTCCACGCCTGAGGATGCGTACTGCGATTTTGTCATTTGACTCCTTCGAGCGCGCGATGAGCAATGTCTTTGCGATACTGCATTCCTTCAAATGAAACTTTGTCAATATTTGCATAAACCTTTTCTACTGCCCTTTCAATATCCCCCGCCCAAGCCGTCAAACCAACTACGCGCCCACCCGATGTGATAATGTTTTCATTTTTCATTTTAGTTCCTGCATGGAAACAGACCATGTCTTTTAGGAATTCTTCAATCGTTACTGATTTTCCACTTTCCACCTTTTCAGGATAGCCTTTGCTTGCCAGCACCACACAGACGGCCGCCCCGTTTTTCCAATGGATGGTTGCATCGGATAAGTTTCCCTCTACACAAGCATTTGCAATTTCCAATAGATCGGTTTCGAGCAATGGCAATACAACCTGCGTTTCGGGATCACCGAAGCGGCAGTTGAATTCCAATACGCGAATCCCATTTTGCGTGAGCATGAGCCCTGCATAGAGCACACCCACAAATGGAGTTCCTTCACGCTTCAAGCCATTCACAGCAGGTTTCAAAACTGTTTCCAGCGTTTCGTTCATCATGTCCGCTGTAAAAATCGGGGCAGGTGCGTACGCTCCCATCCCGCCCGTGTTCGGACCATCATCATTATCAAGCAATCGTTTGTGATCCTGCGCCGGCAGCATCGGCACGACAAATACTCCATCAGTAAATGCCATCAGTGAAACTTCGTGTCCGCTCAAGCGCTCTTCGATCACCACTTCATCCCCAGCGTCGCCAAATGCCTTGTCCACCAAAATCGATTTGAGAGTCACGGTGGCTTCATCTATTGTCCCAGGCAAGATCACGCCCTTTCCAGCTGCAAGACCTGAAGCTTTGATGACAATCGGGTAATCCACACTTTGTAAATATTTCGCGGCCTCGTCAAAATTGGAAAAGGTGGCATATCGCGCAGTAGGAATATTATTCCGCGCCATGAAACCCTTGGCAAAAACTTTCGACGCCTCGATCTGCGCCGCAGCCTGCTCCGGACCGAAACAACGGATTCCCGCCTCTGAAAGCGAATCTGCGATCCCACTGGCCAGTGGCGACTCGGGACCGACCATCACCAGATCAATGTGCTTGTCTTTGCAAAACGCCACGATCGCGGTGTGATCGTTTATAGATATTCCACTGACATTTTCCGCGATCTTCGCTGTGCCTGGATTCCCAGGAAGAACATAAAGGTTTTTTAACTTCGGCGATTGCGCGACTTTCCACACAATCGCATGTTCACGCCCGCCCGAACCAATGACTAGAACATTCATGATTTCGTCCCTCGTTCAAATCCGGTTTTAACATTCGATAAATCCACTGAGATTGGATATTGCCCCGTGAAACATGCCTGACAAAATCCATCCGCTCGCTGCACGGCGCGCATCATGCCATCGACCGAGAGATAAAGCAAACTGTCAGCATCCACATGATCACAAATTTCGTCTACAGTTCGGTGGTGGGCAATCAAGTCTTCATGCCTGCCCATGTCCACGCCCATAAAACACGGGTGCGCAATCGGCGGACAAGTGATCGCAACGTGCACTTCCTTTGCGCCTGCATTTCTCAGCAACTTGACCAACGGGCCCATTGTATTTCCACGCACAATGCTGTCATCGATCATAACGACGCGTTTGTCCAAAACATTTTCACGAATGACATTGAACTTCAAAGCCACTCCGCGCTTGCGCAGAGAATCTGTTGGCTCAATGAACGTCCGCCCGACATATCTGTTTTTGATGAAGCCATCGTTGTATGGGATCCCGCTCACATGTGAAAAACCAATCGCTGCAGGTACGGAAGAATCTGGCACGGGAATGACTACGTCGCCAATATCATTCCCTACCCTGTTTGAAATCTCCCTCGCCAACTCCTCGCCCAACCTCTGCCGCACATGATGGACATTGATCCCGTCCCATGTTTGATCAGGTCGCGCAAAATAGATATGCTCGAACACGCACATTGCCGAAGGCTCAACCGGTGGCATCGCTTGCATCACCTTCAACGCACTATTCGAAAGCGACACCACCTCGCCAGGCTTTACATCGCGTATAGCCTCACATCCCAAGGTTTGCAATGCACCGGTCTCCGACGCGACCGCATGACCGCCGCTTGGCAACAATCCAATGCAGAGCGGGCGAAATCCCCATGGGTCACGGGCTGCATACACGCAATTGCTAGTGAGGATCACTAATGAATACGCACCCACCCATTTCTTCATTGCAGTCCTGATCCGTTCCTCCCAAGTTGCACCGCCGTTGCGCGCCAGCATCATGGTCATCACTTCAGTATCCGATGATGACGAAAGACCAACCCCCTGTTGCATCAACTCATTTCGCAGCTCCGCCGAGTTGATCAAATTGCCGTTGTGTGCCAGCGCCAGCGGACCATGAATGGTTTCGATCATGAATGGCTGCGCATTCCTCAACAAAGACGAGCCTGTGGTCGAGTAGCGCGTGTGACCAATCGCATAATCTCCCTTCAGCTCCGCCATCGTGGTTGGAGTGAAGACATGTGAAACCAATCCCACACCCTTGTGCATGAATATGGTCTGCCCATCTGCAACAGCGATTCCCGCGGCCTCCTGTCCGCGATGTTGCAGCGCGTATAGCCCGAAAAATGCCATGCGCGCCACATCTTCGTTCGGTCCAAAAACGCCAATCACACCGCACTCTTCATGCGGATGATCCTCATCATACATCGACGATCTCCTTCAATTGAGCAAGTTTTCTCCGCAAGGTTTCCAAATCTTTTTCAACAAATGTAATATGTCCAATTTTTCGTTTGGGGCGCGGCACTTTACCGTATAAATGCAAATGAGCACCATCAATTTTCAGGATGAATTCCACATCTGGAAGCGCTCCCACCAAATTGACCATTGCACAAAGCCCGAGCGGACTTGTGCTCCCCAGCGGCGCATCGGATACCGCCCGAACATGATTCTCAAATTGAGACGTTACCGCCCCTTCGATTGTCCAATGCCCGCTATTGTGCACGCGTGGCGCCATTTCGTTTGCAAGTAAGCGACCGTCTTTCTCGAAGAATTCAATCACCAACACACCGACGTATCCTAAAGCAGACATCACTGCCGCACAATATTCTTTTGCTTGCTCTTGTAATTGTAACGAAATATTTCCAGTCACAAGTGACAAACGCAATATCCCTTCACGATGATGATTCTCCACTAGTGGATAAAATTTTATCTCTCCTCTTCTATTCCGCACACCAATAATGGAGAGTTCGCGATCAAATGAGATAAACTCTTCCAAGATCAATCCATCCATAATTCTACTTTTCATCTCGGTGTTCAACTCTGTTTCTGAATGAACAATGACTTGCCCTCTGCCGTCGTATCCCATACGACGAGTCTTCAATACAGCCGGGAATCCGATCTCGTTCATTCCTCCATCGATAAACTTCGTTGTAAATCTTGGAGTTGGAATGCCTAACTCACAGAAGAAAGATTTTTCAACAAATCGATCTTGCGATTTTTCCAAAGCAATTGGCGGCGGATATATGGGGGCAAATCTTTCGAGATGGCGCGCCGCCTCCACAGGGACATTTTCAAACTCGTAAGTGATGATCTCCAATCCGCTGGCAAACTGCTCTAGTGCAGATTTGTCAGCGTAGTCCACTGCTAAATGTTCAGCGAGCAGACTTGCAGGTGAGTCGGAGGCGGGATCGAGAAAGCGGAAGCGCATCCCCAGCGGATATCCCGCTAATGCGAGCATTCGTCCCAATTGTCCCGCACCCAAAATTCCAATTGTCTTCATGCACTCTCATCTCTTGGATCGGGATGATCCAAAACATTCTGTGTTTGCGCAGCACGGTATGCCAGCAATGCTTCGCAATATTCTTCATGTTTATTTGCGACGATGGAAGCTGCTAACAGCGCTGCATTCACAGCGCCGGCGCGCCCAATAGCGAGCGTGCCAACGGGAATTCCCGCGGGCATTTGCACAATGGATAGAAGCGAGTCCATTCCGTTGAGCGCCTTTGATTGAATCGGAACACCCAGAACGGGCAGGTGTGTTTTCGCAGCGGTCATGCCAGGAAGATGTGCTGCGCCGCCCGCGCCGGCGATGATGACTTCAATCCCGCGCTCATGGGCAGACTCGGCAAGCCGAAACAATAAATCTGGCGTGCGATGCGCTGAGACGATCTTGACTTCATAGGGGATTTTCAATTGATCGAGTGTTTTCGTCGCATGTTCCATCGTCTCCCAATCAGACCTGGAACCCATGATGACAGAGATCAATGGATGCGTCATTTAATGAGACCACCTTGTTTCAAGTTTTCGATCAAACGTTTCTGAATCGGATATACGCCTGGGACGAATTCTTTGCCTGTCAGCATTTCATAAATCTGAATATATCGTTCACTTGCAGCGACCCAGAGTTCATCGGGCATGGACGGAATCTCGCCATCGCCACGATAGTCTTTTTCTGCATACGCCAACCGGACAAATTCCTTGTCGAAGTTTTCGGGATCTTCGCCAGCGGTAAAATGGGTTTCGTATGAGTCTTCTTTCCAGAAGCGGGAGGAATCCGGTGTATGGACTTCATCGATCAGCACTACATGGCCGTCTGCTCCACGGCCAAATTCATATTTAGTATCTACGAGAATCATGCCAGCTTTGCGTGCCACCTCCTGACCACATTTGAAGACAGCCAGCGCTGCAGTTTGGATCTGATCCCAAGTCTGCTTATCCAGCCAGCCTTTCGCGACAACTTCTGCACACGTCAGGCGTTCATCGTGACCCGTTGCACCACCTTTCGTAGTAGGTGTGATGATGGGGCCAGACAAGGCTTGATTTTTTCGCAAGCCTTCTGGAAAATCATAACCATAAATATTCCGTTCGCCAATGGAATAGCGATACCACAATGCCGTAGATGTGACACCTGTGATATATCCGCGCACGATGACTTCCACGGGGAACGGCTCAGCGACATTAACCACCGCGGCGTTCGGGTCAGGTAATGAGACAATGTGATTTCGGATGATGTCTCGCGTCTGCTCGAACCACCACGCGGACAACTGATTCAGTATCTGTCCTTTGTAGGGAACAGCAGCGAGGATTCTATCGAATGCTGAAAGGCGATCTGTAGTAATAATGAGTCGTTTGCCATCAGGCCCGTCATACCAATCGCGGACTTTGCCTGAGGTTTTGTTGGGAAGAGGCAAATTAGTCTCTTTCAATGCACTTGGCAGAAGTTGGTTGAGCTGGTCTTTTGAAATCATGCTTTTTGGCGGCTATTCCCTAGGAATGAAAATGCTTCGGCATCTCGCTGTACTCGAGAACACTGCCTTCATAATGACTAAGTCACATTTCGCTTGCATATTTCACACCGTTCATAAACAAAGCCAATCCGCTGTGACTATTAATCCCACGGGTCCACCGTGGGTGTTGATACGAATGAATATGATTCTCGGGATGAGGCATCAAGCCAAGTACATTTCCGTGTGAGTTGCAAATGCCAGCAATATCGTGAATTGAACCATTCGGATTGACAGGATATTCTCGATTTGCCGATGAGCCGTTGGAATGAGTATAGGTGAAGGCGATCTGGTCGTTTTTCAGGAAAGATGGAAAAGGAAAGAGTTCGGAAGTTTGAAAATTTCCTTCGCCATGGGCGATAGGACATTCGATCAGTTCATCTAAACCTTTTGTCCATATACATTTTTGGGAAACAGGTTTGAGAGTGACCCAGCGGCATTCGAAAAGTCCTTGGGCGTTAAATGTCAATGTGGCTCCTTCACCCTTAATCCTTTTCCCATTAAGTGAAGGGAACTCACCTGGCAAAATACCTGATTTTACCAATGCCTGAAATCCATTGCAGATACCAATAACAGGTTTGCCAGATTGGACGAAGGCAGAGATCTCGTCTGCAAAATAGGACGCGAGATCAAGGGCGAGGAGTTTGCCTGCACCCAAGGCATCGGCATAGGAGAAACCTCCTGGAATAACAAGTATTTGAAAGTTCGAGAGAAGCGTTTTATTCATGCGCAATTCGTTGAGTGGGATACCCGTTGCATCCGCACCAGCCAGTGTCAGCGCCTCGAGGACGTCAAAATCACGATTAGAGCCGCGGGCTTGCAGGATGAGTGCTTTTGGTTTCATGAGTGCTTAGCGTTATTGAACGCATGGACGAGTTCGTCCACAGGGATGTCAATATTGGAAAATTTGAGAATTGGCTTGCTTGTCACCATACCAATTTTGTTGAACGGAAGACTGGTAAATTGCTTTTCAAAGGCAGACATTTTTTCCGGGGAAACTTCAACTAGTAAACATCCATTAACTTCAGTAAATGCACCAGATGCTTCAAAACTAAGTTCCATACCAAGACGTCCGCCGATGCACATCTCTGCGGCGGCGACGGCAAGACCACCTTCGCTGAGGTCGTGCACCGATTTTACAAGTCCGTTGGTGATGGCTTTATGAAGCGCACGATACACTTGCGGCGTTGAGGCTGATACATCCGGCACATATTTTTGCGCTGCAGAAAATTCGCCAATCAAATACATGCTGTTGCCCGGTTCTTTCAAATCCATTGTAATAGACTGAGTTACATCTGGTACGGTGCCAATGGCAGAGATCAACAATGTAGGCGGGATAGAATGATGGAAACCATCAGTACCGAGATATTCGTTATTGAGCGAGTCTTTGCCACTGATGAAGGGTGTGCCATAAAACAATGCCGCGTCGTGACAGCCGCGACAGGCTTCGACAAGCGAGCCAAGCGTCTCAGGGCGGAGTGGATCGCCCCAGCAAAAATTATCGAGCACAGCAATTCGATCGGGGTCTGCTCCGACAGCGAC
>Ga0105246_10002720_pt1 | contig 10694 bp, 12 predicted proteins | sample KBSM64metaG_FD_99694 | JGI IMG/M metagenome (GOLD analysis project Ga0105246, IMG submission 99694) | Miscanthus rhizosphere microbial communities from Kellogg Biological Station, Michigan, USA - KBS M6-4 metaG | ecosystem: Host-associated > Plants > Roots > Rhizosphere > Soil | place...
GGGGCGGGCGGCGACGGCGATCAACAACATCGCCGGCAAGGTCAGCCCCTCGCTGTCGGGCATTCTCCCGACTGGGGCCTTTGCTGCTGATGCCACACCGGCGCCGGAGGCAGTGAAACCCTTCCCGCACCTGATGATCATGCAGCCGCGTGATCCGAAACAACAGCCGTACTTCTTCAACCTAGACACGGCAGCCTTTGATGAGCTGCGGCGTTCGTCTGCGTTTCGTTGGGCCTCTCAGGAGCGACTGACGCGTCGACCAGCCCAGCAGGCTATCGGTATGGGGGAAGAAAAGCTGACATTGAAGGGCGCCGTCTTCCCGGGCTTCAGGGGCGGCATCAAGCAACTGGACACCTTGCGAACCCTGGGTGGCAAGTTGCAGCCCATGACGCTGACCACCGGCTACGGCGACGTGTTGGGCACCTGGTGCATGACTAGTGTCGAGGAAGAACAAAGCGCGCTGCTGGGTGGCGGCATCCCGCGTAAGCAAGGCTTTACCCTGGAGTTTGTACGCTATGGCGACGACATGCAGAACGTCTGACGGGGATCTGTTGGACACCATCTGTCACAACTACTACGGCCATCTGAGCGGCACGGTGGAGGCCGTGCTCGATGCCAATCAAGGGCTGGCCGATGAGGTTCAGCCGTACCGAGCTGGTGTGGTGATTGTCCTGCCGGACATGCCGGCACCCACTGAAGAACTTGTGATGCTTTGGGATTAGCCAGGCCTGGCTGTCCTTTCCATCCGTTACGCGTAACGGCCGCCAACATTCCCCCGCGTTGGCGGGGTAACTGGGTGAACCATGACCCCTCGCTTTCGTGTCGTTGCAGACGGTAAAGACATTACCGCGCTGATCAATGACCGCCTGTTACTGCTGAAAACCACTGACAAACCTGGCATGGAGTCGGACGACTTCGAGCTGCGCATTGATGACCGCGACAGTGCCGTAGCACTGCCTAAGCGCGGCGCCGGAATTGAGATCTACATGGGCTACGCCGAAGCGTCAATGGTACGCCTGGGCCGCTACATGGTGGATGAAGTGGAGATCTCCGGCCCGCCTGACACCATCGTCGTGCGCGGCAAGGCCGGCGACATGCGCGGTACCGGAAAGACGGTGCGCAGTGGTAGCTGGGAAGATGTGCCACTGTCCAAGATCGTGGCCGACGTGGCTGTCCGCAACGGCTGGACGCCGGTGTGCAACGTCTCCACGAACGTTCCCCGGGCTGACCAGCTCAGCGAGTCTGATTTCAACTTCATCACCCGTATTGCCAAGCAGCACGACTGTACGGCCAAGGTGGCCGATGGGAAGTTGATTGTCATGACCCGCGACGGCGGTACCAGCGCGAGCGGCAAGGCCTTCGGCGCCGTCACCATCACGCCCGCCGATGTCAGTCGGTGGCAATTCCGCTTAGGCGATCGGAACACGCACAAGGCGGTGGCCACCAAGCACCAGGACAAGAAAAGCGGTGAGCTGAAGCTGATCACCCTGGACAACACGGATGCGCCCGACGGGCTGCCGGCGGTGCACACCGACCGTCACATCTACCCGAACAAAACCGCAGCGCAACAGGCGGCTAAGGCGCGGCTGACTGCCTTCAATCGGTCCTCGGCGAGTGTGCGCCTCGAGATGCCAGGCCGTACCGACCTGTTTGCCGAGCGGTCGGTGAAAGCCACGGGCTTTAAGGTCGGTATCGATGGCGAGTACTTGGTCGACTCAGTTGAGCAGGTATTCACCCAGGCCGGCTGGTCGACCACAGTGGAGTGCAATGGCGGCAAGAAAGGTAAGGCCAAGGCCAAAAGCAAGAAGACGAAGCAAACCAAGGAGGTCAAGGTTCTAGAGCTTTGACTTCACTCCCAGGAACACCCGTTTAACCACTCTGACCGCCGCCGATTGGCGGTTTTTTTTGCCTGGAGAAAACATGTCTATCACCCTGCAACAGTTGCTGTTGATCCTCCCGAACGCTGGCCGTCAAGCCGGGCTCTTTGTCGCTGTGCTTAACACCGCGATGAGCAAGTACGGCATCGTCACGCCCAAGCGGATAGCGGCGTTCATTGCCCAGATCGGGCACGAGTCCGGCCATTTGACGCGCCTGGTCGAGAGCCTGAACTACAGAGCGGACCGAATCGTAGCCTTGGGTAATGCCGCTAGCCCGGGTTCCCGCTGGCGATCCCTGGTGCCGCGTGCCGTCGAGCTGGCGGGCAGTTCGGCACGTATGGGAAATGCCGTCTATGGCGGCCGCATGGGCAATGGTCCTGAGGCGTCGGGCGAGGGCTATATCTTCCGAGGGCGTGGCCTGATCCAGATTACTGGCAAGGACAACTATCGAGCGTGCGGTGAAGCCCTGGGCGTCGACCTGATCAATCACCCCGAGCTGCTGGAGCAGCCGCAATACGCAGCGCTGTCGGCGGCCTGGTACTGGTCCGTAAACAGGCTGAACACGCTGGCCGACGCCGGCGACATCCAGAACATCGGGAGTCTCATCAACACTGGCAGCAAGGGCAAGATCCCGAATGGCGCAGCTGATCGCCTGGCGCTGTATCAGACGGCATTGCGGGTGCTGGCATGACGCCCGTGCAGAAGCTGGCCGGCCTGGTGCTTCTGATCCTGGTGGCTATGGCCGCAAGCTTCGGCGCTGCCTGGCAGATGCAGGACTGGCGCCTCGGCAGGGTGGTGGCGGAGCAGGGCGCCCAGTTCGAGGCGGACCTGGCCGCGATCAGCAAGGCCGCAGCAGCCCAGGCCCGTGCCGAGCAGAACAAGCGCCAGGCTCTGGAACGGAGCCTGGCCATCTCCGATCAACAACACATCAAGGAATTATCCGATGCCCAGCGCAACCAGGCTTTACTGCGTGACCGCCTTGCTACTGCTGATGTGCGGCTGTCAGTCCTTCTCGACTCCAAGGATTCAGCCAGTGGTTGCAACGTGCCAATTACCCCCGGCGCCGTCGGCGTGGTTCATGCAGCCCGTCGAGCCCAACTTGACCCAGCGCATGCTCAACGAATTATCGGAATCACCGATGCCGGCGACCAAGGATTGATCGCTCTGCGGGCCTGTCAGGCCTACGCAAAAGAAGTCTCTACACCGAAGTAAAAGGAGCGGCAGGGCAGGATGCGTCAACATCCTACCCGGCCACCTTCCCCGCAGATCGTCCCTGCAAGTCCAGCCAAGGCTCCTGCTTCGTGCACAAAGCGGAGCGAGCCTAGCACTGTTTATCCATACAGCAAAGGTCTTGCTTTTATATGTCCACACCTATCATTCCTTGGATGGGCGGCAAACGCCGCCTGGCCGATCGCCTTATCCCACTCTTCCCGCCTCACGAATGCTATGTTGAAGTCTTCGCCGGCGGCGCCGCACTCTACTTCATGCGTCCCCAGGCCGCGCCTGTTGAGGTCCTCAACGACATCAACGGCGACCTGGTGACGCTTTACCGCGTGGTGCAGAACCACCTGGAGGAATTCGTGCGCCAGTTCAAATGGGCGCTGAGCTCTCGCCAGGTATTCGAATGGCAGAAGATGACCCGCCCTGAAACCCTCACAGACATCCAGCGCGCTGCCCGGTTCTTCTACCTGCAGCATCATGCCTTTGCCGGCGAGGTGACGGGGCAGACCTTTGGCACCGCGACGACTGGCCCGGCTATTAACCTGCTGCGGATCGAGGAGAACCTCTCGGCCGCATGGCAGCGCCTGTCCGGCACCTATGTTGAAAATCTCCCCTGGATTGATTGCGCCGAACGTTATGACCGACCGCACACTTTCCATTACATGGACCCGCCTTACTGGCAAACCGCAGGCTATGGCGTAGACTTTCCCTTTGAAAACTACGAGCGAATGGCTGATTTCATGCGGCGCTGCAAGGGCAAGGTTATGGTCAGCATCAATGACCATCCCGATATCCGACGGGTGTTTGAAGGCTTTCACTTCGAAACGGTGGATATCCGATACAGCACAGCTAACCAGCGCCAGGGCAAAACCGAGATCAGCGGTGAGTTGGTGATCATGAATTGGGAGCCGGCAGCGTTGGGTGGTCTGTTCTGATAGAAGCCGCCGCTTTGAAGGGTGGCCCTTCGCCCTCACTGAACTAAAGTTGCCCCTGTAGCTCGTATTGCAGTCTCTTAACCTCACATTGGGTAGCGGATGGATAAGCAACTCGCAGGTCTTTCATTTCTGCTTACCCTGGTGTGGATCACCGCAGTCGCCTTCGTGATGTGGTACCTGAGCTGATCTGTCTGGCTCAATCAGTTCAGGCCCCTGATTTCTAACATTCCCTACGGCCTTGCCTACGGGAAACCATTCAAACTCTTCCGTGGGTTGGCACAGTTCCTTTGCAATCTCCTCCGCTCGCGATTGTGTTATGCCGGGATCAAGCCACTCGTTGGCATGTTCTGGGGTCAACACCAAGGGGCGCCGGTCGTGGATATCGACCATTCCCTGATCGCTTGCTGCGGTGATAATGACAAAACCATCGCCTTCATGAGGCTCCAACCCAGGATTTACTTGGGCAAGCGCTCCGAAGAACATCGGACGCCGGCTCTTCAGCCGGATGAAGTAGGGCTGCTTCTTCTTCGGATCGTCTGGATTTTTTACCCATTCATACCAGCCTTCACTGGGCACAATGGCCCGGCCATTCGGCCAGAGCTGTTTGAAGAACTTCCCGGTGGTGACCGTCTCGACCCTAGCGTTAATCGGATCCGGACGTTTTCCCTTCGCCCAGAACGGCGCCCATCCCCATTTCACTGCATCGATATGCAGCCCATCCTCTAATGTGTGAAGAACCTGCACCCGCGTTGAAGGTGCGACGTTGTAGCGATCAATAGGCTGAGCGTCATACCCGCTGAACAGCTCTATCTGCGGGCTCAGCTCTTCAATGAAGATCGCCATCCCTTCGTATTGCACGAATCGCCCACACATACGCACCTCTCCGCTTGTCGAAATTCCCTACAGAAAAATTGACCGCAAGCATGCTACAAAGTTAACTGTACATTCATACAGTAAATGTAAAAGGGCGCATCATGAGCTTCACCATTCTAGGTCCCATCGCTGAGGTCGGCGCGAAGCTGCCGTTGTGCTCGTTCCAGGTTCCGGCCGGTTTTCCATCGCCGGCAGCGGACCATATCGAGCAGCACATCTCATTGGATGAGGTCTTGAATATCCGTGCGCCCCACGTGTACCTGGTAGCCATTACCGGGGAAAGCATGCAGGGGGTTGGTATCTTCGAAGGCGATCTCGCAGTGGTGGATCGTGCCATTGAGCCGGCTCACGGGCATGTGGTGGTGGCTCTGTTGAACAACGAGCCAGTCTGCAAGCGCCTCTGTAAGCGCGGCCGGGAGGTTGTCCTTCTGTCCGAAAACCCCAAATACCCGGCTCGGTACGTTCTCGAAGGCGACGAACTGTCGATCTGGGGCGTGATCACCAGCACAGTGCGCAGTCATGTCTAAGCAGCAGCCAACCTTCGCACTGATCGACTGCAACAGCTTCTATGCCAGTTGCGAGCGGGTATTCCGGCCCGATCTGGCGAGGGTGCCCATCGTGGTGCTGAGCAATAACGATGGCTGCGTCATCGCCCGGAGCTACGACGCCAAACCCTTCATAAAAATGGGCGAGCCGTATTTCCAGATCAAGCACAAGCTCAAGCAGCACGGCATTGTCCCGTTCTCCTCCAACTATGCGCTGTACGGCGACATGAGCGAGCGCGTGATGAGCCTGATTGAGGCGATGGTGCCGGCGGTTGAGGTGTACAGCATCGATGAGGCATTCGCTGACCTGAGTGGTATCGGTGGGGTGGATGCCTTGGGTCGGCAGATTCGCTCCCAGGTGCTTCGCTGCACTGGTATCCCTGTCGGTGTTGGTATCGCGCACACCAAAACTCTGGCGAAGCTAGCAAACCACACCGCGAAGCGCCTGCAGTCCCAAACCGGTGGGGTGGTCAACATCACCGATCCGGTTAAGCGTGACTGGGTGCTACGCAATACGGACGTGGCGGAGGTGTGGGGCGTCGGCCGCAAGATGAAACTCCATCTTGATGCCATGGGTATCAAGTCGGCTATGGACCTGGCTAAGGCCGATCCGTGGACGCTCCGCAAGAAGTTCAGCATTGTGATCGAGAAGACGGCCAGGGAGTTGGGCGGCACGCCTTGCCTGGAGCTAGATGAGCCGGATCCGCCGAAGCAGGAGATCTGCTGTAGCCGCATGTTCGGCATGAGGCTGACAGAGCTCCCGCCCATCAAAGAGGCGGTGGCCACCTATATGATGCGTGCCTCTGAGAAGCTGCGTGCTCAGAACTCGCTGTGCAAGAAGGTTCGTGTGTGCATCCGCACAGGCATGTTCAACCCGGAGTAGGCGAAGTATGCCAACGGGGTGGTGGTGGAGATGCCATATCCCACCGACGACGTGCGGCTGCTTACTCAGGCAGCCGTCAGTGCGCTTGACCGGATATTTCGACCAGGCTTTAAGTACAGCAAGGCTGAGGTGATGTTGCTGAGTTTATGCCAACCAGGCGAGTACACCGACGATCTGTTCGCGGTCTCACAGCCAGAAGAAGCTTCAAGGGTGATGACGGTGCTGGATCAGATTAACGATCGGTGGGGGCGGGGCACGTTGCGCTCGGCCAGTGTCCCAACAGATCCCGGCTGGGGGATGCGCCGTGAAATGATGAGCCAGAGCTATACAACACGCCTTGATCAGCTTTGGTCGATCTCATGCAAATAACGGCAGCTCCCCAGTGAGCGGAGAAAAAAATGAACCAATGTTAAGTGTCATAGCCAGTTTCTAAATCATGCCAGCTTCTTTTTGTAATTTTTTAATGTGGTTATTTAAGTGTTTATTGAAGATGGGGATGGTGTTGCTGATAAAGTCCCAGTCAAAACTTAATAAGGCACTATTCCAACCTACGCTATAAATAACGCCGTCCTCACCGAGCTTTTTATCACCATGAGTCATTGTAAAGCTATCTTGGTCAAAGTGAGCGCCGTGCTTGTTGCGGTATGCTTTGGCGGATTTTATAAAATCACTAAACTTGAGTTTAATTTCATCAGAAAACGCCTCTGAAATTATCTCGGCAAGAATCGGCTCCCTAAAGGATTTGTTGTTGGTGGCAATAACCTCTACTTTTCCATGCCCGTCGTTAAAAATAGTGCAAAATTTAATTATTATTTCTTCAGTTAGTAGCTCGCTAATAAGATGAATGTCATGAATGTCAGGAAATAATGAACCATGTTTTTGTTCAAAGCTGTCTAATTCCTCCCCTTCAAGTCGTAGGCCGGTTTGCAATCTTCTGCGCTCCTTATCATATAGTTCGGTAATATGCAGCGGCCTTCCAGTGTTGCAGAAGCGTTCAATTCGCTGCTTCAATTCCAGAAGATCAATGATTCTGTTGAGGGCTATTTGCCACAAATATAACCTGCCAAGGATTTCTTTCACTATTAATATGGCCTTTGTTTAGGGTTGATGAAATATTGAATCGACTTGATCTGGCTAATTGCGCGTAACTAAAAGTTAGCGATGTTTATTGCGAAAATGCTTGCGACACATTTTTCGCAAAATTTCCTTAGGCTACATAATCTATGGATAGCATGTCTATGGTCGAATTTGTATTAAACGCTTCGGTCTGTGAGCGTCCGCTGCTAGCCCGGAGTGTGTAAAAACGCTTCACCAAAATTGAAGTTTTCGAATCTACGGTAAATCTGAAGTTTATCGGCACTTAAGCAGTTGTGGAGTTTTTGGAGAAACGCGATTTTCAGTCCGGTTTGGTTATCAGGCGCGCTCAGCAACGTTTTTAAACAGCCTCTGCCGAAAGCGTCAGTGAGAAAATTGTATTTAGATCATTACCGGGCTTACCTAAGGCGACCCTGAAGCCGTCTCAGGAAGCTGATGCCTAGCGGAGATTTGAACCCCTGAGTTTGGCCAAACCCTGCTTTATGTGGCCAGCGTTTTCCCCGATGACTTCCAGTGCTCCACGGATATTTTCGCCTACCACTGGTGACGCACTCTGTTCCACCCACAAAGTCAGCTCCATTACTGCCGCCTCTAAGGCGAGCTGATTTTCGTAGATCCTTTCCAGTACATCCTGTAGTGAGTAATCACCTGGCATGGAGTCGGCTCCTCTCGAGAAAGCCCAATCATAGCAGCGGTGGGGATGAAGATGTTTAGGGCAAAATTTGGGCCGATTCAGGACTGCTATAGACCGCAGGGAGCCATGAAGAAAGGATGAAACTAGCGTATTTTAGGCCTTAAGCGGTATGCAGAGGAGAAAGACGGGGTTCGAATCACTATCCACGGCTCACACAACGTCATGCCGCAATGACAGCATTTATCCCAAAGTGGTCACCCTGGCCAGTGCTCCTGTAGAAAATATGACAGGCGGGTGATTTGATTGCCATGCGCTTCGATATATCAAAACTAACAAAGCCATTTTCGGCGTTGAAATTGTTTTTAGTTAGTATCAAACGCATGGGTATAACATAGGTGTACTATTCATCGGTAGCTTTTTTTGCAATGCTTTCTAGATTGGATCGTATTGCATCAATTGCATGACTCACCCCCCTCTCCCATATATATGAAGGGTTTTGAATAACGGTTTTCCACGGAACGGAGTGGTATTCCCACTTTATCTCGCTTAGTTCAAGTGCTTTTGTGCTCCAGCTTTTTTGAGTAAGCGATGCAGTGGCAGATAACACCATGACTTCAGTATGGGAATGGATGATTCCAATATATGTCCGATAGGACGGCAATGAAGGATTATTGGCATCTAAAGATATTTCTACAGCCTCTACCGGTAAGGCTTCAGTTGAAATTACATAAGCCGGACGGGTTTTTTCTACTGTATATTCTTTTCCATTACCACCAAATCCTAATAGGCTGATAGGGTTACTGACCGTAGCGGTATAGGTTTCCTTTTGGATGTCAATAAAATACTTTTTTGCCCAGCCTTGGTTGTCACCGAACTCTGCAAAAGAACGGGTTCTTGGAAGGTTGGTGAGTTTTAATTCGCTATTGACTGTTTTTTTGTAAAATGAACCTACAAGCGTGTCGGAAATTTGTTTGTTTTTTAATAGGTCAATGCTCGTCTCTATAGCTGCTACCGCTTCTTCATATTCTACAAAGCGAGAGTCACTTTTGGCTATTTCAAGTTTCAGTATTTCATCTATGCTTTTTCCTGTTGTCAAGGCACTAGAATTACTATTGCGAGCAGCGCAAAGTGAGCTCATTTCTTCAGTGATTAGACTAAAAGCTTCCAGTCCTGACCCTTGATTCACAAAAAATGGAGTTTGCCCGGGAATCGACGCGAATGCGTCCGCGAGCGCTGCTTGAATATCTCGATACAAAATTGTACCAGAGCTTCTTGATAGAGCTGCATTAGCCCACGCATCTGTGAAGAAGCTAGAGTTGCTGGAAGCATAAGAGTTTTGGTCGTGTTGACTGGACGCCATGCATATAAAAGATGAAAGTTTGCTTGCTTTGATTGATTTTACAAAACCGCTTCCTGTGTCTTTGATGTATGGTGCTCCGGACTGGCAAGCATCAATAACTTTAACGGCAACTTTCGGGTTGGCGCTTCTTAACAAGTCGTCGAGCTCTGTGTTGCTAATTGATGTGGTGGCGGCACGCTTTTCATCAAAGTCGGAGCAGCAGAAAAGAGCATCATCTTGATAGCCTCCATGACCAGAAAAATATATAAAAATCTCGTCAATATTTGAGGCGCTGGAAAACCTAGAAAAAAAATCGCGAATCTTTTCTTTAGTGTCTGCGGCACAAGCAGAGCCTATTAATTGTATTTCCTGGTATTTGTTAGTTGCTTTCAAGATATCATGCATGACCACCAAGTCATTCGCGCATGCAGGCAGCATAGGGAGGCGATCATATTTGTCCACTCCTATAAGAAGAGCTAAATTCATTAAAACCTCAATGTATTTAATGGTTGATATAAATATGTAGGATAGCCTTATGCTACTAACAATCCAAGCATGCGCATTGTGAGTTTGAGGCAGAGGCTCACTTTTCTAGGGCTGGTGAATCGCGTTGCTTGATCCACAAGGCTTTCTGCTATTGGCCGATTACTACCCTCAGCTCTGAATCGGGCGACATCAGCACCGCAAACGACATCTTGAGAACTCTTCGTTCTTGACGATGGTGCCCAGTGCGCCGCGTACTTTGTCTGCGACGTTGCCGCCGCGCTGCTCGACCAAGTTGGACAATTCAAGGTTGACGGCCTCAAGTGCCAATTGGTTTTCGTTGATCTTGTAGAGCAGGGAAGGGAGCTGGTCTGAATTTAGCATCGCGAATCCTCCGTGAAGAGTTCAGCGTAGCAGTTCAATGAGAGGGTGGCTGACTGCGACCTTCTCCTGAGCAATGCCCGACTCGCAAGACTACTAAGAGCTGATAGTGCTCGCGATAGGCAAGCGTAGAGGCCTGCTTAAAAATTGCTATTGAGTAAAGAGCAGCATCAGGATTAGCAAGGCAAACCGGGGCGATGATCGAGTACTCCGCCCAATCCACATCGGACGGATCGGTTCTCTAGAGCCTCAAGCGCCGAGCGTGGGGCAAAAATGGGGCAAACCATACGCCAATCTATGCCATCCAATGCCAAATATGCGTTTATGCAAGCGGATGCATGCACGCATTACAGCCAGCAATCACGGGCCTATCTCCCAAAACCCCTTACATACCCCTACACAATCGGGGTGTGGGAGGACAGATCGGA
>Ga0105246_10002721_pt1 | contig 10693 bp, 2 predicted proteins | sample KBSM64metaG_FD_99694 | JGI IMG/M metagenome (GOLD analysis project Ga0105246, IMG submission 99694) | Miscanthus rhizosphere microbial communities from Kellogg Biological Station, Michigan, USA - KBS M6-4 metaG | ecosystem: Host-associated > Plants > Roots > Rhizosphere > Soil | place: Michigan...
GCCAGGCTGACCAGCGGCGAACTGCTGTCGAGCGTTGCCGCACCGCCGACGGTCAAGGCACCGGTGCCCAGTGCGGAGCTGTTGCCGACGGTCACTGTACCGGCGTTTAGCGTGGTGCCACCGACGTAGGTGTTGGTGCCGTTGAGGTTCAGATTTTCCGCACCGTTTTTCACCAGGCTGCCGGCTCCGGCGACGGTCCCGGTGAGGGTCAGATCCGCGCTGCCGCCGATGTTCATCGCACCGGCCAGGTTGACCTGGTTGCCCAGGGTTACGGCGGTGTTGGTGTCCAGCGTGGTTCCGGCCGCTGCGTTCAATGCGCCGCTGCCGATCGCGGTGTTGCTGCCGACAATCAACTTGCCGACGTTGAGTGCGGTGTTGCCGAAGTAGGTATTGGCGCCGTTGAGGATCAGGTCGGCCGGGCCGCTCTTGATCAGGCCGCCAACCCCGGCAACCACGCCGGTAAGGGTCAGCGCGTTGCTGCCACCGACCGTCACGTTGCCGCCGAGGTTGACGTTGTTGGCCAGGCTGGTCGCGGTGCCGGCATCCAGCGTGGTGCCGTTGGCGGCGTTGAGTACGCCGCTGCCGAGGGCGGTGTTGGAGCCGACGATCAGCGTCCCGGCGTTTAGCGATGTAGCGCCGCTGTAGGTGTTGTTACCGTTGAGAGTCAGGGTCGAGGCGCCCGTCTTGATCAGACTGCTGCCACCGCTGATCACTCCGCCGAGGGTTAGCGGGTTGGCGCCGCCGGCGGTAAGGTTGGCGTTCAGCGCAATCGCGTTGTTCAGTGTCACGTTGGCGCTACTGTTGAGCGTTGCGCCCGCCCCGCCTACGGTCAGCGTGCCGGTGCCGAGTGCCGCGCCGTTGCCGACGGTCAGGCTGCCGTCGTTGAGCGCGGTGCCGCCGGTGAAGGAGTTGGCACCGTTGAGGGTCAGGTTGGCCGTGCCGTTCTTGATCAACTGACTGGCGCCGCTGAGCACGCCGCCCAGAATCATGCCGTTGCTGCCGCCGATGGCCAGGTTGCCGTTGAGTGCAACGTTGTTGTTCAGGATGACCGAGGTGTTGCTGTCGAGAGTCGCGGCATTGGCGACGGTCAGGTCGCCGCTGCCCAGCGCGGCGGCATTGCCGACGGTCAGGGTGCCGGCGTTCAGGGTGGTGCCACCGCTGAAGGTGTTGGCGCCGTTGAGAATCAGGTTCGCCACGCCGTTCTTGGTCAACCCGCCGCTGCCGCTGACCACGCCGCCAAGGGTCAGGTTGGCGTTGCCGGCGATGTTCAGATTGCCGCCGAGGGCGACGGCGTTGCTCAGCGCCACGCTGGTGCTGGCGTCGAGGGTGGTACCCGCCGCCGTGGTCAGTGCGCCGGTACCGAGCGCAGTGTTGGAGCCGACGATCAGCGTCCCGTTGTTCAGCGCGGTGCCGCCGGAGAAGGTGTTGTTGCCGTTGAGGGTCAGGTTCGCGGTGCCGCCCTTGATCAGGTTGCCGGCGCCACTGATGACGCCGCTCAGGCCCAGAGCCTGCGTGCCGCCGATAGTCAGCCCGCCCGCCAGCGCCACGGCGTTGGCCAAAGTCACCGCCGTGGTCGCATCCAGCGTGGTGCCGGCCGCCGCATTCAGTGCGCCCGTGCCGAGGGCGGTGTTGCTGCCGACGAGCAAACTGCCGCCGTTGAGCGCGGTGGCGCCGCTGTTGGTGTTGTTGCCGGTCAGGGTCAGGCTGGCGCTGCCGCTCTTGGTGATCGCCCCGGTGCCGGACACGACGCCGGCCAGGGTCAGGGCATTGCTGCCGAGCACGTTCAACGTACCGGTGATACCGACGTTGTTGGCCAGGGTCACGTTGCCGGTGCTGTCGAGGCTGGTGCCGTTGCTGGTGTTGAGTACACCGGTGCCCAGGGCGTTGTTGTTGCCGACGCGCAAGGTGCCGGCGCTGAGGCTGGTGGTCCCGGTGTAGGTGTTGATGCCGTTGAGGGTCAGGCTGCCGCTGCCGGTTTTGGTCAGGTTGCTGGCGCCGCTGATCACCCCGCCCAGGGTCAGCGCACCGGTGCCGGTCGCGGTCAGGGTGCTGTTGAGCGTGATCGCGTTGGCCAGCGAAATCGGCGCCGTTGCCGAGATGCTCGAAGCGCCGCCGACCGTAATGCCGCCAGTGCTGAATGCCGAGTTGTTACCCACAAGCACTGTGCCGCCGTTGAGCACGGTGTTGCCGGTGTAAGTGTTGATGCCGTTGAGGTTGAGCTGACCGCTGCCGATCTTGGTCAGGCCGCCAGTACCGGAAATCACGCCGTTCAGGGTCGTGCCGTTGATGCCCTGCAGGGTCAGGCCACCGGCGCCCAGATTGATCTGGTTGGCCAGCGACAAACCGGCATTGCTCGGCTGCAGGATCCCGCCGTTGGACGTCAGCACGCCACTGCCGAATGCCGCGTTGTCGTTGAACTGCGCGACACCGCCATTGAGCGTGGTCGCACCACTGACCAACGGCCCTTGCAAGGTCCAGGTGCCGCTGTTGAGGGTCAGGTTGTTGAAGTTGACGTACGTCGCGCTGGACGCCGTGCCAGTCCCGGTGGTGCCGCCGCCGAGGCCGATCGGGTTTTGCAGGATCAGCGTGTTGGTACCGGCCGCGCCGCCATCGATGGTCCCGGTCGGGGCGAAGGTCAGGTTGATGCCGATCAGGCCACCGAGGCCGACGGACACTTGCACACCGTCGCCGACGTTAACGCTGGAACCGGTGATCGCGTAGAAGGTGTTGGTACTGCCCGCCCCCATCGACACGCCGCCAGTGATGTTACCGGCGTTGGTGAAGGTGTTGCCCGCCACCGACGTCTCGAACGCGATCCGGCCGTTGATCGTGCCGCTGGCACTGTTGGTCATGTTGACTTGCGAACCGCCGTACACCCCGACCACAGGCGTATCGGCCAGGGTGATGCCGCCGACCGACAGCCCGGTCGAGGTAATCGTGCCGTCGTTGGTGATGGTCGTAGTGCCCGACACGGAGTTGTTCACGCCAATCCCCAGACCGTCGATGCTGGTCAGGTTGAGGCCGAGCAACATGCCGGTGCCGCGAATGATCCCGGTGGTGTTGTTGACGATGCTCACCGTGCTGGTCGCGCCGGTGCCGATGAACGCACCGCCACTGAGGATAGAAACCAGGCCCAGCAAGGCAGGATCGAGGGTGCCGGAGTTGTTCAGGTTGATGTTGGCCCCGGTCAGGTTGATCACCTTGCCGCCCAGGGTCGCGTTCATCTGCGCCCCGGAGCTGACGTTGACCGTCAGCCCGCTGGTCGCACTGCTGTAGTCGTTGAGAAACAGCGGCAGCGTCGGGACACCCGAACAGGTAATCGTGGAGCCTGCCGCCGAGCAGGTGGCGAACGCCTGCTCGCTGACACCACCGAACAGTAGCCCGGCGACACTCAGATGCACGGCAAGGGAAAGTGGGGAAAAACGCGAAACGAGGGCGACACCAAACCTTGATTCCACGGGCTACTCCTTTCGTGGCCGATTTCGTCCTTGAAGGCGTGCAACGGCGGCGAGATACCGCACACGTATCAAGCGTATGACGGTCATCAGATAAACCGTCTATTCCAGACACACGCTAGTTGATGCCCTGCGATGGGGCACCGGTTAAATAGTGTTAATACTTTTGTGCGATAAGGCCCTGCGTGGATACTTCCAGCCGTTCTGAGCAAGGGGTTGGGGGCTTTTTCAGTCGCCAGACACAGGGATCTTCAACGCTTTCGCGTTCTGACCCCGGAAACAAAAAACCGCCCTGGCGGGCGGTCTGAGTGCTTCGGCAACGATCAGAAGCTTTGGCTGAAGCTGATGCTCATCGCGCTGTCGTGGCTGTCGCTGGACACCTGGCCCGAGTAGCCAATGCCGAGTTTGCCGGTCGGGGTGATCTGGAAGTCCACACCGGCCTCGAGCAGCGCGCTGTCTCTGGCAATCGGCGCGCCCTGGGTGCTGAACGAAGCGCCGCCGTCGATGAAGGTCAGGTCGGCATCAGGCTGGGTATCGCCATAGGCATGCCGCCAGCCGATGGCCGCTCGCGGGGTCAGTTGACTGCCGTTGACCAGTGTCACCAACTTGCCGATACGCACACCGAGGGTCGAATAGGTGATGTCCTGATCGGCATCGCCCTTCAGCCGCCCCATTCCACCTTTTTCCCTGGCGGTGTCGCTGTCGTAGTTGACGTAAGCCAGACCGGCGAACGGTTCGATGGCCACACCTGCCGCATTGATGGCGTAACCCACTTCACCGAACACCTGGGCACTGCGGGCATCGTAGCGAGCCTTCAAGCGGTCATTGTAACTGCCGACGTTGACTTCACGTTTGGTGTCGAGACGGTGCCAGCTGTAGGCGGCGCCAAGTCGCACTGCCAGGGCATCGAACTGCGAATTCAGGTAAGTCGCCAGGTGGTAGCTGTCGACCTTGGCATCGGAGTTTCGATCATGGGCATTGAGATTGCTGCGGGTGTAGCCGGCCGCCATACCGGCGCGCCATTGCTCGTCCAGTTGCTTGTCGGTGCCGAGCATGAAACCGCTGAGGCTACGATCGACACTGGCCGTGTTGCTGTCGCCGCCCATATCGCCCCATGCGCCAATGGCACGGGCCCAGCCGACCATTTCACCGTGACAGCCGTTGCTGCTCAATTGGGTATCGCTCGGGGCCAGCGTGCGGCGTGGATCATCCGCAGCGCTGCAGGTTGGCTGGCGCATACGGTCATTGACCGCGTCACGCAGGAAACGCGAATCCTCGAGAACCGCACTGGCGGTGCTCGCATGGATCTCCCCGGACAGATTGTCGAAGGCCTGCCGTGCACCTGCCACGTTGAGGTTGGCGATTTCGTTCTGCAACGCCGCGCCCGCCGGACCATTGCGCGTCAACGCCGAGGCGGTGTTGCGCTGGTTGCCGGTGGTCGCAGCGTCAGCGAACGAGGTGTCGTTGCGGCTGACCACCAGATTCACTGCGTTGGCGTCATACACCAGCGCTGTATTGAGGAACGTGTACTGCGGCAGATCGGCCGCGCTAAAGGTGCCAGTCACTCCACCGCCGGCAGTGATCAGCGAATACACCGTGTTGCCGGTGAACGGTGTCAGGCTGTTCACTTGCAGGCTTCCACCCAGCGCCGCTGTACCACCAACGGCCAGAGGTGTAGCGGTCGGAGAACTGACGGTCAGGGCCAACACGCCGTCGGCGGCGTTGGTCAGGTTGCCGGCCACGCTCAGGGTGCCGGCCTCGGCACCCGAAACCAGCACACCGTGGTTGACCACCGAACCGACACTGCCGTTACCGCTCAAGATTGCGCCATTGGCCACGCTCACCTGCCCGCCCAGGGAGCCCCGCGCCGCGCGGCTGCCGACCTGCAGCATGCCTTGATCCACCGAGACCGCGCCGTTGAACGGCTGATCGCCGGTCAACAGGAAGGTCCCGGTACCGCGTTTGGCCAGCGCACCGGCTCCGCCGAGGCGACCGTTGAAGGCGCTGCTGGCGTCGTTGCTGCCGATGCTCAAGGTGTGGCCAGCGCCGATCAATGCAGTGCCGGAGCCGGTCAGTCTGGCCAGATTCGCCGAGCCACCCAGATTGAGCGTCGCAGGCGCTTCAAGGTTGAGACTGGCGCCGTTGCCCAGTGCCGAGTCGCCGACGGTTGTCAGGCTGCCGGCCCGGAAATCCAGGAGACCACTGAACGTGTTGGCGCCCGTCAGTTTCAGATCAACTTTGCTCAGATGGGTCAACGTGCCGGTGCCGGCAATCACTCCGTTGAAGACCATACCGTAGGTCAGATAGTGACTGGGATTCACCGTCAGGTTGGCGTTGAGGTCGATGTCGTTGTCAAAACTCATCGGATCACCCGATTCAAAACTCGAATCACCGCCTACGATCAGCTTGCCAGTGCCCAAAGCACCGGAAAATGCGCTCAGCGAGCCGCCATTCAACGTGAGGCCACCGGTCCAGTTTTTGGCCTCAACGATGTTCAGGCTGGACGAACCGTTTTTGATCAGCCGACCGCTGCCGCTGACGTCGCGCAGGGATGTCGGTACGTCGCCGGGGAGCGTCAGGTCAGCGTTGAGCACCAGGCGGTTGGTTAGCGAGACCCGATCAATAGCGGTGAGAACCGATGCACCGTTGACAACGATAGGCCCTGGGCCCGTAGAGCTATAGTCTTGCAGAGTCAGTGTCCCGCCATTCAACACCGTTCCACGGAAGAAGCTGTTACTGCCGATCAACCTCAGGTTGCCTGTACCGTCCTTGATCAGGCCACCCTCGCCAAGGATCATACCGCTCAACGTCAGATCGTTATTGCCAAGCAGGTGCAGGTCGCCTGTGAGGTACAGCGTATTGCTGATATTCAAGCCACCCGTCGTTTCCAGCGTGGCGTCATTCGCCACTTTCAGGGCGCCGGAACCCAGCGCCGTGTTCGAGGCCAGGAGCAGGCCACCGGCATTCAACGTCACCGGCCCAAGGAAGTTGTTATTGCCGGCGAGCGTCAGGACGGAGGCGCCATTCTTGGTCAGCCCGCCTGTGCCACTGATAACGCCGTTGAGCGCAAGGTCGTGACTGCCGCCCACTGTGAGGTTGCTGTTGAGAGTGATCGCGTTGCCCAGCGCCACGGCCTTGTTGCTCTCTAGCTGCGTGTCCGCATTGGCGACCAGTGCGCCGCTGCCCAGCGCCGTGTTGCTGCCGACCACCAGCGTGCCGCCATCCAGTCGAGTGCCGCCGGAATAACTGTTGTCGCCGTTGAGTACCAGCGTACCGCTGTCGACTTTATTGAGAATGCCACTGCCGTTGATGTTTACACCAATCGTTGCGGTCACCCCCGGGTCGACCCGCATCACCGTCGTGCCACTGAAGCCGTTGACAGCGGTCAGTTGCCCCGCTGTGCCGTTCACCAGGTTGTAGCCATCGGTGAGAAATTGCAGACCGGCGAACCGTTGAGTGCCATTGACGGACACCGTGCCGGCCGCGCCCTGAAAGATGCCGAAGTCGTCACCCCAGGACTGATTAAGCGTGCCGTTGGAACTGGTCCAGTTGGTGCCGCCGGCGCTCCACGTGCCACTGCCACCGTCCACCGTTCCATTGGCGATGGTCTGGCTGCCGTCCCAGAAGCGCAGGTTGCTGTTCGGTGCCGCGACCACCAGATTGATCTGGTTACTCAGCGCCTGCACCACCATGTCCCCGAGGCGGTAACCCAAGGGTACGTCGGTCACGGTCAGGCCATTGTCGGTCAGCGTGCCGGTGTAGTTGAACAAGCGGTAGACACCGACGCCGAAACCACCGGCGTCTCTGACATTGAGGTTGCCGTCGAGGGTCAGGTTGCCGCCGATGTTCAACACCGGCGTGGTCGATGGCGTAGCAAGGCGCACATCGACATTGCTGTTGCCGTCAAGGATCAGTCGGCCTACAGACATCGTGGTGCCAGAGGACAATGCCAGGTGTCCGCCGTCGAAGATGTGCACCTGTTGCTGAATCGAACCACTGCCGGTCAGGGTGGCGCCGCTTTTGACGTCAACCGAGCTGTTCAGCAATCCGCCGACGTTCAAGGTACCGCCATCGACAATGCTTGAACCATTATGAAAGTCGTTGTTACCGGTGAGCGTCAGGGTACCGGTGCCATCTTTGAAAAAGCGATCCACATGGATCTCGCCGTCGAAGGTACTGCTGACGTCATTGCCCACGTAAAGGCTGCTAAAGCCCGACACGTACACGTTACCGGCGCCACTCAGCCCGCCGAGAGAGAGATTGTGGTCAACGTAGAGATTGGTGCCGGCACTGAGGTTGACGATGGGATCGTCGCCGACCGCGCCGCCGTCATGCGTATAGACGTTGCCGGAAAGGATATTCAAAGGACCTTTGAAGATGTTGTACAGAGCCCCGAGCGTCAGATTGCCAGACCCGATCTTGGTCAGACCACCGCTGCCGGATATCATCCCGCTCAAGGTTATGTCGTTGCTGCCCTGTACGGTCAGGCCGTCGGCCCCGAGGCTGATCTCGTTGGTCAGTGTCAACCCGGCATTGCCGGCCTCGATAGTTCCGCCGTTGGAAGTCAGGACACCGTTGCCGAACGTGGCGTTGTCATTGAACCGGGCAACTCCGCCATTGAGGGTGCTGCTGCCGCTGACCAATGCCCCCTCCAAGGTCCAGTTGCCGCTGTTGACGGTCAGGTTGTCGAAGTTGACGTAGGTGGCGCTCGATGCCATGCCGACACCGCTGGTGCCGCCGCCGACACCGGCCGTGTTCTGCAGAATCAGGTTGTTGGTGCCACCTGCGCCGCCGTCGATCTGCCCGGTGGGGGCAAAGGTCAGGTTGACGCCTGCCATGCCGCCGAGCCCGGCACCACTCGGCACGCCATCACCGACTCCAACGCTGGAGCCGGTCACCGCAGTGAAGGTGTTGTGACTGTTCGCACCCAGCGAAACACTGCCATTGATGCTGCCGGCGTTGGTGAATGCGTTGCCACCCGCCGACGATTCGAACGCCACCCGCCCGGTAATCTGGCCCGTGGCACCGTTGACCATGTTCACCTGGGAACCGCCATGTACCGCGACCACGGGCGTATCGGCCAGAGGAACGCCGGGCTGGATTGCGGTTGAGGTAATGGTGCCGTTATTGATAATGCGGGTGACGCCGCCCGCCGGGTTGACGACATTGATCGCCAGGCCACCGGGATCAGTCAGGTTCGGCCCCTGCACCATGCCGGTGCCACGGAGGATACCGCCGGCATTGTTGAGCACGTTGATCACGCCTGGCGTGCCACTCGCACCCAGCAACAGAGCACCGCTCAATTGCGACATGGGGCCGGTGTACGCCGGGTCGATGGTGCCGGAGTTGTTCAGCGTGACGTTGCCTCCCGTCAGGGCAATCGCAGTGCCTCGCGCAACGGCGTTCATCGCTGCACCCGCCTCGACGTTTACCGTCAGACCGTTGGCAGCACTGGCATAGGTGTTGAGGAGCAGCGGCAAGGTCGGCACACCGGTGCACGTCACGGACGAGCCGACGGTTGCGCAACTGGCGAACGCCGGTGCGCTGAAACCACCGAACAGGAGTCCGACGACGCTCAGGTGAACAGCAAGAGAAAGGGGGGAAATACGTGATCCGAGGCCAACACCAAACCTTGCTTCCACAAACAACTCCTTATGTGGTCAATTCTGTCCTTCGAGGCGTGCGAAGTTAGGCAGATTCGACAGACTAATCAAGCAGATTTCTAACATTCAGCAACAGCTTCCCATCCGAACCCAAGCGATACCCCACTTTCAAAAATCAAAGCCATTGCGACCTTTTTCAATTTTCAACTTTGATAATTGGTACGGCTTGTGCAAACGTTTGCGAAGCGTCAATACCGCCACTTTCGTCACACACCCGTACAGGCCCGTCGCTCCGGACCTTGATCCGCAAAAAGGACTTTGAATGCACGTTTCTTCCTGCCACCGCCGTCGCGGTGTGCGCACCTTTGCTGTTTCCCTGCTACTGACCGGCGTTACCGGAGTTCTCAGTCAGACCGCGCTGGCGCAACCCACCCTGCCCGATGAATCCGCCCAGGGTGAAGCCCTCAGCCCCGAGGCCAGCCCGCCGAAAAAAGGCACGTACCTGTCGGACTGGTACAACCAGGACCTGATGCTGATCGGCAGCAAGGACATCAGCTTCGGCCCGCAACCGGCCGACGACATCTACCTGGAATACGAGTACTTCGGACGCAAGGGCCCGTTCGAGCTGTACGGCTACATCGACATTCCGAAGATCTTCAACATCGGCAACAGCCACGACAAAGGCGTGTGGGATCACGGCTCGCCGGTGTTCATGGAGCACGAACCGCGCATCTCCATCGATTACCTCGCCGGCCGCAGCCTGGCCATCGGGCCGTTCAAGGAATGGTACGTGGCGTTCGACTGGATCTACGACCACGGCAGCCGTAAAGAGAACCGCGCCAACACGCTGTACAGCGGTTTCGGCACCGACATCGACACCCACTCGCGGGTCAACCTGTCGGCCAACCTGTACGGGCGCTACCAGTGGGAAAACTACGGCGCCAGCAACGAATACTCGTGGGACGGCTACCGTGCGCAACTCAAGTACATCGTGCCGATCGACAAATTCAGCAACGGTGCCTCGCTGACCTACATCGGCTTCACCAACTTCGATTTCGGCTCGGACATCCACAAGGACAACCCGGCGCGCACCGCCAATGCCACAGTGGCGACCAACGTCCTGCTGTACTCGTTCACCCACCTGCGCTTCACCCTGGTCGGCCGTTATTTCCACAACGGCGGCAACTGGGAGGACGGCAGCGAGCTGAATTTTGGCGACGGCAACTTCCGGGCACGTTCCAACGGCTGGGGTTACTACGCCGGCGTCGGTTATCAGTTCTGAATCCAGGAGCAATCATGAAAGCAATGACGCATGTATCACTGGCCGCTGCCGCCCTGCTCTCTTCCACCGCATGGGCGGCCGAGGCACCGATTCAGCCAAAAGTCGTGCTGATCACCATGTTCGCTCCGGAGGCACAGCACTGGATCGATCGCCTCGAACTCAAGCAGGAAATCCGCGTGCCGGGCCTGTCGGCCGAATACCCGACCATCCGTTGCAACACGCAGCAGGTCTGCCTGATGACCACCGGCATGGGCCAGACCAACGCCGCCGCCTCGACCCTGGCACTGGCGCTGTCGCCGAAATTCGACCTGCGCAAAAGCTACTTCCTGATTGCCGGGATTGCCGGCATCAGC